>Ga0066710_100008372_pt1 | contig 10043 bp, 8 predicted proteins | sample GraSoiAngelo_159_FD_79666 | JGI IMG/M metagenome (GOLD analysis project Ga0066710, IMG submission 79666) | Grasslands soil microbial communities from the Angelo Coastal Reserve, California, USA - 14_1009_16_40cm | ecosystem: Environmental > Terrestrial > Soil > Grasslands | place: USA...
GCCTGGTTCAGGTCCAGGGTCGAAAAGACGTAGCCGCCGGTGGGCACGCGCAGGTGGGCGTAAGTCTTGCTTTTGCCCAGGTTGCGTGTGTTCTCGAATTCCACCCGGCCCAGGGCTTCCAGGGCTTTAACATCCCAATCGGCCAGAGCGAGGGTCGCACCCAACTCGGCCCTGCTCTGAGTGGATTCGACCAACCACACCCGCCGCGCGCCCGCCGCGAAGAGCAGCGAGCCAAGCGCCAGGGCCGTCGCGTAATGGGTCATGTAAGTTTCCCCAACCGGCCGGCCCAGATATGGCGTGAAGTTGGTCCCGGTTAGATTCAGTTTCACAGTGACCGTTTTGTTCTTTACCAGCGAACCGATGCCGCCGAGCAGATCAAAGCATTTGGCCATGGCCTCGCGCACTTCGCCGCCGTAGGAACGACAACGGACAATGGCTACTTTCGAATCCTGGCGAAGCGAAGCGGTAGTTGACGCCTGCGACTGGCCGGTGGTTTCGGCGCCCAACAATTGAGCGGGCGTGAACCGCAAGGCCAGTGGCGCTCCCACGCCCAGCACCAGGCTACGTCCCAGGAATGTCCGCCGGCTCCAGCTCTTCTGATTCCTCGGAAGGCTCATGTCCAAAATTTCAGATGCTATAGCGTCACTTTCCATCGAAGTTTGAAAGAGTCAAGCGAGAAGCGGTCTGAGCAAGTTCCAAATTCCAACCACCAAGCCCCAGGGAAGCTCCAAACACGAAGCCTCAGTCTCCTGAGGAAATGACGAGTGGAGCGGCAAGTAACGAAGGCAGACACCGCTCCTGCGTCTTGAGTTTCGAGGCGCGCGTCATCCATCATTCGCTGGCCGCGCGAGGCGGGTTCGGGCCCAGTCGAGCGCTTCGGCGGGCGTTTTTAGTTCGTCAGCCAACTGTTTCTCGCGGAGCTCGGCCAGCAGGGCGCCCATCTCAGGTCCAGGCTTCATGCCCAGCGCAATCAAATCATCGCCCTTGAGCAGGGGCGGTCGAATCTGCGGCTGTTGTCGGAGCAGCCGAGCCTGTTCGACCAGGAAATCATACACATCCAACCGGCCATGCGAACCGAGGCAATCGAGCCGGTGCAACTCGAGTTCCAGCGGGAAGGTCGGACGCAAGAGCAGCCGGCGGAGAGTGGCCTGGCGCATTTCCAGGGCATCTTTGAACTGCATGTGATTAAGGACCGCCTGGACGATTTCATCGGTTTGTTTGCGCGGGAAGCGCAGGCGCTCCAGGATTTCCTTCGCCATCTCAGCGCCCAGTTTTTCGTGGCCATAAAAATGGATGCTTCCGGTGGCTGGGTCCTTGGAGGCCGTCACCGGTTTGGCCACGTCGTGGAGCACCACGGCCCAGGGCACAGAAGGATTGGCGTTGGGCTGCAGGTGTTCGAGCATGAGCTTGAGGTGGTCGAACACTGTCCCTTCCGGGTGATAGTCCGGCGATTGTTCGCAGGTGACCGTGGCGGCCAGCTCGGGCAGCACGTGTTCGAGCAGGCCGCTCTGGCGCAGCAACTCCAACCCGCGCCCCGCGTACGGCGCGCAAAAGAGTTTGGACAATTCTTCGCGGATGCGCTCGGCGCTGATGCCGCGAATCATCGGTGCGGCGGCCTGGACGGCGGCGAACGTGCCCGCCTCGATCTGGAAATCGAGCTGGGCGGCCAGGCGAACGGCCCGGAGCAGCCGCAGGTGGTCCTCGGCGAATCGTTCGCCGGGCAAACCGATCGTGCGGAGCCATTTGGCCCGCAAATCGGCCTCGCCGCCGACCCAGTCGCGCAGTTGATTCTGCACCGGGTCGTAAAACAGGCCGTTGATAGTGAAATCACGGCGGCGAGCGTCGGCCTGCGCGTCGCCGAAGATCAACTGGCTCGGGCGCCGGCCATCCTGATAATCGGCCTCGGCCCGGAAGGTTGCGACCTGGAACTGATGATCGCCCTCAACGACGACGATGACGCCGAATTTCCTGCCGACAGCGACAGTCCGCGTGAAGAGCTTCTCCACTTGCTCGGGTAAGGCCGAGGTGACGATGTCATAATCGTCTGGGTCGCGTCCCAGCAGCAGGTCGCGCACACAACCGCCGACCCAAAAGGCCGCGAAACCCGCGCGCTGGAGCCGCCGGACGATGTCGGCTGCCGTCCGCTGCAGCGCACCGGGCTTGGCAGGAGCCACGATCATGGCTGGCTTGTTTGGTACCTGAGGCGTCTCATTCGCTTCCCCACAGCGCTTTCACGTGCTCGATGCCGCGTCTGACTTCCTGAAGCGGAACATCCGGACCCAATTCGAAAACTTTAACGTGCTCCGGCTTCACAAAGGGCTTGAGCGCCGCGAAATCAATAGTGCCCGCGCCCGGGGCGCAATGGTCCCGGCCGGGGAACGCAACGTCGTGGATGTGGAATCCCCAGACACGGTCGCGCAGAGATTCCAGGTGCATGGCATGATGGATGAATCCGAGATTCTCTTTTATCTGCGCGTGCCCGGTATCGTGCCAATAGACGAAGCTGGGGCTGGTCAACTCCCGAAAGAGGAACTGGTAATCGCTCTCGAGGGGCAATTCCTCGAGGCCCTGGCGGTTTTCGATCCCGAGCTTTAGTCCACGCGATTCGGCTTCAGGCAAAAGCTTTTTGAGCGCCTCCTTAACGCGTTCCAGGAACGGTTCCTTCCGCGCCTCGCGCTTTGCGTCGAGCTCTAGGCAGAGTTTTTCGTATCGGGGAGTCGCCTTCTCGCCACGCTCGAGCAGGTCGAGCAATTTGTCGGTATAGTTCTTCATCTCTATGCCGCCGGCATGGAGCACAACCGCGGATGCTTTCACCCGGCCGGCAAACTCCATCGTCTTGAGCGTGTAACGGGCCGCCAGTTCCCGCTCGCGCGGGCGCTCAGCCGAGAACTGGTAAAGATTGGGCGCAGCATAGTTGACGCCTATCGGCAGGGGACAAAAATTATGGAGGCTTGAAATTCTGATCTCGCCCGCGTCCACCGCTTCGAGAATGCCAGGCACCAAACTGATGCGTGTCCCGTGGCTCAGCTCCGCGTACGCAAAGCCCAACTGCCGAATCTCCTGCAACATGGCGCGCCCATCGGTATGCCGATGGGAATTCCAGCAGGTGGAAAAAGAGTACATGCGGTGGCAGGAAGTAATGGCTCGCGGTTTACAAGGTCATACCGTTCCTGGATTGCACAGGCTGCCGCGGCATGTCGCGCCCCGGCAACCTTGAAACCCAGCCAACTCCTGGCCGGAGGTTCCTTCGGTGCGCTGGCCGAGGGCCGCGGGACGACCTCGGCCTGGCGAACACAGGCCGTTACATATCGGCGTAGCGGGCGCTGAGCATGGCCGAAAACCGGGCGGCTTTCTCCTTGCGCCGGCGGCGTTCGCTCGGTTTCTCAAAATGCCGATGGTTGCGCACAACTTTCAAAGTTCCTTCGCGGTCGATTTTTTTCTTCAGCCGCCGCAGGGCTTTCTCAACAGGCTCGCCTTTCTTGAGCTTGATTTCGGTCAAAATTTCTCACTTCCTCTCGCCAGAGCCGGGAGGCGCGCGGGCCTTAATGGTCGGCGGCGCTCGCCGGTCAGGAGGCATAACCTATTTTTCTCCGCCAGAATGTCAATCCCCAAAGGGACGGAACCGAGGGGGAGTGCGCCCGCCCTCGGGCGCAGCAATGCAAACGGAATGGCAACGCAGTGAAAGCCCCAATGCGCCTGCCTCTACGGAAATTGCTGTGCCCGGGGACGGGCACACTCCTGATTTTTAGGGGCTGCTTAGACGCGTGGACGGAAATACTCGAGCGTGCGTTTCAATCCTTCCGCCAGCGTGACCCTCGGTTCCCAACCAAGGAGCTTTCGGGCGCGTGTGATGTCCGGCTGGCGCTGCTTGGGGTCATCCTGGGGCAGAGGCTTGAAGGCAATTTTGCTGCGTGACCCGGTGAGGCGGATGATTTCCCGGGCGAACTCGAGCATGGTCATCTCATTTGGATTGCCGATGTTCACCGGCTGATCGCATGAGCTCATCATGAGCCGGTAGATGCCTTCGATGAGGTCCGATACATAACAGAAACTGCGCGTCTGCCGGCCGCGGCCGAACACTGTCAGCGGCTTTCGTTTCAGGGCCTGGCTGATGAAGGCCGGCACGACGCGGCCATCGTTCAACCGCATGCGCGGTCCGTAGGTATTGAAGATGCGCACAATGCGGGTCTCGACCGCATGCTCTTTGTGGTACGCGACGGTGAGCGCCTCGGCGAAGCGTTTAGCTTCATCGTAACAACCGCGCGGGCCGATCGGGTTCACGTGGCCCCAATAGTTTTCCGTCTGCGGGTGGACCAGCGGGTCGCCGTAAATCTCGGAGGTCGAAGCCAGGAGAAAGCGGGCGCGTTTGTTCTTGGCCAGGCCAAGCGCTTTGTGGGTGCCGAGCGAGCCAACCTTTAGCGTCTGGATCGGGAGCTCGAGATAATCAATCGGACTGGCCGGCGATGCGAAGTGCCAAACATAATCAACCGGCACATCCAGAAAAATAAATTCGGTCACGTCCTGCTGAATGAACTTGAAATTCGGATTGCCGCCCAGGTGCGAGATGTTGTCCACCGTCCCGGTAACGAAATTGTCAATGCCGATGACCTTGTGGCCGCGCGCCAGCAGCAGGTCCGTCAAATGCGAGCCGAGGAAGCCGGCGACTCCGGTGACAACGCTGGTCCGGGCCGATGAGCCGGAAGGGTTCCTCTTTTTTGTCATTTGACAGCGATGAAGCTACCCCAGTAAACCCAGACGCTGCCTACCTCGCGCCCGCTCCCGTCAGCACGATTGGCACAGTGCGCCAGAGAATTTTAAGGTCAAGCCACAGCGACCAGTTGTCGATGTACTCGAGATCCAACCGGACCCAATCCTTGAAATCGGTGACGTTATTGCGGCCGCTAATTTGCCAAAGACAGGTCAGCCCGGGTTTGACGCTGAGCCGCCGCCGATGGGCCAGATCATAGAAGCGTTTGACTTCATCCACCGGCAGGGGACGCGGGCCGACAAGGCTCATTTCGCCGCGAAGGACGTTAAAAAGCTGCGGCAGCTCGTCGATGCTGTACTTGCGATACCATCGGCCGATGTGAGTCACGCGGGGATCGCGGCTGAGCTTGAACACCGGGCCAGTCATCTCGTTCATCGCTTCCAACTCGGCCTTGAGCTGCTCGGCGTTAGAAACCATCGTGCGGAACTTGTAAAGCGTGAAGGGCTGGCCATTGAGCCCCGAGCGTTGCTGGCGAAAGAGGACCGGGCCGGGTGAAGTCAGCTTCACCAGCAGCGCGAACACGACCAGGAACGGCGCCAGCAGAATCACCAGGAGCAGCGCTCCGACATAATCCACCACGAGCTTGACCACGCTTTCCCACGACGCATCCGGCGTCGTGCGAAACACCATGACGGGCCAGCCAAAATAATCGTCAAAGCTGGCTCGCGAAATCTGCGTGGTGAAAACGTCCGCCACCAACCAGGCTTCGACCCCTTCCAGCTCGCACGCGTGGAGGATCTTCTCGACCCGCTCGAAATTCGAATGCCGGCCGCTGAGAATAACGCCGTTGACGGAATGCTCGTGCAGCAGTTCCACGAAGCGTTCGAGCGGGGTTTCGTCCAAATCCAATTCTGCCAGGACTTCGACCGCCTCCTCGGACTTGGTCTTCAGTTGGGTGCGCATCTCGGCGGTTTCGTCGCGGCGGCCGACCAGGATGACCCGCCGCCGGGATTGCGCCTGAGCCACCTTGCTCTTGGACATCAGCCGGAGCAGCTCCTCCTTCGCGAGAACCAAAATGAAACTGATTCCTCCGAACCAGATCACCACCCACCGCGCAATGAACAGCTTGGCCAGGAACAACACCAACACCAGGCCGAGCGTCATGAACAGGCAGCCTTTGAATAATATCCAGACCGTCGAGCGCCGGGAATACAGCATGGGCCGACTGTAGAATCCCTGCGCCTCGAGGATCAGCGGCGCTGCAGGCAGCAGGATCAGGTACATCCACACATAGGAATCGAATGAACTCTCCTCGGGCGACAAACCGATGAAATTCGTGAAAGCCACGTTAGTGCGCAACACGAACGCCAGCCAGAACGACACCGCAAAAAGACACGCATCCAACAACTGATGGAGCTGCATCCGAATCTGGCGATGGCTCCGCAACATATCAGCGATTTTGAGCGGACGCCCTGAGGCCGGCGGGTTGAGGGGTTAATTGAAACTCCGGCACCGCAGCGGCAATGAGATTTTTCAAGCGTTCGAAGGTAACATCCTCCTGCCCGGGGGCACAGATCGAACGAAAACTGATGTAAGCCCAGCGATGCAATACACCCGTGCGGAAGAGATCGCGCGCCAGCCACCACATGCGCTGCCAATGTTTGGCCGTGATTTCATTCGGGGCCACGAACCAATAAACATACACTTGGCGATAGGTCGTCTGCTGCCCGTTCACCGAAACCACCTTGTTGGCGATCAGTTTCATCACCGGCAAATTGTAAACGCAAGGCCGCTCGATGGGCACGGTGGTCTCGGTCGAGACGTTATCATTGATGATCCAGCCCTGGCCCTCGAAACAGATCTGCGGTTTGTGCATGCTGCTGCGGTCCCTGCCCATCAGCACGACGTTGATCAGGGCTTGAAAGTTGTCCGGGGCACTGTAGAGCCGCTGGCCAAAACTCGTGTCTTTGGGCAGGATATCCAAAACGATCTGTTCGATCGGAACGTTAGTGGATTCGTAAGCCAGGACCCGCTCGGGCAACTCGGCCTGCCCCCGGATGGGGTCCGGCATTGGACTAGTCTTGCCCGCGGGCGGTCCGAGCTTTTGGTGCGCGCGCAAGTTGGCCAGCAGCCCGGCGGTCCCTGCAATCAGCGCCAGCACCACGAGCGCGATGATGAATTTTTGCCGGCTCATGCTGTTTCTGTCTTCAGCACCAGAGCAGGTTGTCCTGGTTCGCGTTCGCGCAGCCAGTGACCGATCAGCAGTAATCCGGCAAATGCCGGCACATAGGGCATCAGGCTGAAAACTCCGCCCGGGCCGCCTTCGTGCAGATAATTGCCCCAGTTCTGTCCGCCGATCTCGGCGGCGATGATAATCGTCAGCATCCGCACCAGGTTGCCAATGACCGCCAGCGGGAAGGCGGAGGCAATTAACACCAGGCGTTTCCACCATTTCGGAAAGGAAACGAACGCATAAATCATCGACAGAGCCAGCGTGGCCAAGAGGCTTCGGATGCCGCTGCAAGCGGCGGCGATTTCATATTGGTAGTGGCCATCGGCGTTGATCAGCGCCGTGCCGTCCCGTTACACGTCAATGGCAAGGAAGCCGTTGTCAACAAAGGTCACCAGCTGGCAGACCAGCTTGCGCAAGGGAAAACTGATAAAGCGCGCTTGCATGCCCAGCGGCACACAAAAAGCGAACAGAAAGAAAGGAAAGAAACTCGCCTTGAGGAAGGCCGGGCCCCAGGCCAGGCCCATCAGGCCATAAATGCCAATGAACAGCGCCAGGACCGAAGCCTTGGGCTGTTGCCCCAGGTACCCAAAGATATGCAGCACCAGCGCGAACGCGACCAGCCAGAGACCGGCGGGCCAGGTCCGCAGCGGTTGGGCCAGCAATTCCTTGCGCTTCCACCAGAACAACGCCAGCACCACGAACGGAATGATGACCCCGTGGCCGTCGTCCGACTGCAAATAATTGCCTGCCGGGTCGTAGGCATCGAGCATCCAGCGATACAGGGAGGATGTGCGGTCGTAGTAGATGTAACCGAGGGTCGCGTTTCCAAGGAAATGGAAGAGCGCGAGCCAGGCCGCGAGCAGGAGGAAGAAGAAGCCTTTGTTGGGCAGCCGATGCCAGCAGTCCAGGAAAGCAACTCGGAAATCCTCAAGGACTCCGTTAGTGGGTTCTTTCTCGGTTGGCATGTGAACTCGAGACTATTTGATACCCGTACCTCCAGAATTGCTCAATAGAAATCGGTCGGTAGTATTGCGGAGCAGGGCCAATTCATGAAGGGCAGCGGAACGGCCCGTCCCCATCAAACTCGCGTTTTGTTGGGCAAACTTGGGGACGGACCGTTGTCCCCACCCTTTTCATGAATTGGCTCTGATTCCGGAGTCGGACTAAATCGGGCGCCGGGCGGTGAGATAGGCCGACCATCCCAGCCAGTGGAGCCTGGAAGTCAGTTTCTTCCGGCTTTCAGGCAGAAAGACGAAAGCCGGATAGGCCATGGCAAACAACCAGTTGCGCGAGATCCCGCTTGCCAGAACCTCCAGGCCAGCGCCCCGAACCCAGTGGGCCAAGGCTCCCGTGCTGACCACCCGCACATGCGTCAAATCGTCGAAGAAATTCAGCGGAAACGTCCCGGCCGCGGGGCCTTTCTGGCTGGACAGGATGAGCGATTTCGGGTGCGGCGTCTCGAAATAGGCCCGTCCGCCCGGTCTGAGCACTCGGGCCGTCTCAGCCATGAGCAAAGTCAAATCATGCAGGTGCTCGACCAGGTGTGTCGAAGTTATCGCGTCCATCGAACCGTCCGCCCAGCTCATCTTCTCCCGCTCCAAATCCGCTTGCTGGAATTTGCACCCGGCGGGGTATCCGGCCGGCTTGCCCGCCTTGTCCACCGCAAACAAACGCAGGTCCGGCCGCAGCTCAGCGATGTGTCCGAGTGTTTCTCCGTTGCCGGAACCAAGATCGAGCAGCGAGCCATTGGCCGGCGTGGCAGCCACGAACCGGATGCGAGTGTCCAACCAGGGAAATGGCCGCAAGTACGCCCAATTCATACAGTCGCTGCTTCGGTCATCTCTTAAGTTGGGTGTTGTGATGGTCCGATTGTCGAGGAAAATTACCTTCGGAACCGCACCAGATACCAGGTCTGCGGCTTTTCGGAGACGCGCACGGTCGCATTGGTCTTCGCCACTACCTCGGCTCCCGTTGCGTGCTGCCAGGCGGCGAAGCTCGTGCCGTTTAAGGCAAAATTGTAATCGCCCGCGACAACGTAATCGATGCCGCGCCGTCGGATCTCCTCCGGCAAATCGCTCACCAAAACATGCTCGACCCGCCTGCCGCCAAATGGCCGCCAGAACGAGATGTCCGGGTCGTCGCCTCTGGCCATAAAGCCGACGACAGCCAGCTCCGCAGGAAGCAAGCAGCGCACTCCGGCGAGCGGGTCGGCGCGGATACCGTAAACGGAATACACATTCAACGCGCGTGCAATAAGCCGCTGCTCGGGATATAGCGTCTGCAGGCGTGACAATATCGTGCGCGCCGGCCACAGCGGCCGTCCCGGAGTTAGCACCAGGACCGGTACCGCCAACCCAACAACGCCCCAAATGATCACTTGCCACCACCGGCGGCGGATGATCACGCCTTGTCTTGCGCCCGCCAGCACCAGCGGCAGCAGCAACGGGTAATACGGAGAGATCAGCCGCGCGCCGGTGGCCATGCCCGACTTGATGCAATAGGCCAGCAGCGCCGCCCACGGCGCCACCAGCACCCAGCCGCGCAGTCCCCCCGGCAGCACGTCCCTTGGCGCCCACTTAGAACTCGGGACAGGACCGATTCGCCAGGCCGCCAAAACTGTGAAAATCACCAGCCAGCTCAGACCGAAGCCAAGCCCGACCCAATCTTCAGTCGGCAGTTCCCACAACCAGTGGAAGCTGGACTCGAAATTCGCGACCAGTGGTCCGACCAGCCACTGAGGCAGGACAGACAGCGCGTGTTGGTTCCACCAGCCGGCCGCGGGAAAAAAAGGCGGCACCAGGTTATCCAGGAGGAAAAGAAAGGAGTTGCCCCAGAGTCCTACCAGCGGACTCTTCATTTGCATGCCGGGTCGTTCCAGCGCCAACCCGGACCAATCGCCGCAATAACGCAAATTCAGAATGGCAGTGGGCAAGAATGAGACCAGCATCGCCACCAGGAGCAGCACAACTGCAATTATCGGCCTGGCGCGTCTAATCCAGGGTGCGGACACCGCCGCGTTCGGATGTTCAGAGGCCCTCGCGGCATCGCTCGTGAACCGAAGAGATGGAAAAAACACCAGCGCCCAGGGCAGCAGTAATGGCA
>Ga0066710_100008373_pt1 | contig 10043 bp, 11 predicted proteins | sample GraSoiAngelo_159_FD_79666 | JGI IMG/M metagenome (GOLD analysis project Ga0066710, IMG submission 79666) | Grasslands soil microbial communities from the Angelo Coastal Reserve, California, USA - 14_1009_16_40cm | ecosystem: Environmental > Terrestrial > Soil > Grasslands | place: USA...
ATCAAAACACTCCGCGACCTTTCTGTTCGATTTCTTTATTTCAGCTCCGACCCGATGGCGCGATACTCGGCCTGGAAGTAGAGGAGCGGCTTGCCGCTCCGCACCACAACGTCTTCCACTTCGGCAATAAAGATTGTGTGGTCACCGGCATCCTGCGCGGATTGCAGGCGGCACTCAAGATAGGCGAGCGCGCCCTGCAAAACCGGCGTCCCGTGAGGAGTGCGGTCGAACCGGGCGCCAGCTGCCTGCTCCGCCCGCGAGGGATCGCGATCCGGCTGCGCGTAGTGCTCGGAAATCGCGCGCTGCTGCTCAGAGAGCACATTGATCCCAAAGCGTTTTCGCGCGTGAAGATGCGCATGGGTCCGCGCCTTCTGATCAACGCACACCAGTACCAGCAGCGGATCCAGCGACACCGAACTGAAGGCGTTCGCAGTCATCCCTTGAACTGTTCCTTCGTGGTCCACCGTGATGACAGTGACCCCTGTCGCGAAGCATCCCATCGCACGCCGGAATGTTTCCTGATCGATCACAACCCATTATTCCGAATCAGATTTGTACCATGAACACCGCATTTCCGCCGTGGTCAGAGTTCCATTATGATTCCTAAATGTGGCTGTCCCGCGCTTCGCACAGTTTGAAGCGCGCGTGGAACGTCAAATGGCCGAGCAAGTCCATAGCGCGCCTCCGCAAGTTGCAGCCCCCGTGGATTTGCATTTCACACCGCCAATCTCTCGTGAAGACGCTTGCCACTGGATTCACGCCAGCGACAATGAATTACCTCACCTGCTCGCTGCGGCACGCGAAGCCCGCGATTGTTTCAAGCCCAGCGTAATTACTTACTCACGCAAAGTATTCATCCCGCTCACGAATTTGTGTCGCGACTATTGCGGCTATTGCGCCTTCCGCCGCAATCCTGGCCAACCCGGTGCCCGCACCATGACTCCGTACGAAGTGTTGGATGTAGCGCGGGCGGGCGAAAAGCTTGGCTGCACTGAGGCGCTTTTTTCTCTCGGCGATAAACCGGAATTAATTTTCCCCGAGATGCGAGAGACTTTGAGGCGTCTGGGTTTTCGCTCGACTCTGCATTATCTCGAAGCGATGTGCGAACTTGTGCTGCGTGAAACCAGCTTGCTGCCGCATCCCAATCCCGGATTGATGAGCGCGGAGTGGATTTCGCGGCTAGCAGCGGTTTCTCCCAGCATGGGCCTGATGCTCGAAACAACCAATGATTCCCTGCTGGTTCCGGGCGCGGCCCACGACAACGCTCCCGACAAAGTGCCGGCCAAACGCCTGCGAACCATCGAAGAAGCTGGCAAACAAGGCGTGCCTTTCACCACCGGCATTCTTATCGGCATTGGCGAATCACCTGAAGATCGTGTGGACGCGTTGCTGGCGATTCGCGATCTGCACGAGCGCTATGGGCACATTCAGGAAGTCATCATTCAGAATTTTCGCTCGAAGCGGGATATTCTCATGCATAGTTGGCCCGAACCGAGCCGCGGCGAAATGTTGCGGACCATAGCCGTCGCGCGACTGCTCATGCCGAATGTGAACCTTCAGGCACCGCCAAACCTTTCCGATCCAGATTACGAAGAACTTCTGGATGCAGGCATCAACGACTGGGGCGGCCTTTCACCTTTAACCCCGGATTTTATCAATCCAGAACGTCCGTGGCCGCATCTTCATGAGTTGGAAAAGCGGACAAATGCGAAAGGATTTCAATTGCGCCAACGGCTGCCGGTTTATCCCGAGTTTCTGCATCGGGCTATGCACAGTGCCTCTTTACTCGAGGCCAGGTTAAATTCTGTTGCTGGCCTTGAAGGCTACGCCCGGAGTGCAGCATGATCACCGTACTCACCGGCGGCACCGGCGGCGCAAAGTTCGTGGACGGACTGCGGCGCATTCTGCCGCCGCAAGAACTCACCATCATCGTGAATACCGGCGACGATCACGATTGGTGGGGACTCTACGTTTCTCCTGACATCGACTCAATCACCTATGTTCTTGCCGGAATTCTGAGTCCAGAACGCGGATGGGGCGTTCGCGGCGACACCTTTCATTGCCTGCAAGCGATGAAGGCATTAGGCGAACCGGACTGGTTCAGTGTGGGCGACCGCGATCTCGCAACTCACCTGCTCCGGAGCCAACTACTTTCCCAAGGACGCACACTGACGGAAGCGACACGCCTGATCGCTGAGAAGTTGGGCGTGCGCTCGCGCGTCCTGCCGATGAGCGACCAGCGCGTAGAGACTCGCATTGAAAAGCCGGCAGGCGAACTCAGCTTCGAAGAATATTTCGTGAAACGCCGGTACCAAGACCCCGTAAAGTCCGTGCGCTTCGCGGGCGCGTCGGAGTCCAAGCCGGCACCCGGCGCGCTTGAGGCGATTATCAAGACGGACTCCATTCTCATCGCGCCGAGCAATCCAATCACCAGCATTGGTCCAATCCTCGCTGTGCCCGGAATTCGCGAGGCATTACGCGAAACAGCAGCCAGAGTCGTTGCGGTTAGTCCGATCATTGGAAACGCCGCGGTCTCGGGACCGGCTGCCAGGCTGATGGCTTCGCAGAATCTGCCAGCCTCGATAGCGGGCATTGCGGATTCTTATGCGGATTTTCTAGACACGTTGATCGTGCACGACTCCGATGCTGAGACTGCGCAAGCGCTCTCCAGTATTGGCGTTGAGTTTGCGAGCACAGACATCCTGATGCGAACAACGGAAGATAGACTCAGGATCGCGAACTCCGCGCTGGTATGCGCTCTTCCGGACAATGCCGCTGTGAAGGTGGCTTCATGATCCTTGTCCCCGTCAAAGACCTTGCCAACGCCAAGCAGCGGCTTTCGCCGATGCTAACTCAGTCCGCGCGTACGGAACTCGCACACGCCATGTTGCGAGACGTGCTCGAGGCTGTGACGGAGTTCGGCGGCGACGAAGTATCTCTGGTCACGAGTGATTCATTTGCCATCGAGTTAGCGGCCAGTCAGGGATTTGGAGTCATTCGCGATGATTCCAACTTGAGCGAAACCGACGCTATTGATGTGGCGACACGCGTCTGCGAATCTCGCGGAGTCGAAAGCACGCTGGTAATCCCCGCGGACATTCCACTGATCAAGGCATCTGAGATCGCGATGATTTATCGTAACGCACCGCAAATGGGTTCGGTGCTTGTCCCCGCGCATGATGGGCGGGGCACGAATGCGATCTTGCGGCGACCGGCGGCTTTGTTCCCACTTCGTTTTGGTAACGACAGCTTTGTTCCGCACTTAGCCGCTGCGAAAGCCACCGATAAACCGTGCGTGGTGCTCTCGCTTTCGGGAATCGGCCTCGACATAGATACTCCAGAGGATCTGCGACAACTCGCACTTGCCTCCGGCAACAAGCGGTCGCAGCTTGTAGCGAGAAGGCTTGGCGCTCTGGAGACGGCCCGCAGACCTGTTTCCGCGGTTGAGGATAGTATCGTCACTGCGAAATCGTGATGGATCTGGGCGAAATTCGACTCATCCCCGTTTATCTCGCAGACGAGATTCGACCCGGCGACGATCTTTTGCAGAAACTCGTCGGAGCCCTCCAGCATCAGAAATTAGCTCTTGCAAACAATGACGTTGTGGTGATCAAGCACAAAGTAGTATCGAAGTCCGAAGGACGGATCGTGCAGCTCGAAAGGGTCCGCCCTCGGAGATCCGCGACTTTATGGGCAGGTAGATATGGAATTGACGCGCGTGTGGTAGAGCTCGCTCTGCGAGAAGCTAAGCGGGTCGTTCGGCAAAAAAATGGCGCCCTGATCACCGAAACCCGTCATGGCTTTGTCTGTGCGAACACCGGCGTAGACGCTTCCAACGTTGACGGCGGAAAAACCGCAGTGCTTCTGCCGGAGAATCCTGATCGTTCGGCAGCCCGCCTGCAATCTCGGATTAAGAAGACAGTGGGCGTTTCGGTTGCGATTATCGTTTCCGACTCCTTCGGCCGCCCCTGGCGCGAGGGTCTATGCGAAGTGGCAATCGGGGTGGCTGGAATGAAGCCGCTGCTCGATTATCGTGGCAAGCGCGACCCGCACGGATACCAGTTGCGAGCCACCGCCGAGGCCGTCGCCGATGAACTGGCTTGCGCTGCGGGGCTCGTCTGCGGCAAGCTTAATCGCACACCGATTTGCATCGTGCGTGGATTTCGGTATCAGCCAGGCCGGGAAAGCGCGCGTGACTTGATAAGGAAGAAGAACGATCTGTTCCGTTGAGGCAAAGAAAGCGAGAACGGCAATGCCCTCACGAACCTGCACACAAATGGAACTGGGAAACTTTCCGCGACTCGGCTGGGCAGATGTCGCGCCATGCATGGCAACTGACGTCCGCAGCGCGATTGAGCAAGTGCTGGAGGCGCAACAGGGCGCGGCACTCAGTCGTGAGCAGTGCCTTCTTCTGGCCAATGCTGAAGGAGACGACCTCCTTGGTCTCCTTGTTGCCGCCGACCTCCTGCGCTCCGAACTCTCCGGGAACATCATTACTTACGTCGTTAATCGCAACATCAACTTTACGAATATCTGTTTTGTAGGTTGCAAGTTTTGCGCCTTCAGCCGTGGTCCGCGCGAATCTGACACTTACTTTCTCGAACCACAACAAGTAGCTGATAAAGCGATCGAGGCGTGGAAACTCGGCGCCAAAGAAGTCTGCATTCAGGGCGGACTGCCTCGTGATCTTCCTCCTTTTTATTATCGCGACATCCTTCGCGCCGTGAAAAGCGCGGTTCCCGGCATGCACATTCATGCTTTTTCGCCGATGGAAATTGTCCATGGCGTGGAACTCACCGCCATGACCTTGCGCGACTATCTCTGCATGTTGAGCGATAACGGCCTGGGCACGCTGCCCGGCACAGCTGCCGAGATTCTGGACGACGAAGTCCGCCATGTACTCTCGCGAAACAAACTTTCAACTTCACAATGGACAGAGGTAATACGTACCGCGCACACGTGCGGAATTCGTACAACATCAACTTTGATGTACGGACACGTGGAAACGCCGGAGCACTGGGTGAATCAGATCTTGCTGCTGCGCGAAATTCAGGAAGAAACCGGCGGCTTCACGGAATTTGTTCCGCTTGGCTTCGTACACACCAACACGCTTCTGTTTCATCAAGGACTGTCGCGACCCGGGCCGACTCTCGGTGAACACTTGAAGATTCATGCGCTGGCACGACTCATGCTGGCGGGCTCGATCAACAACATTCAGGTTTCCTGGGTAAAGCTGAATCGCGGCCTATCGCAGCTCTGTCTGCAGGCAGGGGCAAACGACTACGGCGGCACGCTGATGGAAGAAAACATTTCGCGTGAAGCCGGAGCTACGGCCGGCCAGTACACCAGCCCGGAGGAATTCCAATCTTTGATTCGCGAAATTGGCCGCATTCCCGCGGAGCGCAACACAACCTACTCGCGAATTCAAATCAAGGCGCCATTCGAAAGCTTCCCTGCCGAACCGCTGCTTGAGCCGGAGTTCGCGTGACCATCGCCATCGTCGGCGGTACGGGGCCTGAAGGCTCGGGACTGGCACTTCGCTGGGCACGGGCAGGCGAGACAGTGATCATCGGTTCGCGCGATGCGAAACGCGCGGCAGAAGCTGCGGAAAAGCTTCTCCAGAAGATCGCTGGGGCAGCGGGCGTCTCCGCCCGCCTCATTTCAGGAGCAGAAAATGGCATCGCTTGTCAGTCCGCCGATATTGTTGTCCTGACCGTCCCCTTTGAAGTCCAGGCCGAAATGCTCAAGCACCTCAAGCCTGCGCTTCGCCCGGGACAGATTCTTGTGGACACGACTGTACCCCTAGCAGCAAGCGTCGGGGGACGAGCTACTCGTACTCTCGGCGTGTGGCAAGGTTCTGCTGCCCAGCAGACGGCAGAACTGGTGTCGGGTGGAGTCTCTGTTGTAGCCGCCTTTCACAATACGTCCGCGCACCTATTGCTCGGCGACGGCCCGGTTGATTGTGACGTGATTGTGTGCAGCGACGATAAAGACGCCGCCAAACAGATACGCGGTCTGGCACGCAAGATCCCTGGCGTGCGCGCACTGGACGGTGGGAAGTTGGAAAATGCCCGCATTGTCGAGCAGATCACAGCTCTTCTGGTAGGTTTCAACATTCGGCACAAAGGACACGCGGGCGTTCGCATTACGGGATTGCCGCCGGAAGCGTACGATGTGTGATCACCACGTTGTGAAAGTGTGGGGAGAGCCGCCCTCGGCTATCCGCCGAGCGCAGCTCGGCACGCTTCCCTATGGCTCGACAGGCTGATCCAGTAATTGAATTCCGCGACGTTTCCTATCGCCTGCCGAACGGGCGTGAAATTCTGCACGCCTTGGATCTCGAGACCCGCAGTGGAGAGATTCTCGTTCTACTCGGCCGCAGCGGCTCCGGAAAAACCACAGCTCTCAAACTGGTCAATCGTCTGCTGGAAACTTCCGCAGGTAATCTTCTGATCGAAGCCCGCGTGGCCCGCCAATGGGACACCATCAAGCTGCGCCGTCACATCGGCTATGCCATTCAGGAGGTCGGCCTCTTCCCGCACTACACTATCGCGCGCAACATTGGACTTGTGCCTTCGATTGAACGGTGGTCAGCGTCCCGCATACACGTTCGGGTGCAAGAGTTGTTGAAGCTCGTTGGCTTGAATCCAGACATCGGATCGCGTTATCCGCATGAACTGTCGGGCGGGCAGCGTCAACGCGTTGGAGTGGCCCGCGCCTTGGCCGCCGATCCTCCTATCCTTCTGATGGACGAGCCTTTTGGCGCACTCGATCCACTCACCCGATCTGACCTTCAGCGCGAATTCTTGTCTTTGCAAAAGCAATTGGGAAAAACCGTCCTGTTCGTCACGCACGATCTTCACGAGGCGCTTCTGCTTGGGACCAAAATCGCTTTGCTAGAAGAAGGACGGCTGGTCTCGATCGGTTCTCCTCAAGAATTCCTCAACTCTGCTGATCCACTTGTGCAGAAATACGTGCATGCGTTCAGCGGGGCGGAGCAGGCGCGAGGTGGCAAATGAACTTCTGGAGTTTCGTGGTCGAAAACCGCGGCGAGATTGCGCAGCTCACGCTCGAACACTTATGGATCGTGGGCATCTCCACACTGCTGGCGGTCTTGGTTGGAATCCCGGTCGGCATTCTCATTACGCGCAAGCCGGCTTTGCACAACCCTGTGATTGTGATTGCTAACATCATTCAGACCATTCCAAGTCTTGCGCTTTTCGGATTTCTCTTGCCTGCGCCCTGGATCGGCGAGCGCGCCGGACGTCTCGCCATACTCGCATTGACTCTGTATGCGCTCTTGCCCATGATTCGCAATACCTACGCGGGCATAAAAGGAGTGGACCACGCAGTCGTCGAAGCCGCGCGTGGCATGGGACTCACCGGTTGGCAACTTCTCTACAAAGTTGAATTGCCACTTGCCGGTAGTGTGATTCTTGCCGGAGTGCGGGTCGCAGTCGTGATTTCGGTCGGGCTCGCGACCATCGCTGCCGCAATTGGCGCAGGCGGCCTGGGTGAACTGATCTTTCGCGGTCTGGCCATGGTGAACAACTCTGTGATTCTCGCAGGCGCCGTGCCTGCAGCCTTGATGGCGCTCACAGCGGATTTCGTGCTGGGTTGGCTGGAGAAACGCCTTTCGCCGCCGCGGGCCGCGTGATGGGAAAAAGTTGCATTTCGCAAGTCGGGAGGGCACGACTTCAGTCGTGCCGAATTCCCGGCAATATGATTCCGGCTTTAGCCGCTGAGGTCGAGCATCAGGGGCTGAAGCCCGCATCGGGAAGTACCTCTTTCGGCACGGCTAAAAGCCGTGCCCTCCGGCCTTGCGTTGTGCTTGTTGCCTTTCTAATATCACTTGCGATCCTTCCCGCCTGCCCCCGCCAACCCCATGTCGTCGTTGGATGCAAGAATTTCACCGAGCAAATAATCCTCGGAGAACTCATCGCTCAGCAAATCGAAAATAAGACTCATCTTCATGTCGAACGTCGTTTTTATCTTGGGGGCACATACATCGCCCACCAAAGCATCCTCGCCGGACGCATTGATATTTATCCTGAATACACCGGCACCGCGCTAACTGCGGTCCTCAAAGAACCACCCGGCTCCGATCGCAAAGCAGTTTACGGCCGCGTTAAGTCGGAATACAAACAGCGCTTCCACCTAACGCTCGGCCCGCCCCTCGGGTTCAACGATACCTTCGCCATTGAAATCAGAGGCGAGGACGCCCGCCGCCTGCATCTGCAAATGCTCTCTCAGGCGGCCGCGTACACTCCGCAATGGCGCGCCGGATTCGGCTACGAATTCATGGAGCGTCCCGACGGCTACAAGGGCCTGGTCGCAACTTACGGCCTGCGTTTCGCCACGCCGCCGCGCATCATGGACCTCGGCCTTCTCACCCGTACTCTAAAAGACCATCAAGTTGACGTGATCGCCGGCAACATGACCGACGGCCTGATCCCCGCGCTTGATTTATTCGTGCTCGAAGACGACAAACATTACTTCCCGCCCTACGAAGCTGTGGCTGTGATTCGCGAGCAGACGGTGGCCGAACATCCCGAGGTGACGCAGGCTCTAGATGACCTCGCGGGCAACATTTCCGACGCCGAAATGCGACAGCTCAACTATGAGGTGGACGGCAAGAAGCGGGATGTGAAGGAAGTGGTGAGAGAGTTCCTGCGCAGCAAGGGAGTGTAGTCTATCCCGGCTTTGTCATCGAGCGAAGCAGGATCATTTGCGCGCGAATGATCCGCGGAGTCGAACAATTTGCTTTCAGCCGCCGCAACCAAAGAACCTCAAAAAGTTTTCTCACGATGGCGCAACCTGCAATCGAGAGAAGTGCGCTGCCCAAATTCACCCGCGACGCAGGCCGATTTGTCAAAATGATGTAACCAAATCCTGACTTGTATCACAACCCCGTAAGCCGGCATCATCATGCTACGAAACCATTTCCATCGCATGTAAAGAAAAGGTCACTTCTGCCCTCGACGGCTTACTGTCGCAACAGGCCGATGAATCCAACAAAGTGAACGAACAAACTCAAGAACAGGAGGACACTGTTTATGTTGAATCAAGTCCTCAGAGCAATGCTCGCAACGGCCCTGATTTTTGGGGTCTCAAACCTGGCTGTTGCGCAATACGGCGGCGGCATGGGCGGAGGCATGCCCGGGAGCCCCACCTACATGCCCCACGGCAGCTACAGCAACAAGGGTGCGATCATCGGTGGTGTCGTCGGTGGAGCGGCCGTTATTGGTGGCCTGCTTTACTGGAAGCACCACAATCGAGCCAAGCTGCGAGGCTGCTTGGCGGGTGGTGGAGACAAGCTCGTCAGTGAGAAAGACAACCAGACCTACAGGCTCAGCAACCCGCAGAATGAGACCCTGAAGCCAGGAGAACATGTGGAGCTGTCAGGCAAGAAAGCCAAGGACGACGGCTCGAGCGAACCAACGTTCGAGGTCCACAAAATGAGCAAGGACCTTGGCCAATGCACGCCAACAACCGCAGAGCAACTAGAATGACACGAGCGTCAATTGATGTGCCGCTGAGGAGGGCGGAGCAATCCGCCCTTCGCACAAAATCGAGCCATGCCAAAGGCTTGGAATCGCAATTGCTACCGAACCTCACGCCTCTTTACGTGAATCAGTCGTGTCGCCGCGATTGCCGCTGCGGTCCCCAAATCCTAAACTCGCCTGCGCAGTGCATTAGGCTCATCAGATACAGCATGCCGTCGTAGTAGCGGAGTTGGCCTGACGGAACGGGCGTGTTCCAGAGTGCTTCAACAAAGTCTTTCGCACGCGGATTCGTTGCGGCCAGGCTGGCGACGGCGTTCGTTGCGACCAGCCCGGTCGGCGGAGATGCGGCGGATTCGATATTCGGGCCGGCAAAGGGCTTGCCATCCGGCGTGTACAAAGCACCATAACTAGTTGTTCCTTGTGCCCAGAAAAATGTCTGAATGCGGTCGCTCAGTTGCGGCTCCTGCGGTGCCTTCCGCCACCACGACCAATCCACCGACCTGTTGCTTGCGGTACGCCAGGCGTCATAGCCGAAGA
>Ga0066710_100008374_pt1 | contig 10043 bp, 5 predicted proteins | sample GraSoiAngelo_159_FD_79666 | JGI IMG/M metagenome (GOLD analysis project Ga0066710, IMG submission 79666) | Grasslands soil microbial communities from the Angelo Coastal Reserve, California, USA - 14_1009_16_40cm | ecosystem: Environmental > Terrestrial > Soil > Grasslands | place: USA...
ACAGCTTCCCGATCGCCGCCTCCAGGCGGATGTCGTACCCGCCGCGCTCGGCCATCGCGCCGCACAGCTCCGCCACCGCCTCCATCGCCAGGGTGTTCGCCGCCATCGTCCCAATTTTCTGGGCGATCGCGTCGTGCTGGCCGATCTTGCGGCCCCACTGCACGCGCTCGTCCGCCCATTTCCGCGAGATCTCGAGGCAGCGCTTCCCCGCGGCGACCGCCGAGATGGGGAGGGTCAGCCGGCCTGTGTTCAGGGTGATGAGCGCGAGCTTCAGACCCTTGCCCTCGCCCCACAGCACGTTCTCCTTGGGGACGCGGACGTTGGTGAAGCGCATCACGCCGTTGTAGATCGCCTTGAGGCCCATGAAATGGCAGCGGTGCGCCACTTCGACCCCCGGCCAGTCGGCCTCGACGATGAACGCCGTGATCTGCCGCTTCTCCTTGCCGCGCACCACCATCGACGGCGTGCGCGCCATCACGACCATCAGCTCGGCCTTGGTACCGTTGGTGCACCACAGCTTCTCGCCGTTCAGGATCCAGCCGTCGCCGTCCTCGCTCGGCACCGCCATGGTTTCCATGGTCGCGGGGTCGGAGCCGACGCCGGGCTCGGTGAGCGCGAAGGCGGAAATCGCGCCCTTGGCGAGACGGGGCAGGTACTTTTTCTTCTGGGCCTCGGTCCCGAACATCTTGAGCGGCTGCGGCACGCCGATGGACTGGTGCGCCGACAGCAGAGCGGTGAGCGAACCATCCACCGACGACACGAGCTCGATCGCCTTCATATAGGAGAGCTGTGACAGACCGAGCCCGCCATACTCGCGGGGAATCTTGATCCCGAACGCGCCCAGCTCGCGCAGCCCCTGAATGACGTCCTCGGGGATCTCCCCCTCCCGATCGATCCGGTCGGCGTCGACTTTCTCGCGGAGAAACCGGTCGAGCTTGTCGAGGAACGGCTTGGCGCGCGCGATCTCGGCGGCGTCCTGCGCTGGGTATGGATGAATCAGGTCCATCCGCAGGTTGCCGAGGAAGAGGTCGCGCACGAAGCTCGGCGCGGCCCACTCCTGCTCGCGCGCGGCCTCGGCAACGGCGCGCGCCTCGTCCGCGCTGACGGACGGAGGGGGAGTCCGTTTGGGTGGGGTGGCGGTCGTCGTCATACCCGTAATCTACTCTGGCGGACCGGGGACAGGGGCGGGGACGTGGCGGCCAGGAGCGCCATGACCCCCCTAGGCGTCCCCGTCGATTGCCGTGAGTGGTTCTGGCTCAGGGCCGCGCACCCCCAGCGCTAGGAGAGCGGCCACGCGCTTCGGAATGCGGGGATGAGAGCTGACTAGCTCCGCACGTCGAATCCAGAAGCCGCTGTCGGTGTCAACCTGCTTGGCGAACTCCTGAGCATCGACATGCCTATGGAGCCAACCCCCAGCGGCAAGCACGAGCAACCCATCTATAGCACCGTCTGGTGCGCAGTAAGCGCCCACGCGATCGCAGCTGTACTCGCACGCACGCGAGTAGGCCGCGCCGAGATAAGGCACGAAGCGCGCCGGTGCGATCAGCCACCGCCATCTGAGATGCCCACGCCAGTGGTGCCCGACCTCATGAGCGACGACAAAGCTCACCGCTTCTCTGCCGCGCCGCAGGGCTAATGCGAGTACATCCGCGTTGACGATCACAAACTTTCGCCCAAGCAGCTTCGTGGCGAAGGCGTTGAGGATACCTCCTGACTCTAGCACGTAGACTGTCGGCGAGTAGGGCAGCCCAAGCCGCTGCGAGTGATCTGTCACCATTTGATGAAGGAGAGGAAACTGTCGCTCCGTCACAAGCACACCACTACCGCGCACGCGCCCGAGAGCAAAGGCGTGAGTAACGAAGCCGGCCAGCGCCAGGACAGCACCGTAGAAGACGACTGTGCTGGCTGCAGAAGCGTCCTCGAGCGCCAACAGCACCAAGCCACCGTAGACGAGGACGCTGATGACGACCATGACCGCGAACAACGCGCGTTCTCGGCCGTCGACGAGCTCACGAGGCGTTAGTCGACCGGCTTCCACTTGGCGACTCCAGGGTTGGGGGGAAGATGGGCCGGGGAAGCTTACCGTCACCGGTCGCAGGCGGCTAGATTTGCGGCGCCCTTTTCCCGAGAGTTCGCCGATGCGCTGGCTACCCCTTGCTTGGACCGCCTTGGCAGCGCCGCTCGCCGCGCAGGCCGCGCCTACCCCCCCGCCTCCACCCATCTTGATCAAGGCGGGCCGGCTGATCGACGGGCGGTCCGCCCAGGTCCAGGCCAACGTCGGGATTCTCATCGACGGCGAGCGCATCCGGGCGGTGGGGCCCGTGGCCCAGATCGAGGCCCAGGCGCGCGGCGCCCGCGTCATCGACCTGTCCCAGATGACGGTGCTGCCGGGTTTCATCGATACGCATACCCACCTCCTGCTCCAGGGCGACGTGACGAGCGCCGACTACGACGTCCAGCTCCTGTATCAATCCATCCCCTACCGCGCCATCCTCGGCGCACGCAACGCGCGGATCGCCCTGGAGCACGGCTTTACGACCGTCCGCGACCTGGAGACCGAGGGCGCGATGTTCGCCGACGTGGACATCAAGCGTGCCGTCGCGCGCGGGGAAGTGCCGGGCGCGCGGGTATTCGCGTCCACCCGCGCTATGGCGCCGACGGGGATGTATCCCATCGTCTCCGACAACTGGGAGCTGGAGTTGCCGCACGGCGTGCAGCCCGTCGACGGCGTGGACGGCGCGCGGCTGGCCGTGCGCGAGCAAGTGGCCCACGGCGCCGATTGGATCAAGTACTACAGTGACCGTCGCTACTTTTTCACGCCCGACAGCGTGCTCCACAGCTGGGTCAACTTCACCGACGACGAGGCCAAGGCGATCGTGGCCGAGGCGCACCGGATCGGCCGCCGCGTCGCGGCCCACGCCATCGGATCGGACGGCATCGCCGCCGCGTTGCGTGCCGGCGTCAACTCGATCGAGCACGGCGACGGACTCACCGACTCGCTCATGGACGTGATGGTGAAGAACGGCGTGTACTGGGTGCCGACGGTCACCGTCGGCGCGTACGTCGCGCCGGGCCGCGGCGGCACGTGGCCCGCCCTCGTGGCGCTCGAGCGGCGGGCGTTTCAGCGCGCCTTGCGCAAGGGCGTCAAGATCGCCCTGGGCACCGACGTGGGTGGGTTCCCGTGGACGGAGCTCAACCAGGCGAAGGAGTTCGAGTACTACGTGCAGTACGGCATGACGCCGATGCAGGCGATTCAGTCGGGGACCTCGGTCGCCGCGGCGCTGCTCGGCCAGGAGCCGAACCTGGGCGCCGTCGCGCCCGGCCTGTACGCCGACCTCGTCGCGGTCGCCGGCGACCCGCTGCGCGACATCACGGAACTCCAGCGGGTGAAGTTCGTTATGAAGGCTGGCACCGTGTACCTTTCCCAATAGTGCGGCGCGCCTTCACGGCGGTTCTCGTTTCGATAGCGGGCGCCGCCGGCACCGGATGGGGGCAGCAGCTCTCCCCTCCCGGCACCGGCGGCGTCGCGGCATTGGCCGACGCCCTGCAGCAGCTCGGCGCCACGAAACGGGTGCTCGTGATCGGCGCCCACCCGGACGACGAGAACACCCAGCTGCTCGCCTTGCTGTCGCGCGGCGGCGGCGTCCAGGCGGCGTATCTCTCGCTCAGCCGCGGCGAAGGCGGGCAGAACCTGATCGGGCCCGAGCTCGGTCCCGAACTGGGCGTGATCCGCACTGAGGAGCTGCTCGCGGCGCGCGCGCTCGACGGCGCCCGCCAGTACTTCACGCGCGCCTACGACTTCGGGTTCTCCAAGTCGGTGGACGAAGCGTTCCGCTTCTGGCCGCGCGACTCCCTGCTCAAGGACGTGGTGGACGTGATCCGCCGATTCCGTCCGCAGATCATCGTCTCGATCTTCTCCGGCACACCGCGCGACGGCCACGGCCAGCACCAGGAGGCGGGCATCCTGGCCCGCGCGGCCTTCGAGGCGCTGAAGGACTCGAGCTGGGGCCCCGTGAAGTTGTACCGGTCGGCGTTCTTCGACACCGCCGGAGCCACCGTGACGCTGCGGGCTGGGGATCTCGATCCGTTGCTCGGCCAGTCCTATTACCAGCTCGCCATGGCGGCCCGCAGCCGGCATCGGTCCCAGGACATGGGCCAGCTGCAGCGCCCGGGGCCGAGCGCGGTCCCGCTCGCGCTCGTCGCCACGCGCGCCGGTCTGTCGGTCGGGGACGGGTCCTTGTTCGCGGGCGTGGACACAGTGCTCCACGGGCGCGAGCGCTTCGTCGCGCTCATCGACTCGGCGCGCGCCCGGCTCAACCCGTGGCGCCCCGGGGCGATCGCTCCGTACCTCGCCCGAGCGTTGGGCGCGCTCGGCACGGACCGCGGCGACGCCGAGCAGCGGGGGATCCTCGAGCGCGCGCTCGCAGCCGCGGCGGGCGTGGCGATCGACGGCGTCGCCGACGACGGGATCGTCATCGGGGGCCAGCGGGTCCAAGTCGAAGTGACGGTGTGGAATGCCGGCGATTCCGCCGTCCGGGTGGACAGCATCGCGGTGTCGACGGCCACCGCCGGGTGGACCGTCGAGCGGCTCGACCCGGTGCCTTCGCCCGTGGCGCCCGGAGCGGTGCTCACGCGGCGCTTCATTGCGACGGTGCCGGCGGACGCGCCGCGCTCCGTTCCCTACTTCCTGCGCCGCCCGCTCGCCGGCGCTCTCTACGACTGGACGGGAGTCCCGCCGGAGTGGCGCGGCGAGCCGTTCGAGCCGCCGCCACTCGAGGCGCGGGTGCGCCTGTCCGTCGCCGGCCAGGCGATCGCGCTGTCGCGCGAGGTGGCGTATCGCTATCGCGACCAGGCGATCGGCGAGATTCGTCGCCCGCTGCTCGTGACGCGGGATTTCGACATCGCCGTGACGCCCGACGAGGTCGTGTGGCCGATCGACGACGTGCGCCCACGCCGGTTCACGGTGAGCGTGACGAGCCGCGCGCGCGGCCCGGCGGCGACGCGGATCGCGTTCACGGTGCCGCGCGGGTGGGCGTCGATTCCGGCCGAGAGCCTGGCGTTCCAACGCGAGGATGAAACGAAAGGCCTGAGCGTCACGCTCGCCGCGCCCGCCGGCGTGCGACCCGGCGCGTATCAGCTCGCGGTCGTCGCGCAGGGGGTTCCGCCCGCCGGCCGCTCCAGCGGGGCGCTGGTAGTCATCGACTACCCGCACATCCGGCCGCGCGCCGTGGAGCATCCGTCGGCCGTCGCGATCCGCGCCGCCCGCATCGCCCTCCCGCTCCTGACCCGCGTCGGGTACGTCCGCGGCGCGTCGGATCGCGTGCCCGAGGCGCTGCTCGCCGTGGGCGTGCCGCTCGAGGTGCTCGATGCCGATGCCCTGGCTCACGGGGATCTGTCCCGCTACGACGCCATCGTGATCGGGAGCCGCGCGTACGAGACCGACCCCGCGCTCGCTGCGAACAACGGCCGGCTGCTCGACTACGCGCGGGAGGGGGGAGGGCTCGTGATCGTCCAGTATCAACAGTACCCGTTCGTGGACGGCCGCTTCGCGCCCTACCGGCTCTCGATCGCGCGGCCGCATGACCGCGTGACCGATGAGACCGCGCCCGTCACCCAGCTCGACGCCGCGCATCCCATCTTTCGCTATCCCAATGCGATCGGTCCTGACGACTGGCGCGAGTGGGTGCAGGAGCGCGGCCTCTACTTCGCGCACGACTGGGACTCGACCTACGTGCCGCTGCTCGAAGCGCATGACGGCGCCGGCCCGGAGCTCAAGGGTGGTTTGTTGATCGCGCCGCTGGGCCGTGGCACGTACGTGTACACGGGGCTGAGCTTCTTCCGGCAGCTGCCGGCGGGGGTGCCTGGGGCGTACCGCCTGTTTGCGAATCTGCTGGCGCTCAAGAAACCGAATGTTCCGTAACCCGAAGGGGAGTGGGGAGTGGGGAGTGGTTCGTGACGGACCGCAGCGGGCGAGCGTGCCGCGCCGTGACAGACCACTCCCCACTCCCCACTCCCTCGCGATCGCCGGCGCGCTCCTGCTTGCCTTGTTCGGATGCGCGCGGGATAGACGGACTCCCCTCGTCATCTACTCTCCCCACGGCCGCGATCTGTTGACGCTGTTCGAGCGCCGGTTCGAGCAGCGGCGCCCCGACGTGGACGTACGCTGGCTCGACATGGGCTCGCAGGAGGTGTACGACCGGCTCCGCTCGGAGCGGGCCAACCCGCAGGCGGACGTGTGGTTCGGCGGGCCGGGAACGATCTTCGCGCGCGCGGCGGGAGACTCACTGCTCGAGTCGTTCCCTCCCACGTGGGCGGGGGCGATCGGCCCGCATGGCCGGGGGCCGGGGGATCTGTACTTCGCCGTGTACGAGACGCCGGCCGTGATCGTGTACGCCGAGCGCGCGGTGCCGCCCGCGGAAGCGCCCCACGACTGGGACGACCTCCTCGCACCGCGGTGGCGGGGCAAAGTGCTGATCCGGGACCCGCTCGCGAGCGGCACCATGCGCGCGGTCTGGGGGATGATCATCGAGCGCGGCCTCAAGGCGACCGGCGACACGGCGGCGGGGTTCGCGTGGCTGCGACGGCTCGACGCGCAGACAAAGGAATACGTGCTCAATGGGCCGCTGCTCGACCAGAAGATCGCCCGGCAGGAGGGGCTCGTGACGGTCTGGGATCTCCCCGACATCCTCCTGAATCGCCGCGACGGCCTGCCCCTGGGCTACGTCTTCCCCACCAGCGGCACGCCGGTGATCGAAGACGCCATCGGGGTCGTGCGGGGCGCACGGCATCGCGAGGCGGCGCGGGCGTTCGTCGAATACGTGGGCGGCGTCGAGGCCCAGCTCCTCGCGGTGCGAGAGGTGTACCGGCTCCCCGCGCGTCTCGACCTCCCGGCCGACTCCCTGCCCCAGTGGGCGCGCGAGGTGCGGCGCACGATGAAGGTGGCGGATGTGGACTGGGACGTGCTGGCTCAGCACGGAGCGGAGTGGATGCGCTACTGGGACGAGCACGTGCGGGGCCGCGGCTCCAAGTGACGGTGTTCCTCGAGGTCGCCGAGTTGACCAAGCAGTGGGCGCACACCGTCACGGTTGGTCCCGTGTCGCTCGGGATCGGTCGAGGCGAGATCGTGGCGTTGCTCGGGCCGTCGGGGAGCGGCAAGACCACGATTCTGCGCCTGCTCGCCGGATTCGAGACGCCCGACGCGGGTCGGATCGCGGTGGAGGGAGAGGACGTGACCGCGGCTCCGCCCGCGGGGCGCCGCTTCGGCATGGTGTTCCAGCACTACGCCCTGTTCCCCCATCTCGACGTCGGAGAGAACGTGGCGTTCGGACTTGGGGGAAGGGGGAAGGGGGAGGGGGGACCGGTGGCGAGCAAAGTGGCCGAGGCCCTGGCGCTCGTGGATCTGGTCGGGTTCGAGCGGCGCCCGGTGCAGGAGCTGTCGGGTGGGCAGCAGCAGCGCGTGGCGTTGGCGCGCGCCCTCGCCCCCGAGCCGCGCGTGCTCCTCCTCGACGAGCCGCTCTCGAACCTCGATCCCACGCTGCGCGAGCGCACGCGCCGCGAGCTGCGCGCGCTGATTCAGCGCGTGGGCATCACCACGCTGTTCGTGACGCACGAACAGGAGGAGGCCTTCGACTTGGGCGATCGCGTAGCGGTGCTGAACGCGGGGAAGCTGGAGCAGTTGGCGACGCCCGACGAGCTGTACGAGCGGCCGGCGACCCTGTTCGTCGCGACGTTCGTAGGGCGCGCCAACGTGCTGCGCGGGCCTGCCGCGCGGGCGTTGGGCGGCCGCGACGGCGAAGTCGTCGTGGTCCGCCCCGAGCGGCTGCGCTTCACGGACGCCGGGTTTCCCGGAATAGTACGGGAGCGCCGCTACACGGGGCCCGCGGCCTTCTACGTGGTCGAGGGTGACGACGGTGCGCGGTTCGAGGTGCAGGCCGAGCCGGGCGCCGCACGCGTCGGTGAGCGGGTCTACGTGCAGGCCGCGCGGATGATCGGCTTCGCCGAACCGGCGTCGTGAGCGTCACCCCGCGGCAGCGCCGGGCGCTGGGGGAATTGGCCCTGACGCTGCTCCTGGCCTGGCTGGTTGTCTATCCGATCGCGATCCTCACCTTGGGCGCCGCGGATCGCGAGGCGATCCACACCTTCGTCACGCACCCTGGCGAATGGGGCGCGCTGTGGGCCAGCATCTGGATCTCGGTCGCGAGCGTGGTGCTCGCCGGGGGGATCGGCATCCCGCTCGCGTTCCTGTTCGAGTGGCTCGACTTCCCGGGCCGGCGGACCCTCGGGACGTTGATCGCGCTCCCGGCCGTGCTGCCCCCTTTCGTGGGGGTGATCGCCTTCCTCTTCTTGTACGGCGAGTCTGGCTTCGTGGCCCGGGCGGTGCAAGCGGTCTTCGGGCTCGAACAGTCGCCGTGGCGGCTGCAGGGCGCGGGGGCGATCCTCCTCGTGCATGCGTACTCGATGTACGTCTACTTCTACCTCTTCACCCGCGCCGGCCTCGCGAAGCTCGACTGGTCCATGCTCGAGGCCGCGCAGGCGCTCGGCGCCGGTCGGTGGGCGACGCTGCGGCGGGTCACGCTGCCGCTGATCCGCCCGTCGCTCGCCGGCGCCACGCTGCTCGTCTTCATGACCGCCCTGGGCTCGTTCAGCGCCCCGTACGTGTTCGGCGGCGGCTTCCGCGTGATGACCACGCAGATCGTCGCCTCCAAGCTGAACGGCGAGCTCGCGCTCGCTACCGTCGAGACGGTCGTGCTCGCGCTCGTCGCTATCATCGGGCTCGCGCTGCTGCGTCGGGGCGAGGGCGACGACGTGCTGGTCGCCCTGGGGAAGGGGACGGCGCCGCGGCGCCGCCCGATCCGCCGGGCCGGCGTGCGCGGTCTCGCCACGGCCGCGGGTTGGCTGTTCGCCGTCCTGCTGTTGCTGCCGCATCTGACGCTCGGGCTCGTGTCGCTGGTCCCCTACGGGACCTGGACGACCGAGACGCTGCCGCCGGTCGTGAGCCTGGTGAACTACCAGCGGCTGTTCGCGGAGCCGGCGCGCCTCGAGCCGTTGCTCAACTCGGCGTGGATGGCCGCCGCGAGCACGCTCGCCGCGCTCGCGTTGGCTCTCGCCGCCGGCGAACTGTTGCGCCGGCGCTCGCCCGGCGCGTGGCGGCACCCGATCGAGTCGCTGCTCGCGCTCCCCTGGGCGCTCCCGGGAACGGTCTTCGCGATCGCGCTCGCGGCGACGTTCAGCGTGCACAGCCCGCTCACGCTGCGGTGGGTGCTGGTGGGCAGCGTGGCCCTCCTGCCGCTCGCCTACGTGGTGCGGAACCTTCCCATCACGGGCCGCGCGGTGCTCGCGGGGTTCCGCCAGCTCGACCCGGCGCTGGAGGAGGCGGCCGCGAGCCTGGGCGCCGGACGCTGGGCCGCGTTTCGACGCGTCACGCTGCCGCTCCTGACGCCGGCCCTCGCCGCAGGGGGGAGCCTCGCCTTCATCGCCGCGCTCGGCGATTTTGTCACCTCCATCGTGCTCTACACCTACGACAACCGGCCGATCTCCATCGAGATCATGTCCAGCCTGCGCGTCTCAGAGCTGGGCATCGCGGCGGCGTTCGGCGTGATCCTCATGGTCGCGAGCGCCCTCGTCCTGGGCGTGGGGGCCAGACGATGAAGCGGCTCGCCGTCCTCATGGCCGTCTGCTTCGTGGACATGCTGGGCCTCATGCTCGTGGCTCCGCTGATGCCGTTCTACGCGACGCGTATGCACGCACCGGAATGGCTGGTGGGTCCGCTCATCGCCTCGTTCGCCGTGGCGCAGCTCATCTCGTCGCCGGTCTGGGGCAAGTTCTCGGATCGGTACGGGCGCCGCCCGGCGATGCTCGTCGGCCTCGGCACGTCCGCCTTCGCGTACGTGATCTTCGGGTACGCGAGCAGCCTGTGGATGCTGTTCGCCTCCCGCATCGTCCAGGGATTGGGCGGCGGCACGACCGGCGTGGCGCAGGCGTACGTCGCGGATACGATGGCGCCGGGCGAGCGGGCCAAGGCGCTGGGGTGGATTTCGGCGGCC
>Ga0066710_100008375_pt1 | contig 10042 bp, 13 predicted proteins | sample GraSoiAngelo_159_FD_79666 | JGI IMG/M metagenome (GOLD analysis project Ga0066710, IMG submission 79666) | Grasslands soil microbial communities from the Angelo Coastal Reserve, California, USA - 14_1009_16_40cm | ecosystem: Environmental > Terrestrial > Soil > Grasslands | place: USA...
ATCAAGTCGCCCTTTGTGCGACGCGTCGCGGGAAAAAACACTTTGTCGAGGTTTGACACTTCGAGCGTCCCCGTTGGAAGCTCGAGCAGGCCGCTCCCATGCTCGCGCCGCTCGATGTCCTCGAGTCGCTGCACGCTGCCGCTGACATCGCGACGCGAAACGCCGCGACGCGAAACGCCGCGACGCGACTTGGGCCCTGGCCGCGTGACGCGCGCCTGCGAGGGCGAGGCCGGACGCTCGGCCGCGAAACTCGACGGCTCGCGCGTCACCTCCCGCGGGTCTTTGTCGTCGCGTACGCCGATGAAGACCGGCTGCCGCAGCTTCCCGTCTGCGGTCCACTCGTTGAACTTCACCTCGACGACAATCGTGGGGCGCACCCAATGCGCGCGCTCGTTGGTCCTCGGCGTCGTGCTGAACGGCGATGTCTTGCGCTCCAGCCGCGCGAGGCGGCGGAACAGATCGCGCAGCGACGTCCGCGTGAAACCGGTGCCGGTGTGGCCGGCATAGATGAGATGAGCATTGGCGTCGTAGAAGGCGAGGAGAATGGCGCCCATGTGCTCGCGGGCATTGCGCGGCTCGGTGAACCCGCCGACGACGAACTCCTGACGCTGTTCGATCTTGAGCTTGAGCCACGCGCGCGAGCGCCGGCCGGGCTCGTACGGCGAGTCAGCGCGTTTCGCGATGATGCCCTCCCACCCGTGACGGTGAGCTTCTCGAAGCATCGCCTCACCATCGTCGGCGACGTCACTGAGCCGCAGCGCGTTGGAACGACCCGGGGGTTGGAGGAGCGCGGCGAGATGCGTCCGCCGCTCGCGCCACGGCTCAGTGGCGAGGGAATCGCTGCCGTCGACGAGGATGTCGAACGCAATCAGCGCGGCCGGTGAATCGATCTGGTGCCGCGCGATCGCGGTGCTGTCGATGACGTGCATGCGTGACTGCAGATCCTGGAAGCGCGCCGGCGCGCCATCGCGCCAAGCGACAATCTCTCCGTCGAGGACGAACGGCCGCCGCCGGCGTGCCGAGAGCCGGTGCACCGCCTCGGCGATCTCGGGAAACTGCAGGGTCTTGTCGAGGCCATTCCGACTGACCAGCCGCGACGAATCGGCCGCCCCATGCGCGAGGACGCGAATGCCATCGTACTTCGGCTCGAAAACCCACTCGGGCCCGCGCGGCAGCTCGCTGCCCACAGTGGCGAGCATCGGCGCGAGTGTCGAACGGCCGGCTTCGCGCCGCGAAGCCGCCGCCCGACGGACTCGCGCCGCAGCGCTGCTCATGCGCTGCGACGCCGCTTACTCGCTCGCTGTTCGCGGCTCCGGGTACGTGCCTGAGTAGGTCGCGCACGACGCTTTCCCATGTCGAGACTTTCTTGCAACCGCGCCATCAGATCGACGACCTGTGTGCTCTCGGGCTCGGCCGGCTCGGTAACTTCGATCTTCTTACCGCGCATCTTCGCTTTGATGATGCGCATCAGGTTCTCGCGATAGTCATCGCTGTATTTCGCGGGATCGAATTCGTGCGACAGGTTCTGCACGAGCTGCTCGGCCATCTGCAGCTCTTGCGGCCGGACGCTGGCGTCGCTCGGCAGCGCGAAGTCGCCGACATTCACCAGCTCGTCGGCGAACCGCATGATCTCGAGCACGAGCGCGTCACCGACTGCCTTCACGCCGGCAAGATGATGCGAATTGGACCGCATCGTCACCTTGCCGATACCCACCGTACCGGTTTGTCGAATCGCTTCACGCAACAGCGCGTACGGCTTTTCGCCGCCTTTCGCCGGCACCAGATAGTACGGCGTCTCGAAGTAGCGCGGGTCGATCTCCTCGGCGCGCACGAAGTCGATGATTTCGATTGCCTTCGACGATTCGATCGCGGCCGCCTTGAAGTCTTCGTCGGTGAGGACGACGAACTTCCCGCGCGTGTACTCGTACCCTTTGACGATGTCCTTCCAGTCGACCGCTTCGTTCTCCTTCTGACACACCCGCTCGTAACGAATGGGCGAGAGGTCCTGCTTATGAAGGAGTCGGAAACTGATTCGCTCCTTGGCTTGCACCGCGGAGTGAAGCCGCACCGGGATATTCACGAGCCCAAAGGTCACGGCACCGGTCCATATCGGACGCATCGTCACTCCATCTGCCAATGAGGCTTACGCGCGCGCGGCGCGCCAGCCTCCGATGCAACTGCGGTGCTATCAACAGCGTATCAACATTCGCATGTGGAAACTCTGACGTTGTCGACATCCGCAACAAATTCGCTGTCGATGAGATCGCGTGGTTTCGCGCGCGAAACGCACTCGAGATCGGGCCGCAATTGCGAAGCTGAATGTCTGAGCGATCGCATGCGCATGCGTTTTCGTGCACAGCTGTCCACATATGTTTTCCACAGGGGGCCAGCACTTGTTAGCGACGAGCCCGCGCGGAGTTAGCGCGTTATCGACAGCGGTCCACATCTGCTATCCACATACAGGACAAGCACTTATGGAAAACTTTCCTATTGCAATTTGGAACTGGCTTTCCTAGGTTGCCGTCCCTTCCGACGACAGCTTCACGCAGCGTCGTTCGCGCGACCAAAAACTGCTCTCTCGACACCATGCACCTCGTCACCTGCGCCTGCCCGCAGGATCCACTCGAAAATGCGCCACGCACTGCGCTGCTGGCGGACGCGGCGGACACCGAAGGTGACGGGACGCGCTGGGAGTGTTTCTGGTCGGGGCAGTCGGACGAGTATTTCGTTCGGTGCACCAAGGGCGATGGCGTGACGGAATGGTTTCGTGTCGAAGATGACGTCGCCACGCTTCACCTTCCGGACACGCGCGTCGTCGAGCTCAGGCCGCCAAACCGCAGACGGGTGTCGTTGATCGTTGCCCGGGCATCTGGCGGCCGTCACATGCTGGTCGGAACTGCGCGGCGGACGAAGCGGTGATGCGGCGTCGTTCAACTGGTGCGGTCGGGGAGCAATTCCAGTTGCGCCGTGCGCTGCACGACGATGCGCCTTGCCGCTTCGTACAGCCAATCGAAACTCGCGTCGAGTCGAGGGTCGCCGCCGGCAGCATCGCGCGCCAGCGTGAAATGGCTATAGAGTCGTTGGTCGACCCGCTCTGGCTCTCCGTGCAGACGAAAGAGAAGCAGCTCGGTGGCGGCCTCGGTGAGGTGAAAGAGCGTGAAGAAATAGAAGCGGAGCTTTGCCGCATCGGTCTCGTCGACGTGCTCGAGGAAGGCGGCTTCGCGTACCGGGCGCTCTTCGCGAATGGAGGCGACGATCTCCATCGCGTGCTCCAGGCCGGACGGCCCCGTACCGCGCAGCACCTCCAGCCAGAGCTGCACCACGCGACGGAGCAGGATCAGGTCCCAGCGCGCCGGGTCCTCGTTCTTCGGGAAGAGCAGATGTTCGTGGACGCGCAGCCAGCACCGAAACTCGGTCTGCTTGTGTCCAACCTCGGCGAGCCCAGCCAGCAGAAGCGCGCGATAGAGTGCCGCGGTGTGTTCGTCCGCTTCGACGGGCAACGCTGCGGTCAGAACGAAGCCGCGATCGGCGCCGATCTCGATGTGAGCCGCGCGCTGTTCCTCCTGCTCGAGCGAGAGGATTGCCGCGGGCGAGGCCGCGCCTTCGAAGTCGAGCCACTCGCTGGCCGCGATGACGTACGCGCCGGCGAGCGGAACCAGGAACTCCGGCGCGGGGCTGGGCATCGAGGCATCGCCGCCGCAGAGGCGCGTCAGCGCCGTCATCGCATACTGAACCGCTGCCGAGCGATCTTCGGGCGTCACGACTTTGACCGCCCAATGTCGATCGAGGCTGTCCAGCGCGTTCGGCGGTGTCATGACTCGATTCTGCCGGTCGGTGATCGAGGGTCGCGTGCTCCCAGCTCTCTGACGGGCATGTCAAGGCGCGGTAACCGCTTCGGCGAGGAGAGAGCTCTCTGCAGCCCCCGGATCGCGCTCATGCGACGCTGCCGGCGAACTCCGACGACCGCGCGAAGGCGCCGAGTGCGCGCATCCGGTTGCTTGCGGAGGCCGCTATGACACTCGAACCCAATGCGCGCCACCGACTACAACTCGTCTGCGCGACGACTCGTGATCCCCAGCTTCTGAAGGACCTGAGACAAGTGCTCGAGAAAGAAAAGATGTCCTTCATACCGAGCGCAGACCTGCTCCGCGACATCGCCATGTGCGCAGCCTGCACGCAGGACGACCCTCGTCGCGGACGCGCCGGCCTGTGCGAAGCGCACCGTACGCGCTGGAATCTCGAGGCATGCATGGCCGATGTGTGCTCGGATCAGGATCACCAGGAATCGCTCGAACAACTCGTTCGCCGGTTGCTCGGCTCAAGCGACGGCGGCGCTCAGCTCTTTGCCGCATTCGAGCGACAGCGGCGCGCCCTCCGCATGGTCTGGGAAGCGCATTCGCGCGGAGCAGTGCAATTGCCAGACAGCGTGGCGGCCACGGTCGAACGGGCATACGTCAGCGGACCCCGCTTCCTGCCCGGGAAGTCACGTTCTGCAGTTCATCAGGCGAGCTGACCGCGCTCGCTGGGAGAGGATCGAATGATTCAAGTGCAGTGCGTGGGCGGGGAGTGCAACGGCCTGACGGTGAAGGTCGAACCGCAGCCGACGTACTACGAGGTCGTGGAGCCGCGTGATGCCACGCGACGCGATTACTACATTCTCGAAGTGGGACAGTGGGGAGCGCGACTCGTACCCGAATCGACGGCGGAGTGGCGGGCGCGCGTTTGACCCGACGGAAGCTTCAATCGCTGACCTGATAATCCTCGATCGCCCACTCGAGCACTTCAGCCTCGAGCCAGCCGCCATCGTCCTGTATCGCGCCTGACGATTCCAGGAGGTGCAGCATCGTTCGCGTGTGACGGAGCACGGCGGGCAGCGGAGTGTGCTCGGCGCGTAGGCTGCGCACGAACTCCGAGACTTGTCGGCGGAAGGCGGTGCGGGCTTCCCATGCGGCGCGAACATGGACGCGGGCCTCGAGCACCGCGGCGTGCACCTCGCTGGTCCAGTGCTCCAGGAGGTTGTGGCTGGCCATGACGGCCAGGTGCTGCGCCTCCACGGCGCGGTGGTGCTGATAGCGCGTCGCGGCGTGCGCCACGTCGGGCGGCACACCCACGTACGCGTCCGTCTCCGCGATCCTCTGCTGCTGGAAAGCCATCGCCGACCCTCCCTGGGGATGCGCGAAAAAACGACGCCGCGCCGGCCCACAGAATGGCGCCGATGCGCCAAAGTGGCAAGGGTGCGGCGGTCCTAGCGCATGGGCGCCGAATCGTCGCGCCGAGGCGCTTCCTGCCGCAGCCTTTCGACGACCTGCGCACGCTCGTCGATTTCGGCGGGCGACATCGCGGGGGGCACAGGCGGTTCCTCGTTCAGGTCCGCCGCGGCCTCGCGGGGTGCGCTGTCGACGTCCTCCGGAGACAGCGGCTCGTCGTCGTCACTGTACGCGCGATGACTGGTCATGATGGTGCTCCGAACAGGGTGAACCGGCTGGATCTCGGCTTTGGCGCCAACAATGCGAGATGCGCGCCGCCGCGCGCGGCCTTGCGCCGCGCATTTAGATGCTTATCTATCTATCATGTCGAATTCGCCACGATAGTCGTGGACGCCGAGCAGTTCCAACGGATCGCAAAGGCCCTCGCCGACCCACGGCGCTTCGAGATCCTCGAGCACATCGCGCGGCAGGCGGAGGTTGGTTGTCGCCGCCTCTGCGGATGCTTTCCGGTGCGGCAGGCCACCATCTCGCATCACCTGAAGGAACTCGCCGGAGCCGGGCTGGTCGAATCGAGGCGGGATGGGCAGTTCGTGTATTACCGTACCCGGCCGGCGGTGCTGGATGCGTACATGGCCGAGCTCCGGCGGCGCGTCGCCGGGACGGCGACCGCGCCGCCTGCTAAAGCGGCGGCGACTCGCGCGCGCAGTAAGGCGTCGTCGGGCTGAGCAAATCCGTAGCGGAACTCATGGCGGGCGGCAACGGTTTGACGAATAGATGGTTGTATAACTGCATGAATATCTCGTTTGGCGAGTGCGTGCTGGAGGTGCGCGATGTACATGACCGATGACCGTGACCTACTGGATCTTTACATCGAGGAGCTCAGGTCCGAACCGGTGCTCTAGGCGCAGCAACAGAAGGAGCTGGCGCGCGCGATGCGCGCCGCGACCAGCGACGATGTCCGCGAGGCAGCTAGATCGGAGTTGATCCGCGCCAATCTGCGTTTTGCCTTCTCCGTCGCCAAGCAATACCAGAACCGCGGCGTTCCGTTGGGCGATTTGGTGAGCGAAGCGAATGCTGGGCTCGTTCGCGCGGCGGACAAGTACGACCCCGACGTCGGCGTCAACTTCATCAGCTACGCCGTCTGGTGGATCCGCCAAGCTCTGCACTCGGCAGTGCAGCGGCAGGGCCGAACGGTGCAGGTGCCATTGAACCGCGCCGCCGATCTGACGCGCGTGTCGCGCGCGCAGGAGGCGCTGCGGCAGAAGCTGTCGCGTGAGCCACACGACGACGAGATTGCCGAGGTCGCGGACCTCTCGCTCGACGTGACACGAGGATTGGTGGCGCTGCTCCGACCGACTCGTTCACTCGACGAGCCTACATCTGCGGGCGGCGACGGAGCCGGACGCACGCTGGGTGAGACACTGGTGCTCGACCGGAGCGAAGACGACGACGTGCTGCCGGGCGGCGTCGAGACCGACTCGCGTCGGCAGGCGATCGCCCGTGCGCTGGACGTATTGGTACCGCGCGATCGGCGTGTGCTGTCGCTCTACTTCGGCCTGGAGGGGAACCGGCCGATGACGCTCCAGGAGATCGCGCGGGAGCTTGGCGTCACGCGCGAGCGTGTCCGCCAGCTTCGCGACCGCGCGCTCAAGCGGCTGCGCGAGAGCGACACAGCGGAGGTGTTGCGGGACGGAATCGCCGCGTAACGCGCGGCGGCGACGTTCGCAGAGATCAGCGCGGCGCACGCGCCGGCCGGACCGACTCTGGCCCGGTGCGTGCGCCGCTGGCATCTTGTGCCCGTCCGATGAGTTGCCTGGTCGTCGTTTCTCGTTGCCCCGCTCGATGACTGATCTCGCTCCGCGTCCGCGGACAACGACAGAACTCGTCGACGCCGCCATCCAGCTTTACAGGCTGTCGCCGGCGCAATTCATCGTCGTCACGGCTCTGACGTACGTGCCCTGGCTCGTCATCCGGCTGCTCCTGCGGATCGGAATCGAGCCCGAAGTGCCGCGACTCGGCTCCCTCCTGCCGCTCGCGGTCGGGTCACTGCTGACGTATGGGGTGGTGAGCGGCGCCGTCACGCAAATTGCGCGGGACGTCTATCTGGGACGCAGTCCAGACGCGGCCGGTGCACTGAGGCTGATCGTGCGTCGACTGCCGACGTTGCTGGCGGCGACTCTGCTCAAGCTCGTGTTCGTCCTGCTCGCGGCGCTTCTTCTTCTCGTACCGGCGCTGTATCCGGTAGCGCGTTTCTTTGCCGTCGCTCAGGCGGTGGTGCTCGAGGGCCGCGGCGCCGGAGAGGCGCTCGCTCGGTCCAGCGAGCTGTCGCGCGGCCTCAAACTGCACATACTCGGCACCCTGTTTTTGCTCTTCTCGATCAGCATCGCGATGGCGGTCGGCGTTGCCCTGTTCATCACCCTCGTCGAGAATCGCGTACTGTTGCAGGTTGTCTCGACGGCGCTGTCGATCGTGGTCTATCCGCTGTTCGGCATCACGGAGACACTGCTGTATTACGACACGCGGATCCGGAAGGAAGGGTTCGACGTCGAGTTGCTCGCCGAGCGGTCAGCGAGCGGAACGTATCCGGCGCACGCGTCGACGTGACGGCACGGGTGCTCGTAGAGCTGCAGCAGGCGATCGCGGACTGGCCGGCTCGGGCGATTCACGACACGGTGGCGGCGATCGCACGCCAGCGCGCGTATGCGCGCACGTTGAGCGAGTCCCTTCTCGGTCGCTTGCTCCGTTTTCTCACCGACGAGATTCACGAGCTGCTTGCGTTCATACGAACGACGCCGGGCGCGCGGCCAATCGTCATCGCCGTCATGGGCATCATCGTATTGGCCATCGCGGTACGCACTCTGACGACAAGGCGCTCGCGCGACGCGGCCCATCGCACGGTCTCGATGGGGCAGCGGCGCGGCGGAACAATCGGTGACGCGATGGCGCGCGCTGTCGCTCTGGCGGCGTCGGGAGATCACACCGAGGCGGCGCATGCGCTCTACGCCGCGCTCATAGCGGGAATGGCGGCGTACGGCTGGATTCGGCCGCATGCGTCGAAGACGAGCGGCGACTACGCGCGCGAGCTCCTCGCATCGGACGCGCCGACATACGGATTGTTTCGAAGCTTCGGTCGCCGCTTCGACCGGGCGATTTACGGTGCAGGCCGCTGCACGTCCGATGATTTCGCGGCACTCATGCAGGACGCATCGATGCTACTGGACGGGCGGGCGGCGGCATGAACGCGCTGCGGCCGTCGGTGATTCTGCCGATCCTCGCCGGCGTGGTGGTCGTCGTTGCGCTGGTCACGCCGGAGCAAGTCGGATCATCGGAAGGCCGCGCGGGATTGAGCACGTACTCTACAGCGGCAGGTGGCGACCGCATTTTCTTCGAGCTGGCGGCGCGGTTTGGTGCGCGCGTCGAGCGACGTCTCTCGCCGCTGGACAGCCTACCGGACAGCGCTGGCGTCCAAGTCGTGCTCGCCCCGAAGGAGCCGCTGGGCGCGAGGGAAGTCCATCGTTTGTTGGACGGGGTGAGGCGTGGAGGAGGCCTCATCGTCGCAGTGGCCGACGATGACGACATGGCTGATTCCCTTCACGTCACCGGCGGCCGTGTGGGACGACTCGTGCCGCCAGACGCCGCCGTTGGTTGTGGCGCAGCGCATGACGAGGCGACGAGCTGGCTCGCGCCGCCGCCAATCGTTCCCGCGATCCGGTGGCGGCGTCCACCACCGAGCGTGCCGGCGACGCTCGCGGTGATCGACGATCGCGATCGCGGCGAGCTGCCCGCCGCGCTAGGTATCACTCTCGGTCGCGGCCGCATCGCACTGGCGAGCGACGCGCAAATCTTCCGCAACGACGTGATGCGCGTTTGTCGCTGGGAAACGGACCTCGTCGCAGCGAAATTGCTGGCCTACGCGGAAGCCGGCGATGCGCGCCGCATCGTCGTGTTCGATGAGTATCATCACGGATATGGTATGCATCCGGGCAGCCTGCGCGCGGTTGTCGCCTATCTCGCTGGCACGTCGTCCGGCCACCTGCTGCTGCAGGCGCTCGCGGCCGGCATGGTTTTGCTGCTGGCCGCCGCCCCGCGGCCGGTCCCGCCGACGGATGTGAAACGTGTGGCGCGCCGGTCGCCGCTCGAGCATGCGGATGCGCTCGCGCACGCCTACGCCGAGGTCGGGGCGACGCGGACGGCGACGGCCCGACTCGTGGACGGTCTGCGGCGTCGGACGGCGTTGGTCGTCCCGGGTGTCGGGGATGCCGATAGCTTCCTGAACCACGTCGAGACGACGCGTCGAACGCTGGCCACGGACGTGGCGACGGTGCGGCGTGCGCTGCACGAACGGATAGCTGCTCGAGAGCTGCCCGCAGTCGGCGACGCGCTGGAGCAAATCGAGCAGGCCCTGATGGCGCGGCCGTCTCGATGACCATCACCATTCAAGAGGGCGCGAATCTGATGCGCCGCGTGCGCGAGGTCGTTGCCACGCGCATCGTCGGCCAGGAGACGGCGATCGACGACACCCTCGTCGCGTTCATCGGACGTGGGCACGCGCTGATCGAGGGCGTGCCCGGTACGGCGAAAACACTTCTCGCGCGCGCCATGGCCAACGCGCTCGGCGTCCGCTTCACACGCATCCAGTTCACACCGGACTTGATGCCGGCGGACGTCACCGGTGTGAGCACCTATCGCGACGCGGAGCGCGGCTTCGAATTTCGGCCGGGGCCGGTGTTCACCGATCTCCTGCTCGCGGACGAGATCAACCGCGCCCCGGCGAAGACGCAGGCGGCACTGCTCGAGGCGATGGCCGAACGACAGGTCACGTCCGACGGCGTGAC
>Ga0066710_100008376_pt1 | contig 10042 bp, 7 predicted proteins | sample GraSoiAngelo_159_FD_79666 | JGI IMG/M metagenome (GOLD analysis project Ga0066710, IMG submission 79666) | Grasslands soil microbial communities from the Angelo Coastal Reserve, California, USA - 14_1009_16_40cm | ecosystem: Environmental > Terrestrial > Soil > Grasslands | place: USA...
ACATGGGAATGAGCTTCCCCTTCTACGGCAACACCTTCAGCACCGTCTACGTCTGCACCAACGGCTTCCTCACCTTCAGCCCCGGCACCGGCGCGCCGTTCGGCAATCAGCCACTCCCCACTCCGGGTGCGCCCCCCAACCTGATCGCACCGTTCTGGGACGATCTGATCTTTTCGAGCCCGCGGGTCTCCACGTACTTCGACGGCGCTCGCTTCATCGTCTCCTGGGTCGACGTCGTCCACTACGGGGCGGGCGGTCCATACACCTTCCAGGCCATCCTCTATCCGAACGGCCGGATCGTGTACCAGTACCTGAGCATGGCGGTGCCGACCGTAGAGGCCACGGTGGGCATCCAGAACGCGGCGCAGGACGACGGACTCACGGTGGTGTTCAACACGAACTACATCCACAATTCGCTCGCGGTCCAGCTCCAGCCGTTCGTGCCGTTCCTCGGCATCCAGCCGACGTCGGGCGTCGTGCCTCCTGGTGGCTCGCTCCCGGTGCAGCTGAGCTTGAGCACGGTCGGGGTCCCGCCGGGGGTGTACCGCGAAACGGTTTCGATCCGGAGCAACGACCCCGACGAGGCCCTGGTCACGGTGCCGGTCGCCCTCAACGCCGGCGTGCTGCCGGATATCGCGGTGAGCGCCACGGAGTTGGATTTCGGCTTGGTGTACGTCGGACAGGCGACCCATGGGACGATCGAGGTGAGCAACACGGGCAGCGGGGTTCTCGAGCTGGCGGCCGCGAATGTCGCGGACTCGGGCTTCAGCCTCGCCTCAGGAGCGCCGCCCCAGCTCATCGACCCAGGCCGGCGCGACACCCTCACGCTGCGCTTCGCGCCGTCTGGCGCATGCGCGCCTTGCACCGGCACCCTGACTCTCCAAAGCGACGACCCAGACGAGAACCCGCTCACGGTTTCTCTCTCCGGAACCTGCGCACCCCCGCCCGACATCGATGTGAGCCCCGCCTCGCTGCGGGCGGCGGGCGCCACCACCCTCGGCCCTCTCGCCCTCAGGCGAACGAAGACTCTTTTGGTTCAAAACACCGGAGGCAGCGACCTCGAGTTCTCGGTCGCGAGAACCACGTCCGACAGCACGGTGACCGCGCACCAGGCGCTCCCGCTCGCCAAGGGCCAGCAAGACCCTCGGGCCGGCATTCTCGGTCGGGGTGGGCCCGACCGCTTCGGCTATCGCTGGCGCGACAGCGAAGATTCGGGCGGGCCGCCATTCGGCTGGGTGGACATCACCGGGATCGGACAGCAGGTCCCGCTCTCCGGCGATGACGCGCTCTCGGCACCCATCGCCATGGGCATGACATTCCCCTTCTACGGAGCCTCGTTCAATGCCGTCCGAGTCTGTACCAATGGATTCCTGACCTTCACCGGATTCTTCTCACCCCACGCCAACCAACCACTGCCCAGTGGCGCAACGCCTCCCAATCTCGTCGCCCCGTTCTGGGACGATCTGGCGTTCACCAGCCGTACCATGTACACCCATTTCGACGGCCTCCGATTCGTCGTCGCTTGGACCGAGGCGGCTCACGTCGGGGGCGGCGGCCCCTACACGTTCGAGGCGATCCTCTATCCGAGCGGGGAGATCATCTATCAGTACTTGAGCATGGCCTCACCCACCAACAGCGCTACCGTGGGCATCCAGAACGGAGCGCGGGACGATGGGCTCACCGCTGCGTTCAACGCGAGCTACATCCACGATTCGCTCGCGATCCGCTTCCTGCCTTCGCCACGCTGGCTCACCGTCAACCCCTCCTCTGGCATCGTCCCCGCCGGCTCCTCGCAGGCCCTGGAGGTGCTGTTCGACGCCAGCGACCTTGCGGACGGCGACTACGCGGGAGAACTGGCGATCTCGAGCAACGACCCAGACGAGCCCTTCCTTCCGGTGTCATCCCAATTCCATGTCGGCGTGACCAACGCCACGTTCGACTTGGATCCCAACACGCTGAACCGTTCCTCGCACGGGCTCTGGGCGCAGGGCACGCTGGAGCTCTTGGCGGGTCAGGATCCGCACCAGGCCGTGACGTCCACGGTGCGCCTCCAGCGCGCCGTCGCGGTCGCTCCGAACTCACCGTTGTCGTTCTCGGACGACGACCATGACGGACTGGTGGGGATCGGGTACAAGTTCGACCGTTCGGAGCTGGCGGGCTTCCTCCCGGCCGGCGACGACGTTCCGGTGGAGCTGATCGGCGAGTTGGCGGACCTCACCTGGTTCAGGGGGACCGACCACCTCCGAGTGCTCCCGCCCCAGGTAGACCTCGCGTCCGGCGATGGCGAGCCCACCCGTTACATCCCCAACTCGCAGGTCGAGCTGCTGTGGAACGATCCTCCCGGCGCTTCCGCCGCGTCGTTCGACTTGTGGTACTCGGCGACCGGTGGCGAGACCTGGTCGCTCGTGTCAGGTGGCATGACGAGCCGGTCCTACGTTTGGACCGTTCCCACCGCGCCCACCGACGCCGGCAGGCTCGAGCTGGTGGCGCGGGACGATCACGGCGTCATGGGCTCGTGGCTATCGACTCTGTTCATCATCCCTTCCGGGATCACGGGAGTAAAGGACGAGCGTCCGGCCAGCTTCGGGCTGCGGCTCGTGAGCGCCAACCCGTCGCCGGGCGCGGCGCGACTGGAGCTGGCCGTGCCGGAACGTGCCGAGGTGGAGGTGCGCGTGCACGATGTCCACGGTCGGCTGGTGCGCCGGCTGGCGAGCGGGCCCTACGAGCCGGGTCGCCACATGCTGGTCTGGGACGGCCGCGGTGAACGCGGGGATCCGGTGGGCGCCGGAATCTATTTCGCCCGCCTCGTCGCCCGCGGGCGATCCTACACGGTGCGACTCGCCCTGATTCCTTAGCACCGCAGGGACCGGCCGCGGCGCCCGCCGCAACGCTACGTGGGCATGATGAGCTCGGGATCTGCAGGGCGGCGAGGCGACGCCGCGACCTCCCCTTCCAGGGTGGTCGGGTATTCGGCCGGCAGCTCGCGCAGGCTCTCGACGAACACCGGAACCTCCTCGCCGAGCTGCCCCAGAGCTTCGGGACCGGCCGCGACGCGCACGATCTCGTAGAGCGTGGTGCGTTGGGCGGGCGTGAAGCCCGCCTCGCGGATCAGGGTCTCGACCTCGGCCACCGTGGTCTTGTTCACGTGGCCGGTGGCGAGGTGGACGTTCTCCTCGAACAGCGTTCCGCCGAAATCGTCGGCGCCGAAGGAAAGCGCGATCTGTCCGGTCTTCTTGCCCTCGCTGAACCACGACGCTTGGACGTGATCGAAATTGTCGAGGTAGAGGCGCGCAGCGGCCAGGACGCGCAGATAGCGCGACGCTCCGGCCACGTGCTTGACCTTGGACTCCATCGGCGTGTTGCCACGCTTATAGGACCACGGAACGAAGGCCGTGAATCCGCGCGTCTCGTCCTGGAGGTTCCGAACGTAGCTCAGGTGCTCGATGGTCTCGGCGTCGGTCTCGACGTGGCCGTACATCATGGTGGCGGTCGAGCGCATCCCCACCTGGTGCGCGACCCGGTGGACGTCCAGCCAGGCCTCGGGCCCGCCCTTCTTGACCGAGATGCGCTTGCGCACCCGCGCCGCGAGGATCTCGGCCCCGCCACCCGGCAGCGTGCGCTGTCCTGCGTCGTAGAGGGCTTCGAGCACACCGCGGATCGAGAGACCCGAGACCGCGACCATCTGGTGGATCTCGGGGGCGGAGAAGAAATGGGGCGTCATGTTGGGATAGCGGCGGCGCGACTCCCGCACGATCGTGGGATAGAAGTCCCAGGGGATCTCCGGGTTGAGGCCGCCCTGGAGCAACACTGTGGTCGCGCCCAGACGATCCGCTTGCTCGATCATTCGCATCACGCCCTCGACGTCGTGGGTATAGGCGTCGGGGGCGTTCGCGCCTGGCTTGCGGTAGAAGGCGCAAAAGTGACAATCGACGGTGCAGAGATTCGTGTAGTTGGGATTCGTGTCGATGACGTACGTGACCACCTTGGGATCGGTCTTGCGGGACCGCACCTCGTGGGCCAGCGCTCCCAGGTCGAGCAGCGGCGCTTGGGAGAGCAGGAACACCCCTTCCTCGCTGCTCAGGCGCTCGCCCGCTTGGACCTTGCGTTCGATCGTCGACCACATGGCCTGCACCCTACACCGCACCCAGGCGAGGCGTCGAGTGGGCCGGGCGGCCAGCAGGTGCGCCGCGGCCCGCGCTGGCAAGGCAAACAGGGCTTGACTCGACGCGAGCCGTCGTCCTTTTCTTGATGCTCGATGGAATCCGCTTGGATCGTCGCCGCGCGCAGGACCGCGTTCACCCGCGCCGCCAAAGGCGCCTTCGTCACCGCCCGTCCGGACGACCTGCTGGCGTCCTTGTTCCGCGACCTGCTGGGCACCCTCCCGCCTTCGGGCCAAGATCGGCTCGACGAGGTGGTGGTGGGCTGCGCCTATCCCGAGGCCGAGCAGGGGCGCAACGCCGCCCGCCTCGTGGCACTCGCGGCCGCCGTGCCGGAGCGCGTTCCGGCGATGACCCTCACCCGCATGTGTGCGAGCAGCCTCGAAGCGACCGCGGTCGCATGCGCCAAGGTGCGCCTGGGCGAAGCGCGCCTCGTGCTCGTCGGAGGCATGGAGAGCATGACCCGGATTCCGATCGGAGGCGTCAAGCCTTCGCCCAACCGCGCGCTCCTGGAACGGGCGCCCGACGCCTACATGGCCATGGGGCTGACCGCCGAGCGCGTGGCCGCGCGCTACGGCGTGGGGCGCGCCGACCAAGACGCCTGGGCGGTGCGGAGCCATGCGCGCGCGGCGACGGCGCGCGCCGCGGGACGCCATGCCGCCGAGATCCTGCCGGTGACGGTGACGAAGGATGGCGGCTCGCTCGAGGTGGCGGAAGACGATGCGGTCCGACCTGACACCACGATCGAGAGGCTCGCCGCCCTGAAGCCCGCCTTCGAGGCCGACGGCTCAGTCACCGCCGGCAACTCGTGTCCGACCAGCGATGGAGCCTCCGCCCTTCTGGTCGCGTCGGAGACCACGGTGCGTGACCTGGGCCTCAGGCCGCTCGGGCGATTCGTCTCCTACGCGGTCGCCGGCGTGAGTCCCGCCCTGATGGGGATCGGTCCGGTGGAGGCGGTGCCGATCGCGCTCGCGCGTGCCGGCCTCTCGCTCGACCGGATCGACCGGATCGAGCTGAACGAGGCGTTCGCGGCCCAGGTGCTGGCCGTGATGCGCGAGCTCGAGCTTCCCGAAGGGCGCACGAACGTAGAGGGCGGATCGATCGCACTCGGGCACCCGCTCGGCGCCACCGGAGCGCGGCTGGTGGGAACCCTGCTGCGCCAGCTCCAGCGCGACAAGCTGCGTTACGGCCTCGCCACGCTCTGTGTCGGCGGCGGCATGGGGGCCGCCATGGTGCTGGAGAGCGCGGGGGGAGCGGAGTAGCTCACAACGCGGCCGCGCGGTGCCTGCGGTGGTCGGCTGGCGGGCTCACGGCCAGGCGCGCTGCCAAGACGCCGTCACAAACCCGCGCCCGCGGGCGGGCTCCTGTGGCTGTTAGCCGCGGCCGTCACCATTCATGACTGTCTGCCTGTGTTCACGGATTACCTCGGGGGACACCATCGCCAGCCCGAGAGCCAGCAAGAGTGGCACGACAACCGCGTCGTCGAGGTGCCCCAAGACCGGGATGAAGTCCGGGATGAGATCGATAGGAGACAGCGCATACGCGACGCCAGCCGCGAGCAGAATCCTCGCGGGCCACGGAGTTCGGGGATCTCGCAGAACGAGTCGGCCGACACGCGCCTCGCGAGCGAGATTCTTGGCGATCTGTCTCATGCGACGAAGCATGAATGATTTCCACGCTCCACGTTTGCTCAACGGCACCGCCCGACTGCTCTTGACCTCGCGAGTCGTCTCGCTCTCTCGAGCTGCCGGAGTTGGTGCCATTCACCGAATCGAGCGCCCAACTCGGAATTAGACAGCCGCGGCGGGCACGGTGGCCAGGAATTCGTCAATCGCGTCCGATGAACGAAGAATAGCGACGCGCTTACGCTTGTCGAGCGCCGCCAATCGGCTCAGAACGTCGCCCCGACGGCGCGAGGCATACGTCCAAGTCCACGCGAGAAACTCCCAGCTCAGCCGTTCCCGACAGCCGGGCGGCAGTTCGGGGCGTTCGCGGCCGAAGTGACGAACCTGGCGTCCCATCACGCGCCAGAGGCAGACAATTGGGGGCATATCGAGAAACACAACCGTGTCACAGGCCTCGAGCCGGACGTCGAGCGTCCCGCCGTAATTGCCATCGATGATCCACGCGTCGCACCGGACGAGCTCCTCGACCTTGACGCGCCACTCTTCTGCGGGAGTCGGCTGCCACCCAGGTCGCCAGTAGAGCGTATCGAGATGGATGAGGGGGAGTCCCGTGCACTGGGCCAGCCGCCTCGCGACGGTGGTCTTCCCCGATCCACCCGTACCGATCACGAGAATGCGCTTCAATTGGAGGTAGGTAGCCTCCCAACCCTCAGTTCAGCGGGCACGCGGCGCCCCCTGGCCGCCGATCGGCCGCTTCAGCGCTCGCCCTTCGCCTTCGCCATCCCGGCGACCACCGACCGCACGAGGGCCAGGTCCACCGCGTCAATCTCGTCGACGTTCCCGCCCGCCAGCATTGCGTGCGCCGTCACCGCGACGCATGCGAGGATGACGGAATCCGGCGCATGCGATGCCCTAGCGCACTCGGCCTACCGTCCGTCGCCGTCGAGCAGGTTGCCGAGCCCGCCCAGGATCGAGCCCTCCTCTCGCCCGCCGCGGCCAGTCTGGGGCGCGGCGGCGTAGATGCGGCTCGCCAGGCGAGAGAATGGCAAGGATTGGAGCCACACCTTGCCGGGGCCGCGCAGCGTGGCGAAGAACAGACCTTCGCCGCCGAAGATCGCGCTCTTGAGTCCGCCGACGAACTGGATGTCGTAGGTGACGCTGGGCTGCAGTGCCACCAGGCACCCCGTGTCCACGCGCAGGGTCTCGCCGGCTGCCAGGGTCTTCTCCTCCAGCGTCCCGCCCGCGTGCACGAACGCCCAGCCGTCTCCTTGCAGGCGCTCGAGGATGAAGCCTTCGCCGCCGAACAGTCCGGCGCCGAAGCGCTTGGTGAACGCGATCCCGAGCGATACTCCCTTGGCCGCCACCAGGAACGAATCCTTCTGAGCCAAGAGGTCGCCGCCCAGCTGGGCCAAATGAAGCGCCACGATCTTGCCAGGGTAGGGAGCGGCGAAGGCCGCCTTGCGCTTGCCCTGTCCCTGGTTCTGGAACACGGTCATGAACAGCGACTCGCCGATCAGCAGGCGCTTGCCGGCGCTCAACAGGGCGTTCATGAAACCGCCTTGCTGCTGCGAGCCGTCGCCGAAGATGGTTTGCATCGCGATGCCGTCTTCGATGTACATCATCGCGCCGGCCTCGCCGACCACGGCCTCGCCGGGGTCGAGCTCGATCTTCACGAACTGCATGTCGTCGCCGAGGATCTCGTAGTCCACTTCGTGCATGGTGGGCATCGCGTCGTTTCCTTTCACGCTCGGGGCTCCGTCGAACTGCCTCGCCGCTTTTGCGGTCGGGGACCGCCCCCATGCCAATTTACGCAGCCCGCCGCGGCGGGTTGCGGCTCAATCGCTCTCGATCAGGCCGTGTTGCGAAAGCAGTTCCTCGAACCGCGCCATGCCCGCCAGGTCGTCCGGCCCCAGGCGGTAGTGGAAGCGCCGCAGATAGGCCTCCATCTCCTGCCAGCTCCAGCCCGGAGCGGTCTGCTGGCGAGCCACGTCCGAGAGGCTGGCGAGCCCGGCGGCGAGCGAGGCGTCGAGAAACTCGATCAGCTCGCGCGCCACGACCGGATCGAGGGCGCGTCGCACCGCCCATACCGCGTAGACGAACGAAAACCCGGTCCACTCCATCCAGTCGGCGCCCAGATCGAGGGTTTGCGTGAACCCGTGCGGGCGCTGGTCGCGCATCTGCATCGCCCGGTCGCCGATCACCAGCAGCGCGTCCGCTTGAGCAGGCTCGAGGCCGCGCACGTAGCGCACCCCCGGTAGGCCACGTCGAACGTCGAGCAGCAGGCGCAGCAGGCGGATCGAGGTGGACGTTTCGGGGCTCACCGAGACCATGGCGTGCGCGAGCGCCGCTGCCGGGCGGCGCGAGAACAGAAGGACCGATTGCACGGCACCGCGAGCCGCGAGCCCGAGGTTGGCCGCCAGCTCGAAGCGCTCTTTGAGTCGCAGGTAGTCGCCGGCGGCCATGAGTCCCAGGTCGACCGTGCCGGCCTCGGCCTCGCGGCCCAAATCGCGTGGCGCGAGGTTGCGCACCGCGAACGGAGCCTCGCCCCACAGCGCGTAGAAGGGTGCCGCGTTCGCATACGGGATGCGCGCGGCCACCGTGGCCGTGGTGAGCTTGGACACCGGGTTCATGGGCGGCGGAGCATACATGCCGTGACGCGGCGCGTCGAGGAGGACCGCCTCGTTCCGCCGCCCGTGTACAGTGTGCCCCCGTGAATCGCGAGATCGAGGCGAGCGGCATCGACCATTCCGGCCGCTGGCGCATGTTGGCGCTCGTGGCTGCGGCCGAGCTGCTCGGCATGTCGCTGTGGTTCGCGGCGACCGCGGTCGCCGCGCAGCTGCGGCAGACGTGGGACCTGAGCGTGGCCGCGGCCGGTTGGCTCACCACCGCAGTCCAGCTCGGCTTCGTCGCCGGGACCGCCGGGGCGGCCATCTTGAACCTCGCCGATCTCGTCCCGGCGCGCGCCTACTTCGCAGCCTCGGCGCTCCTCGCCGCGGCGGCCAACGCCACGGTGATCGTTTGCCCCGGGATGCGTGAGGCGCTGGTGTTCCGCTTCCTCACCGGCTTCTTCCTCGCGGGCGTCTATCCGCCCGGGATGAAAATGATCGCCACCTGGTTTCGATCCTACCGAGGGCTGGCGATCGGAACGGTGGTCGGGGCGATTTCGCTAGGAAAGGCGACCCCCTACCTGGTGCATGCGATCTCGACCGCTGGAATCGCCCCGGTTCTTGGCACCGCCTCGGTGGGCGCCACGCTCGGAGCGCTGCTCGTCGCGGCGGGGTATCGGGATGGCCCCTATCCCTTCCCGCGCCGGCCGTTCTCGTGGAAGCTGGTGGCGACCGTCGTGCGTCATCGCGAGACCCGGCTCGCGACCTCGGGATACCTGGGCCACATGTGGGAGCTGTACGCGATGTGGACCTGGCTCCCGGTGTTCTTGGGAGCGAGCTTCGCGGCCCGCGCGAGCGCAGGACACGCGACGCCATCCGAGCGAACCCTCGATTGGCTCTCCTTCGGCGCGATCGCGATCGGAAGCCTCGGCTGCGTCTGGGGCGGCTGGGCGGCGCAGAAGAGCGGCTACGCGCGCGTCGTCACGTGGGCGATGGCGGCGAGCGGGGGGTGCTCGCTGGCGATCGGGCTGGTCTACGGTGCCAGCGCCTGGATCCTGGTGCCGCTCGCCTGGTGCTGGGGGTTCTTCGTGGTCGCCGACTCGGCGCAATTCAGCGCCATGGTCACCGAGGTCGCTCCACCGCACGCGGTGGGGACCGCGCTCACGCTCCAGACCTCGATGGGCTTCCTGCTCACCATGCTGACGATCCAGCTGGTACCTGCAATCGCCGCGGCCACCGGCTGGCGGTGGGCCTTCGCGGTCCTGGCTCTCGGGCCCGCGGCGGGAATCGCGGCAATCCGCAGGCTCTCGGTCCCTTCGCGAGCGCCCTGACCGATCTGCGCGTGGCTCGACTTCGTGCTCGAGGCCGGCCGCCGTAGCGTCGCGTGTTGTGGCGCCGCCTAGATCGCGAGATCCATCTGCTTCGCCTCTGCCGGCGGCTCGAGCGGTCGCTCGCGGCGATCGGCGATGCCGACCTCGGCCTTGAGGCTTCGGATTCTCTCGAGCACCGGCTCGGTCTCGTCCCGCGGCAGGTACGCGCGGCCGGCATAGAGACGGCGGAACCCCTCCACGCTCTGCGGCCAATCACGCTCGAGCTGCTTCATGAAGTGCTCGCGTGTGCCCGGCCTCAGATTGAGAAACGCCCCCCACACGAA
>Ga0066710_100008377_pt1 | contig 10041 bp, 9 predicted proteins | sample GraSoiAngelo_159_FD_79666 | JGI IMG/M metagenome (GOLD analysis project Ga0066710, IMG submission 79666) | Grasslands soil microbial communities from the Angelo Coastal Reserve, California, USA - 14_1009_16_40cm | ecosystem: Environmental > Terrestrial > Soil > Grasslands | place: USA...
CTTGCCCTTGCAAGAGTAGGGTTCCGTAAGCTCGGGTCGGCGCGGGTGCCTTGCGCTCGTGGGCTCCTACACCAGGGATGGAGAGGACAACCCCTCGGCCGGTCCACCGACGCTGCTTCAGAAGGCATAACTCAAACGCGCATCGTCCGTCCGAGAGCGGTGGACCTGCCGCGCAGCGATCCGCACTCAGGGAGGAGCAGGCTGTGTATCTTTCACGAAACCCGTCGAACGCACGGCTGAGGGAAGCGCAGAACGCGCGACGGAATCGCGCGGAGATCGTCAAGGCGCTGGCTGACGGCACGATCACTCGTCGAGACCTGATCAGGATGGGGATCTTCACCGCGGGCGGCCTGCTCGCGTTGAAGAATGGACTGAGCCCGTTCGCGCGAAGCGCATACGCGGATTCGAACATTCCCACGGGGGCACCGCCGAGTCCGTTGTTCGGCGTCCAGCCCTTCACCCAGCCCATGTATCGCTTCGACGTCTTGCCGCGGTTCACCGAGCCCGGATTCTTGAATCCCGCGCCGACGGCAGAGGCGAACACCACGCAGCAGAAGCTGAACCCCGCGTTGGAGGGAGTGCGTCCCGGTGACATGGGCCCAATCGAGGGGCGGCCGCCCGGCCCGATCTGGGCCCACCAGAAGTTCAAGACGCTTCCGCCCAAGACCGCGGTCGAGGTCAGCCAGGCGGGAGCGACGACCAACACTACCTACAATCCGACCGTCCCCTCGAGCCTCAATTCGGGGATCAAACCGTCCGCGTCCATTCCCCTGCAATTCCATCCCGGGCTGCCCGTCCAGAACCCGCTGAAGGTCTGGACGTTCAACGGGACGATCCCGCCCAAGCTGCTCATCGGCCGCTACGGCGAGCCCATCCTGTTCCGTCACCACAACAACCTGCCCTTCGACGTCACCCAGAACGGTGGGTTCGGGCGGCACACGATCTCGACCCACGAGCACAACGGCCATCACGGGGCGGAGAACGACGGATTCACCGGGGCGTATTTCTTCCCGGGCCAGTTCTACGACTACCACTATCCGATCGTGCTGGCCGGACGGAACTCGATCAACACGACTGCCACCGATCCGAAAGCGGGCGGCCCCACCGACAGCGGTGGGATCAACAAAGTCCCGGGCGACTGGCACGAGACGATGAGTACCCATTGGTTCCACGACCACATGTTCAGCTTCACGTCGCAGAACGTCTACAAGGGCATCGCCGGGATGTTCAATATCTACAGCTCCCTCGATCGCGGAGCCGAGGATATCAACGACGGCGTCAACCTTCGGCTTCCGAGCGGTCGGGCGAGCGCGTCGGGCAAATCGTGGGCCAACCTCGATTACGACGTCAACTTGATGCTGGCCGACAAGGCCTGGGACGCGCACGGGCAGCTCTTCTTCGACATCTTCCAGACGGACGGCTTCCTCGGCGACCGCATGACGGTCAACCTTCTCTATAAGCCGTTCTTCGAGGTGGAGCGGCGAAAGTATCGCTTCCGCATCCTGAACGGCGCCGTCTCCCGGTTTTTCAAGATCGCGTTGAGCGACGCCTCGCCGATGATCCAGATCGCCAACGACGGCAACCTGCTGCCGAGCCCGGTGACGCTGACCCAGCTCGACGAGCAGGGCATCGCCGAGCGCTACGACATCGTCATCGACTTCTCGCGCTACAGCGTCGGCCAGAAGGTCTGGATGGTGAACCTGGCCGAGCACGACGACGGACGGGCGCCCCACAAGGACCTCTCGATCTCCGAAGCGCTCTCCGGCAACTCACCGGATCCCTGCGTCGGGAAGTTCCTCGAGTTCAGAATCGTCCGCAACCCGGCGCAGCCGGACATCAGCCAGGTGCCCCCCACCATGATCCCGAATCCCGATCTGTCGGGCATTCCCGTGGCACGGACGCGGACGTTCGAGTTCGGACGGGGCGCCGGCCAGCCGAGCCACGACCCGATCACGTCAATGTTCGGGCCGTGGGGCGTCAAGACGGACGACGGATCGACGCTGGCCGCGGACTTCGGGCGAATCTCGGCGGCGCCGAGGTTCGGCACCCGCGAGATCTGGACTCTCAAGAACGGCGGTGGCGGCTGGGATCATCCCATTCACATTCACTTCGAGGAGGGCCAGATCCTCGCCCGCAACGGGAGCCTGAGCAATGTCCCCGCGGCCGAGCGCGGCCGCAAGGACGTCTATCGTCTCCGTCCGGGCGGAAGCGTGAAGCTCACCATGCAGTTCCGCGACTGGGGCGGCATGTTCATGGAGCATTGTCACAACACCACGCACGAGGACAACGCCATGCTCTTGCGATGGGAGATCGACGACGGCGGGACGCCCTTCCTGCGGCCGCTGCCGACGCCGATTCCGACGCCGCAAGGCGTGAGGTTCCAGCCCCCGGACGACATTCTTCCCACGGCCTTCTGAGGAGATGAACATGAACCGACGTCGATCGTCGTTCACTCCTATTGCGCTGTCGTTCCTGATCGTATGCGCGGCGTGGGGAGCCCCGCCCGCCCTCGCGGCGTCCACGGCGGTGGTTCCAATCTCGGGCACGGTGGACGGGGTGCCCGAGAGCGTCTACTTCTCCGGACTGGCGGAAATCACGACCACGCTGATGACGGACCCCGACCTCGGAAGACGTCCAGGGGTGATGCTTTCCATCGATCTCCACAACGTGACCGGTCAGGGACTCGCCACGGGCGCGACCTATGTCTCGACCGCCCAGGATCAGGTGATCCGGCGACTCGTGTCCGCTGACCGGATCGAGATTTCGTTTCCCTTCCATCCCAGCGTTCCCGGCGGCGAGACATCCGCTCGCGGGGCGCTCGCCTCGTTCTCCCTTACGTTCGACCTGAGGACGGGAGAGGTCACCGGCGGCGGGGGCACCGTCAGCAGTCCCAGCTTCTGAGGCCGGCGGTGCACAGCAGGAGGCGGTTCGTGGTCGCTGTCGCGTTAGCGCTGCTCGGCAGCACGGCGCTTCTCGCCGCTCATCCCGGGTCGGCCGGCAACCCGTGGGGCGCCAACTATTTCCCGAACGTTACCCTGACCACGCAGGACGGGCGGGCCGTCCGCTTCTACGACGATCTGCTCAAAGGCAAAGGCGTGGCGGTCAACGCCATCTACACCACCTGCAAGGACGAATGCCCGCTCGAGACCGCGCGGCTGGTCCAGGTCCAGAAGCTGCTCGGCGACCGGGTGGGCAAGGACATCTTCTTCTACTCGCTCACCATCGATCCCAAGCGCGATACGCCCGAAGTCCTCAAGGCCTACGCCGAGAAGTTCCACGTCGGGCCCGGCTGGCTGTTCCTCACCGGTCAGGAGGACGACATCAAGCTCATCACGAGGAAGCTGGGGCTGTCGCGCTCGAACGACTCGGCTAATCGCGATGGCCACATGCCGATTCTCATGATCGGCGACGAAGCGACCGGCCAGTGGATGCGGAACTCGGCCGTGGACAACCCGAAGTTTCTCGCCACGACGATCGGCAACTTCATGCGCTGGCCGAGCACCCAGCCGGAGAAGAGCTACGCCGAGGTCTCGCAGACTCGCCTGCCCGACAAGCGGGAGTACCTGTTTCAGAGCCGCTGCAGCGCCTGCCACACCATCGGAAAGGGCGACGGGGTGGGGCCGGATCTCGCGGGCGTAACGACGCGACGAGACCGCGAGTGGCTCACCCGCTACCTGATCGAGCCGGATCGAATGCGGGCCGAGGGCGATCCGATCGCCACGACTCTCTTCGCGAGGTACAGCAACGTCCCGATGCCGAACCTGCGCCTGTCCACCATCGACGTCGACGCCTTGCTCTCGTATCTGGAGACACACGGCGCCGCATCACCGGCCGCATCACCGGAGAAGAGAAACTAGACCAGCTCGAACTCCATCAGCCCGACGTCGGCCTGGAACCACGCGCGGCGGAACGCCTCGACGTCCTCGAAGCTCGAGCGCGAGACCGTCCTGAACGAAAGCTGGACGCGGCACGGCCGGACGTCGAACGGATACGGATCGAAGGCCACTCGTCGCGGACCCACCGGCGTCATCGCCATCCTCACGCCGCCATCGTCGGTCCCCGAGTAGCCGACCGGCACCGGGTCGACGTGGTCCTCGTACGGCTCCTGGCAGCAGAAGTACAGCCCGAGCAGATCCCACACCTGCATCAGACGGTAGTTCGTCCACACGCCCTTGGCGTCGAGCGTCGCGCGCTGGCGCTGCTGCCACGCCTCGTTCTGGTCGATGAACGCGCGGACTTCCGGGCTCAGCGTGGTGAGGTTGTAGCGCCCTGCCGGGTGCTTGATCGTCCCGTAGCGCCGCTGCCACAGACCGGTGCGGTGCATGCTGACGATGAGCCCGGAATACGGATCGATGTCGGCCATCCAGTCGAGCGCCCATTGATAGGCGGCGAGCTGCGACGACGTCATCGGCACCTGGAGAAACGGATACGGCTCACCGCTCGTCGGATTCACGAGTGGGCTCGTCTCGTATCTGAGCCAGCCGTAGTCGTGGAACGTGGCCGCGCGGACGACCGCGTCGTACGGCTTGGGCGATTCGAAGTCGCGGCTGCCCCAGTGGGCCGCGAGCTGGCCGACGAAGCGGGAGTGGTCGGTCTGAGCGATGAAGGTGAGCGCGCCGCTCGGTTCCTTCCTGATGATCATGATGCACCTAACCCCTTCTCGACGAGCGCCCACCCCGCGTCGGCCAGCGGCCGAGCGCGGCGCCCGCGGTCGCGTGCGTTGGGATCATTGGCCGTGCCGGCGACCACGCGGCCCATGATCCCCTGGGCGATGGCGCTCAATCGGAACATCGCAAAGGCGACGTAGAAGTCCCACTGCGGAATCCCGCGGCGACCGGCGCGCTTGCAGTATGTCTCGAGATATTGCTCCTCGCTCGGAATGCCGGCCGGACGCTCCTGGCCGGCGAAGCCCTCGAACTGCTCGGGGCGCAACCGGAACGGCAGACAGTGGTAGGCGAGGTCGGCCAGTGGATGCCCGAGCGTCGACAGCTCCCAGTCGAGCACGGCCACGATACGCGGCTCGGTCGGATGGACGAGCGTGTTTCCTAGGCGGAAATCGCCGTGGACGAGCGTGGTGTGATCGTCGGGCGGGATGTGCGCGGGCAGCCACTCGATCAACCGCTCCATGGCCTCGATGCGCTCCGTCTCCGACGCCCGATACTGTTGCGCCCAGCGATGGATCTGGCGCGCGAAGTAATTACCCGGCCGCCCGAAGTCGGCGAGACCGAGCGCCGGCCAGTCCACCGTGTGCAGGCGAGCCAGCACGTCGGTCAGGCTGTCGTAGATGGCGGCGCGCTCGGCGGCCGTCTGCTCGGGCAGGCGTGGATCGGTGAAGACGCGCCCTCGCACGTACTCCATGACGTAAAACGGGGTGCCGACGACCTCGGGGTCCTCGCACAGCACGTACGTGTGCGGGACGGGAACGCCGGTCCCGGCCAGCGCAGTGATGACCCGGTACTCGCGGTCGACGGCGTGAGCGGAGGGCAGCAGCTTGCCAGGCGGTTTGCGGCGAAGGACGTATTCGCCGGAGGGGGCGCTCACGTAGTACGTCGGATTCGACTGGCCCCCCTGGAACTGGCGGACGGTCAACGGTCCGCGAAAATCGGCGACGCGCTCGGCGAGGTAGCGCTCGAGCGAGCCCACGTCGAAGCGATGACTCGGCCGGACGTCGATGGTGACGGGCGACGACATGGGCCACATTGTAAACTCGTCCCCCCGATGACGCGGGACAAGCCGGCGATCCGCGAACGCGTGTGGAAGCTGCTGGAACGGCGGCGTGTCGGACGCTTTCCCTTCCCGCTCGCGGGACGCATCCCGAACTTTCGCGGGGCCGAGGCCGCCGCCGCCCGCGCCGCCACGCTGCCCGAATGGAAGCGGGCCAGGCGCCTCAAGTGCAATCCCGACGCGCCCCAGCGGCCGCTGCGCCTGCGCGCGTTGCGAGAGGGCAAGATCGTGTTCATGGCGGTGCCGCGCCTGCGCACCGCGAACTGCTTCCTGCGTCTCGATCCCGAGCGCCTCAAAGGCCGTCTCGCCGAGGCCGCGACCATCGCGGGTGCCGCCAAGCTCGGCGAGCCGGTCGCCCCCGACGGTCTCGGACGCATCGATCTGATCGTCGCGGGCAGCGTCGCCGTCACGACGGTGGGGGCGCGCGTCGGAAAGGGCGGAGGCTACAGTGACCTGGAATTCGCGCTAGCGCAGGCCGTGGGAGCCGTCGACGAGCGAACGCCGGTCCTGACGACCGTGCACGAGCTGCAGATCGTGAAGGAACGCATCCCGATGACCGACCACGACGTGCCGCTCGATCTCATCGTCACGCCCGACCGCGCGATCCGGACCCGGCGCCGACGGCGCAAGCCGGCAGGAATCGTGTGGACGAAGCTGTCGGAAGAACAGCGTCGCGAGATCCCGGCGCTCCGTGCGCTCAGGTCTGAGTGACGTTCAGCCAGACGCGCGGGAGGTCGGGTGGTCGCCACGAGGCCATGGCGTCGAGCAGCGCAGCCGGGGCATCGACGAACCGCAGCAGGCCGACGGAGTCGCGACGCACGAAGCCCTCGGCCACGGCGTGGTCGAGGAAGCGCCGAAGGCCGTCGAAGTAACCCTCGACGTTGAGCACGCCGATCGGTTTGCGATGGATGCCGAGGTGCGACCACGTCAGGATCTCCAGCGTCTCCTCGAACGTGCCGAGGCCACCGGGCAGTGCGATGAACCCATCCACCAGGGAGGCCATGAGCGCCTTTCGTTCATGCATGCTGGGAACGACGTGCATGCGCGTGAGGCCGGCATGGGCGAGCTCGCGGCTGGCCAGCGGGCCGGGGATGACGCCGATGACTTCGCCGCCGGCGGCGAGCGCGGCGTCGGCCAGCACGCCCATGAGGCCCACCGAGCCGCCGCCGTAAACGATACCGAGGCCGCGGCCCACGAGAGCCTCCGCCAGCCGCTGGGCCGCCTCAGCGTAGGCGGGACGGCCGCCGACCGACGATCCGGCGAACACGCACACGCGCTTCACGGATTTATAGGCTCGCCTCGCGACTGGCGGGGCCCAGCCCGCTCGCGTCGCTCGGCTCGCACTACCATCGATTTATACGCTCGCCTCGCGACTGGCGGGGCCCAGCCCGCTCGCGTCGCTCGGCTCGCACTACCATCGGTCACCGATGACGTAGGCCTCCACGAATTCCCGCGCCAGCGTCCCGGTGCACACCTCCTCGACGGGGCCTTCGAGACGCAACGACCAGTCCGGCCGTACGTGGACGGCCAGTTCGCCGCCCGGCATGCTCACGCGCACGCGGCCGTGATCGCAGCGGCCGTTCTTCACCGCCGCGGCCGCCGCGCCACACGACGACGATCCCGATGCCAGCGTATAGCCGGCGCCACGCTCCCAGATCAGGATGTCGAGCGCGTCACGCGCGGCCACCCTGGCGAACTGGACGTTGGTCCGGTTCGGAAACGCCGGATGCTCCTCGATGAGCGGCCCCAGCCGCCGGCACTCGCGCTCGTCGAGGTGATCGACGAAGACGATGCAGTGCGGATTGCCGACCGACACCGCGGTGATGGTGAGCTGAGTACCGTCGGCGAGTCTCAGCGGAAGATTCACCGCGTCGCCGGTGCCCGTCATCGGGATCTCGGCCGCGCGGAACGTCGCCCGCCCCATCTCGACCGTGACGAAGTTCACGCGGCCGTCGCGCACGTGGAGCTGGCACTCGACCACCCCGCCCAGCGTGTCCACGGTGAACGTCGGCGTCTTCGCGTGACCGTGGTCCCACAGATACTTGGCGAAGATGCGCAGGCCGTTGCCCGACTTCTCGGCCTCGCTGCCGTCGGGGTTGAAGATGCGAAAGCCGAAGTCGGCCCGTGACGTCGGCGTCAGCAACAGGATGCCGTCGGAGCCGACACCCCAGTTGCGGTCGCAGATGCGACGGATGGCCGCGGTCGTGAGCGGGCCGGTCAGGCTCTTCTGCTCGAGCACGATGTAGTCGTTGCCGAGGCCGTGGCCCTTGGCGAACGGGATCATGGGCGCGCCAGCTCGACCCTTCGCCCGGTCGCCGCCGAGAGATATCCCGCGTAGATCACCTCCACCACCTCGCGGGCGAGCGAGGCGTCGGAGAGCGGCTGACGCCGCTCGCGGATCGCGTCCACGAAGTCTTCCAGCTCCTGGGGAAACCCGCGCATCCAGTCCTCCTCGGGGCTGGGAAACTGCCAGCCGGCCGTGGTCTCCACCTTCTCGGTGATGTACTCCTCGCCCCACACGCGCGCCTCGGGCGCATAGGCCACGACCGCCGTGTTCGGCGTGATGTTGGCGTGGACGACACCGCTGGTGAGGTAGGCGCTCACCACGTTGCGCACGCCGCCGAGCGTGATGTCGTTGGAGTGGATAGTGGCCTTGGTCCCGTCCTCGAAGGTGATGACGGCCACCGCCCAGTCCTCGACATCCTCGGGCGCCGCGCGCAGGTAGCGCGGGCGCTCCGTGCTCGCGGGCAGCCGCGTGAGCTGGGCGACGTCGGCCAGCACCGAGCGCGCGCGAATGGGCGCGCCGCCCCGGGCCCGACCCTCGTAGTGCTTGAGGTGAAGCACGGCGCCGATCGGATGCGATCCCATGCGCAGGAGCGATCCGCCGCCCGCGGTCCGCCAGGTGCGGGCGGAGACGGCGTGCGAGCCCGAATGGCTCTCCTCGGCCCGCAGCTCGAGGATGGCCCCGCCGCTGGCCTCGAGGAGCCTTCGCACCTTGGCGAGCGGCGGCGCGTAGACGAAGTCCTCGGCGTAGCCGAGCGTGACTCCGGCCTTGCTCACCGCCTCCAGCACCGCGTCGCAATTCCGGAGCGCGCCGTCTAGCATGAGATCGCGCGGCTCGGCGGCGTCGCCGAACCAGCCGGTGAGCGGCTTCTCCACGATGACGTGCTTGCCGGCCCGGGCCGCGGCCACCGCGATTTCGTGGTGGACGTTCGTCGTGGCGCACACGTCGACGACGTCCACGTCGGGGGAGTCGACCAGCGCGCGGTAGTCGGTGAAGACGCGCGAGATCTCGTGGCGGGTCGCGAACGCCTGGGCCTCGGACGCCGTCCGTGAGCACACGGCGCTCAGCGTGGCCTTGCGGCCGAGGAGCGGGCGGTAGTTGACGGCGTGCAGGTCGGCGGCGAAGCGCGCGCCCACGATTCCTATTCGGAGGGGGCCTCGGCGGTCCCCTCCGAGACCTCCCCCAGCGCCGGAGTGCGCCGACGAAGCCGGCGCTCGAACGGAGGTGTCGTCGGCCACGCGGCGGTTGATCTAGCGGCGTTCGATCGGGACGTACGACTGCTTGGCGTGACCCGTGTATTCCGCGCGCGGACGAATGAGACGGTTGTGGGCGTGCTGCTCGAGGACGTGAGCGGCCCAGCCAGCCACCCGGCTCATGGCGAAGATCGGCGTGAACTGGTCGGTCGGAATCCCCATCGAGGCGTAGGCGGCCCCCGAATAGAGGTCGACGTTCGGGAAGATCTTCTTCGACTCGGTCACCACACGCGCCACCGTGTCGAGGATCTTCACGTACGACATGTTCCCCACTTGCTGGCCCAGCTCGCTGGCCAGACGTCGCAGGTGCTTGGCCCGGGGATCCTCCACGCGGTACACGCGATGGCCGAAGCCCATGATGCGCGCCTTGTCGGCCAGCGCCTTGCGGATCCACGCATCCGCCCGCTCCGGGGTCTTGATCTGCTCGACCACGAGCATGACCTGCTCGTTGGCGCCGCCGTGCAGCGGGCCCTTGAGGGCGCCGATTCCCGACACGATCGCCGAGTGCAGGTCGGAGAGCGTGGCCGCGGTCACCCGCGCGGCAAAGGTGGAGGCGTTGAACTCGTGATCGGCGTGGAGGATGAGCGCGACGTCGAAGGTCTTGGTGGCGAGATCGGTGGGCTTCTTGCCCGACATCATGTAGACGAAATTGCCGGCCAGGGAGAGCTTGGGATTGGGCGCGACCGGCGCCTTGCCCCGACGCAGCCGCTCCCAGGTCGCCACCAGCGTCGGCATCTGCGCGGTCAGCCGGATCGCCTTGCGGGTCGTCGCCTCGCGCGA
>Ga0066710_100008380_pt1 | contig 10040 bp, 4 predicted proteins | sample GraSoiAngelo_159_FD_79666 | JGI IMG/M metagenome (GOLD analysis project Ga0066710, IMG submission 79666) | Grasslands soil microbial communities from the Angelo Coastal Reserve, California, USA - 14_1009_16_40cm | ecosystem: Environmental > Terrestrial > Soil > Grasslands | place: USA...
GTCAGAAACCAGAACAGCGTCGTGCTCAATCTCCCGACGCCGGTGCCGCGCGATACGGTGCTGTCGTTCACGATCGCCTACGGCGGCCGCCTCGAGCCGCAAACCGAGGACCGCGAGGCGTTGGGCCAGCCCGGAGGTCAGGCCCAGGGCCAGCGCGACAATCCGTTGTCCACCGTCCCGGAGGCGATGCTGCTGCGGATCGAGTCGAGCTTCCTCTACAGCAACCGCAGCCATTGGTACCCGCAGTCCACGGTGAGCGACTACGCGACGGCCACGATGCAGATCACGGTGCCGGCCAGCTACGGCTGCGTCGCAAGCGGCGTGGCCTCGCCCGACTCGCCCCGGCTCATCAAGGCGGACGACGCACCGATGGCGCGCAAAGTCTACGAGTTCACGGCCGAGCGGCCGCTTCGCTACTTCTCGTTTCTCGTCACCAGACTGTCGCGTGCGGATCGATGGACGGTGTCGTTCGAGGAGAACGAGCAGGCTGGCGGCGTGCGGCCCGCCAAAACGTTCACCGGCGCGGCCGGTTATCCCAAGCTCGACCTGATCGTGGACGCCAACCCCCGCGCGGTGTCGAACGGCCGCGCGGTCGCCGAGCGAGCCGTCGATGTCGTGCGCTACTACCAGTCGATCATCGGCGACACGCCGTACTCCAGCTTGACGCTGGCACTCATCGAGCACCAGACGCCGGGCGGTCATAGCCCCGGACATTTCGCCACGCTCTATCAGCCGCCGGCCGGCTCGCCGCTCTACTGGCGGAACGACCCGACCTTCTTCTCCAAGTACCCCGAGTTCTTCCTGGCCCATGAGATCGCGCATCAGTGGTGGGGACAGGCAGTGGGGTGGCGGAACTACCACGAGCAGTGGCTGAGCGAAGGGTTCGCGCAGTACTTCGCGGCGATGTACGCACAACACTTCCGCGGGCAGGAGGTGTTCGAGAGCGTGATGCGTCAGGTCCGCAAGTCGGCCATCGACGCGACCCTCCAGGGCCCCGTGTATCTCGGCTATCGCGTCGGGCACATCCGCAACAACGGCCAGGCGTTTCGCGCCATCGTGTACAACAAGGGCGCGGCCGTCCTTCACATGTTGCGGCGGCTGCTCGGGGACGAAGCCTTCTACCGCGGCATTCGCCGCTTCTACGCCGAGTCACGGTACCGCAAAGTGGGATCAGAGGACTTGCGCGCCGCGATGGAAGCCGAGTCGGGCGTGTCGTTGAGCCGTTTCTTCGAACGCTGGATCTACGGATCCTCGCTGCCCCGCCTGACGTTCAGCTCCCATGTCGAAGCCTCCGCCGACGGTCAGGAGGTCGTGCTCAACTTCAAGCAGGCGGGCGACGTCTTCGACGTGCCGGTCACCGTGACGCTTCAATACACAGACCGCGACGCGGTCAGCATCGTCGTGCCAGTGCACGAGCAGACCGTGGAGAAGCGGGTGCGGCTCGCTGGGCTGCTTCGTGCCGTCGAGGTGAGCCGGGACGATGGGACGCTCGCTGAGGTCTCGAGGGTGCCGCAAAGTTGATATGATCGATCCTTGATGGATGTCGTGACGCTGACGATCGACGGACGGCAGGTGACCGTCGAAAAGGGTCGAACAGTCCTCCAGGCCGCGATTGAGCACGGCATTTCCCTTCCTTACTACTGCTACCACCCCGGAATCGGCATCGACGGATCGTGCCGCGTCTGCGTCGTGAAGATCGAGAAGATGCCGAAGCTCCAGACCTCGTGCTCCACGGTCTGCAGCGAGGGCATGGTCGTCCACACCCGGACCGAGGACGTGGTGGCGGCGCGGGCCGGCGTGTTCGAGTTCCTGCTGATCAATCATCCGCTCGACTGTCCGGTCTGCGACAAGGGCGGCGAGTGTCCGCTGCAGGACTTTTCCTACACGTTCGGCGCGGACCAGAGCCGGATGGAGTTTCCGCGCCGTGTGTTCGACGGCGAGGGCGCGAAGGGCGACGTGGATTTCGGCCCCACACTGATGCTCAATCGACAACGCTGCATCCTCTGCACGCGCTGCGCACGATTCATGCGCGAGGTGGACGGCGACGCCCAGATCAACATCATCGACCGCGGCTACGGGAGCGCGATCGCGACGTTTCACGAACAGGGCGTGCACTCGCTGCTGTCGGGCAACCTGGTGGACGTGTGTCCGGTCGGGGCGATCACCGCAAAGGACTATCGCTTCAAATCGCGCCCCTGGGACAACAGCAACGTCGCGGACACGATCTGCACCCAGTGCTCGAAGGGGTGCAACACCACCGCCTGGCTCAAGGCGAAGCCCGAGTGGGCGAAGGGCGCACGGCTGATCCGGCTGACCCCGCGCTTCAACCCGGACGTCAACGGGTACTGGATGTGCGACATCGGGCGCTACGGCTATCACTGGGTCGAGGGGGATCGGCGACTGCGACGTCCGCTCGAACGAAACTCCGCCGGGGTGCTGCAACCCGTCCCCTGGCACGACGTCACGACGGCGCTGGCCCGCCGGCTCGTTGCTGCCGCCGGCGACGAACCCACGAGGCTCAGATTCCTGTTGTCAGCCCACGCGTCTCACGAAGAGCTGTTTCTCTTCAGGCGACTGGCCGAGCAGTGGCTCGGCCCCGACGGTCCTGCCGCTATTGCCGTCGGGTGGCGGGTGACGCCGAAGGCCCAGCCGGCCCACACCACGTTTCAGATTCCGGCGGTCGATGCGCCGAACGTGGCCGGCGCACGCATGTTCGGCTTGGCCAACGATCAGAGCGACCCGCAGGCCTCAGAGCTCCGCGCGGCGGTCGAGTCGGGAGCGGTCGCGGCTCTCTACGTCTTCGACCCTGGTCCGGAGGGCACGCTTGGTGACACCAGTTGGATCGTGGACGCTCGTTCACGGGGACGCCTGCCGCTCTTGGTCGTCCAGGGCGTGTTCTTGACCGAGCTGGCCCAGGCCGCGGACTTCGTGCTGCCCGGCGCATCCTTCGCAGAGAAAGAGGCGTCCTATACAAATGACCAGGGCCGTCTCCAGGGTACCTCTCGCGCGCTCGCAGCACCCGGTGAGGCGCTCGAAGATTGGAAGATTCTGGTGGACCTTGGAGGCGCGCTGCAGGCGAAGCTGCCGTACGAAAGCGCCGACCAGGTCCGAGCCGACATCGGGGCGCGCTTCGCCTCGGTGTCTGGCCTCGAAGCCGTGACGGGCCTGACGTTTGCCCAGCCGGTGCCGGCGCGGACGTGGCTCCAATCGTCCAACCCGTCCGAGCGGTGGAAGTGGGACGTCATGTATCAAGACCTTCCGCCTGTTAAAGGCGCCGTGGACCCCTGGTCTCTTCCGCCGATGCCGGGAGCCATCCCGCTCCGCGAGGTGAAATAGTGCGCCGAGCGCTCGCGGGCCTCGCGGCGGCAAGCCTCTACCTCGTCGTGAGCGGGTGTGGTCTGGGCGCTCAGAACGCTCCCCCAAAAGGGCCGCCGAGGGCCGAGGTTCAGCCGGTCGTTGAGACGAGCCCTGTGGCCTCCGGCGCAGAAGTTCGGGTCGCGATCAAGGTCCATCTGCCCGCGGGATTCCACGTCAACGCCAATCAGCCGCGCGATCCCTCGCTCATCCCGGTCGTCCTGACCGTCGAGCCCCCAGCGGGCGTCACTGTCACCGAAATCGTCTACCCGGAAGCGACCGACCTCGCGCAGCGGGGCGCCGACCAGCCGCTGCGGGTCTACGAACGAGACTTCGCGATCGGGGCGGTCTTGCGGATCGGCGGCGAGGTCCACGCAGGCGACCTCGCCGTTCCGGCTCGACTGCGATATCAGGCGTGCGACGAGGCCATGTGCTACATCCCGTCCACGGCTGTGACCGGCTGGACGATCACAGTCGCGACAACATCAGGTCCGAAACAGCATCGAGACGTCTTCGAGGGCATCCGGTTTGGCCAGGGGCAGGCGCCGAGCGCAGCGCCGGCCGCGGTCATACCGGCGGGACCGTCCGGCATTGAACCCGGCGCGCTTGCCAGAGCCGCGTCGGCCGGTCCAACGGCCACGGGCGTCGCCCAGGTTGACAGGTTCGACGTCATGGGCACAACGGTCGGATACCTGGGTGCCGGTGAGTTCCTCAAATTCATCCACAACGCCGAGGCGGGCGTGAAAGAGGCAGGGCTGTTTGAAGGGCAGGGTCCCCTCGCGATCCTCCTGATCGTCCTGCTGGGCGGTCTCGCGCTGAACCTGACGCCATGCGTCCTGCCGATGATTCCGATCAACCTCGCCATCATCGGCGCGGGCGCTCGGGCCGGCTCGCGGAGCCGAGGGTTCCTGCTCGGCGGCGCCTACGGCGCCGCGATGGCCGTCGTCTACGGCGTGCTCGGGCTGGTGGTCATCCTGACAGCGGGCACGTTTGGGACAATCAACTCCTCTCCGTGGTTCAACCTGGGCATCGCCGCCGTGTTCGTGGTGCTCGCGCTGGCGATGTTCGACGTGCTGATCATCGACTTCTCGCGCTTCTCTTCGAACGTTCGAGTGGGCGAGCCGAGCCGCGGATCCTTTCTCGTGGCGTTCGGCATGGGGTCGGTCGCGGCGCTTCTGGCAGGCGCCTGCGTCGCACCGGTCGTGCTGCAAGTGGTGCTCTTTTCGAGCAACCTCTACGCCACGGGGACGCGGATTGCGCTGGCCCTGCCTTTCTTCCTCGGAATTGGCATGGCCGTGCCCTGGCCCATCGTAGGAGCTGGTGTCGCCGCGCTGCCGAGGCCCGGGCCCTGGATGGTTCGCATCAAACAGGCCTTCGGGGTGTTCATCCTCGGGACCGCCGTCTACTACGGCTACGAGGCCTACGGCCTGTTCGCGAACCGATGGGTGGACGCCGCCGACGTGTCGTCGAGCGTCGAGGAGAAGCTGAAGGAAGGGTGGCACGCGTCGCTGGCGGAAGGCCTGGCCGCCGCCGAGCGGGAACGGAAGCCGGTCTTGATCGACATGTGGGCCACCTGGTGCAAGAACTGCCTGACGATGGACAGGACGACGTTGAAGGATGCAAGCGTGACGTCCGCGCTCGGCGACTACGTGAAGATCAAGTTCCAGGCCGAGAACCCCGACGAGACGCCCGTCAAGGAGTTGATGCAGCGCTTCGGCACGGTTGGCTTGCCCACCTACGTCATCCTGCGACCGAAGACATAGATCGGGCTTCAGGCTTCGGGCTTCAGGGTGCAACTCATCTGCGCAGCCGCTGAAAGCTGAGCGGCCTGCTCGCTGAAAGCTCGTCGCTGAAAGCTGTTCGCTGTGGTACTCTTGCCTATCCCCCGATGCGATCATACGCAGCAAGGCTGACCTGGAGTGTGAGCACCTGGATCATCCTTGGCGTTGCCGCATTCTTCCTCCTTCAATCCGAAAAAGACATCAGTCGACGGCGTGCGGCGCTCGGCAGCTTTGATGCCGGCGTCCGGTCGACGTCGGCGGCACTGGGCGACGTGAGACATACGCAAGCCGCCTATGTGGCGACCGGCCAGAATCTGGCCACCTGGGCGCCGCGGATCAGGTCGCTGCTGCACAAGGCGTCGGAGTCGCTTGACGCTCTCCGGACGATGGCGTCGAGCGCGGACGCCCGGACGATCCTGCTGAACGCAAGGACCACGCTGATGGCGCTCGAGGCGTTGGACGGCCGCATTCGCGAGTACGTTCGCGACGGTCAGACGCTGATGGCCGCCGACATCGTGTTCTCCGAGAGCACCGAGACGGCCACCGACGTGGCCCGCCAGGTTGAGCAGGCTCAGATCGCGGAGCACTGGGCTCTAGACGCGGCCGAGGCCTCGACGAGACACCAGGAAGCCTATGCGGCGGGTGGCGCTGCGGTCTTTGCGGTGTTGATGGTTGGGCTCCTGGCCTTGATGCCTGGGAAGCCCAAGCGTGACGAGGGTCCGGCCACACAACCGGCCCAGTCCGACGTCGTTTCGGCGGGGGATCTCGACCTGTCAACCGATGGGGCGGCCGATGCTACGGCGGCGCCGAGCGTCGCGCCGCCGCGGATCGCGACAACCTCTGGCGCGGCCCCTGTGTCTGGCGTCGCCGCAGCGTCCAGCATCGCCGTAGAGGAAACGATGAGCGCACCGCTCAAGTCGACGGCCGACCTCTGCTCCGCCCTGGCCCGTGCACGCGACTCGGTCGAGCTCAAACACCTTCTTGGTCGCGCCGCTGAGTCCATCGATGCAACGGGAGTGATCCTCTGGCTTGGCAGCACCAAGGGCGGAGACCTTCGGCCGGTGCTCGCCAGTGGCTTTCCTGACGATGTCGTTGTTCGGATGCCGCCCGTCTCGCGGACGGCAGACAACGCCGTGGCGGCCGCGTACCGCACGGGCACGCTGCAGGTGGTGCGTGCCCGTCCCGGCAGCCTGCGGGCGGCGGTCGCCGCCCCGGTCTTTTCGCCAGCCGGCTGTATCGGTGCGTTCGCGGCCGAAATCAAGGACGACCGCGACGCCTCCGATCACGTGCAGGCCATCGCGTCGCTGGTGGCCGTGCAGCTCGTCTCGACGCTTGCGATGCTCGGCGCTGACCAGGGCTCGACGAGCAGCGCCTCGGTAGGGACTCCATCGATAGCCGCCATCTTGACCACGCCGGTCTCAACTGCCGGCGACGACCTCGCACAGGCGCCGCGAACAGCTACCGCGTAACGGGCTTCAGGCCTCAGCTTTCAGCCTCCGGGCCAGACGAGCACTCAGCACCTTGAATCTGTCCGGGTGATTATCCTGGTCATCTGGTCATTTCGCGAAGCGCTGCATCTGAGCACCCAGCACCGGCACCCAGCACCCGCACCTAGCACCTAGCACCTAGCACCTAGCACCTTACAATGTCCGGCATGCCCAGAGTGACTCCCCCGGCCGGAGGCGCGGGTACGGCGAAGGCGCGGATCCTCGAGCGGACCGAGCGCGAGAAGATCAAGTTCATGCGCCTCCAGTTCACCGACATCCTCGGCACGATCAAGAACGTCGAGATCCCGGACCGACAGTTTGAAGAGGCTCTCGACGGCAAGATCATGTTCGATGGTTCCTCGATCGAAGGGTTCGTGCGGATCGAGGAGTCCGACATGTACCTGAAGCCCGACCTCGCGACCTTCTCCGTCTTCCCCTGGGCCGGCCCGACCGGCGAGACCATCGCGCGCCTCATCTGCGACATCTACTCGCCCGACGGCACGCCGTTCGCCGGCTGCCCGCGGACGATGTTGAAACGGGTGATCGCCATGGCCGCCGACCGTGGCTATCAGATGAAGGCGGGACCGGAGGCCGAGTTCTTTCTGTTCCAGATGAAGAACGGCGAGCCGACGACCGAATCGCACGACGCGGCCAGCTACTTCGATCTGAGCCCGGTCGATCAGGGCGAGGACGTGCGACGCGAGATCGTGCTCGCGCTCGAAGCCATGGGCTTTCACGTCGAGGCCGCCCATCACGAGGTCGCGCCTGGCCAGCACGAGATCGATTTCCGCTACGACGACGTCCTGACGACGGCCGACAACATCGGCACCTTCAGATTTGTGGTCAAGAACGTGGCGATACGAAACGGTCTGCACGCGACCTTCATGCCCAAGCCGATTTACGGCATCAACGGCTCTGGCATGCACACGCACATGTCGCTCTTCACGAGCAACCAGAACGTGTTCTACGACGCGAAGGCGCCGATGCAGCTGAGCACGGTGTGCCTGCACTACATCGGGGGCATTCTGCGGCACGCGAAAGGATTCTGCGCCATCACCAATCCCCTCGTGAATTCGTACAAGCGGCTGGTACCGGGGTACGAAGCGCCGACCAACATCGCCTGGTCCGAGAAGAACCGGAGCCCGCTCGTGCGGGTACCTGCCGCGCGCGGCACGGCCACGCGCATCGAGCTGCGGATGCCCGACCCGGCGTGCAATCCGTATCTGGCACTCGCCGCGATGCTGCGTTCAGGTCTCGACGGCATCGACAAGGAGATTGATCCCGGGCCGCCTGTCAACAAGAACATCTTCGCGATGAGCCATCGCGAGCGCCGGCATCTGCGAATCGACGAGCTGCCGGGCAATCTGAGCGAAGCGCTCGACGAACTGGAGAAGGACGACCTCGTCCGAGAAACGCTTGGCAGCCACCTGTTCGAGCACTTCGTCGCCGCCAAGCGCGAGGAGTGGCACGACTACATCCGGCACGTGTCGCCGTGGGAGGTCGAGCGGTACTTGTCGGTGTACTGATCTCTCAGGCTCCGGGCTTCGCCTATCCGGCTTCGGGCGGCAGGCTTCGGGCGGCCCAGGCTTTAGCCGGCGTCGGGGTCTGGGCTGGCCGACGCCAGCTTCAGGCTCCTTGGTAAACGGCCGAGCTCGACTTGCACTGGCTGGGCTCGTAGCCCGAAGCCTGTCGCCCGAAGCCCAAAGCCTGTCGCCCGAACAGGACGGTCTCCGCGCGTTCATCGTGCTTCCTTCACCGCCACTCGGGGGAATTTCGCTGGCTGCCGTAGGCACGCAATTTGATGAAGGAGTGAGCGAGCCGCGTCGGGTCAACGGGATGCGTTACAACAGGTAGGCGCTGGCATCGCCGCATTCCGTCGCTCGTTCACGATCCGGCGCGGCTTCTACTGCGATCAGCTCTCAGCGATCAGCCTTCGGCGATCAGCTCTCGGCGATCAGCTCTCGGCGATCAGCTCTCGGCGATCAGCTCTCAGCGATCAGCTCTCAGCGATCAGCTCTCAGCGATCAGCCTTCAGCGATCAGCCTTCAGCGGCTCTGGCCCAAAGCCCGCAGCCTGCAACCCGTAGCCCGAAACCCGTAGCCCGGCTACTGCGTCACCTTCAAGACGACGACGGTCATGTCGTCGTCTGCCGGCGACTCGCCGCGGAACGCCTGCACGCCGCTGAAAATGCCGTCCACGATGTCTCGAGCTGAGCGCTCCTGGCAGGCGTTCACGACCTCCATGAGACGGCCCGCACCAAATTCGCGGCCGAGTGTATCGGTCGCTTCGAATACTCCGTCGGTGCAGAACACGAATACATCGCCCGCGGCCAGATCGAGCGTCAGCTCGTCGAACGTCGAGCCAAAAAACGACCCGAGCGGCACACCGGGCAGCACAATCTGCTCGGCGCCGGCGGGATGACCGTGCCGAGCACGACTGCAGCGGATGGGGTAGGGCAGTCCCGAGTTCGCGATGGCCACCGAGCGGCGCTTGAAGTCGAATGCCGCGTAGCAGAGCGTGCAGTAGTACTCCTCGAGCTGGCGCTCGTAGAGGATGGTGTTGATCGACGCCAGCACGCCGGCCGGACTGGAGCGCTCGGGCAGGTACCGGCGACGGAAGGTCCGTGACCGCACGAGCTCGCCGGCAAACGCACTGTAGAGCGCGGCGGGCACGCCCTTGCCCGACACGTCGCCCACGGCGACGACGAGCGTGTTCGGCTCGGGCGCGAGAAAGTCGTACAGGTCGCCGCCGAGCTCACGTGCCGGTTCGAATCGTGCGGCGACCTCCACGCCCTTCAGCCGCTTGGGCAGCTCGGTTGGCAGAAGGGCCGCCTGCACCCGCTGCGCGAACCGGACTTCCTTGTCGAGCCGGATCTGGTTCGACTGAATGGTCTCGTACAACCGGGCGTTCTCGATCGCCACTGCGGCCTGGCTGGCGAGGAGCGTGAGGATGTCGACGTCGCGCTTCTCGAACGCATCGAGCTCCGGGCTCTCCAGGTCGAACACGCCGATGCACCGATCCTTGAGCATGAGCGGGATGACGAGCTCGGACCGGATGTCCTTGGCGACCTCGATGTACCGCGGGTCTTTGGTGACATCGGGCACGAGCACGACCTGCTTGTGCAGAGCCGCAAAGCCTACCAGACCCGACCCCAGATGAATGCTCGGCGGAAGAACGGTTTCGCCGCCCGACCGCACGGCGATCTTCGTGACCAGCTGCTGCGCCTCCTCGTCGAGCAGCAGGATGCCGAACGTCCGGTAGTCGATGACCCGACGCGTCAGCTGGGCGATGCGTGTGAGCAGCTCCTCGAGGTTGAGGATGGCGGCAAACTCCCGCCCGATTTCGGACAGCGTTTCGAGCGTGCTCGCGTATTCGCGCTCCTGCTCGAACAACCGCGCGTTCTCGATGGCCACGGCGA
>Ga0066710_100008381_pt1 | contig 10040 bp, 9 predicted proteins | sample GraSoiAngelo_159_FD_79666 | JGI IMG/M metagenome (GOLD analysis project Ga0066710, IMG submission 79666) | Grasslands soil microbial communities from the Angelo Coastal Reserve, California, USA - 14_1009_16_40cm | ecosystem: Environmental > Terrestrial > Soil > Grasslands | place: USA...
GCCCACGACGCCTGCGGCCGGGCCCAGAGCTCGATGAACCCCCGGACGGTGGAGGCGCTCGTGAAGGTGACCGCGTCGACGGCGTCCGCCGCCAGCGCTCCGCGAGCCGGCTCGGGCAGCCGGGCCGGCACGACCGTCCGATAGGCGTCGACCCGCTCGACCGACCATCCCTTTCGCCGAAGCGCTCCCTCGAGCCCGGCCGGGGCGACGTCGGCGCGAAGGCAGAGGACCCGGCCGGTCCCCGACGGCATCGCCCGGCCCAGCGACGCGGTCGTGAAGGTCGCCGGGACCAGGTCCGGGTCGCGGCCCGCCCACGTCCGAAGGGCCTCGGCCGTGCCCTCCCCCACGGCCGCCACCTGGGCCCGGACCGACCTCGGCGGGATCCGGCCGGCGAGCATCTCAACGGTCGCGCGGCTGGTGATCGTCACCCAGTCGAACGCCCCCGCCGCCAGCTGGTCGAGCGCCTCGCCCAGGCCTCGCGTGCGGGCGGGGACGATGCGGATGGCGGGCGCGAGCAGGACCCGAGCGCCGCGTTCGCGGAGCAGATCCGCGAGTGGCCCCGCCTGGGCGCGCGGCCGGGTGACGACGATGGTCCTTCCCACGAGCGACCGGCTCATCGGAGTGAGGACAGGATCCGCTCGGCACCGGCCGAGCGCAGGGCCTGGACGACGTGGCCGGCAGCCTCCGTCGGGTCGGCCGCGCGCGCGTGCGCGCGAATGACCTCCGTGCCGCCCGGCGTCGCGACCACCGCGATGAGGCGAACACCGTCCACCCCGGCCGTCGCGTAGGCGCCGAGCGGCAGCGCGCAACCGCCGCCCAAGGCGGCCATGACCGCCCGCTCGGCCTCGAACGCGAGCCGACTTGGCGGGTCGTCCAGGCGCTCCAGCACCCCCCGGGTCGCGGCGTCATCGCCTCGCGCTTGCAAGGCGAGCGCGCCCTGCCCGGGCGCGGGAACCATCACGTCCGTCGCCAGGGTGAAGGCGTGGGGCGGCGACACCCCCAGTCGTGCGAGCCCGGCGGCGGCGAGCACGAGCGCGTCGACGTCGCCCGCCTCGAGCTTGGCGAGCCGCGTGTCGACGTTCCCTCGGAGCTCGACGATCCGAAGGGCGGGACGCCACCTGGCGAGCTGCGCCCGGCGCCGGAGGCTCGACGTGCCGATCGATGCTCCGTCGGCGAGCGCCTCCGGCTCGCGGGTCACCACCACGTCGAAGGGATCGGCGCGGGGCGGAACCGCTCCCACGATCACGCCCTCGGGGTCCTCTGCGGGCAGATCCTTCGCCGAGTGCACGGCGAGGTCAACGTCCCCGCGCACCAGCGCCTGCACGATCTCGGCGACGAAGAGCCCCTTGACACCCGCGTCGGATGCCGTCGCCGGCGCGCCGCGATCTCCCGCCGTGGACAAGGGAACGAGCTCCGTCTCGATCCCCAACCCGGCGAGGCGCTCCGCGACCTCTCCGGCCTGCGCGAGGGCGAGCCGGCTCCGCCGGGTCCCGATCCTGAGCTTCACGCGCCGGGTCGAAAGGGGATGTCGAAGAGCTCCGCCAGGGCCCGGGCGAGCGCGTCGCCCTCGCCGGGCCCGGAGACCTGCTTGAGCCGCGCGATCGGGCGGTGCAGGAGTTTCGCCACGACGCCCTCCACCAGAGCTTCCACCGCCGCGCGTTCCTCGGCGTCCAGTCCCGAGAGCCTCCCGGCGAGGCGAGCGTGCTCGGCGTCGCGAGCCTCGACGCCACGGGCACGGAGGGCCTCGATCAGCGGCGCCAGGCGCGCCGCCCGGCGCCACGCGGTGAACCGGCGGACCTCCTCGCCGACGATCCCGCGGGCCGCGTCGATCTCGGTTCGCGCCGCGCCCGGCCCCGGCTCCACGGCCCGCTTCAGGTCGTCGATGTCGGCCAGGTCCACGCCGGGGAGCGAGGCAACTGCGGGGTCGACGTCGCGCGGCACAGCGAGGTCGAGGAGGAACACGCGCGCGGCATCGGGCTTCGCGCGAAGCGCGCGGCGCACGTCGGCCTCGGAGACCACGAGCCCTGCCGCGCCCGTCGAGGACACAACGACGTCGGCGCGGGCGATCGCGGCCGCCAGGACGTCCAGGCCGCCGGGCTCGCCGCCCGTCCTGGCGGCGAGGCGCCGCGCGCGTTCGACGCTCCGATTGAGGATCCGAAGGTGGCCGACGCTCCGTTCCCGGAGGCGGCGGGCGGCGAGGTCTGCCATGCCCCCCGCGCCGACCACCAGGGCCGAGCGTCCGGCGAGCCCGCCGAGCGACCGTTCGGCCAAGTCGACCCCGGCCCGCACCATGGTGTCCGGCGCCGCACCAATGGCCGTCTCCGACCGGGCCCGCTTGCCCGTTCGGATCGCGCCTCGAAAGAGCGCCGACACGAGCGGCCCGACGGTCCCCTCGGCCTCGGCCGCGCGGAAGGCCTCCCGGACCTGGCTCAGGATCTGCGGCTCGCCGAGGACCATGGAATCCAGCCCCGCCGCGACCTCGAACAGGTGCTCCGCCGCGTCGTCCTCGTAGTGGGAGTAGAGCGGCTCCGCGAGCTCCTCCGGCGCGACCTCGCGGGACTCGGTGAGGACCCGCTTCAGCGCGAGGAACCCCGCGTGATACGAGCCGACCCCCGCGTAGACCTCGACGCGGTTGCAGGTCGAGAGGATGACGGCCTCGTTGATCTCGGCCTCGTCCACGAGCGCGCGATAGGCCTTGGGGAGATCGTCGGCGACGAAGGACAGGCGCTCCAGGAGCTCCACCCGGGCTCGCCGGTACGACACGCCGAGCGCGAGGATCGGCATCAGTGCCCCACGGCGAGGTCGGCCAGCACGGCCTTGCGCTGCTCGTAGTAGCCGAGGATCTGCAGCTCGATCGCCAGGTCCACCTTTCGGACCGAGACGTGCTCGGGTACCACGATGACCGCGGGCGCGAAGTTCAGGATCGAGCGGATCCCGGCCGCCACCATGCGCTCGGCGACGCTCTGCGCCGACCCGGCAGGCGTGCAGATCACCCCGATCGCCACCTCTTCGCGCCGGACGATCCGTTCCATCGCCTCGACCGGCTCGATCCGCAAGCGTCCCACCCGCGTGCCGACCTTCACGGGATCGTTGTCCACGAGCGCGACGATGCCGAACCCACGCTCGGAGAATCCCTTGTAGTTCGCCAGGGCGTGCCCGAGGTTGCCGGCGCCCGCGATCAGGACAGGCCAGTGCTGCGTGAGCCCGAGCTCTCGCCGGACCTGATGGATCAGGTAGGCCACGTCGTAGCCGACGCCGCGCGTCCCGTACGAGCCCAGATAAGAAAGGTCCTTGCGCACCTTCGCCGAGTTGACCCCCGCGGCGAGCGCCAGCTCACCTGAGGAGGTGGTACCGACGCTGGCCTCGGCCATCTCGACCAGCGCTCGAAGATAGACGGGAAGGCGCGCGACGGTCGCCTCGGGGATCGCGCGGTCGGTCATGGGCCAGGGCATTCTAGCGAAACCCCGCGCACAAAGGCACAAGCTCAACCGATGAGCGACCGGAGCAGGGCGGCGTCGACGACGTATTCGAAGGCCTCGACGCCGTTGACCTCGACGACCGGGACACGAAGGCCATGGCGGTGTTCGAGCTCGTCGTCGCCGTCGATCAACACCTCCTCGAACCGGAAACGCACGCGCCGGCGCTCTGCGAGGATGGTCGCGCGAGCCGCGTCGCACAAGCCGCAGGACTTCCGCGAGTAGAGCACGACCGACGCTGCTTCAGGCACCGGGCCATCGTATCGATGACCATCTCATAGACAGGGCACGCAGTGGACAAGCACCGCCAGGGGGACGAGCGCGATCTGGAGCTGCAGCGCCGGATGACGTTCGGCGATCGCGACGCGTTCGAGGAGCTGTACGCCCGCTACTCGGCGGCGGCCTATGGGCTCGCCTTCCGGGTGATCGGGCAGGAGTCGCTGGCGCAGGATGTCGTCCACGACTCGTTCCTCGCGATGTGGAAGGCGCCCGGCGCCTTCGACCCGGCCCGCGGCAGCTTCCGGACCTTCTTCCTCTCCCTGGTCCATCACCGGGCGGTCGACACGGTCCGGCGCGAGGAACGGCTTCGCCAAAGGACGGCTCGAATGAACCCCGGACCCGCGCAGGACGAAGATGTAGCGGAGGACATCGTGGAGGAGGCCTGGCTCGCCCGGCGCCGGGCCATGGTGGTAACGGCGTTGGATGGGCTTCCTCCCGAGCAACGGAAGGTCCTGGAGCTCGCCTACTTCGGTGGGTACACCCAGGCCCAGATCGCCGAGCAGCTGGGCGTGCCGCTGGGGACGGTCAAGACCCGAACCCTGGCGGCCATGCGCAAGCTGCAGCGAGCGCTGAAGGAGCGAGACGAGTGAGCGACGAGCACGAGATCATCCAGGAGCTCCTGTCGGGCTACGCGCTCCACGCGCTGGACGACGATGAGCTCGGCCTCGTCGAGCGGTTCCTCGCGACCCACGTGCCCCGGTGTCAGGACTGCCGGGACGCGCTCGAGGGCTTCGAGCGGGTAGCCGGTGAGCTGGCGCTCGCTACCGAACGTCTCCCAGCCCCCCGTCTGTTGCTGCCGCGACTCGGCCGGGAGCTTCGATCCCGTGCCCGCGTCCGCTGGCCCCTCGGGGTGGCCGCCGGCGTGGCCGTCCTGCTGGTTGGGGGGCTCGCGGGCCTGAGCGCGAACCTGAACACCCGAGTGGGGCGTGCGAACCTCAGGCAGGCAAGCGAGGTCGACTTCCTCACCACGGTGAGCGACCCGCAGTCCCAGGTGATCCCGCTGGGGCCAGACGAAACCGACACCACGCCCGGCAGCGTCACGCCGCCGGCGGAGCAGGCCCACCTGGCGGCCGCGTACCTCCCGGGCGGCTCCACGGTGTTCATCTTCGGGTCGGCCCCCCGCCCGAAGCCCGACGACGTCCACCAGGTCTGGGTCGTCCACCAGGGGCAGTTCTCGAGCGCGGGCACGTTCGTCCCCGACCGGGGCGGGGTCCTCGTTCGGATCAAGGCGGATCCCAGCAAGGTCGACGGCTTCCTGGTCACTGTTGAACCCAGGAGCGGAAGCCGCGCGCCCACGGGCCACCACATCGCGAAGGCGACGATCCGGCACTGACGACCCGAGATTCCATCGCAACCGGGTCGCCACAAAGTTGGCTGAACCGCCGTCACGGGGGCGTCGAATAGTTCGCGAGAAGCATCCCCCTTCTCTGCAAGGCCGGACACGCGTCGTCGACCACCCGGTCGGCACGGCGCGGATCTTCGAGGAGGCCGTATCCCCTGCGGCCTCCTCGTTCTTGTTCGGCCTACAGGATCCGGGTCGTCCCCCGCGTGACGAAGAACACGCCGAACCCCACGATCACGGCTGCCGAGGCCACGGGGATGAGGCTCGACCACCGTCCGCGGAGGCGCTCCACGACGGTCGAACGAGCACGGATAGCAAACACGCCCACGAGCACCAGAGCGGTGGCCAGGCCGACGCTGAAGGCCAGGATCAGCCCGAGGCCGTAGGCGATCCGGTGCGCCCGGACCGCTCCCAGCAGGACGACGAACGCGGTCGGTGAGGGGAGGACCCCGCCCGCGACCGCCAGCGCCGCGAGGCTCCGGGGCGTCACGGGACGGGCGTGGTCGTGGTCATGGTCGTGCGGGTGTTCGTGGTCCCCCGAAGGGGCGTGCGTGTGCCCGTGCCAGGGGTCGTCGCCGCGCCGCCGGGCCCGGACCCGGACGATCACGAGGTACGCGCCGAGGCCCAGCGCGACGAGGCCCGTGGCGACCTCCAGCCACGGGTAGACGCGCTCCGGCGGGAACGAACGCGCGAGGACCAGGAACACAAGGCCGAGCGTCAGGACCGACGCCGTGTGCATGAGCGACACGGCCACCCCGATCACGGTCGCCTGCGCGCGCCGCGCCCCGGAGCCGACGAGATAGGCCGCGGTGATCGTCTTGCCGTGGCCCGGTCCGAGGGCGTGCACGGCGCCGAACCCGAACGCGAGCACCAGGGACCCGACCAGGATGAGCGGCGTGAGGCGCCAGCTCACGAGCCCCGCGAAGGACCCTCCCGAGGCGATCGGCGCTCCGGAGACGGTCTTGGCCTCGCCGCGAGCGCTCGATCCCGCCGTTCCCGTGCCCGGCCCGAACGAGAACGTGGCGCTCGTCACGTCCAGGGGGCTCGCGAGCATGTTCACGGGATACGCGAGCAGCGTGTCGCTCACGCTCATCGTGGGGACGCTCGAGCCGACCAGGGCAAGCCCGGGCTCGGCCCGGGCGGTGATCTCCTTCCAGCCGATCCTCCCCGGGTAGTTCGCGTCCCGGTAGTCGACCCGGCCGGTTCGACCGGCGATCGAACCGCGAAGCTCGACCACCAGCCGCAGGATCGGGAGCCCGGCCTGACCTGACCGAAACGTCATCGTGGCGGTCTCGACCTGCAGCCGGAGGGCACTCCCGTCCACCAGTAGTTGCTGGCTCGAGAGCAGCGTTGGCGCCGTCCGGTCGGCCCACGCCTGCCGCTCGGCGTCGGTGATCGTCCCGTCGCCGTTCGTGTCGATGTTCGCCGTCTCCTGATAGGTCGGGATCTCCGCCATGTCGACCACGTAGGTGATCCGAACCGACCCCGGCGCGAGATCGATCCCGCTGTAGCGGTTCACGGTGAAGTTGCCGAGCGGGTGAGCGGCGGCGGGCGGCGCGGCCGCGACGGCCGTCGCACCCACCCCCGCCAGCGTGAGGACGGCGAGGACGGCGAGGCGGCGAAGGAGGCGGGTCAGGGCGCACCCCCCATACGCGTCAAGAGCGACGTGGCGGGCTTCGACCAGAGGATCGAGAACGACGGGTTGATGGCGAGCGCGGTCGCAAGGTCCCGCCGGGCGGCGAGCGTCCGACCGAGCGCCCGCTCGATCATGCCCCGATGGAAGAAGAAGAGGGCGCTGCGGGTGCCGAGCGCCAGGGCGTGGTCCACGTACGCGATCGCTTCGGAGGCTCGGCCGTTCGCGTACAGCTCCCATGCAAGGGCGTCGGCCACGTGGATGCTCTGGCGACGTGCCCACTCCGCCTGCGCTGCCGCGAGCCCGCTGGCGAGGTCGACCCGATGGTCCGCGTCGAAGAGTGCGATCTCGAGGTCGACGTTCACCCCGTTCGCCTGGAACAACCGTTCCTCGACGCGAAGGAGCCCGTAGTCGCGCGCGGCGTCCTCCGTCAGGCCGGCCTTGGTGTCGAGGTCGCCGAGGGCGATCACGTACTCGGGCAATGGGTAGCGGGTGACCGCCCACTCGTAACCGGCGATGGCACCCGCGAGGTCGCCGCGCGCGGCCGCGACCTTGGCCGTCCCCGCGTGCGCCGGCACGAACGACGGATCGGCGGCGATCGCGCGGCGATAGGCCGCATCCGCACCGGCGAGATCGCCCGCGTTAAACGCGAGCTCACCGAGCTGGTTCTCGGTCCAGGCGGTGTCGGCCGCCGTCCCGGCGGCCGCGAGGGCGAGCTCCATCGCGCGGACCGCACCGTGCACATCGCCCTGCAGCTCCAGCGCGTAGGACGCGCGGGCATACGACGACAGATCCGGGCGCGTGTCCACGGCCTTCTGGATCTCCGCGAGCGCCTGCGGGTAGTGCCCCAGCTCGATGAGTGCGTCTCCCACGACGTCGTGGACACCTCCGTTGTACGGGTTCGCTGCCTCGGCCTGCTGGCCCCACGAGAGCGCCCCGGCGAAATCGTGCCGCGCCGCGGCGAGCGCGGCCATCCCGACCATCGCGTCGAAGTTCGCCTCCGGGTGGACGGCGAGCGAACGTCGCAGGACCGCCTCGGCCTTCGGGTAATAGGTCGGGTCGGCGGTGACCCGCGCCTGCTGGACGTAGGCGATGCCCAGCGATGCCATGGCGTTCCAGTCGCGAGGGATGGCGGTGATGCGGGCCTGGAGCGCTGCTATGGTCTGCGCGAGCGAGTCCGCGGCGAGGACGGGATGATCCTGGAGGGTCTCGGCGGAGGCGCCGCCCTTGCCCGTCACCGGCGCGGCCACCGCGGACGTCGGCGTCTGCGTGCGCATCCAGATCCCGACGCCCCCTGCCGCAAAGAGCGCGACCGCGAGCCCCGTCACGATCGCCACCCGCCTGCTCCGTACCCGCACCGCTCCCTCTTCCCTTCGGCGGGCGCGGAGGGGTCCAAGCGGACGTCGGACCCCTCGCGCACCCATCTCGTCGTCGTTTCCCGCGCGCCTAGCTCGAGTGGAACCTCGGCGCCACGCTCGATCCCGAGTGTGAGAGGCCGAGGTACGGGAACGCCGCCTGGAACGGCTCGTCGTTCGCGTCCACGCCGTCACCGAGCGTGTTGGTCGCGCAGCTGTTGTCGATCAAGCAGCCCTCGACGACCTTCAGCGAGATATCGATGACGTCGTCGGTGAGGCGGCGGCCGTTCGGGTAGCCGGCGAGATCCCCGCCGATCACGCCGAGCGTGGAGCAGCTCGTCGTGCAGGGAGGGATCGACGTGTTGAGGCGGAGCATCTCGCTCGCCTGCACCACCGGCGGCTCGTTCAGCCCGGGGAGCCCGGTCAGGAACACCGGCTCCAGGTCGCACGTGCGGTCGATCGGCGGCTGCGGGCTGCAATTCGGGATCGGCAACCCGTAGATCGCGTTGATCAGGGCCGGAAGGTCGTTCGGGTCGTTCCCGAACGTCTCGACCTTCGGGGCGAACTGCGCGTCGCCCCTCGGCTGCGAGGCGTTGAACAGATCCTTCAGGCCCACCGGGACCACGACCTCGTTCACGAGCGGGTTCCCGAGGCGCGAGACCTGGACGAATCTGCCGCTGAAGGTCTTCGTGCCGTTCGCGTGCTGCACGGTGATGCTCCGGCGCTCGGCCGTCGTCCAGATGCCCACGATGCCCGAGCCGTCTCCGCCGTTCGTGAGGTCCGTGATCGGGACCTGCAGCGCGTAGGCGTTGACGTTGAACCCGGCCAGCGAGTCCGTCCCGGCCTCGCTGAAGTTCTCCCCGTAGAGGAGGTCGAACACGCGAAGGTCCAAGAAGAACGAGTCGTCGGCCTGGCCGGCCCAGCTGAGACCCTTCCCGCCCGAGAACGAGTGGGTGGCCTGTGCCGAGAGCGACGCGTAGTCGGGCATGGACACGTCACCGACGTCAGACGGCGCCACCAGGGCGTTGTGCAGCTTCCGCGTGCTGACGCCGCGGGCGATCCGGAACAGGTCGTAGGTCTGGTAGAAGTTCAACGTGTCGTCGGTGAGGTTGTTGACGACGCCGGTGTTGTAGAGGAACGAATCCGTGTTGCGATAGTGGTTGGTGAAGATCCACCGGTACGTGATGTCGGCCCTGGCGTCACCGTTGTTGTCGATGTTGATGTCGTAGTACACGCCGGGGGCGAACGAGTAGAAGTTCGGCCCACCGGATGGCTTCTCGAACGGGATCCAGTTGCTGATCATCGTGACCGAGTCGGGCTTGTCGGGGCTCACGAACGCATAGAGGTCCGTGCCGTCCACCTGTGGATCCGCGGACACGAGGGGTGCCTCGCGGTGGCTCGACGCGCTGCCGGGGACCGGGGCGAGGCCGTTGAACAGCCCGACCCCGAGCGCAACCGTCGAGAGCGCCGCGACCGCCGTGAAGCGGAGTCGCCTGCCAAACGAAGGCAAGGGGAATTCCTCCTTTCGAGGTCGTCGAGTGGTGGTTTTCGGCCGCCGCCGACGCGACCGGCCGGTTTTCCGGCGCGGCCGACACCAGCCCACCCCCTCTCGATTGCTCCGGGCGACGGTCGATCACCGGCCCGTTCGCACTGCCCCGCCGGTTGGATCAACCGGCGGCGAAAAACCTACGCGGGGGCGCGCTGCGGCCGGCCGGCGCGGAGGAACCCGGCGAACATCACGGCGACGCCGGCCGCGAGCGACACCGAGAAGAGCGGCACCACGTGGAACGCGGCCCCAATCCCCGAGCCGATCGCGACGAGCGTCGCGCCCATAGCGATCCCGAGCGTCCCGACCGTGCGATCTCGGAGCTGGGGGTCACCTCCCATCCGCGCGGCGCTCCAGACAAGCCCGCCGAGGAGCAGGAAGTACGCCGGCAGCGCGTAGTACTGGGCCA
>Ga0066710_100008382_pt1 | contig 10039 bp, 6 predicted proteins | sample GraSoiAngelo_159_FD_79666 | JGI IMG/M metagenome (GOLD analysis project Ga0066710, IMG submission 79666) | Grasslands soil microbial communities from the Angelo Coastal Reserve, California, USA - 14_1009_16_40cm | ecosystem: Environmental > Terrestrial > Soil > Grasslands | place: USA...
CATCAATTACCAATACCCAATTACCAAACACCAATCCCCAATCACCAATAACCAATTACCAATCACCAATCACCAATCACGTTGCACACGCGCAAATTCATTTGACGCCGGGTGGTGCTGTTCCATCTTCTCCTCCGGTGAATCAGCATGACTTCGACGTTGCGATCATCGGCGGCGGCAGCGGAGGCTACGCGGCGGCGCGCACGGCGGCCGGCGCCGGTCTGAGAACGGCCGTCATCGAAGGCGGCAAGGAAGTGGGCGGGCTTTGCATCCTGCGCGGCTGCATGCCGACCAAGGCCCTGCTTTATGCCGCCGACGTCATTCACCTGGCGCGACGCGCTTCCACCTGGGGCATCCGCGCGCCGCACGTCGAATTTGATTTCGCGGGAGTCATGGAGCGAAAGAACGCGATGGTCAGGGAATTCGCGGACGATCGCGCGCGGCAGTTGACCGGCGGAAAGTTCAAATTCATCCGGGGAACCGCTCAATTCCTCGATCCGCACACGCTCGCGCTTAGCACCGGCGAGACGATCACGGCGGGTCATTTCATCGTCAGCACCGGCTCGGTCGTGTCTGAGCCTCCCCTGCCCCAACTCAGCCAGGTCGGTTTTATCACCAGCGACGACGCGCTCACGCTAAGGGCCCATCCCAAATCATTGATCGTCCTCGGCGGCGGCGCCGTCGCGGTCGAGTTCGCCCAGTTCTTCGGCCGATTCGACACCGAAGTGACGTTGATCCAGCGCAGCGAACATATCCTGCGGGACTTTGACCCGGACGCGGCAACAGAACTGGAAAAGGTCTTCCGGCGCGAGGGCATGACGGTTTTCACCCGCACACGACTGCTCGACGCCCGGCGCGAGGCGAACACGAAAGAGATCACGTTCGAGCAGGACGGCAGGCCGAAGCGAGTGGCGGCAGAAGAGATTCTGTTCGCGCTTGGACGCTCGCCGAACATCGCGCCGCTGCGGCTGGAACGCGCCGGGGTGACGAGCGAGCGCGGCCGGATTATCACCAACGCCCGGATGCAGACCAGCGCGCCGCACATTTACGCCGCGGGCGATTGCACCGGACCGCACGACATCGCGCACATTGCGGTTCAGCAGGGTGAGATCGCGGCGCAAAACATCGCGCATCCCGGCCGACCGCGCAGCATCGACTATCGGTTGCTCACGCGCGTGATCTTTACCGACCCGCAGCTCGGCGTCGTGGGATTGACAGAACAGGAAGCGAACGCGCGCGACATTTCCTTTTTGAAGGCCAGCTACCCATTCAGCGACCACGGAAAGTCGCTGATCATGGACGCGCGGGACGGTTTCGTGAAGTTGCTGGCGAATCCGACAAGCGGCGAGATTCTCGGCGGGAGTTGCGTCGGTCCGCTGGGCGGCGAACTGATCCATGAAATCGTCGCCGCCATGGCCAAACGCATGACCGCGCGCGAACTCGCGATCATGCCGCATTATCATCCGACCCTGGCGGAAATCTGGACTTACCCGGCGGAGGAATTGGCCGAACAGATTCCGGTATGATCGACTGGCCGCAAAGGAGTCGGGTCAAATCTCATCCCACCTCGCCACCGCGAACCGTTTGCTGGCGTTGTCCAGCGCCTCGTCATAGTGAATTCTCGCGCCGCCAGTGATCGTGATCGTCTCGCCAGTAAAGGTCCCCGAAACGTCCACTGCCCCGTTGAACGAGAACTGGGCATCGGGCGCATACACCGAGCCAATGAATGAGGAGGAGCCGGAGAACGAGAATTGATCGCAGCTCGCCAGACCGTAAATAGTGAGCGCATCCGGGCGCTGCGTGTCGTTGACGATTCCATTGCCGGTAATGGAGCCCGTCCCGCTCACGTAGAGCTTGAGGCTGGCGCCCGGGGCAATGTAAATGAGTCCATTGCCGCTGGTGGCGAGGTTTCCGTCCACGAAGAGAACCGCGTCGCCGGCGACGACCATTGTTCGGCCACCATTCAAGGTGAGGGTTCCCATTTTGTAATTTCCCGCGCCCAGGAGGTAGGTGACGTTGGTGCCCAAAAAGGTTCCGCTCCCGGGTGTGGAATAGCCCGACGTGAACGGCACTTCGACCTCCGGGAACTCCAGGTTGGCGTCATCCCCCGAGTGTCCTTGCTGAATCCCCGAATGGGTCGCGGCCCAGGCCAAATCACCCACCGTGCCTCCGTTCGCTGTCACTGTCCCGCCGGGTCCGGAGTAGGCCGAGCCCAAAATAGTGCCGCCCACGTGAATGGCGTCTTTATCTTTGGAATTGCTCAACACCTTGCCGCCCGCCCGGCGCTTGGCTGGGTCGTATTTGCCGTTGGTGCTGATGTTGGGGTCGTGGGAATTAAAACTGTCGAGCATACTGCCGCCGCTGAATTCGATCCGGTCCTTGGCGCTCACTCCCACGCCCAAGGACCGTTGGTGCCGGGTCGTGACGCGCACCATGCGGGAAACATAGCCTGGCGTGGAGGCGCCCTGCAGGTTGCCGAGGATCATAGCGACCCTGGCCACAGCGCTCAACGGCGCCCGGACATAACCGGTGGAAACGATCACCGGCGCATCCACCGGCAGGATGGAGACTTGCCAGTAGCTGCCCTCGTTGCCGACCGTGCGCGTCTTGTGAAAGAGCCCGTCGGCGCCCAACGCCCATCCGTTGCCCGACAGATTCGTGCACCCGTAATAGTGAATCTGCGTCAAAGCCTCCTCCAGCCCGCTTTCCAGCACCGGCAAGGCGCTGTTCCACGCCAGGGACCGTGCGACGGACAGATTCTGATGCGATACGAGGGAGAGGCAACTGGCTAACGCGATTCCGGCGATGACGGCGATCAGCAGCGTCACGATCAAGGCGCTGCCCTGCCGTCGAAGTTGAGTTTGGATTTTCATGGTTTGGTAATGGTGGGATTCCCGCCGAGCGTGGTTTTTGGTTTCCTGAAGCTCCAGCTCCAGTGGACGCGGCGGAATAATTCCGACGCATATCAAAACTGCGTTCCCGGCGAAACGATGAGACCGAGAGGCGGAGGAAAGCAGAACTTGAAAGGATGAGATTCTCCGGGCACGCTTCGAGTCTCCAACGCTACGGAGAGGCCTTACACCTCCGCATCGAACAACTTCAACAACGTGCTTCACAACAATACGACTCAGCAAAACTACGTAACCCTTAGCTCCTGGCGTACCACCGCGGCGGACGATTGATAACCCTCTGACTGCAAGAGACTAGGCCAAAACGCGGACAGGCGGATCAAGGCGAGTGCCGTTCCTTTGAGATGATGTTGCAATGCACCTGCACTCTCAGCGCGAAGTGAATCAAGGAGCCCAAATTATTTGCCCCTCATCGCGTCGGCGAGTAATCGGTAGGCGCCATGAAGACCGACTTCACGCCTTCCGGGACGGTGAGGGAACCGCCAGCCTTTTCCTCGGAGGCCTGCTTCACGGCGACCCAGGCGGGGTCTTCGCGAAACGCTTTCCAGGACGCATCGGCTGCCGCCTTGTTCTGGTGCGCCACGATGTAGATCAGTGTGTTGTCGGCGCCCTTCTCTTTATCCATGGGTGTCCAGTAACCGAAGTTGGTCATGCCGTGCTTCTCAAACAACTTGCACGTGTGCTCCCGAAAGCGGGCATGGAGATCCTCCAGCTTGCCCAACGCGGCCGTGTAGGTGCGCAACTCAAAGAGGCGCGGCTCGGCGGCTTTTGATGTTTGGATTTCCGGCGCGTAATCGGTCGACGTCAGGTACACCGATTCGACCCGCATCACGAGCCTGCCGCCGGATTCGGACTCAGAAACCACTTTTTGCCAGTCGGCATCGGAGGAGAATTCCTGCCACGATTTTTTCGCCGCCTCGCGACTGGGAAATCCCAGGAGGTAGATCAGTCGGTTGTCGGCATTATCCGCCGGCGTCCAGTATCCGATGTTGATCATTCCATGCTTTCCAAAAATCCGCATGGTGTGATTGCGGAACCGGGCATTCAGAGCGTCCAGTTTGCCAGGCGCGGCGTAATAAGTGCGCAGTTCGTAACAGCGGGTCTCTTTGGGTTTGTCCGCGGCGGGGACAGAAAGCGCGCAGATCCCACAGGTGAATCCGAGGAGGAGGGTAAGTTTTTGCATAGGCTCGATGTTGACCGGAAGATGCCAAACCGAAATCCCCCGCGAGTCAAAGCGAAAAAATGCTGCACGAGTCCCCCGAGAAACGCGGGGGGCTGCATCCTGGCGAAGATTTTGCGACGGGAGACTGACCGAAACGGCCTGCTAACTTGAGCCGGTTGCTAAAGTGCCGGTTTTGCACCTTTGTCGCAAACTTTGTCGAAGCCTTAGTCGAAAAATGCCCGATCCGACAAAGGTTGCGACAAAGGCCGCCGACAAAGTTTTTAGCTCGGCTGACTTTTGCAACAGGCTTTAACTAAGCGTGAGCCAGGTCTGCATTGGGGCGGTCGCCGTCCAGGCAGGCCCGTACGATTTGGATCAAGGCCTTGGGCGGATAAGGCTTGGGCAGGAAGTTGACCTCCTCCTCGAGCACGAAATTGTTACCCATCATATCGGTGCTGTAGCCGCTCGTAAACACGACTTTCAGCGCCGGTTTGTCGGCCAAAAGCTTTTCCGCCAGGTCCCGGCCGGTCATCCCCCCCGGCATGACCATGTCGGTTAACAACAGGTCGAAGGCCCCGGCATGCTGTTCCCACACCTCCAGTGCCTCCGCGCCCGAGGCGGCCTCGAAAATCTGGTACCCTTGCTTGGTCAACACTTGCCGGGCGAGGCCGCGCAAAGCGGCTTCATCCTCGACCAGCAGCACTTTTTCCTGGCCGCAATGGGACCTGGATTGAAAAGTGGTATCCCCCTGCACGCTGGACGGTTTAGAGCCGCGCGGCAAAAACACATGGAACGTGGTGCCCCGGCCGAATTCGCTCGCCACTTCGATCCACCCCTGGTGCTGTTTGACAATTCCATACACGGTCGAGAGGCCAAGCCCCGTCCCCTTGCCCACGGGTTTGGTCGTGAAAAACGGCTCGAAAATCCGCGAAAGATTCTCCGCTGAGATACCGGACCCCGTATCGGTGACACTCAGACACACAAACGGTCCGGGACGCGCTTCCGGATTATTCTGCAGATGCGCCTCGTCAATATCCACGGCCGACGCGTTCAGGATCAGTTGTCCGCCCCGAATCATGGCGTCGCGCGCGTTGACCGCCAAGTTCACGATGATTTGTTCCATCATCCCCAAGTCCGCGTGTATGTAAACGGGTTTGGGCGAGAAATGAAATTGCACAATGATGTCCTCGCCGACCAGGCGCTGGAGCATCCGGCTCACGTTGCCGATGACCTCGTTGAATTCGAGCATTTGTGGCTGCATCACCTGCTTGCGGCTGAAAGCCAGCAATTGGCGCGTCAGGTGAGCGGCGCGTTGGGCCGCCGTGGCGACCTGTTTCAAGGCGTCCACTTTATCCTGTCCCCGATTCTCAGCGTCCAGGAGCAGCGACACATATCCCTGAATGATACAGAGGATGTTGTTAAAGTCGTGGGCGATTCCGGCGGACAACTGACCGACAGCCGCCAGTCGCTCCTGTTGCATCATCCCCTGTTGGCTCTGGCGCAGTTTATCGTAGGCGGATTGCAAGGCGGCCTCGATTTCTTTGCGTTCGGCGATTTCGGCTTCCAGTTGCGCATTGGCAGTCTGGAGTTGCTCGGTGCGAGCGCTGACGCTGCGTTCCAGGTCTTCCATCCTGACCTTGGCGTGTTGCAGCAACCGCCATTTCTGAGTCAAGGCATTGGCCAGTTGCTGCACTTCGACATTGTCAAAGGGTTTCTTGAGGATGACCAGTCGGTCGGAATAGCCCAGCTTGGCCACCGTTTCCTCCCAGGAATAATCGGAATAGGCCGTGCAAATGACCACCTGCAAATCCGGGTAGGCCTCCCACAATTTGGCTGTGGTCTGGATGCCGTCCCAGTGCGGCCCCATGCGCACATCCACGAAAGCCAGGGCGTACGGTTGGTTCGATTCCAGCGACTGCTCAAGCAACCGCAGCCCCTCCTGCCCGTGGTACGCCGAGTCGATCTGGAAGACCTGCCGTTTGGATTGCGGCGCCGGCTCCCCGAACAATACCGTCTCCCGTTGGTCCAGGGCGGCGGAATCGACCGCTTCGACCGAGAGAATCTTCCGAAAATCCTCGTGAATCGCGCGGTTGTCGTCGATGACCAGGATGCGTTGTGCGGCTGGAATATTTGAAAGATTCACTGTGGTGGTACTTTGGGTTGAAGCGGCAATTCCAGAGTGAAGATGGCTCCCTGTCCCGGCCCGTCGCTGTGCGCCGTCAACGTGCCGCCCATCTCCCGAGCAACCATGAGGGAACTGTGTAGTCCGAACCCGTGCCCGTCGGCTCGAGTTGTAAATCCGCGCGTAAAGAGGCGACCGAGGTTTTCGCGGGGAATTCCCACCCCGTTGTCCACTACCTGAATTCTGACCCGGTCGTCTCCGTGCCGGCCAATGCGGAGCCGGATCTGTTTGCTCGGGCGGCCCGACTCGTCGCAGGCGTATTTGGCATTGCGGATGAGATTGACCAGGGATTGCAGGATCTGGTGTTTATCGACGACAAGAATGGGGTCTTCCTGATATTCCCGCAACACCTGCACGTCATGGCGGGTTAGCGCCGAGGAATTCATGCGCAGGGCATCTTCGACGATCTCACTGGCCTTGACCGCCACGTTCAGTCCGGAAAGTTTGGCATAGGCCTGCTGCATGTACACGATCTCCTTGATGTGCTCGATGTTCTTAACCAGTGAATCCAACTCCCTCAGCATCGTCGCCTGTTCCTTCCGCAAATGCTCGGCCAGGTCCTTCAGGTAACCCGGCAACTGCTGTCCCCTCTTGTCCTCAATCAGGAATCCCGGGACGTCGGCATGTTCGGACAGCAAGGCCGCCACTTTGCCCAGACTCGTCACCTTGGATCTCTGGACCTGCTCGCATACCAGCGTCGCCGACACGTTCACGCTGTTGAGCACATTCCCCACGTTGTGGAGCACGCCCGTCGCCACCTCGGCCATCCCCACACGGCGTGAGGCGTCGATCAGTTGGCGGTGAGCCGATTCCAGCTCTTGCCCAGCCCTCTTCCGTTCGGTCACGTCCCAAAAAATTCCCTGCAGCCCGATGGGCCGTCCGTCGGAATCGAACAGGGGCGTCTTGATCATCTGAACACAAATCCTCCCGCGAGTGCGGGTCGGATAGATCTGTTCAATCTCGACCTGTTTGTTGCCCGCCAACACCTGTTCGTCTTCCTTCTGAAAGCGGGCCGCCAGATCGGCGGCAAAAAAATCATGATCGGTTTTGCCGGTGATCTCCCCCGGCGGCTTGCCCAGGGTCGCGCACAGCGCGCGGTTGGCGAAGGTGTAGCGCCCCGCCAGGTCCTTGCGAAAGATGTTCTGCGGCACCGTTTCCACCAATGACGCGTAGAAATTCTCCGAGGCCCGCAATTCCGTCTCCATTCGGCGACGCTCGCCGATCTCTCGTTTCAATTGCTCGTTGCTGCCGCCGAGGTCGAGGCCGCGACGTTCCAGCTCCAGGCTGCGACGTCCCAATTCGGTGTTCAATTTGTGCAGCTGGCGCGTCGAATATGCTATACCCACCATCAGCACCAGGCAAAAGAACAGAAGCAGCGAACTGAACGAAACGGGATTGAACCACGACTCGACCTCGAGTTTCCCCAGGTGGGTTCCGGACAAGCCCGCCAACACAGAGGCCGACGGTCGCGACGGCGTCAACCCTGATGGCTGGCTGGCCAAGCCTTCGCCGCGAGCTTCGACATAGTTCAATTCACTTTCGGCCGCGGATGGCGCGAGTTCCGGAGTGGCCGTTGCGTACTCGCTTAGTACGAATTCGCCGACCGGCTCACCGACGACCTTCCCGATCAAACCGAACGTACAAACACATGCGGTGACCATCGCCCACGTCTTGAACATCCGTAAACGGGAGAATGTATCACTGCCACTGCGTATCGATTGCGCCCGACAAGAGCGCCTCGCTCGATTTGCCATTTTTGATACAGAGCAACTGGCGTGCTATTCTACCGTTCGCTACTCCGTATCCCGACGGTGAAAGGACCCGGCGTCTGCCGGACCCTCCCGTCTCACCGATCCCTTTCATAGCGCCTGGGATAGACGCATCGTTCCAATCGCCAGCCAGCGACAGTTGTCCTGCGGCCAGATGTGAAGTGCCCGGCTGTGGAATTTCGTGGCTGTGAGAAAAAAGGACGGTGTGGCCACTTCCAGTGTCTGGTCCCAGTGTCCCATTTTTGAATCGACTCGGAAGCATTTTTCCAGTTTCCAAGTTCAAAGAATTACTCTTCAATCGCCCCGAAATGCCTTCGCTTCCCAAAAATGGCCCGCCCAACGCCCTGGGCATCATCGCCGGCAATCGGTCGCTGCCCCTGCTGTTCGCCCGCCAGGCACGGAGCATGGGAGTCCAGCGGCTCGTTGCCGTGGCCTTTGAAGGCGAAACCGATCCTGAATTGGCCACACTGGTCAACGAGGTCGTTTGGCTCAAAATTGGCCAACTTTCCAAACTGATCGGCGCGTTCACCGAGCGCGGCCTTCGGCATTGCGTCATGGTTGGCCAGGTAAAGCCCAAGCACTTGTTCGATCTTCGTCCGGACATCCGCGCCATGACCTTGCTGCTCAAACTTAAAGAGAAAAACGCCCACACGATCTTCGGCGCGATTGCCGAGGAACTCCGTAAAGACGGCGTGGAGTTGATCGAAGCCACCCCTTGGCTCAAACCGCTCATGCCGGACCAGCGCTTCCATCTCGGCCCGAAACTGTCCGACCTCCAGCGCGCCGACGCCCAGTTCGGCTTTCGCATTGCCAAGGAAGCGTCCCGACTGGAAATTGGCCAGACCGTCGTCGTCAAGGACGGCACGGTGCTGGCCGTTGAGGGCCTGGAAGGGACCGATCGCTGCCTCGCCCGCGGCGGCGAGTTGGCCGGAAAGACAGGGGCGGTGGCGGTGAAAGTCGCCCGAGAAAACCACGACATGCGGTTCGACATCCCGTGTATCGGCGCGCAAACTCTGGAAATCTGCGCGGCCGCAGGCATCTCTGTTCTGGCGCTTGAAGCCGGAAAAACGTTGTTGCTGGAACCGGACCGGGTAGAACTACTGGCCACCAAGAATAAAATTGCGCTGACGACGCTGACCCAATAAGTCACGCTTCACGCACCACGTTCTCAACATGCTCACCGCCCACGAACTGATCGGCTTCATGCCTCCGAAACTTGGCGGTGAGATTCTTGAACACGCCTACCAGTCCGACAAGGAACTTTACAAAGCCACACTCGCAGCGGTCGCTCAGACCCGCAAAGTCAGGCCGCTCTTCCTGGAACGACAACCGCGCGCCGAGCGTCATGTAGCCATGCTCGCCACTCTCGCCCGGCCGGCGATGGAGCCGGCCGCCGCCGGCCTGCTGCGCGGCTGGCTCTTGAAAAAGCATACGCCCCTGCTTGTTGATTTTCTCGACGCCCTGGGCGCTCCGCACAAAGACGGCGTGGTCGAAGACCTCCCGCAGACCATGGACGACGCCAAACTGGCCGCGGCCGTGGAAACTGTCCTGTCCAAACACCCGCGCGAAGTCGTCATCGTTTACCTGCACGCCTTTTACGAGATGAACGAGGCGCGCTGGCCCAACCTCAAGGCGCTCCTGGAATCCGACCCGCGCTTGCAGTTCACCAATTAGAAAAATTCTTCTGGCGCACCTCGACGGCTTTTGTAAGGTGTGCCCTTCTAAACGCATTTGAACATGGAACCAACAGCCGACATCGCACTCATTGGTTTGGCCGTGATGGGCCAGAATCTCATCCTCAACATGAACGACCACGGCTACACCGTCGTCGCCTTTAATCGCACCGTCGCCAAAGTGGCCGAATTCCTCGCCAAAGAGGCCAAAGGAACACGCGTCCTCGGCGCCCATTCCCTCGAGGAAATGGTCGGGCTCATCAAAAAGCCGCGACGCGTGCTGCTCATGGTCAAAGCCGGCACGCCGGTGGACGACTTCATCGAACAACTCATCCCGCTCCTCG
>Ga0066710_100008384_pt1 | contig 10039 bp, 7 predicted proteins | sample GraSoiAngelo_159_FD_79666 | JGI IMG/M metagenome (GOLD analysis project Ga0066710, IMG submission 79666) | Grasslands soil microbial communities from the Angelo Coastal Reserve, California, USA - 14_1009_16_40cm | ecosystem: Environmental > Terrestrial > Soil > Grasslands | place: USA...
CGAAGGTGCTCTGCACTGCGACGTCGATTCGCTTGCCGCTGTAAAAGTCCTCATGGACATCGTCTTTAGGCGTGAACTTTCTGAGTGAAAGACTCGTGGCGCGGGCGCGATCCTGAATGCCTTCGAGCACTTTCGTCAACTCGCGCTGTTCGGGCAGTAGCGCTCTCAGCTCTTCGAGCTCTTCCTGTTTATTCTTGTAGGCCGTGCGGAATTCACTGAGGCGCTGCGACGCAATCTGCGCTTCAGCGTTCGCCTTTTGCAGCGCGGCGACTTGCGACTGCAAGTCCCTGGTTTCTTTGCGCGTGCCACTGGTAACGAAAAACCAGAAGCCGCCATAAATCATTAAAGCAACCACGACGAAAATGGCCAGCTTGAGGTACCAGGGAATGCCGTTTACAGTTCCGATCTTCATAATGTTTTCCTGTCGCTTTCGAGCTTTAGTTATTCTTGGCTACGTGATTTGCGGGGGCTGGTGCGGCGTTCTGATTCTGCTGCCCGTTGGTCCGCGCGTAGCTGCACTTAATTGTGAAAGCGACGACCTCCGGAACCGGCGCGTTGGGGTCTAGTTGGGCTGCATAAGCCACCCCATTCACGATCCTGGTAGCGGCGGCCTCTCGGCTCGTTTCGATGTTGAGGTTGGAGAATAGACCTGAAGAGAACTCCATGCTCTGGCCAAATCGGGTTACTGCTGCTTCGTTCGGAGACTCTCCTTTGATGATTAGATCGGCATCCTTCTTCTCGACGCTCTTCAAGTAGAGGCCAGGAACGCTGTCAAAGCGAGCTTTGATTTCAGTTAGCAAATCTCCGGGGCCTTGCTGGGAAGCGCGCAGCTTTTGAATCGCGTCGATGCGAAAGTTTATGTCGGCGATTTTCTTTTCCAGTTCCGACTGCTCACGCTTGACGGCCATCATCTGCTCGTTGATGCGCTTCTGTTTTTCCAGTTCCCTGGTGGCGGTTTCGTGCTGCGCATTGGCGCTCAGGTAATCGTAACCGATGCCGAGCACCAGCAGGGCCAGCACGGTCAACGCCAGCAGAAAGGTTTGCGTGCGTGTGCTGGAAATCTTGTCCTCAACAAACGCTACGCCCGCAGGGCGGTCAGTTACCGACTCCAAGAGATTTACTTTAATCACCGGGCGTCAACTCCTCTCAATGCGAGTCCAACCGCGATTGCCATTTCGGGCACGATTTCGCTCATATACTCTGGATCGAATCCCCTCGAATCGATCTTGATCTTACGGAACGGATCGAACATCTCCACAGGGATTTCAAAACGCTTGGACAAGAATTCGACCAGGCCCTTCAGTTTTGAGCCCCCACCCGAGATCAGAATTTTCTGCACCGCCGTCTCGCCGTCTTCGACCGTGGCGCGATAGAAATCAATTGTCTTTTGAATTTCGAGAGCCAGAATATCGGAAACGGTTTCCAGAACCGGCGCGATTTCTCGCTGCTCGCTGCCCTCAGGCAAAGGCATTCCACGCTTAACGCCCTCCGCCTGATCGAAGGTCAAGCCGAGTTCCTTCTGGAGGAGGGAGGTGTACTGGTTGCCGCCGAACGTAGCGTCTCGGGTGAAAACCGATCGAATCCCGCTTAGGATATTAATGTTCGTCGTTGACGCGCCGATGTTAAGGAGCGCCACGATCTGATCCGGTTGCGGTTCATAATTCAGCTCGTAACAATTTTGCAGCGCAAACGCGTCCACATCGATGACCGCGGGCTGTTTGCCGGCCAGTTGAATCGCCTGCTTTAAGTTCGCAATCTTATCGTGCTTGCACGCGGCCAGCAGCACGTGGATAGCGTCTGCCGAACCACCGGTGACGTGATAGTCCAGATTCACTTCCGAGATGTCGAACGGGATGTGCTCCTCGGCGTGCCAGGCGAAAGATTCCTGCAGTTCCTCGTTCGTCATTTGCGGCAGCACGATATTTTTCACGATCACTGAATGACCATTAACACCGGCGGCTACTCTCGTGGTCTTGATCTTGTGCTCGGTGAAAATATTGTTGATGGCATTCGACACCGAATTCAACTCCATAATCTGACCGTCGACAATTGAATCTGGCTGCAAGCCCTCGTAGCCCAAACTTACGAGCTCGAAGTTGCCGTTCTTGCCCTGCAGCTCGACAGCTTTGACGGAGCTCGACCCGATGTCCACGCCGACCAGGCTCTTACTTGCGCGTTTCCACATTAGCGATGACTCCTCACAATCTTGTAGGTAAGCAGGCGCTGGCGTCTGACCCGAGCCCGGGCGCGGCGAGCACGAGAGGCGCGCGCGCGTACTAATCTAATCCGGAGGGGATGGCTATCATTTTTCATTTTGATCTATCTCGCGACAATGTTTTTGGAAGACTTCGCGTCAAAGCGAAGGGCGGGGCGATTCTCGTCGGTGGGTGCCTGTAACCTGATGGAGGCTCCAGGAGTTGAAAGAACTCTTGGGGGGCAAATTGGGAAAACCCGTGTTCGACCCTCCGATTCCGAGGCTACAACATGGAACTAAAGGTTGTCAACAGCATTTTACGTCATTTAACTCGCGATAAAAGAATAAAACAGAACCGGGTTCTGCTTTTTTGCAAGACTGCCGAGTCCCTTGCGAATTCGTTGAATGGTTCGAATAGCGCGCCGGCGGCAGAAAGCAACGGGGCCTGTTGCCAGACATGCAGCCAAAGTTTACGATGCAATTGATTGACACGATTTCGACCGATAAGACTGTTCATCTTTCTTGCTGTTCTCGGGCTTGTCTGTGTCTGCCCCTATTGGAATCGTCCTCGCCACGCAGACATGGCTGCCTATGTGCCCTCAGACTGCCTGGCGTTCGTCGAGGTGAACAACCCATTAGAGGTAGTCGACGGAATCGAACAATCGGAGGCGTGGAAGGCGCTGGCGGCTCCCATCGGCGCGCGATCGCTTCGTTCGATTAATCGTGGGTTGATTGACATCGCACGTTGGACAGGTCTTGGTTCGGCAGACGCTGTTTTGCTTGCTCGCTCGCAACTGGCAATCGCGCTTACCGGCGCCCAGGCGAATAAGACAGATGCCTCGCTTACCATTCGGCCTCTCGTGGTTTTGGTAATCGAAACTCACACGAGCCAGCGACGCATGAGACCGGTTCTGGAGGGCCACTTTCAGGAGTTTGTGCAGCGTATGTACGACCGACCCGTGATGTCGCGCAAACAAGTTGATGACATTGATCTCTCTGAATGGTCATCTGCCGACGGCGGTCATCACCTCGTCGCCGCTTTTGCAGACTCCGTCGCTATTATCGGAAACGATGAAGCATCAGTGTTGCGCTGCGTTGATGTTCGTCGCGGAAAAAATCCGTCGCTCGCCGGGAACGCGCAACTTATGGCTCTGCGCGCCCAAGCCGCCTCTCAAGATTCGTCCGTCTTTGGTTTCATTCCGAAAGCGGGGGTGAAGCCACTTCTCCAGGCTTGGATTCTTTCGCGCGCAGGCTCTGCTGCGGACGCAACGACGATTGCGCGCATCTTCGCCGATGTCTTCGGGAATATCATCGAGGGACTGAGCTGGGCTTCAACATTCACGGATGGCGTTGCTGAAGATCGCTGCTTTCTTTCCCTCTCAGAAGGCGTAGCCAACCAGCTTCGCACCAACGCGATTCCGGACGATCAGACCATTCTCAGCAATCTTAGTTTTGTTCCGCAGGACACCTATTCTGTTTCGGCCTATCATTTCCGTGATACGGAAGGCTTTTGGCGTGATTTGAATGCCCTGGTTTCGTCACGCGCGGACGTGATTGCAGCCATCGCCGCACGCCCATTATTACGAAGTCTTTTCAAGCCATACGGGATTGATGATCCAGATTCATTTGTGCGCGCGACGGGCCCGCACGTTGAGACGATTCGTCACGATGAGAATTCTCCGTCCGTGCTCGTGGCCGACGCGCTTGATCGCCAGGGTCTGCTAAGAGCGTCGCACGAACGAATCGGGCCGACAGCCAGGCACCAAGCCGTGGGTGATGCTGAACTGATTTCATCAAGTTCGGTTAATTGGGCGGCCGGGTTTGCCGACAATCGCTTTCTGATCGGGCCTGCTGAAGACGTAAGAATTTGCCTTGAAGCCAAGACGCAATCGCAAACTCCGCATTCAGATGATGCGTTAAGGCGGTCTCAGCAGCTCGTTGACACCACGCTGCCGATGATCGCCGTAACGTTTACTGACGACCGGAAAGCTGCTGTATCTTTCGTCGAATTGTTCTCAGAGCACGAACGCTCTGCTTTTTCAACTGAGGCTGAAGTGATCAATCAGGCGTCGCGCAAAATGCCGTATGCAGTCGCCGCGACTCTACTGAAAGACAAAGGATTCGAGTGGACGTCCCGGTCGTCCTTTGGTCTTTTTGGCGCGCTGTTGGTTAAGTTCGCGCCGGAGAACTCGCACTGACCAATGGCAAAACAACTGCTCCTCGCTACCCGCAATGAGGGAAAACTTCGCGAACTCCGTGAGCTGCTCGGGGACTTACCGCTGGCGCTGATCGACCTTGGTGAAGTACGAGCGGTCAACGACGTGTTGGAGGCCGGTGAAACCTTCGGAGAGAACGCCGCCTTAAAAGCGTCGGGTTATGCAAGGCAAACCGGATTGGTGACGCTCTCGGACGATTCAGGTTTGGAAGTTGAGGCCCTGGGTGGAGCGCCAGGCGTCCGATCGGCTCGCTACGTTGGAAAAGGTGCCTCGGACGCAGCGCGAATTGAACGCTTGCTAGCCGAGCTCGCAACGCTGGACGGCGGGAAGAGAACGGCGCGCTTTGTCTCAGCGATCGCGATTGCTAACCCAGAGGGCGTTGTTTTGAGCACTTCAATAGGGATCTGCGCGGGCCGCATCGCATTTACTGCTAGCGGCGCAAGCGGATTCGGCTACGATCCGATATTTATCCCCAACGGTTATGAGCAAACTTTCGCCGAGCTCGATAGCGATACAAAGAATAGGATCAGCCATCGAACTCACGCTTTGAGCGATGCGCGTAATTTCCTGATAAACTTGACCATTACTTCCAGCCCTCGCTAGAATGTCGCTTCTCTGTCGTGAGGCAAATGGTAATCTTCACAAATTGATCGGGGCGTAGCACAGCCTGGTAGTGCGCTCGGTTTGGGACCGAGAGGTCGGAGGTTCGAATCCTCTCGCCCCGACCAAACGCGTTTGGGATTCTTCGAGAAAGACGATCGCCGGCGCTGTCATAGAAATTGATAGCCAGGCTTGAAGTTGGATACGAATCTGCTCGGCGAACATTTTTTGTCGGTTTGGCCGAAAAAGTGCGATTTTTGCAGACTTTATCGCGGGTCTGTGGTATATCTGACCTGACAGATTTCTCATTTTGTTGATGTTTTGGAGGTGGGACAACCACAAATGGCGACCACGGCAACAGGCAAGAAACGCATGACGCAGTCCGATGTGATCAATTACTTTGCGGAACGAACGGGAATGAAGCGCGCGCAGGTGAAGCAGTTTTTCGAGGATCTTTCGAATCTAGCGACCTCGGAAGTGAAGTCAGGCGGCGAGTTTGTACTCCCGGGCTTCGGCAAACTGGTACGATCGGAGCGCAAAGCTCGCGAGGGGCGAAACCCGGCGACTGGCGAAACCATCCAGATTCCCGCGAAGACCACGCTTAAGTTTCGGGTGGGTAAAGCCATGAAGGACTCAGTCCTTCCGCGGAAATAGAAGGGTCTAGTTCGAAATCTTAGTCTAGCGTGAACGAGTGCGCCGGGGTAGTGTCCCCGTAGGGATACTTGGCCGGCGCTTTAGTCTCCCATTTGAGCCTCCTCAGAACCAGAAGTGCTTGGCCAACGCCGTTCAAATACCTGAGACACAGGCATTTAGCTTGAGATCGGAGTTTGGGCCGTTCAGAAATCGAGACGGAATAAAAAGTCTTTCCTCTGAGACGCAAGTCGTGCTATAGTTTCCGGTTTCGTTAAGCCAGTTCGTGTTGTCAGTGCCCCCTCCCTGTCGGGCTGGTCTGCGGAAACCTCCTCGAAAACGCTAGGAGTTTGCATCCTGCGAGCTTATGGGAGCATCTATAGTTTACGTACTCGAAAACGTCGAACTAATACTAAGTTAGAAGGAGCTAGTGTCTAATCGTGAATCTTGACAAGGGCCTGCCGCTGGCTGAGCGGCTACAAAGAATCGATCATATCCAGGCGCGGCGCTTCTCAAAGCTGGGTGGCACTGTTCTGGACATCGCCACCGAGGGGATCATTCGCCATCTCGCGGCGTGCGATCGAATGGACGTTAACCCCGACATATCGGCTGTTAGAGAAATCATCGATGATGCTCTCAACGGGCGGCGTGTTTATGCAGAGGCCGCGGAAATTACGCGCGCGGCTTAATCAGGTCTAGCTTTCGAAGAAAACAGGCTGCCGGATAACCATTCCGGCGGCCTGTTCTTTTTGGCACGAACGAATTGGAGCCATCAATTCGCCGTGCTAACATCCTCTCGCCCGGGCGCTCCCGTAGCTCAGTGGATAGAGCATCTGCCTTCTAAGCAGAGGGCCGCAGGTTCGAGTCCTGCCGGGGGCACCATTAACTCGCAAATCCAATTCGCTCAATTGTCCGTTGTGGTTCTGCTACCTCCGGTTCTGGAGTTCGCAGGGCCTCTGCCGGCATCGAGGTGATCAAAATTCAGCGCCGTATTAAATAGCAGGAAGAAACTTCCCTGGGTCTGATGTCGCCACATCGGGTTGTTTGCAAACATAACGACGTGACCCTGGCCGACGGGGACATCCACAACTGCGGGCGCGTTTGCCAGTTCCGATCCACCGGCGAGCATCCCGCTGATCAAAAGACTCTTTTCATCAGACGCGAACCTTAGGACCACTCGTGGCCGCAGTTGCGGCGGAGTAAAGAAAGCGCCTTGCTGAAGCCGTTGCTCGTCCGTGAGCTCGCCTGGCCTTCGCTGTGCCGGCGGCTCGGCCAGCGGCATTCCCTGAACAATGTCCGGATCGGTTAAGGTGCCGCGGCCGGAGGGCCTTTGGCCACCGCCGCCGGGATTTCCAAAACCTCCGCCTCCGCCAAAGCTTCCCGCGGCCGCCACCTGAAAAAGTGGAGCCTGATTGAAATAGATTGGAAGCGCTTCGGCGTAGCCATAAGCAATCGGGCTGCGTCGGTCTGAAAAGGTGGCGTTATACACGGAGCCGCGGGCCTGTAACTGTCGTGGCTCAGTGATAGTGATGCCGCTCGTAATGCCGTAATCGATCGGGACCCGGGCACAGTTGGCGATGGGAATGAAGACGCCGCCGGCTTCGATGAATTTTTGCAGATTCAAGACACCTCTGAGACTCATGCCTCCGCGCATGTCGTCGGTTTGGTCAGGACCAAGCCCGATGTTGGGCGTTACCTCAGACCCTTTCCAGGGAATTGGCCCGCCGCGCACGGGAATACCCGAAACAATCGCCTGCGCCGAGCCGCCGACCGGTGGAAAGATGATTACATCAAACTTGTCGCGCAGATTTGGGGTCTCGCGAATCACCTGATCAGAGATGTACGAGTAGGGGATCTGCAACCGATCAAACTCGATGCGGAACCAGCCGTCGTTTTGAGTGTTGGTCCAGGTATGAAGAATCGCGATGCGGGGAACCGCAAGTGCGTGAGTCTTAACTTCCGGCAGCTTATCAACTGCGACGGCGTTAAGCCCCGCGTCGCCAACCGGTCCGGTCAACTTATCGCGCAAGTTCCCGGAATTATCAGCTGACTTGATAATGAAGCTGCCCGCATTGAATTTCCGGCCGGCGGCTTCAAACGCGTCTTCGGCTGCATCGATCTTCAAATCCTTCAGCTTGTACCGCAGGGCCATCAGGGTGTTTTCAGCGTTGTGGTTGATCACATAGGCAACCGGCGCAGCCGAACTGCTGACTGTGCCCGCAACTTTCGCGTCGCGGCTAAGGAGTGTCATGGGCGTCTGCAACGCGCTCCTGTCGGTCACGCGCACAGTCCTGACGTTGCGCAACGCGCCCAGGGTCCAGCCCGTGTCGTCGTAAGGCCGCGGATCATTCACGTTGTAATACTGCGTGTCGAGCAGCATGTCCGCCATCCGCGAATACGGCTGGTCCATGCGAATCACATACGAGCCCGCCGGAAACTTCTGATCCTTGACGGTGAATTCTTTGTCCGCGGTATGGACTTCGACGCCCATTAACCGAAGCAAATTAACCATGTCCGCCGCCTCGACAACACGCGTCTGGTCCGAAGGAATTACCCAGGCCGCCGGGCCTTCGTTGGAAGCTTTCGCGACTGACCGCTTGCTCTTCAGATAGAAGTTCTTCAGGAAGCGATCCTTATTATTCGACACGAAGTTCATCGCCAGAAGGATCGCGGACTCCTGCATGTTAACGTTGTTGCGCAGCGACCATTTCACGCGCGGTTGCGGCGGATTAGGGCGAAACCAATCTCGCTGTGACTCAGCCGTTACGGTGCGGTCGATCGTGTCGGCAACGCTATTGCCAAACGTCTCGTAGAAGCGACCGATGGCGTTATGACCGTTCGCGACATAGAACATGTAGTTAGGGGCCCAGCCATCATAGAAGCCGTGCGTCCACACTCCGGGTACGCCGCGCTTGGTCATCTCTTCGATTTCGTGATAAGCGAGCAAATTCCATTCATCGATCACGATGGGATCGAGCCAGGCGTTATATGGGCCTGTCCCGGTCGAGGTGTAAAGAAAAGGAACCGACTCATGCAAATCGTGGAGAATCGTCGGATGATATTCCAGAAACGTCTTCATTTGATTGCGCGAAAGCGCCAGCGCCATTCCCAATCCGTCGCGATTGTTATCGTGCGCGACGTAGTGGCCCCAATAAACGAAGGGCGGAGCTGTTTTGTCGGGGTTGGCTTTGCGATAGTTGTAGGTATCAACCATTCGGTCGCGCCCATCGACTTCCAGGGCCGGGGTGATTAACACGATGACGTTCTTGCGAATCGCCTGAATGAATGGACTCTCTTCAGTGGCGAGCCGATAGGCGAGTTCCATCAACATCTCGCAGGAACCAGTTTCCGGCGAGTGAATCGAGCCCGACGCCCAGTAAAGTGCTTTGCCTTCGCCAATGAGTTGCTCCGCTTCCGCATCGGTGACCTGGCGCGGGTCGGCGAGCTTCGCCGTGATTTCCTTGTAGCGATCAAGCTTCGCCAGCGCTGCTTCGTCACCAACCGCCACCAGCATCTGCTCTTTTCCTTCTTCGCTCTTTTCCGGCGCGATGAAGGTGCGCACGCGTGCCGTAGATTTCTCGAGTTCGCGATAGTAACGATACAGATCCTTTGTGTAAGTCAGATGACCCGGCGCGCCAATCGTGTAACCGAGCACCTTGTCCGGCGAAGGAACCTTGTCGGAGGCCGGCAAGTGATCGACCAGCTCAGTCATAAAATAAGATTCCGTGGTGTTCTTTTTCACCTCGAGCGCGTATTCGGCATTATTCGGGCCGGCCTTAACCTTGTTGTCGGCAACTTTATTCGCCGAAGGATGCGCGGTCTTTGGTTTGTTAGCCTTTTGCGCGCTGACGTTGATGGACACTTGCCACCCCACCGCAGCGACGATGATGACGAGAGCAAAAAGGCGCAGTTTGCGCGCGAGCATTTTTAGGTTCATGACGATCTCCACAGGCAGGGATTTATCGGGCGCGCGAAGCATACTGCAACAGGGAGCAGAGAGCAAAGAGCGAAGCGCGAAGTGGTAAGAGCAAAGCGCCGGGCGTGCCGTTCCCTCTATTTTTTTCTTCCTGGGGCCGAGCCTCAGGATGATTAATTACGTTAATGCCTGAACGGAAAGCCGGAGGCTTTCCGCCATGTGCTACGGCGAAGCCGCACGCAAGCTGCTATCGCAGACGGTAAGGGTAAAGAGCAAAGAGAAAAGGCCAAGCGCGCCTCTTAGCCCTTAGCTCATAGCGCTTGGCGGTTAGCCGTTGCCCTTTCCCACACACGCACTTTTCATTTAAGATACCCATACCGTTTGTGGCGGCTATAGTTCAGTAGGTTAGAACGCTTGATTGTGGATCAAGAGGTCGTGGGTTCGAGCCCCACTAGCCGCCCCAGAAAACCTGGGGTAAACTGA
>Ga0066710_100008385_pt1 | contig 10038 bp, 7 predicted proteins | sample GraSoiAngelo_159_FD_79666 | JGI IMG/M metagenome (GOLD analysis project Ga0066710, IMG submission 79666) | Grasslands soil microbial communities from the Angelo Coastal Reserve, California, USA - 14_1009_16_40cm | ecosystem: Environmental > Terrestrial > Soil > Grasslands | place: USA...
CGGACCATCAAGTGGCGGCGATCTGGCGTCCTGCTGGTCACCGTTCTCGTCGCGGCCTGCGGATCGACAACCCCGTCGTCCCCGCCGCCCGCATCCAGTGCCACAACCCCGAATCCGTCCGTGGCCCAGCCGAGCCCCTCGGCGGTCCCGTCTGTGGCTCTCGCGAGGCTGGTCAAGAACGCCATCGCGGTCACCGTTTCGGATCGGCTCCGCGTCCGGTCGCAGCCGCGGGTCAGCGACGATTCCATCAAGTACGAGCCGGTGCTCCCCATCGGCACCGAGCTCCTCGTCCTCGACGGCCCCGTCGAGGGATCGGGCTACACCTGGTACAAGGTCGCGCCGGTCTCGTTCAGCGGGCTAGGCGGGCCTGGCTTCGGCTGGGTCTCGATTGCCGACAAGACCGGTGAGGCCTGGATCGCACCGCAGACCGGTGGTGCGGACGTCGCCATGGCGGTGGTCCCCCGGCCTGCCTCGAAGCCGGCCGAGGCGAAGCAGGCCGCGACGTCCATCAACGCGTTCGGGGTGAATCTCTATCAGCGTCTGCTCACCGATGCGGGCCTCGGTCTCGGCGACAAGAACCTCGTCTTCTCGCCGGCAAGCATCGAAATCGCCCTGGCCATGGCACGCGGCGGCGCGAAGGGCGACACCGCGACGCAGATGGACCGCGTCCTCCACTCCGCGGGCTGGACCCTACTGGCCGCCGGGATCAACTCGCTCGACCAGATCCTCGCCTCACGAAACGGCAGCTGGACCGACGGGGACGGCAAGAAGGAGCTGACGCTCAAGCTGGCCAACGCGCCGTTCGGGCAGCAGGGCTGGTCGATCGAGCCGGCCTACCTCGACGCCCTAGGCGCTGCGTTCGGTGCCGGGCTTCGGCTGGTCGATTACCAGGCAGATCACGAGGCGGCGCGGGCAACGATCAACCGCTGGGTCAGCGACAGGACGGCGAAGCGGATTCCGCAGCTCCTGGGTGAGCCGGATGTGACCAGCCGCACGCGGCTCTTCCTCGTCAATGCGATCTACCTGAAGGCGCAGTGGACCGAGTGGTTCAACGAGGACGCGACGACGCCCGCGCCGTTCCACCGTCCAGGCGGCTCAACGGTCAGCGTCCCGATGATGGAGCGCTACGGCGGACAGCAGCTCCCCTACGCCCGCGGAACGGGCTGGCAGGCGACCGAGCTGCGCTACCTGGGGTCGGACGCGAACCACGAGCTCGCGATGCTGCTCGTCCTGCCGGACAACCTGCATGCCTTCGAGGCTGGCTTCACGGGCGCCCAGCTCGCGAGAATCACGGCGACCATCAACAAGGAGCGGGGTCTCCTTTCGCACCTCATCGATTGCCCCGGTGCGCCCGCCGGCGAGGGCCCTGGCTGCTACCGCTACGACCTCCACCTGTTCATGCCGCGCTTCGGGATCGACACGCGGGCAAACCTGAACAGCGTCCTCAAGGCGCTCGGCATGCCACGCGCGTTCGAAACGGACGCCGACTTCAGCGGCATCCACAAGGGCGATCCGCTGTACATCGGCTCGGTCATTCACCAGGCCAACATCGACGTGGACGAGAAGGGCACCGAAGCCGCCGCGGCCACCGCAATCGGCATGGACACCGGCGGCGGCCCGAGCCCGATCAAGGAGGTCACGCTCCGCCTCGACCGTCCGTTCCTGTTCTTCGTGCGCGACGTCGAGACGGGCGCGGTCCTGTTCATGGGCCGGGTCACGGATCCATCGGCGGCGAAGGGAAGCTGAGCGCAGTCGCGGTGTTGCCGCGTGGCCGCGCCGCGAACCCGGGATTAAGTCGCAGCTAAGAGCGCGGGGGTAGGGTCCCCGGGTCGACGTCTCGTCGTGTCGGAAGTGCCCCCGAGGGCGACGAGACGTCGAATTCTCCCGCCCATGGCAACCCGCCCGGGAGCCGACGGTGGACGACACCGCCGCGCCGTGGCGCGCGCTCGAGACGACGGACACGCCGGCAGACGCGCCACGGACGGACCGGCTGCGGCGGACGCTCGTCGTGGCGGGCTTGTCGCTTGCCGCCATCCTGGCGGTTGCCGCATTCGCGTTGGCCGCGACGGGCGGCAGCGGCGGCGGCGTGACGGTTCCGGGCGAGCTGCCACGGGACTCGGGATCTGGTTCGACGGGTCCTGAAGCGGCGTCGACGGCCCAGGTCGTCGTCGAGGTCGTCGGCGCGGTGCGGCAGCCCGGCGTGTATCGCCTCGCGGTGGGGTCACGAGTTGCGGATGCGGTCGCGGCCGCGGGCGGCTATGGCGCACGGCTCGATGCGGGTCGCGCCGACCACGAGCTCAATCTCGCTGCGAGGGTCAACGACGGTGACCAGATCCGTGTCCCGTCGCGCGATGACGCAGCGGTCGGCGCGGGCGGCGGGGCGCCGGCGGGTGGCGGCCCGAGCGCGACGGCCGCAATCGTCCACCTGAGCAGCGCGACGGCCGCGCAGCTGGATGCGCTGCCCGGGATCGGTCCCGTGACGGCGGCAAAGATCCTCGCCGCGCGCGACAAGCAGCCATTCGCGGCGATCGACGACCTCCGGACGAGGAAGCTCGTCGGCGCCGCCACGTTCGACAAGATCCGCGCGCTCATCGCGGTCCCGTAGTGCCACGGGCCGCCGCGCTGGCGCTGGGCGCGGTGGCCGCGGCACTGCTGCTCGGCGGCGCGCCACCGGCTGCGGCGTGGCCGGGGTTCGCGGCAATGCTGCTGGCGCTGGTGATCGTCGCGGGTGCCGGTCCCTCGGCCAGGGCGCGCGGTTCCGCGAGGATGGCCGCAACGGCGGCCGCCGGCGGCGTGATCGTCGCGCTTCGGCTGGCCGGCGGTGGCGACGCGACGACTCCCGAGCTGCCCGCGGGCGATGGACCCTGGCATGGCGTGGTCGAGTCGATCAACGCACCGAAGGGCGGCGCCCAGTCGGCCACGATCGCGTTACGCGAGACTGCGCCGCTCGACGTCGCCGCGACGTTGCCGCGCTTCCCGGAGATCGAGCCCGGCGATCTCGTCGTCGTGCGCGGTCGACTCCAGCCACCGGCGGACGATCCGTTCGGGCAGTACCTCCGGCGCCTCGGCGTCGACGCGACGATCTATTCGAGGAGCCTCGAGCGGACGCCGGCGGCATCGAGTCCTCTCGACCTCGAGCAGCTCCGCCGGGCAGCATCCGACGCACTCGCCCGTTCCATTCCGGAACCCGAGGCCGGGCTCGCCGCGGGCATCCTGCTCGGGCTGCGTGACCGCGTCGACCGCGACCTCGCCGCAGATTTCACGACCGCCGGCGCGAGCCACGTCGTGGCGATCTCGGGCTGGAACATCGCGATCGTCGCGGCATCCGTCGCGGCCCTCGGCGGCCGCTTCGCCCGGCGACGCCGGTCGATGCTGACGATCCTGGCGATCGTCGCGTACGTCGTGTTCGTCGGCGCCTCGCCGTCGGTATTGCGCGCGGCCGCGATGGCCGCGGTCGTGCTGCTGGCACGCGAGTCGGGGCGGGCGGGTCGCGCGGCCTCCGCACTCGCGTGGGCCGCGACGCTCATCCTCGTCGTCGATCCGTCGCTCGTGCGTGACCCGGGCTTCCAGCTCTCGACGCTCGCGACGGCCGGGCTCCTCGTCTGGTCGACGCCGCTGTCGGCATGGATCGCGGAACGGAGCGGCGGTCGATTGCCCGGCTGGCTGACCGAAAACCTCGGCGTCTCGCTGGCCGCCCAGGTCGCCACGCTGCCGATCGTCCTCGCATCGTTCGGCCGGCTGTCACTCGTCGCGCCCCTGGTCAACCTGTTCGTTGTCCCGCTCGTCGCTCCGGCGATGGCGATGGGCGGCATCGCGCTCCTCGCAGGGCTGATCGTGGCGGTGCCGGGTGTGCCCGCCGTCCTGGCAACGATCGGCGGCCTCCCGGCGTGGGCGTCGCTCGGCGTCATCGTCGGCGTCATACGCCTCGGCGCGGGCCTGCCGTTTGCGAGCATCAAGCTCGCGCCGCCATTCGACGTCGTGGCGGCCGCCACCGCCGGGGTGCTGATCCTCGGGCTTGGGTTCCGCCGACGTCCGAAACCGACGCCCAGTACGGCCCTCGTGAAGACGCGACGTCCGCCGTTTCGGGTGACGCGCGCGGAGCGCATCGCCATCGTGGCCGTCGCGCTATCCGTCGCGGCTTCGGTCGTCGTCTTCGTCCACCGGCCCGATGGCCGGACTCGAATCACCGTCCTCGACGTGGGCCAGGGTGACGCCATCCTCGTCGAGGGCTCGCGCGGCAGCCGCCTGCTCGTCGACGGTGGTCCGGATCCCAACCGGCTGCTCGTCGCGCTCGACGAGCACGTCGCGGCGTGGGACCGCCGAATTGACGCCATCGTGCTGACACATCCGCACGAGGACCATGTCGCGGGATTGGCGGCGCTGCTCGGCCGGTACCGTGTCGGGCACGTGTTCGAGCCAGGGATGCGCGGACCCGGACCAGGCTACGCGGCGTGGTCGGCTCGACTCAAGGCCGACGGCACGACCGCGGGCCTGCTATCGACCGGCGACCGCTTCGCCCTCGACGACGTCGGCTTTCGGGTGCTGTGGCCCGATCGGACGGCGGTCCCGCGTGAGCCAACCGACACCGGCACCGGCATCAACAACGTCTCGATCGTCCTCCTCGGCGAGGTAGGCGAGCGGCGCTTCCTGCTCGCCGGCGACATCGAGGAAGGCATCGACCCGATCCTCCTCGCCAGGGGACTCCCCCGTGTCGACGTGCTCAAGGTCGCCCACCACGGCAGCCGAACCTCCTCGACGCCGGCGTTCCTTGATGCGGTCGCGCCGACGGTCGCCGTCGTCTCGGCCGGTGCGGGAAACCCGTACGGTCATCCCGCGCCGGCGACGATCGCCCGACTCAAGGCACGCGTGGCGCAGGTCCTCCGAACGGACACGGATGGCTCGGTCGAGGTCGACCTGACGACCGACCGAATCGCGGTCCACGCCTCCGGAGCCCGGCGAGTCGCGGCGGCCCCCACCGTTGCGCTGAGTTGTGGTGTTCCGCGGGCGTTGCTGGCCGCCGCACCCCCGGTGAAAACAACGGCGGCGCCGAAGGCAGGACCGGATCAAAGGCTCCTGTACCATCGGCCGGATGACGGTCCCCGGGCGGGTGGACGCCGCGGCACTCCTGCTGTCCCTCGATCCGCCGGCCTGGTTCCTGCGCCACTCGCAGGCCGTCGCCGAGGTCGCGTCCTGGCTCGCCGAGCGGATCGAATTCGCGGGCGTGCCGGTCGATCGGGCGCTGGTCGAGGCGGCCGCGCTCCTCCACGACGTGGACAAGCTGCTGCCGTCCGATGATCGCGCGACGCAGCTGCCGCACGGCGAAGGATCGGCCGATTGGCTCGCCCGGCAGGGTCACCCCGAGCTCGGCAGGGCCGTCGCTAATCACCCCGTCACGAAGCTCGTCGACGGCGAGGCGTTCCGGCGCTGGGCTGCCTTTGCGACGCGCGAGGAGCGGGTCGTCTGCTACGCCGACAAGCGGGCCGGCCAGCGCCTCGAGTCGATGGACGAGCGGTTCGCGGACTGGTCGCGGCGGCACCCGGATCGACCGGGCGGTGATGAGCCGTCGTGGAGCGGCGAGCTCGCCCGCGACGTGCGCGCACGAGCGGCGCGGCTCGAGGCCGACGTGTGCGGCGCCGCGAACGTCACGCCAGAGGAAGTCGGCCGCGCGCCCTGGACGGCGAAGGCGCTCCAGGCGGCCCGCGGGCGCGTCGCGAAACGCCGATGAGCACGCCGCACCTGGGCTATTTCTTCGGCGACGACGGGTACGGCCTCGATCGCGCGGCGGACACGGTTTTCGGCCGCCTCGCGGCCGAGACGCCCGAGCTCGATCGGTGGCGGGTCAGCGGCGACGTAACGTCGCCCGGCAGGATCGCGGAGCGCGTCTCGACTGGCTCGCTCTTCGGCGGGGGGACGCTCGTCGTCGTCGTCGACCCGGGGCCGCTCGTCCGCAGCGGGAGTGATCGCGACGAGCTCATCGGGGTGATTGGCGTCGTCGCGGCCGGCAACGGCCTCGTCTTCCTCGAGCCAACTGACGGGTCGAACCGCCGCCCGGCGGCGTTGCTCGCCGTCCAGAAGGCGATCGCGACGGCGGGCGGCGAGACGCGCGAGCTCAAGGCACCGAAGGAGGGCCAGCTCGCCGCCTGGATCGAGGCACGGGCCCGCGAGCGCGGGATGACCCTGGGCCCGGGCGCTGCGCGCGAGGTCGCGACCCGGGTTGGCGGATTCGTCCGCGAGGGCGACGTTGACCGGCGACGTCAGGGTCAGCTCGCTGTCACGGAGCTCGACAAGCTCGCGCTTTACCGGCCCGGGGCGACCGTCGGCGTGGACGACGTCAAGGCACTCGTCGCGGAAGTCGTGCCCGGTTCCGCCTGGGCGTTCCTCGACGCGGTCGGTCAGCGCCGGGTGGCGCGCGCCCTCGAGCTCCTGGATCTCCTCCTCGAATCGACCCCGGAGCTCGTGATCATGGTCCAGCTCCATCGCCGCATCCGCGAGCTGATCGAGGTGGCGGACCACCTGGCCGCCGGAGCGAGTCCCGGCTCGCTCGTGAGGACAATGGGCCTCAAGCCGTTCCGCGCCGAGAAGCTCGTCGAGCAGGCCCGGGCCTGGCGGCAGGAGGAGCTGGACGAGGCGCTCGAATCACTGGTCGAGCTCGACGCGACCGTCCGAGGGGCGCCCGGCAAGCCGGCCGGCGAGGCCCAGCGACGCCTGGCGTTCGTGCTCTGGATCGGTGAGAAGGTGGGCCGGCTGGCGCCGGTGGCGATGGCCTAGGGCGTTTCGGCCCCGCGAGTCAGTGGCCGCTCGACCAGGCCTGCTCCTGGACGACGAGGTCGCTCTCGATCGCGAAGATGCAGCGCGCCTCGCCCAGATCGAGCAGCTCGATCAGATCGGGCTCGATGTAGAGCTGGTGGCAGTCCTCGCACAGCCCGCCGGGGATGCCGAAGCACAGCCGCTCGCTCCGATCAGGCAGCCGGAACGTCGTGTCGAACCGGGTCGTGATCAGGCGCTTCGTGCAGGCGGGGCATCGCTCGCGGAGGCTGGACATTCGGGTCGCGAGACCTCGGGCCGGGACGGCCAAACGGCCATCCACTGCCTCGGGATGCTAGGAACGGCCCCCCGCCCCTGACATGACCCGACGGTACCGCACGGTCGGAGGTACGAGAGGACTCGCGGGGACCGCCGATCGGCCCACCCACGCCCGCGTGGGCGGTCGTCGCCCCAGACGCTTTCTGCCAAACGATCCTCAGGTGGACATTGGTCAAGCCCCGGGACGCCCGAAGAGCCCACCCGTAGCGCCGGGCCGGCGGGACCCTACTGGACGCGAAGGATCGTCTTCGCCTCGCCCCAGTGGCGCTCGAGCTGGTAGAAGTCCCGTTCCGGCGGCGTGAAGACATGGGCGATGACCGAGCCGAAGTCGATCAGGACCCAGTGCGACGCCGGGGCGCCCTCCCGACCGATGGGCCGAACGCCCTGCGTTCGGAGGCCCTCGACGATGCCGTCCGCGATGGCCGCCAGCTGGCGCTCCGAGCCGCCCGAGCAGATGACGAAGTGGTCGGCGAGCGTCGTCAGCCCGGTGAGGTCGAGCAGGACGATGTCGGCGGCCTTCTTGTCCTCGGCCAGCTCGACGACCGCACGGGCCAGAGCGAGCGGCGAGAGCTCCCGGGCAGGGGCACGCGATTTGCGCTTCGGCAGGCCGTCACGGCGCGGCGCGCCGACGGCAGCGGGGACGGGCTCGGTCACGTTCGGGGAGTCCTCCGGTCGCGGGTTCGGTCGGTCATCGTCAATTCTTCCTCCACGTCGCGTCGCGATAGAGGTCATGGTCCCCGATGTAGCCGATGACTGCGTCCGGGACGAGATAGCGAATCGAACGCCTGGCCGCGACACGGGCGCGGATGTCGGTGGCGGAAAGGCGCAGCCGCGGCGCGTCGAGCTCGACGATGCGCGCCTGGACCCCGGGAAAGTGCTCCTCGAGCCAGCCCTTGCCGGGCGACTTGAGGCCGCCGCGCGGCACGATCGCGATGCGTGCCAGGGCCAGGATTCGCGCCGGCTCCTCCCACGACGGCAGGCCGCGGAACGACTCGGCCGACAGGATGAGCGTCAGCTCGCGCCGCGACCCGCCATCGCGGCCGCCGCTCAGGGCTTCAAGCGTGTCGATGGTGTACGACGGACCGGTCCGATCGAGCTCGACACGGCTGACCTCGAACGGCGGGTTGCCGGCGATCGCCAGCTCGACCATCGCGAGGCGGTGATGCGGCGCCGCGATCAGCCGATCCGGCTTGTGCGGCGGGATGCCGGCCGGGACGAACAGGATGCGCTCGAGCCCCAGCGACTCGCGCACCTCCTCGGCCGCGGCGAGATGACCGATGTGGATGGGATCGAACGTCCCGCCCAGGACACCGACCGAACCGGGCGTGGGCGCCTTCGCGGCGAGGGCTTCAGGCTCGGCGACGGGGCTGGCGATGGTGGCTGCCCGCGTCGCCGCACGCGTCGTCAGCGGTCCTCCCACGGCTGCGGCTCCCACTCGAGCTCGGTGCGGCCGATCCGAACGGTGTCGCCGGCCGCGACACCGGCGCGCCGCAGCTGGTCGTCGACGCCGAGGCGGGCAAGATCGCGCTGGAACCGCTCGGCCGATTCCTCGTTGTCGAAGTTCGTCTGCGCGGCGAGTCGCTCGATCCGCTTCCCACGGACCCGGAAGGCGCCGTTCTCCCGCTCGACGATGAAGGCGTCGCTCATCGGCTCGAGGCGATGGACGACGACACCCTCTGATTCGGGCGGCGCGGCGAGCTCGGCGGCGCCGGGCAGGAGCTCCGCGAGGGTCGCCCGTAGCTCGTCCATTCCGGCGCCGCCGGCCGCCGAGACCGCCACGACACGCATCCGCTCCGCCTCTCGGGCGCGACGAAACGCGGGCCACGTTTCGGCGGCAGCGGGGAGGTCGAGCTTGTTGAAGGCGACGAGCATCGGCTTCTCGAGCAGCGCCGGGTCGTGGGCGCGGAGCTCGTCGCGGATGACCGCGTAGTCCGCCTCGGGATCGCGCGACGCGCCGTCGACGACATGGACGAGGACGCGCGTCCGCTCGACGTGGCGCAGGAACGCATGGCCCAGCCCGGCGCCGCTGCTCGCCCCCTCGATGAGCCCCGGTACGTCGGCGATCGTGGGCCGTCGATCGTCGTCTGGCAGCTCCATGACGCCCAGGTTCGGCTCGAGGGTCGTGAACGGGTAGTCGGCGATCTTCGGCTGGGCCGCGGTGAGCGCCGCCAGGAGCGTCGACTTGCCGGCGTTCGGCAACCCGACGAGGCCCACGTCGGCGATGAGGCGCAGCTCGAGCCGCAGCGAGCGCTCCTCGCCGGGCTCGCCCTTCTGGGCGTGCTTCGGTGCCTGGTGGGTGGAGGTTTTGAAGTGGGTGTTGCCCAGCCCGCCGCGGCCGCCCCGGGAGACGAGCGTCCGTTGCCCCGTCGCGACGAGGTCCGCGGCGAGTTCGCCGGTCGCGTCGTCGATGACGGCCGTTCCGGGCGGGACCAGCAGGTCGAGGTCCTCGCCGGCCTTGCCGTGGCGCCGGGCGCGCTCGCCTCGGCCGCCCGGCTTCGCCTTGAAATGGTGCGAGAAGCGGAAGTCGCGCAGGGTCGTCTGGCCGGGGTCGACGCGAAGGTAGACCGAACCGCCGCGGCCACCGTCCCCGCCGTCGGGCCCGCCACGCGGCACGTGGGCCTCTCGCCTGAAGGTCGCTGCCCCGTCGCCGCCGTCCCCGGCACGGACCCAGATCTTCACCCGGTCGAGGAACATCGGGCCTATCTTCTCACGCAGTCCGGCCACGGCCGGCGGAGCGATCAGCGCGACGCGCGCGGCCCCGGGCTAGAGGTAACCCAGCGGGTTGACGCGCGTCCCGCCGTCCCACACGGGGCCGTTCCAGACCTCGAAGTGGAGGTGCGGACCCGTCGCGTTGCCGGTCTGGCCGACCCTGCCGACCTGCTGGCCGCGGGCGACCGATTGGCCGGTCCCGACCGTGATCGCCGACATGTGGTTGTACGTCGTGAAGATGCCCGA
>Ga0066710_100008386_pt1 | contig 10038 bp, 5 predicted proteins | sample GraSoiAngelo_159_FD_79666 | JGI IMG/M metagenome (GOLD analysis project Ga0066710, IMG submission 79666) | Grasslands soil microbial communities from the Angelo Coastal Reserve, California, USA - 14_1009_16_40cm | ecosystem: Environmental > Terrestrial > Soil > Grasslands | place: USA...
CGCGAGCTGCCCTCGACATTCTGCAACCGTTCGTCAATTAAATCACAAATCAGCTCGACGACACGGATGTTCGGCCGCTCGTTATTGCCGCCGATGTTGTAGGTCTGCCCTGCCCGACCGCGTGTCAACACCTGCCAGAGCGCCTCGGCGTGGTCGCGCACATAGAGCCAATCGCGCACGTTCATCCCGTCGCCATAAACCGGAATCGACTTGCGCGCCAGCACGCTTTGAATCACAACCGGGACCAGCTTCTCAGGAAACTGATACGGGCCGTAGTTGTTCGAGCAGTTCGTGAGGATCGCCGGGAGTCCATAGGTGTGCTGATACGCCCGCACCAGCATGTCCCCCGCGGCCTTGCTGGCGGAATAAGGCGAGTTCGGCGCGTAAGGCGACGTTTCGGTGAAGGAACCGGTCGGCCCGAGACTGCCATAAACTTCGTCGGTGGAAACGTGGTGAAATCGTTTCCCCGCAAAATCGCCTCCCCAGGCGGCGCGGCACGCCTCCAGAAGGTTGAAGGTGCCGACAACGTTGGTGTGAATGAAATCGCCGGGCCCGGCGATCGAACGATCCACATGCGATTCCGCCGCCAGATGCAACACGTGCGTGATTTCATGTGCCTGAACCACCCGCAGGACCGTGGCTGTGTCGCGCAGGTCAACCTTTTCAAAAGCGTATTTGGGATGTTCCTCCGCTTTCCCAAGGTTGGCTGGATGTCCGGCATAAGTCAGACAATCCAGATTGACCAGTCGCTGGATCTCCGGCCGATCGATGATGTGATGGATGAGATTTGAGCCAATGAACCCTGCCCCGCCCGTGACCAGCAAATTCATAATTCCTGCGGGCTGGTTCCGGGTCTAGCGCTCGAGCCAATCCGCAATCGCCTGGTCCGGCAACCGGGCCGGCTCCGCGCGAAATGCCTTTTCCGCTTTCGCAGCTGCGTAGGCCGCGTGCAGCAGGCCCGTCGGAAAATTCCCGCCCGCGTTGTGCAACAGCAGCGGGTGCGGCGCGGCCAACGCAGCGGCGCCGTCAAACGCGCCGATTTTTCGCAGCCCGGGAACGAACAAATCCGGACGCAGCAGCAATTCGTCATTGGTCAGATCCAGTGAATCGCAATCCGCAACGACCGCGTCGGCCGCCGGCGCGGCCAACAACGCCCAAAGCCCGGCCCGCCCCGACCCGCACAGCACCACCCGGCGGCTTTTGCTGTGCGCCTGCGCAAAAGCGCACGCCGTGATGCAATCCTGCACCCGTTCCTGCAAATCGGTGCGATTGTATGCGCTGAAAAAGAGGTCCAACCGTTTCCGCGCCGGCGCCGGCTGCGCATTCGCCTGTGCGCCGGTCAAAAAAGCGTCGAACAGAATCACCGAATGACCCCGGGCCAGAATTTTTTTCGCCAGTCCCGCCGGTGCGCCGTCCCTGTCCAGCCAGGCCGATGTGCCTTCCGGGTGCGCGAGGATGATGATCTCGTTGAGCCGATCCCGCGGCGGGCTGATCATCAGCAACGGCAACCGGTCTCCTTTGCCGGCGCGGCCGATCGCCAGGTGCGACACCGTCCAGTTGCCGGCTTTGCCGGCTTCACCCGCTTCCACCAGCAGGTTGCCTTCGGGAAAGTCCGCCTGCAGGGTGTGCTTCCACGCAGGCGATATCACTTTCTTGAAACGGTCCAGGGACTCCCGATCGCGCGGTCGCAACGCGTCCAACTGCGCCCGGTCGCGTTGAATCAACGACTCGATGAATTCTTTCTCCGGCAACGCGCCCTCAGGCAGCTTGCCGTCCGGCCACACCCGCAAGTCCGGGTCCGGCTCTTTGGAGTAGGCTGCTTCCTTCAGCGACGACGGATCCGGCGCCTTCAACAGCCACTTGCCAAACCATTGGTAAACCGCCTCGCGACTCGTCTGATTATAGTTGTGATTGAAATCGAACCGCACGTAACGCAACCGGTCCTCGGCATTGAACAGTTTGTAGATGCTCGCCACCGCCGGCCCCTCCATCGTCAAGGTCATCTTCGTCCAGTCACCCGTGGCGGCGACCAGAATCTGCGGACGCGGCGCCGGCACAGCGGCGATTTCCATGTTGGAATAATCGACGCGCAATCCGGGCGCATTCTCGCACGAGCAACCGCCCTGCATCGAGTGCGACACCATCACGATTGGCGCCTGCGCCGCCAACCGGCCGTCCACCGCACCGAGCATGAACGTTTGCGTGCCGCCGCCCGACGCGCCCGTGCACGCCAGCCGCGATTTGTCCGCGCCAGGCAGCGCCTCCAGAAAATCCAATGCCCGTATGCTGTTCCAGGTTTGTAATCCCATCAGGCTGATGTTCCAGAGCAGGTTCACCTCGTTCGTGGCGAAGCGCCGGTGCCGTTTGTAAAACTCTTCGCCCTGCGGCCAGTCGGGAAATCCGGTGTCGTTGTAGCCCACCATGTCGTAGGAAAACGCGATCATCCCCTGCCTGGCGAAATTGATGCACCGCGCGGCGATGCTTCCCTCGGCCGTGTCGGCCATCCGCCCGTTGGCCCAATGCCCGTGTGGATTCAGGATCGCCGGGAACGGCCCGTCGCCCTTCCCCGACGGCCGATACAGGTTGCCCGCGAGAAAAAAACCGGGATAAGTCTGGAAATGAACCTTCTCGACACTGTAGCCGTCGCGCTCGATCTTGCCAAAAATGCGCGCCCCCAACGGCGTCTTCTCCGGCAAAGGCCACAACCCGCAACTGACGAGAATCTGTTCGCGAATTTCTTTGGCCCGCGCTTCCCATTCGGTCTTCGACTCGATTTTTGGAAAGGCGCGCGGGGTGTTGAGGTCTTTGGCGGCCACGAGCCGTTGATCGGAAGCGGGCAGCGTTTCCCCGCCGCGCTGGACCGTTGAAGCGCAAACCAACACGGTCAAAACCAGGGGTGAAATCAATTGGGAGTGCATGCGAGTGGCGGCACACTATCAAACCGTCAAGCCGCGGACAAGCTCGGCAGTGTCCTAATTTGGTGGTGGCGGTGCTGCGGCACCGCCGTGCGCCGCGGCAGCGGCGCACCCACCTTAAGCAAATCAGAACACCTCCACAAGCTCCGCCTTCTTCCTTTTTTTGCCGAAGCACGCTTCTGGGTTCGTCACCCCATTTCCAGCGAAAGCGATATCAGTTAGTTTTCTTCGGTTACAGGACGACATTCACACTCGGCGTGAAAGAAATGGATACCACCGGTGCACAGCTGTGGAAATGGGGGCTTCTCTTCGCGCTTCAATTCACCACACCCGCTCAGGCGACCGTAGAGGTTGGTAATGTTCAAGCCTCAACCATCGGGCACTCCTTCTTCACAATGGATCCTCCTCTCCCTGGAATCCCGAACGTGGCGACTGATTTTCTTGTGGACCAGGATCAGGGTTCGGGTGGCGGCGCTGTGCTCCAATCCTTCTCCGCAAATTTCGACACCAACAACCGGTTTGTGCTGACGATTGCGGCTCCTCCGGGCCGGAGGTTTCTGGTCCAGCCCCCGCTGGGGCAGGCAGTCCGCTTTTTCGCGGCAATGAACTGGCAGGGCCCTTCCGTGCTTTCCAACGGCCCTTCCTTCTTTGGGACGGTGGACGTGAGTTTCGGCAACCTGGAGGGCATTGCTCCGGATTTTTCCGCCAGCCGCGCCGTCCTGTCACGGCTTCATGGCTTTGTCGGCTTCAACGACATCCAGTCCACGGCTTTCTCGAATGTTCTCATGTTCTCCTCGATAACGCTTACCGCAACCGTTCCTTCCGCGAATGTAGGTTCCGGGACGTGGAACTATACGCCCGCCGGAGATAATGCCCTGGTGCTGTATTACGCCACATCGCAAAGCACCGATCCCGGGCGCATTGTCACAATCGTTCCCGAGCCTTCCACCCGGACACTCCAGCCTTATGTGTTGCACAATTTTATTGGCCAGGCGAATCCCATGGCCCCGGTCGTGGAAGGGCCGGACGGAAATTTTTACGGTGTGACCTCATTCGGCCCCGGCCGCGACACGGGTGGAACGGTGTTCAAGCTGACGACAGACGGCCGGTTCGCCACGTTGGCCGCCTTTACCAATGCGCCTGTCAATGGCCGCAATCCGACGGCAGCCATGGTGCGCGGCGGCGACGGTAATTTTTACGGCACGACAACTCAGGGGGGCATCCTGGACCGCGGGACGGTATTCAAAGTGACCCCGGACGGAAGGTTGACCACGCTGGTTCATTTCAATAACAATAACGGCGCGTTTCCGGCGGCAGGGTTGACGTTGGGCAGAGATGGCAATCTCTATGGCACGACAACCGGAGGCGCCAACGACAGCAGGGGGAGCGTATTCAGGGTAACTCTCAATGGAGCATTGACCACATTGGCCAGATTCCCCTCCGACTACGGATCGGTTCCTGGGGGTCTGACGCTCGGCCGCGATGGCAATTTCTATGGCACGACTTTCAATGGCCTCGCCGGCAACTATGGCAGCGCCTACCATGAGACGGTGTTCAAGGTAACAACCAACGGCAGATTGATCACCCTGGCCAGGTTGTCCGGCAGCAGATGGCCCTGTCCGGCAAATGGCCTGGCGTTGGGCAACGACGGCAGTCTCTACGGCACCACGTTCGAGGGCGGCGTCATTAACTGTGGGACGGTGTTCAAGGTCACGACCGACGGCACACTGAGCACGCTGGCCAACTTCACCCTTGAAAACGGCTTCAATCCGGCGGCGGGTCTGACGCTGGGCGATGACGGTAATTTCTACGGCACTGCGCTCCATGGCGGCCGTGGCGGCCACGGGTCGGTGTTCGAGGTGACTCCCGACGGCACGTTGACTACTTTGTTCCATTTCATCCGTGCCAGCGGGGGGTATTCGTACGCGCCGCTGACGCTGGGCAGCAACGGCAGTCTCTACGGCACCACCTACAGCGGTGGCAGTAACGATACCGGAGTGATTTTCCGCCTGGATTTGCCGCCGGCAATCACTTCGCAACCTGCCAGCCGGACCAATGTCCTGGACACGACCGCCACATTCACGGTCACCGCCGCCGGGACCAGGCCGTTCGGCTATCAATGGCTCAAGAACGGAACGAATATCGTCGATGGCGGCAACGTTTCCGGCGCCCGCACCAGCACGCTCACTTTGAGCCACGTGCAACTCGATGACGCGGGGAATTTCGCGGTGATTGTGACCAACAATTCAGGCGGCGTGACCGGTTCCGTCGCCGCGCTTACCGTGCGGGTTTCGACCGGTGGTCCAAAGACGCTGACGTTCGATGATCTATTGCCCGGCTCCATCCCGAATGGCTACGGCGGGCTGCAATGGAACAGTTGGGGCGTGCTCGACGGTTCGGTCCTGCCGGTGACTTCGGGCTTTCGGACCGGACTGGTTTCGCCGGACAATGTGGCATTCTGCGGATACCCCGCCTCCATCAGTAGCGCCACTCCGTTTACCTTGAAGTCGGCTTATTTGACGATGGCACTTGATTCCAAGGCGGGACCGACCGAGATGCACGTCCGGGTCCAGGGCTCCGTCGGAACGACCGTCACTTACGATCATACTTACACCGTGAGCAACGCGGCTCCCGCCTTTATCAATTTCGATTATCTGGGAGTGGACCGGGTCGTTTTTGTCGGGTCGCCCGATTACGGAGTTGTCATGGATAATCTAACGGTCACCGTTCCTCCACCTGGTGCGGGCTGCACCTTCGCCATCTCGCCCCGCAGCCGCGTGCACGGCTTTGGATCCGAGACCGGGGTCGTGAGCGTGACCACACAGGCCGGTTGCGCCTGGAGTGTGTCCAACACCAATAGCTGGGTGACGATCCTCTCCGGCCTGAACAACTCCAGCAGCGGAACGGTAACTTACCTGGTGGCGGCGGATCCGACAGCGGTTGCGCGCAGCGGGTTTATCAATATTGCCGGCCAGAATTTTGCCGTCACCCAGTCCGCTCGACCGACCGTTGATCCAGCTTTACTGACGTTCGATGATCTGTTACCCGGTCTTGTCCAGAATGGTTATGGCCGCCTGCGATGGAACAACTGGGGCGTCCTGGACGGCTCGGTCCTGCCGGTGACTTCGGGCTTTCGGGCTGGAGTGGTTTCGCCGGACAATGTCGCATTCAATCGATACGGCGACCCTGCCTCCATCAGCAGCGATACCCCGTTTACCTTGAAGTCGGCTTATTTGACGATGGCACTTGATTCCCAGGCGGGACCGACCGAGATGCACGTCCGGGTCCAGGGCTCCGTCGGAACGGCTGTCACTTACGATCATACCTACACCGTGATTAACGCGGCTCCCACTTTCATCAATTTCGATTATCTGGGAGTGGACCGGGTTGTTTTTGTCGGGTCGCCCGATTACATATTTGCCGTGGATGACTTAACAGTCACCGTTCCTGCTCGCGCGCCGGTGGATGCAGGACGGGTCCAGACCGTAGTCCATCTCTCCCTCCAATCGAATGGGGACATGACGGTCACGTTCGCCGGCACACTGCAATCCGCGAGCGATATTGACGGACCGTTCGAGGATGTGCCGGGGAATCCACAAGGAACCTATACGATTCCGAAAGCGAACCTGACGACGCACCGGTACTTCCGGGCAAAGGGCGATTGACAGTCCGCGGGGCTGCGCCAAACCTGGATCGCTCAGAGTCGCTCCGCCTCACCCCGGCGCCTCTGCTTTTTTCATGCGCTCGGTCAGGAATTCGAGGTAGTAACCAAAGCGTTCCTTCATCTCCTTGCGCGGCACGATGGAGTCGATGAGGCCGCGGTCCATGAGAAATTCAGCGGTCTGAAACCCGGGCGGCAGTTCGGCCTGCGTGGTGTCCTTGATCACGCGCGGGCCGGCGAAGCCGATCATGGCGCACGGCTCGGCCAGGATCAGGTCTCCCACGCTCGCGAAGCTCGCCATGACACCCGCGTAGGTGGGATTGGTGAGCACGCTGATATAGGGCAATTCCTGCCTGGCGTGGTAAGCCAGCGCGCCGCAGGTCTTGGCCATTTGCATCAGGCTGAACATGCCTTCATACATCCGCGCGCCGCCGCTGGTGGAAATGATGATGAGCGGCAACGCCTTTTCCGTCGCAGCCTCGATCAGGCGCGTCAGTTTTTCACCGACGACCGAGCCCATGGAACCGCCCAGGAATTCAAAGTCCATGACACCGAGCGCCACGCGATGGCCGTCGATCTTGCCGATCCCGGTGATGACGGCGTCTTTGAGCCTGGTCTTTTTCTGGTTTTCCTCCAGCTTGTCGGTGTAGGCCGCCACGCCGGTGAACTTCAGCGCGTCAACGCTGCTCATTTCCGCGTCCATCTCCTCGAAAGAACAGGTCTCGACCAGGGCATTGATGCGTTCGCGGGCGCCGATGGCGAAATGATGGCCGCACTTGGTGCACACCTTGAGGTTGTCGTCCAGTTCCTTGTCGAAAATCATCGTCGAGCATTTCGGGCACTTGGTCCAAAGGCCTTCCGGAATGTCGCGCTTTTTGGATTTGGTGGATCCCAGTTTCGGCTTTTTAGCGAAACTGGCTTCGGCGCCGGCCAGCGGCGGAGTCACGGCGGGTTCGCCACTTTCCAGGCCAAGGGTTTTCTTGTTGAATGCGGTGGTGGACATGGCTCAGGAACAGGGTTGAGCGTTGAGGGCCAGGAGTTGAGGGCCATGCAACCGGCACACCCCTGGTGTTCCGGCCATATCCAGCTCGAAGCAAGCGTTCATAAATTACAAACCGCGCGCCACCGTCCAGACGCGGATCTCACCCGCCCCGGCTTTCTGCAGAGCCCGGGCGCAGGCGCTCGTCGTCGCACCGGTCGTCAACACGTCGTCCACTATGATAACGCGCTCCCCGTCAAGTTGGCAACCGGGCCGGACCGCGAAGGCGTTGCGCACGTTGGCCGCCCGTTGCCTGCGCGTGAGCAACGTCTGCGTCCGGGTCGGTTCGACGCGCCGCAGCAGGCGCGTGTCCACGGCAATCCCGGTGGCGGCGCCAAGGCAGGCGGCGAGGCGTCCAGCCTGGTTGAATTCGCGTTCGCGTTTTTTCAAAGGATGCAGCGGCACGGGCACGATCATGTCCCACGGTTCAGCGATTAATGCCGGAACCGCTGCGCGAACGAGCAGATCGGCCAGAAACGGTTCGAACCAGAGCGCGCGCTGATATTTGTAGCGATGAATGACATCGAGCACCCGCTTGCCGGCGACGACCGCGGCCCGCGCGGATTGGAAGTGAAGTTCCATTTCCCGGCAGTTGCTGCATTCAAAACGCGTCGTCATTTCGCCTTCATACGGCAGACCACAACATTCACAATACGGCGGTTTGATAAAGCGCACGCCTTGCCAGCAATGCGCCCCGACGTAGCCTTCGGCCGCCGTCGCCGATTCGGAATAACAGAGTTGACAGACGGGAGGGTAGAAAAAGCCAAGCCCGGCATCAAGCCACCTTTTCAGCCCGGTTTTCAGCATGAACGCATTCACCGGACGGTGGAAATTTCGGTGTTTCTTTCGGGCGGCAGCAGTTTCCAGAGCGACCCCAGCGCAAGTGAAAGCACGCCCGTGGCCAGCCAACCGTCGATCAATTTGCCTGTGCCCCAGAACCACACATTGGCCCCGGCCACTTCGCGCGTGAGCAAACCGGCGGACTTGAGCCAGAAAATCCAGCCGGCGTGAAGGCCGATGGAAAAATACAGATTGCCCGTGCGCTGATAAGCCAGCGCCAATAACGCCCCCGCCAGCGTCAGGTTAAAAAAACCGGGCACGACCTGTTCCGGGTCGATAAACCCGCGCAGCATCGCGGGCAGCAGCGCAAGGCCCGAAGCCCAGTTGATTTCGTCGGGCGACCGGGGCTTGCTGAAAAAATGGACCAGGGCATAGATCCCGCTGCTGATCAAAAGCGCGATCGGCCAACGGCACGTCCGCCGCAGTGCGCCGAATATCGCGCCGCGAAACAGGATTTCCTCCACCACCGCCACGATCGCCGCCGTCAGCGCCGCCCCCGCAACTGTCCCGATCCAGCGACCGGAAGAAACTTCCGGGTTCACCCCGCGCGCGCCGGCTGCCAAAGCAATGCCAGCGACGCAGGCCAGCGACGCAAAGCCAAGCGCGAAGCCGGCGGCGAGCCTGCGCCATTGGCCCGTCGGCTTCGCCAGTCCAACGTCCTGCCAGCCGCGAACACCGAGGCTGCGCAGCAGCGGCCAGAGTCCGGTCAAAGCCAGCGCCAACAGGGAGCGATTGACATAGCGATGAAACGGATTGTCCGCCAGCTTTCGAAACGCCGGAAGAAGGGCGGCGAGCCATTGAAACGTCCAGTACAGCCACGGAGCCAGCAGCGCGCCGCCTAAAAACACGATCCCGGTGTAAATCAGAAGCGAGCGAGCCGGACGCATGGCTCAACGCTAGGGTTCGCCTCCGTTCCGGCCAAGCCTGGAATTGGCCGGCGGACCAGAAATTCGTGGCATGGGACTGGCCGGCGTGTTAAAGAGCAGGCGCCATTGACAATGCCGTTGTTTGGAAGCTCAGGAACGGGCGAGACTGAACTGCGCCAGCCCGGCCAGTTTGGCCCCTACTTTTTGCAGGAGTTGATCAACCGCGGCGGCATGGCCAGCATCTGGCTGGCGACCGACGCCCAGGGCAAAGCGGTGGCGATCCGCCTGTTGCACCATCACCTCCGTTTTAATCTTGCCGCCAAACGCCGTTTCCTGCGCGGTTGCGAAATCCTCTCCAAAATCCACAACCACGAATACGTCATCGGTTACATGGCCCACGGCAAAATCGACGGCGACCGGTTCCTCGCGATGGAATACGTCGAGGGCGAAAATCTTAAACTGCTCTTCGCGCGCACCGATCGGGTGCTCACGGAAAATATCGGAAACATTTTAATCGACACGGCCATTGCCCTCGAGCACGTGCACGAGAGCGGCTTCATTCACCTCGATCTCAAGCCGGAAAACGTCCTGCTGACCCGCAACACCAGCGTCCGGCTGGTGGACTTCGACCTCGCGCAACCCAAGCCGGTCAAGCCGAAAAAGATGTCGGACAACCCCGTCACGCCGGCCTACATGGCGCCCGAACAGATTCTCCGA
>Ga0066710_100008387_pt1 | contig 10037 bp, 9 predicted proteins | sample GraSoiAngelo_159_FD_79666 | JGI IMG/M metagenome (GOLD analysis project Ga0066710, IMG submission 79666) | Grasslands soil microbial communities from the Angelo Coastal Reserve, California, USA - 14_1009_16_40cm | ecosystem: Environmental > Terrestrial > Soil > Grasslands | place: USA...
CCCACCCGTTTCCCGGAAGACGCAATCGGCCCAGCGACGGACCTGCGCGGCGTCCTGCTCGGCGGATGGCGTCGGCTCCGGAGTAGCGGTACCTGCGCGCAGGCTATCGATGTGGTGCTGCCACGCGGCTTTGGCGGGGCCCGCGCTCGCGGGATCCCATTGATACTTGATCATCAGGCACCGTCCGAGCGCGTCGCCGCTCGTGCTGATGCGGCGGCACGCGGCGAGCTCCTGCGCGCGGTCGCGCGCGACGGGCTTGGGGCCGCAGCCGGAGAGCGCGGGAAGGCAGAGGGCTGAGATCAGCAGCAGCTTGTTCACGCGGCAAACGTATGTGATTCGGGAGCTGTCTCAAGTCTGGCGCAGCGAAGGGCGCCGGCTCGGCGAAAGCGCGAGCCCTGAAGGGCTCATCCCGTCCTTCAGGACGGGCGTAGTGGCCGAGCCGGCCCTTTAGGGCACGGCCCTGCGTTCCAGCGCCCGAATGACCACCGCAAATACGGCATACGCAATCAAAGCCGTCGCGGCGGCCGCCTTATCGCTGGCCGGTGGTGGACCGAAGAACACGTACGCCTGGATGCCAAGCATGACGACGCCGAACACGAGCATTGCCGGGCGCCGCGCCGTTCCCAATCGGACGGAGAGCCACATCCCGCCGAAGAGCAGAACTGCCTCCAGGCCGAACGCGACGGCCGGCAGGTTCCACAAGCCCAGCCCCACCTTCGCCGTGTTGTCGTAGAGCGGGAGATCAGGCCGGTGCACGAGAAAGTCGAGCACCCAATGCGAAAAGACCGCGAGGCCCACGATGGCTGCGGCGCGCCGGGGAGCCGACCGAACCGCGAATCGATACGCCAGAAACGCCACGACCGACCAGCCGATGGCGGCGACGAGGCTGTGCGTGTACGGCATGAAATACAGATCGAGGGGATTCGAGGCCGTAAAACCGGGGACGATGCGGACCTTCTCGATGCCGAGGAGCACGAAGGGCGCCCAGAGGACGTCGAGCAGCTGCACGGCGATGAACAAGACCCAGAGCGGAATCGCCGGCTCGGCTTTTTTGGCCGCGAAGCTGACGCCGTAGTGGCCGACGAACATGGGAAGGGAGTTATCGTCCTTGACTCACTTTAACAACTGGCGCGTGCCCAACCTATCGCAGGAGTCCGAGCGCTGAAAGCCTGCCCTGAGCGCAGCGAAGGGCGCCGGCTCGGCGAAGGCGCGAGCCCTGAAGGGCACTCATCGCGTCCTTTTAGGCGTGTTTTGGCGGGGTGCGCGCGGGTGGACCCCCGATGCACCGAGTTCGCTCACGCGTCCGTCATCCTCTCGTAATCCGCCTGTTGGCCCGCGGTCAGAATCCTGGGATACGATGAGGCAAACACCCACGAGGCCGCCATGTCTTCCCTTCGGGCTGGGCCGAATCTCACGCCGATGATCGATGTCATGCTGGTGCTGCTGCTGATTTTCATGATTCAGCAGCTGATCATCCCCGCGCTCGCGCTGCCGACCAGCAGGAATTCCCTGGACAAACCAAAGCCCAACGCCGTCACGCTGCGGATCAACCGACGCGGCGTGTTTGAGCTGTCAACCGACAGCGAGTATGGCGGCAAGGGGAAGCGCGTGGAACGGGCCGATCTTGGGACCGAGTTGGCACGGCTCTACGAGCAACGGGCCGGAGATCATGTGCTGTACCTCATGGCCGACAGCGCACTCGCGTTCAGTATCATCGATGACGCGCTGTCGATTGCGCGAGCGGCTGGAGTGCGCGTCGTTGGCGCGGTGACCGAGAGACGAGAGCGGTGACGCGGTGGAGTCCGTGCGCTGAAAGCCTGCCCTGAGCGCAGCGAAGGGCGTCGGCTCGGCGACGACGCGAGCCCTTACGGGCGTGATTGCTGCGGGCACGCCGCCGCGGCCCCTGCCCTGCTAAACTCGGCGCCCGGCAGCCATGCCGGCCGTTCATTCGCGTTCGCGACGGCGATCGTCACGTCGCGGACGAACTCGGCGAATTGCTGCGATCCACGCATGTCCACGACGACCGTGTCGTATTCATCACTCGGCTGGTGATAATGCTTGGCGAGATACTCGTCCAAGCGTGCCTTGGTCGCGCCGGCCGGCTGATCTTTAGTATCAATTCCTACCGCCATGTAAAGCGCCGGAACGCCGGCGCGCGCGAACGGGTAGTTGTCCGCACGGAGGAAAAAACCTTCCTGCGGGAACGGATCGGGCGAGACCCTGAGCCCTTTGCGCCGCGCCGCATTCTCGACCGCCTGGCCCAGGGTGCTCAGCTCGATACCGAGCGGCGCGACGTCGCGCCTCACGCCCCACACCTCGGTGCCGTCGTCGAGGTTCAGATTCGCGATGATGCGTTCCCGGGGAATGAGGCCACTGCAGACGAACGCCTCGGCACCGAGCAGGCCCCATTCTTCGGCAGTGGTGAAGAGCAGCGTGACCGAGCGACGCTGCGGATGCCGAGAGAACACGCGCGCCAACGCGAGTAACTCCGTGACGCCGGCGCCGTCGTCGAGCGCGCCGTTGTAGATCGAGTCGCCATTCACCGGCGGGCCGATTCCATAGGCATCCCAATGCGCGCTCAGCACGACGTGCTCTGCCGCGACGCTCGAATCGGTGCCCGGTACGACACCGATCACATTGTGAGTCGTGACCGTGGTGGTCGAGTGCGGAACTTGACGTCGAGGCGCACGCCAAACGGTACCGCGCGGAAGCCAGGGCGGCCGGCGGCTTCAATGAGCGCGCCGAGTGCGGGAGATCGCGGCGGAAGCAGCGTCGCGACGACCGCATCAGCGATGTTGGCGACGAAGCGGAGCGTCGCGGTGTTCGCGCGGTCCGCGAGCCGGCGCGGCCCGCTGGGCGGGGTCTTCGCCAGCGATCCAGCGGGGCGGATCAGGACTGCGCCCACGGCGCCCCGGCGCTCCATCTCGGCGATCTTGTCGAGCAACGACGAGTAGCGCGACGCGCGGACCCCATTGAAGCGCACGGAGTCGTTCGGGATGTTCGGCTCGTCGAGCAGCACGATGGGGACTTTGCCGCGCAGGTCGAGGCCCGCAAAGTCGTTCCACCTGTAGATCGGAGCGTCGATTCCGTATCCCACGAACACGAGCTCCCCGCCGGCTTCGACGTCCGGGAGAGCGGTGAAATTCGCCAACCGGATATCGCGGCCGTGCTCGAGGGAGCGCGTCACGCGACCGCTGAGACGGATTTCAATGGGCGCATCGGGCACGGGCTGATGCGTGACGATGGACACGGGCTGGAGCCAACCATTCGCGACTCCCGGACGCGCCCCGAAGGCTTGGAGCTCGCTGATCAGGTAGGCGGTAGTGAGCGCTTCCCCGCGGGTGCCCGGGTAGCGGCCTTCGAACAGGTCCGACGAGAAGTAGCGGAGCCGCGCCGCGAGCTCTTCGGCCGTGATGGCCATGGTGTCGGGGCGTTGGGCGGAGAGTTGGGATCCGAGCGCGCAGACGGAGACGAGGACGAGAGCATTGGCTCGCATGGAGGGAGAGTACGGCGGGATCGCGGGAATGACAAACCCTTAGGAAAGTGAGAATGATGAGTGCCGCGGCGTTACCGAGCGCTGAAAGCCTGCCCTGAGCGCCGCGAAGGGCGCCGGCTCGGCGAAGACGCGAGCCCTGAAGAGGTACCCGTCCTTCAGGACGAGTGAAGTAGCCGAGCCGGTCCTTCAGGACACGGGAAACACCGAAACTCATCAACCAATGGTGAGGTCGGTTGATCGATCCACACGAAATGTGTGATCGGGTTTTTCCCGTGCGCTGAAGCGCCGGCTCGGCGAAGACGCGAGCCCGGAAGGGCTCCCTTAGCGCGAGACAAACTCGATTTCATGAGCACCAGCGCTCACATCCCCGGGGCGAGCGAACAGGTGTACACCGACAACGTCCAGTTACCGGGCGACGACGTCCAGGTGCTGCCGGACAGCATCCAGTAACCTCCGACAGCACTCAGATACCGATCGACAACCTCCAGTTACCCGCGACAGCCGCGCGTTACCGGCCGACAACGTCCAGGATGCCCGCCGACAACGTCGAGATTCAAGCCAACAACGTCCAGTTACCCACCGACGAGGCCTAGTTTACCGCCGACAATGCCCAGCTAGCGGCTGACAGCGCGGCCATTCACGCAAGCAGCGCGCACATTCGGCTCGCGCGTGCGCTCCATACAAACGCACGTTGATCGATTGCTGCGGCGCGGCGAGCTCTTCAGCTCGCGCAGCGCTTCTGACCAGTCGACAACGGCTCCAATACGGCGGCCATCGCACTGTGTACAAGCCACAATCAGTTGTGTACCGCCGCGCAGGCGCATTATCCATCGGGGAGCGGGGCTAAATCCGCGAATCGTGTGAATTGGCAACGCGCACTTCCGTGCGCTGAAAGCCTGCCCTGAGCGCAGCGAAGGGCGCCGGCTCGGCCAAGGGCTCAGGGTCTTGCGGAGTTCTTGTCCGTTCGGTACACGGCGGGGATTGGAATGCCGTCGATCAGGGCGGGCTCATATTTGTCTTGCCAGATGTGCTGGGAGATCTGCTGGTCGATCGCGTCGTATCCGGAGGACCTGATCAGTTTGACATTGCTGACGTCGCCCCGCTCTGTCACCTGGATTTCGAAGACCGTATAAAGCCGTGGTGGGGGGGGCGGCAGACCGTACGCACCTGATGTGACGGTGGTGCGCTCGACCCCTATCGTCATGCGGACGGGTTGACTGGACGCGGCCGTCAGCTCCGGGGGGCAGTACGTCGCCCGCGCCACGGCGATCGCCGGGGTCGGCCCACCCCTGACATCCAGCCGCACCGCCCACAACTGGGCCGGTTTTTGCGGCCAGACTGAGCGCGCAATGACGGCGGCCGCGAGATGGTCGGTGCTATCGATGGCATGGATGAGCGGGATCGAGTCTCCGGCGAGGACCAGCATCGTGAACTGCATCGAATCGCGGAGCACACGCGCGGCCTGGAGCTCCATGATCGCTGCGCTCGAGTCGACGAGGGCGCTGGCGGGTGGGAGCTGTTTCGGCTGACGCGTGGGGCCGCAGCTGGGGCGCTGGCCCACTCCTGGAACAGTGATGGTCGTGGTGAACGCGATCGTGACGGCGAGGGTGCGCACAGGTTGGAAGTCATACACTCGCGAGACTTGGCGGTGCCCCACTCTGGAGAGACTTAGTTGAGCCATCTTGCCACACCTGCATGATGCGAGCACGTCCCACGCCGAGACTGGCTGAAGCTGTAGGTGCCGTCCCGGCATTGCGCCGTGGCGCCGGCAGGCGGCTGGTTGTCGGCCGTGCGGGTCGGCGAGCGCACGCGGTTGCCTTTCGAGTTTGTGTATCCGGAGCCCTCTTTGAACGAGCCGTTGGGCGCGGCGGACAGAGAGAGTCTCGGCAGGTATCCATTGCGCCCATTGACCGCCGTTTGACACCAGCCGTTTTCGCAGGCAACGACATGGACGGGCGTCTCGGCCGCGAGCCGACCGACCGAACGAGCTCTGGGGTCCGGTTTGGCGCGCAGGGTGACCGCCGCCGTGGTGTAGGCGGTATCCGGCAGATTGGCTTGAGCGGCGAGTGCCGAGCCGGCGAAGCACAGGGCGAGCACTGCCGAGCTGAGTCTGCGCATGCCATGACCCTCCTCTTCGGGAAAGGGCGGATGGCTGCGTTGAGACTACCGCTCTTTTGGTGGGCTGGCGAGTTGACTACAGGTTGAGCTCGGATTGATCCGCGCGCTGAAAGCCTGCCCTGAGCGCAGCGAAGGGCGCCGGCTCGGCGGAGGCGTGAGCCGGTCGTGCGGATTCGGGCTAGGCAGCGGGCACGTCCGATTGGTCCACCCCAAACTGCAATCGCACCAGCCGATTTTTGCGACGAACCTCAATAATCTTGCGTAGCTTGTCGTCGAAATAGTCTTTCAAAAGGGGTGGCCGTTTTGTCTTTAAGTAGCGGTCAGGATTCTGGAGAAAATCGCCAGCTGCCACGAGCTCCAACTCCTCTTGCCGTGAAACATTCTGTACAAGACAAGGGGCTCTTTCGAAACCGAGTTCGCGTAATGCGTAAGCGCGGTGGCTTCCGTTATTGAGAACTAACCTTCCGTCGACACTCATAGCGTTCAAGTAATTTGAACCAAAGCCAACGATGAGCCCGATTAGTGCCGTTGGCCGACCGGTCGTGGGGAGATTTGGCACAGTTTCGGGTCGAATAGAGATAGGCTCTAGGAACCGGAAGTCATTGGAGGGACTAACGAACGTGAATACGTTCTGCGCATTCTGCATCATCTGAACGGGTGGGTCGGGCCGATCAAGGCCAAAGGCAAGGCGCATCGCGTCGGCAGGCAATGGCTTTTGGGGCAAAGTCGCCTTGAGACTGTCGACAAATGCCAGGTTTATGGACTTCTGAAACACAACTAGGCGATCCAGAGGCACCATCGCAATCTCAGACGGCACAAAGCGAAAGGCCCGCTGAAACATTCCATCATTGAGAACTCTTTGAGCGAGTTGTAACAGATCAGACGGCAGCGGTGATGCTTTAACCTTGTCCGCAAGCCCCTCCTCTTCCTTCTCAAGCACCCTGACGTGATCGTTGGCCTTACGCCATTCTGCCGTAAGGGCGCCTTGGTCGGCGTCCTGTCCCTCGATGCCAAAGTTCCTTATGAATCCCAGAAGGTCGGATATTGGAGGACGTCCGAGAAGAAAGACATGTCTGTCGACACTCGTATTCACGTGTGAGGTCACTTGGCTTTGAACTTGATGTCTAGCTGAGAACGACCTTCCGCCGCCGTCGCAACTTGGGTTAGGCTCAGTATCGCATCTACGAATGCTTCAGCAGTGTCTATCGAAGCAACCGACTGAATTCTGTATTCTTCGAGCACCTTTCGAGCACCCTCGCCAATGTGCGAGTTGGTAATGACAACGTAGTGTAGAGGTTCATCAGCTTTGAAGGTTGCACTCAGAGTTGAAGCCGCTGACGCAGCGTCGGCACTTGAAAGAAAGCGTCCAACCGGTGTCGTCTTGTATTCAACCACAAACGTGTGGTTCTTCAAAGGACCAATCCGAGGGGTAAACACCAAGTCAAGGCGCGCCCCACTCGACGGCTGACCGGGACGGGGCGCGTCTTCTAACTGGACGTCGCCAAAACGGCGGAGCCGGCTAGCGACATCCTGGACTACTTGCACGCTTGATGAGGAAAAAGCGCCAAAATCGGTCATTTCGGCCATCCCTGTGCAATCCAGTCTGATGCTCTGCGATTAGACCACCATCGCAGCAGGACAAGCAACACATAAGATACAGCAGTAAAACCGAGAGCGATCAAGTAAGAGTGAAACCGTTTGTATGAGGAGCTTCCACCGCTCGCAAGCACGCTTCCGAAGCATCCGAGAGCCAACGGCACTACTTCGTTTAGCACTCCAGTGTCTTTCGCGGCTTCTAACATGGTGGGCGCATTCTGATATCTGCGCGAAGACTCTCCGTGGATAATCATCTCCCCCACTACGCGAAACCGTATCTTCATTCCGTCCCTATGTACGCGGCCACGACGAAGGGACTGAGCTAGTTGAGCCGCTAGCCTCGCAACGGTCTCCGGGTCGGGAAGTTGGGCCGGTGTGGTAGTCCTCAGTCCAAAATAGACGTGGACCTCCCTCGCGCTCTCCATTACGACGGCCGCCCATCGGAGCGGCCCCAGCAACGCTGTATCTGGAAGACAAAAGGGCTGACCGTCGTGGGTAACGGCCTTCTCCGCAGTCGCAGTTGGAGCCCACGTTGAGGTGACGTCAGTAGTCTGTCCCAACCACCCAGTCAGGAGCGTCCGAACGTCCTCTTTGGTGGTGGGAACATTGGAGGTCATCCGTAACAATGCGTATGGCGCTATCTGAACAGCCGGCAGCGCATGATGAACAACGGGTTGTGTTCCTGTCATCTTGCTGCGAGGTGACCAGAGGATTTGTTTGGCAAGCAGTCGCCCCCCCTCTTTGGCGTCGTCTAATCTGTCTAGACCGTCACAAGGTGTTAGGGCGTTTTTGCGGCATCGTAGGGCGGATTTGCTGCGCCAGGGCGGGTCGCCGTCAAGTGGCTACGACCAACACTTCACTTTGGTTCCGTGGATCCACCTCCAGCCTGTACGCTCACCGCCCTCCCGCTGCGTTCCCCCAATGCTCGAAGAAACTCAGGGAGGTTTCGGCTCTGCAGAACCAAAATGTGCATCCTGGTGAACCGATCGAGGAGACCCTCCCCAAACGTGGATGCTAGGTTCGCGGGGCCAAATTGGAGATGTCTGGGAAGAGAGTACTCGAAAGCCACAAGGTCCGTTCTGGTTAGGCGCGCCTTGTCCAATCCCAATTCCCCCCTCTCCGGCATCACAGATTTCGGATCAAACTCACATACGAACAACTGAGCTGTCGTCACAATCATCGGGACATAAACCTTGCGTTTCCATGGCAAGGCCGGAGGGTTCCCGCGATTGCCGAGGCTTCGCATGACGAGGGAGTCCTCATGAACGACAGCTTGTGTGGCTAGAGCAATCTGGTAAGCCGCGTCTTGAATCGCAGCGTTGGACGTCTTTGTCTTCCCCGAACTCTTGAATGTCGCGTAATCCGCACGCGTTTCACGACCTTCATCGGCAAGAGGCATATCTGGGTCAAGACCGGGATTGCCAATGGCGCTGCTGGTATTCCAGCCAACTCCAGGCTGTTCTCGGACAATGTTCTGTACGATTTGTTGGTGAAACGGACTGTCGCCAGTCGACTGGCGTCGCCGAGAAAAAAAGATCCAGTTGATGAAGTCGGGGTTGTTCTTCTTGCATTCGATGAGCAACGAGAGCTTGTTCTCAGCGTCGCCACTGGACGCCCGGATGTCGAGCGTGCTCTCCTTGCCGCGGATTGGGCCGTTCGGCGGAGGAAACTCTACAGGGTAGTTGACCGAATCCAGGGACCAACCTGGCGTTTCCGAAATAATCTGCTGGCACCACTTCTCGAAGAAGATACCATGAATGTTGATCGCATGAATTGCCCATTCGTTGTCGGTCCAACCCCTAGTCGTATCTGGGTTGTTCGGACCGATCACCCCACCCCCACCCCCTTCGCATACAACGGAAACTCCTCCGCCATCTCCCGCACCTGCCCCTTCACCCGCTGCACCGTCGCCTCATCCCGCTTCACCAACACCTCATCGATCAACTCCGCCACCCGCTCCATCTCCTGCACGCCAAACCCGCGCGTCGTCAGCGCCGGCGTGCCCAGGCGAATGCCGCTCGTCACGAACGGCGACTGCGGATCGCCCGGTATCGTGTTCTTGTTGACCGTGATCGCCGCGCGATCGAGCAGCTGCTCGGCATCCTTCCCTGTGATGTTCTTCGCGCGCAAATCGACCAGCATCAGATGACTGTCCGTTCCGCCCGACACGATCGCGTAGCCGAGCGTGATCAGCCGGTTGGCGAGCGCCTGGGCGTTCACCACAACGTCCTTCGCGTACTGCTTGAAGTCCGGCTGCGACGCTTCAAGTAGTGCTACAGCCTTCGCCGCAATCACATGCTCGAGCGGCCCACCCTGCGTCCCCGGGAACACCTGCTTGTCCACGGCCTTCGCAAGTCCCGAGTTGCACAGAATCATCCCGCCGCGCGGGCCACGCAGAGTCTTATGCGTGGTGGTCGTAACGATCTGGGCGTGGGGGACGGGGGACGGGTACACGCCGCCGGCCACGAGCCCCGCGAAATGCGCCATGTCCACGACCAGCACCGCGTCCACCTCGTCGGCGATCGACCGCAGCGCCGGGAAGTCGACGATCCGCGCATACGCGCTGCCGCCGCCGATGATGATCCGCGGCTTCTCTTTCTTGGCGACCTCGCGCACTTCGTCGTAATCAATCCGGCCAGTCTCTTCACGAACGTGATAGGCCGTCGCCTTGAATAACGTGCCCGAGAAATTCACCGGCGAGCCGTGCGTGAGATGGCCGCCATGCGGCAGCGCGAGGCCGAGCAGCGTGTCGCCGAACTTGGCGACGGCGAGATACGCCGCCATGTTCGCCTGCGCCCCCGAGTGCGGCTGCACATTCGCATGCTCG
>Ga0066710_100008389_pt1 | contig 10036 bp, 6 predicted proteins | sample GraSoiAngelo_159_FD_79666 | JGI IMG/M metagenome (GOLD analysis project Ga0066710, IMG submission 79666) | Grasslands soil microbial communities from the Angelo Coastal Reserve, California, USA - 14_1009_16_40cm | ecosystem: Environmental > Terrestrial > Soil > Grasslands | place: USA...
AGGCGACCGCCGCGTTGCGAATGTACTCCGGCGTCACCTCGTCGGGCTCGCCGAACCAGAACGGCAGGATGTCGGGCTCGCCCATGCCGGCGTTGGCGACCTCGCGGATCTGCGAGGCGACCAAAGCGCGCACGACGCGGCGGGCGCCAAGATCGTGCGTGACGGGAGCGCGGTCGTTCACCGACGATAGAGTAGCAAATGAGGAGTGCCGGAAATCGAGCCTCTCTCGCCGGCGCCCGCCCAGTGCGCGGCGCGGCGTCAAGTCCTCATCGGTCCGGATTAGGCGGACAGCGGCTTTCCTAGCCTCGTCTGACCAAGCCCGCCGCGTCGACTATGTCCGCCCGCGGACCTCGCCCGCCACGTCCTCGCCGTCGTGACCAGCGGGCAGGGACCTCTCGTCTTCCTAGTCGAGGCCGAAATCGCGGAGGCGCCTGAGGAACGTGGGGTACGAGACTCCCATCGCCTGTGCGGCGGCCGATCGGTGTCCTTCGAAGTGCTCGAGCAGCCGAACGAGATAGGCCCGTTCGACCTCGTCCAGGCTCGGCGGGCTCCCTTCCGCGCGCGCAGGCACCCAGACGAAGGCGTCCCTCGGCGGCCGCTGCTCCCTCACCTCGGACAACACGATGTCCCGTTCCGTGATCTCGGGGCCGCGCGAAAGGATGACGGCGCGCTCCACGATGTTGCGAAGCTCGCGAACGTTGCCGGGGTAGTCGTAGGAGCGGAGGGCGTGGAGGGCACCCGGGGAGAGATGGAAGGCGCGCTTTCGAATCCGCTTGGCGAAGAAGGACACGAAGGTCTGGGCCAGGTCCGGAATGTCTTCGGGCCTCGCGGCCAGGGCGGGAAGGGTCACGACGAAGACCGTTAGACGGTGATAGAGGTCCTCCCGAAAGTGACCGGCCAGGACGAGCGCTTCCGGGTCCTGGTTGGTGGCCGCGACGACCCTCAGCTCCACCGCGATCTCTCGCTGCCCCCCCAGGCGCCGGAAGCGCATCGTGTCGAGAAACTTGAGGAGCTTCGCCTGTGACCGTAGCGGCAGCTCGGTAATCTCATCGAGAAAGAGCGTCCCCCCGGCGGCCATCTCTATCAGGCCCCGGCGCGTCGATCGGGCGTCCGTGAAGGCCCCCTTCTCGTGGCCGAACAGCTCGCTCTCGACGAGGTCGTCGGGCAGCGCCGCGCAGTTGACCTCAACGAAGGGCGCCCCGTGCTCCCCCGCCCAGGTGAGGTCGTGGACGGTCTCGGCGGCCCGCTGCTTCCCGACCCCCGACGGCCCCCGCATGAAGACGGGCGTGAACGGGCTCAGGCTGACGCGCCGGAGCCTTTCCGCGACCTCCAGCATGGCGGGGCTTCGCAGCGCCACCGTCGGCGGTCCGGCGGCGTTGGTCATCGCCAGCACGAGGCGGTCCTTGAGGCCGCGGGTCTCGAGCACCTTCCTGAGCTTGATGAGGAGATCCGTGAGCTGAACCGGCTTGGTCAGGTAGTCCCACGCCCCGGCGCGAAGGGCTTCCACAGCGTTCTCGACGTCGCCGTAGGCCGTCACCACCACGACCACCGTCGCCGGCGGACCGTCGGCCCGCAGGCTCTTCAGGAAGTCGATGCCGTCGCCGTCGGGGAGGCGTCGGTCGAGGATGAGGACGTCCGGGGCGGCGGCGTCGATTTCCGAGCGCGCCTTGCGGAGGCTTTCCGCGGTGCGCACCTCGAAGCCCTCGGAAATCAAGGCCTCTTCCGCCAAGACCCGGAAAACGGCCTCGTCGTCGACCACGAGAACGCTGGCGCTCACGCTCCCTCCAGGGGCAGCGTCAGGGAGAAGACCGCGCCCCGGGCCGACCCCTCGAGGACGAGGTCGCCTCCGTGGGCGCGCGCGATCCTCCTGGCCAGGGCCAGCCCGATCCCGACCCCGCTCGGCTTTCCGCTCACGAAGGGCTCGAAGATACGGGACCGGACCGTCGCCGAAATCCCGGGCCCGTTGTCCGCCACGCGAACCGCGGCGTAGGCGCCGTGGGCACCCACGTGGACCAGGACGCGCGGCGCGGCGACGCTCCCGTCGCCGGTGAAATCCAGCGCGTTTCCGACCAGGTTCGCGATCGCGACGTGGATCATGCCCGGGTCCGCCCTCACGCGCACGGGCCCGTCGGACCGGGACACTTCCAACCGCACGCCGCGACTGTCGGCTGTGCTTCGCGCCAGATCGCTCACCTTGGCCACGAACTCCGTCAGGTCCAGGGACACCGACCGCGGGACGATTCCTTTGGAGAAGCTCAGCAGCTCCGTTGCGAAGTCGGTCAGGCGTTCGATCTCCGTCCGGAGGCCGTCGACCGCCTGGCGGTGCCGGGCCTCGATCTGCGCGCCTTCGCCGCGGAGGATGACATCGAAGCTGACCCGCAGCCCGTTGAGCGAGTTCTTGATCTCGTGGGCGATGACATCAACCGCCTCCCCGAGCACGCGCAGGCGCTCGTTCCTCACCGCGTTCTCCTCGGATCGCCGGAAGGTCCGGAGCGACCGGCGGAGCAGGACGACGAGGACCAGGAGGGGAAGCGACGCGAGGGTGAGGCCGAGGGCGAGCCGGGTCCCGAAGCGGGAGCGCGCGGGCCCGAAGAGCGAATCCGCGGCGATGACCGACAAGAGGTAGAAGTCGGTCCCCTGCACCGGCGCCGCCGCGATCACCGTCGGCCGCCCGGCGAGAGACACCTCGCCGACGAACGGCTCGGCGCTGCGGAGGCTTCCCAGCTTCCTCCACTCCAGAGCGGACGCGAGCGGTTGAGGTCCCGGCGGATAGATCAGCGCGCCTTCGCGGGTCGCGAGGGCGATCAGGATGCTCCCCGTTCGGTCGTGGCGCTCGAGCGTTCCTCCCGAGGCGAGGTCGATGGCTCCGAGGAGCGCTCCCGTGAACTGTCCGCTCCTCAGTATCGGCGAGGCGACATAGAGGATCGACGCCCCGTCGGCCTCCTGCCCCGGCACGATCTGGATCGCGTGGGTGCCTTCGAGGGCCTTGATCAGCCGGTCCCCCACTCCGGCGCCGCGGAAGGTCTCGGGCTCCGACCACAGGAGCGTGCCTTCCGCGCTGAGGATCGCTACGCCGACGTTGAAGAAGGTGCTCTTCTCGTGCGACAACCGCAGGAGGCTCCGCTCGGGCTCCATGTTCTCGTCCAGGAGGTTGACCTCCGAGCGGAGGCCGAGCCGCGTGAGCTCTTCAGAGAGCAGCTGGAGGTGGCGCCCCAGATAGTGCGCGCGGACCTGCGTCTCGAGCGAGAGGGTTTCCCGAGCCGATTGCCGCTCGTGGGACCGGTCCGTAAAGAGCGTGCTCGCGAACAGCACGATCGCCACCGCGGCGGTAGCGAGGTATATCGACATGACCGCGCGCGCGAAGCGCGCATGCACCGCCGCCATGTCGGCTTCAGTCGCGGCGCGCGACGTATCCTGGGCGATCAAGGCCGGAACCCGCATTAGGTCGCGGGGACGCCGAGCGCCGGTACGCGGCCCCTGCGGAAGCGCTCCCGCAGCCGGCGCGACCAGTAGTAAGTCACCGGGAGCACCACGAGCGTCAACACCGCCGCGGACATCGTACCCCACACCACGACCACGGCGATCGGCCGCTGTGTCTCGCTCCCGATCTCGTGGGACAGCGCCGCGGGAAGGAGCCCGAGCGCCGCGAGCAGGCCGGTCATCAGCACCGCGCGCAGCCGGTCCCGCGCGCCTCCGGGCACCGCTTCGGCGATCGGTTGGCCCGCTTCGATCCGGCCCTTGATGGCTGAGATCAGGAGCACCCCGTTCAGCACCGCCTGACCCAGGAGCGCGATGAACCCGACGGCCGCCGACACCGACAGCGGCATGCCGGCGACGGTCAGACCCAGCACACCTCCGATCAGTGCGAAGGGCACGTTGAGCAGGACCATGAGGCAGTCCGACACGGAGCTGAACTGCGAGAAGAGGAGCATGAAGGTGATGAGGAGCGCCAGCGGGATCACGAGCTTCAGGCGGGCCATCGCCCGCTCCTGGTTCTCGAATTCGCCCCCCCACGTGACCTCATAGCCGGGAGGGAGCCGCACGGCGGCGGCCACCCGGTCACGAGCCTCTCTCACGAACGATCCCATGTCCCGGTGGCGGACGTTCATGCGGACGCCGACGTAGCGTCGTCCGTTCTCCCGGGTGATGGCCGCTCGGCCGGTTCCCATCTTCACGTCGGCCACCGCGGACATGGGAACGAGGGCACCGTCCTTCAGCGGCAGCAAAATGCTGCGGATCGAGCCCACGTCTTCCCGGGTGGCCTGGGGAAGCCGAACCGTCACGTCGAACCGCTTCTCCCCTTCCCATAGCTCCGAGGCCGTGTGCCCGGCCATGGCGGTCTCGACGTAGTCTTGCACATCCGCCAGATCCAGGTCGTAGCGCGCCAGGGCCGACCGGTCAAGGCGGACGGCGATCTGCGGCACTTCACCGGATTTCACGATGCCCAGGTCCGCGGCGCCCGGGACTTCGCCGATCGCGTCTTGGGTCGCCTGGGCGGCCTGCTGGAGCCGATCGAGGTCCTCGCCGTAGATCTTCACTGCGATCTGGCCGAACTGCCCCGAGATGTTCTCGTTCACGTTGTCACGGATCGGCTGGGAGAAGTTGTACTCGATCCCGGGCACCTCCTCGAGGCTCTTCTCCATCTCCGCCACCAGGTCGTCCAGGGTGTGGATCCCGCGCCGCCACTCCGCCATGGGCTTGAGCTTCACGAAGATCTCGAAGTTATTGGGAAGGGTCGGGTCAGTGCCGTCCTCCGGACGGCCGAGCTGGCTGAGCAGCTCGGTCACCTCGGGTGTGCGCGCGAGGCACTCCTTGATGCGGGGAGCGAGCCGCCGGCCCGTGGTCAGCGAGACGTTTCCGGGAAGCGTGAACGTGACGTAGAGAGCGCCCTCGTTCAGCTCGGGTAGGAACTCGGAACCAAGGCGCGGTAACAGGACGAGCGCGGCGACCAGCGACCCCACCGCGAGCGTGAGCACGGGCCCGGGATTGGCGAGGGCGAACGCCAGCGCTGGCTCGTAGGCGCGGCGCGCGACCACCAGGACGGGAGATTCGGGAAGCGTCCCTTTCACGTGTCGCAGCGCGAAAAAGGCCAGCACCGGCACCAGCGTGAAGCTGATGAGGAGGGCGCCGAGCAGCGCGCTGACCACGGTGTGCGCCATCGGGCCGAAGATCCGGCCTTCCACCCGCTGCATCGAAAAGATCGGAATGTAGGCGGCGATGATGATCAGGAGCGAAAGGAGCGTCGGGCCCGCCACCTCGCGGGCCGCGTCGAGGATACGCGTCACGAGGCCGTCCTCGGCGTGGCCACGGCCCTCGACCCTGCGGAAGAGGTGCTCGACGAGGATCACGGCGCCGTCGACGATGATCCCGAAGTCCACCGCGCCCATCGAGAGCAGGTTCGCGGACATGCCTCGGGCGTGGAGATACAGGAAGGACCCCAGCAGCGAGAGAGGGATCACCGCGGCGACGATCAGCGAGGCGCGCAGGGAGAGCATGAACAGGAACAACACGATCACAACCAGCGTCGCGCCCTCGGCGAGGTTCCGGAAGACCGTCTTCAGGGTCGTGTTCACGAGGTCCGTGCGGTCGTAGAAGGGGCTGACGGCGATGCCCGCGGGCAGGATCCGGCGGTTGAGGTCGGACACGCGCTCCCGGAGAGCGGCCAGCACGACGGACGGATTCTCGCCGCGACGCATGAGCACGATGCCTTCGACCGCATCCTCTTCCGCGTCCCGCGTCACCGCCCCCTGGCGGGGGGCGTAGCCCACGCGCACCGACGCTACGTCCTTGACCGTCACGGGTACGCCTTCGTGGACCCCGACCCGCACCTGCTCGATGTCCGGGATCTGCTCGAACACCCCCAGGCTGCGGATCACGAACATCTCCGCGCCCTTCTCCACGTAGCCGCCGGTGGCGTTGTCGCTCCCCTTCTTCAGGGCGGCGAATATGTCGGAGAGCCCGATCCGGAGCGCGGCCATGCGCGCGGGGTCCGGCTCGACGTGGATCTCCTTGATGAGCCCGCCATAGGAGACGACGTCGGCCACCCCCGGCACCTGCAACAGCCGGGGGCGTATGGTCCAGTCCTGCACCGTGCGCAGCGTCATTGGATCCGCACCCGGGCCCGCCACGGTGTACCGGTAGACCTCTCCGATGGGCGTCGCCAGGGGCCCGAGACCTGGCTGGACCCCCGCGGGCAGATCGGCCTCGCGGACGCGCTCGAGGACCTGCTGGCGGGCCAGGATGGGATCGACGCCGTCATCGAAGGTGAGGGTCACGAAGGACAGGCCGAAGAGCGAGATGCTGCGCAGGCGGAACAGCCCGGGGGTGCCGTTGAGGTCTCGCTCGAGGGGAATCGAGACCCGGCGCTCCACCTCCTCCGTCGGCTGGCCGGGGAAGAGCGTGATGACCTGGACCTGCGCGTCGGTGGGGTCGGGGAAGGCCTCCACCGTGAGGTTCTTGAACGCGTAGGCGCCCCCCCCGGCGATCGTCGCGGCGAGGACGAAGGGCGCGATGCGGTTCCGAAGCGAGTAACGGAGGATCGTGTCGATCAATTGGGTCGGAGGCCTACTTCGAGAGCGCGAGCTGGTTGTCGAGCAGGATCGCGCCCTCCTCCACCACCGTCTCGCCGCGGGCCAGCCCTTGCAGGACCACGACGCGTCCCTCGTGAGCGGGCCCCGTCACGATCGTGCGCCGCGCGAAGCGCCCCTGCGGGTCCTGGACGTAGAGGTATTGCCGAGCGCCGTCGGTGACGATGGCCGAAGCGGCAATCTCCACCGCCACCGAGCTCTGCGGCGCCGTCGCCAGGCGCACGCGGGCGTAGACGTTGGGCCGGAGGAGTCCCTGGCGGTTGGCGAGGCGGATCCGGACCGGTACGGTGTGCCGGGCGGGATCCACGATCGACGAGACCATCTCGACCCTGCCATCGAGCGTGACGTCGGGGGTGGCCGGGCTCGTGATCTGCGCGGCGGTGCCCACCCGGACGTCGACGGCCTGGCCTTCGAACAGATCCGCCAGGACCCACACCGAGCTCAGATCGGCCACGACCATGAGCGCGGCGGATCCCTCCGGCGTCACCTGCTGGCCGAGCAGCACGCCCTTCTCCACCACCACGCCGGTCCGCGGCGAGGTGACCGTGAACTCGTTGCCCCCCTGGGAGACGACGTGCAGGGAGCTCAGCTTCGCTTCGGCGAGCTTGAGCGCGAGCTCCGCCTGCCGGACCTGCTGCTGCGCGCCGATCTCCTCCTTGGCCGGCACGGCGCGGCTCGCCACCGTGGCGTGGACGCGCTCCAAGGTGGTCCGGGCGGCCCCCAGGTCCACCTCGGCCTTCTCCTTCCCGGCCCAGAGCTCGGCGATGTCCGAGCTACGGACCGAGAAGAGCGGATCGCCGGCGCGGACGCGCTGGCCCAGCTCCACGAAGACCCGGCTCACATGGCCCGACAGCGGAGAGCCCGGCTTTGACGCCATCGTCTCGTCGATGGCGATCCGTCCCGGCACGGAGTCGGTCCATCCGGAGGCGGCCTGGCTGGCGATCCCGAGCTTCACGAACCGCCACTGTCGCGCCGCGGGGGCCAGGCCGATGACGTCATTTCCCGTCATGATGCCCGCGGTCGGCGCGGCGGCCGGCGGGCCGGCCGGGGAGAAGTGCGCCGCCATCCCCACGAGGATCAGGCTCGATCCCAGCGCGATCACCCAGGTCCAGCGCCGCCGTGGCCCCCTCGAGCGTCCTCCCGCGTCCTTCCCATCGATCACGGTCGCATCCATGGCTTTCCCTCGTTCCCTCGGATCAAGTCGGCATCGAGCCCCAGAGACTGGCGCAAGTCGTTACCGGCCGAGAAGGCGGCGAACTGCAGGTCCATCACCTTGAGCACCAGCTCGGTGTGGGTGCGCCGCGCGAGCAGCAGGTCCGTGGTGCTCAGCTCTCCCTGATTGACGGCCGCGAGTGTCGAATCCAACACGCTCTTCGAGCGGGGCAGGGCCTGGTCCCGGAGGTCGGCGAGCGTGCGCGCGAGGGTCGTGCGTCCCTCCAGGAGCGCGACCACGTCGGCCCGCGCCCGGGCCAGGGCCGCCGCGGCGGTCTGCTTCAGCTCGTCGGCCCGCAAGCGCGCCCGCTCGGCGTCGTGCTGCCCGCGGGCGAAGATCGGAAGCGGGACGGAGATCCCGAAGACGAGCGTGCGCGGCTGGTCGCCCGAGATCGTCAGCTTGTCCCGTACGTAGCCGAGGTTCAGGCTCGGGTCCGGTATGGCGCCGCGAGCCGCCAGCACGGCATCCTGCCGTGCCGCTCGTTCCTCGAACTCCATCTCCCGGAGGTCGGGGCGAAGGGCCAGCGCCGCCTCCCAGGCGGGGTCGATGCTCGCCAGCTCGGTCGCAGAATCGAGAGCGCTGAGGTCGGCGCCTTCCGCGTCACAGGCGGCGAACAGTGCGGCCGCGCAAGCGGCGACGGCGCCGCGGTACTCCGCGCCGTTCTGGGCGACTTCGGCTCCGAGGACCCGAGTATCGACGAACAGACGGTCGTAGTCGGTGCCGGAGATGTCCCCCTGATCGAGGCGCGAGCGCTGCAGGTCGAGGACACGCCGGGCGTCAGCCAGGTTCTCCTCCAAGGCCGCCTGGCGACTTCGGAGCTGCACGACCCGGCCGAGCGCGAGCCGGGCCCGGCCGATCGCATCGCTCCAGGCGCTGCGGTACGACTCCGCGCCGGCATCGAGGCGAAGACGGGCCGCGCGGATGCGGGGGCCGCGTTTGCCGATCTCGACGGTCTGCGAGACGGTGATCCCGAGGATGGCGGTGTCGCCGAAGGTCAGGCCGGGAGGGTTCGTCTCGCCGACCGTGACGTCGCTGAGGTTCGAGTCCAGGGAGGGGTTCGGGAGCAGGCGGCTCCGGGCCAGGTCGGCCCGGGCCTGACAGAGACGCGCCGCCGCGGCCATGACGTCGCGGCTGTGGTCCCTGAGCCAACCGGCGAGCTGCTCAGGGTCCCTGAGGAGCGCATCGACGCTCACCGACGATGCCGCGTCGCCCGCAATGGCGACCCCGCGGGACAGCGTCACTGCGAGGAGCAGGCCGCCTCGGAGGGGAACCCTCATGGCCCGCCTCGCCTACCCCGGCCCGCCTGGAGCAGGAGGCTGGCATCCAACCAGGTGTCGCTGGTCCGCGTGGGAAGCGAGGTTCCGAGGCGGCCGCCCCTGGTGGAGATGCGCCGGCCCGTGAGGAGAAGGCTGATTCCGCCGAGGGTACGGACCGGGAACAGTTCGGCGGCCAGCTTCCCGAAGACGCCCGCTCCGTGGCGAGAACCCAGGCTCTCACCGCCCGGCGAGACGGAGTAGCTCTCGAAGACGACGCCGGTCCCGATCTCGAGAGCGCGGCCGTGTCTGTCGGTCTTCAGAGGGACGGTGGCACCGAGAAGGACGTCCGTGGATCCGCCGCGCTGTGTCGTCGGCCCCGTCGTGCACACGGGGAGACCCCGCGCACCGGGCAGGCACGTCGTCCCCGTGACCGTGCGGGCGCCGCCGTAGCTCATGCTTCCCAGGCGCACGCCGCCTTCGACGATCACGTCGGCAAACACGCGACGGCCAACCGTCCATCCGGCGAGAAAGCCAGCACCGAAGGTGCGGCGTATGCGCCCCACGGGCCAGAGATGACCGACCTGTGTGTCGATCCTCCAGTCCTCCGAAAACTCTCCGGAGACGGCGGGGCGGCAGAGGCCGAGGAGCACGAGCCCGGCGCAGATTCCCCTGGTCAACGCGCCATCGGCGAGCGTCATACGCTGGCACGCTGGGGCAGGAACCGTGCCGACGGTGGTTACCTTCTCAAGCGACTGATCCGGAAGTACTTCCCCGGTTTGGTCATCACCATGACCGGCTCATTCCGAAGATGAGAACGAAAGAATCTTTCCGGGGCCCCGAATGGAGATTGATTCGATTTGGCTGGGAGGCAGGGATTCGAACCCCGATTCCATGGTCCAGAGCCATGTGTCCTACCGTTGGACGACCTCCCAGCACGGCGGGGAAAGATCAGTCTAGCGGAGAGCGCGCGGGACGGTCAA
>Ga0066710_100008391_pt1 | contig 10035 bp, 10 predicted proteins | sample GraSoiAngelo_159_FD_79666 | JGI IMG/M metagenome (GOLD analysis project Ga0066710, IMG submission 79666) | Grasslands soil microbial communities from the Angelo Coastal Reserve, California, USA - 14_1009_16_40cm | ecosystem: Environmental > Terrestrial > Soil > Grasslands | place: USA...
CGACGACTCGCGGAAGTAGATCGTGATCAGGGCGATCGAGAGCAGCACGAGCACACCTGCCACGATCCGGCGCCTGAGGGCGCTGGCCTGTCGTGACGAGTATGAAACCGGCCTCGAGCGCGGAACCCCCGCCCCCAAGACCGCCAGCCGTGCTGAGCGGTTGCGAGGCACGAAGCGTTCTAGTTTAGGGAAGGATTCGGCGGCCCGTTCACGAACCGGTTGAGGTTCTACCTAGTACGGCCGGTGGTTGTTGCGCCGGGCCTTGGACGCGCTGCGGTGGATCGCCTCGAACTCCTCGAGGCTGCGCCCGGAGCCGACCGCGACGCAGGTGAGCGGGCTTTCCGCGAGGTGCACCGGCATCTGCGTCTCGTAGCGCAGGCGCTCGTCGAGCCCGTGCAGGAGGGCGCCCCCGCCGGCGAGGACGATGCCGCGGTCCATGATGTCGGCCGCGAGCTCGGGCGGGGTCTTGTCCAGCGTCGACTTGATCGCGTCGACGATCTGGGTGACCGGGCCGTCGAGGGCTCTGCGAACCTCTTCGGAGCTGAGGATGACGGTCTTCGGCAGGCCGGTGAGCATGTCGCGCCCCCGGACCTCAGCCTGCACCTCGTCGCGGAGGTCGAAGGCGGAGCCGACCTCGAGCTTGATCTCCTCTGCCGTCTGCTGGCCGACCAGCAGCTTGTACTCGGTCTTGATGTGCTGGATGATCGCCTCGTCCATCTCGTCGCCGCCGACGCGCATGCTCTGGCTGACGACGATGCCGCCCAGCGAGATGATCGCCACCTCGGTCGTGCCGCCGCCAATGTCGACGATCATGTTCCCGGTCGGCTCGGAGACCGGCAAGCCGGCTCCGATCGCGGCGGCCATCGGCTCCTCGATCAGATACGCCTGCCTGGCGCCCGCGGAGAGGGTCGCTTCCTCGACGGCACGCTTCTCGACGCCCGTGACGCCGCTCGGGACGCAGACAACGACCCGCGGGTGCGCGAACCGGTGCTGGTGCACCTTCTCGATGAAGTGGCGGAGCATCTGCTCGGTGACGTCGAAGTCGGCGATGACACCGTCCTTCAGCGGTCGGATCGCGGAGATCGTGCCCGGCGTACGGCCCAGCATCCGCTTCGCCTCGACGCCGACGGCGTGCACCTCGCCGGAGCGCTGGTCGATCGCGACGACGGAAGGCTCGCTGAGCACGATTCCGCGGCCTCTGACGTAGACCAGCGTATTTGCGGTGCCGAGATCGACCGCCATGTCGCGGCCTCCGAACCCGGTCATGGAGGTGAAGATCCCCATTGCCCCGCGCCGAGTCTAGCTACCTGTCGGCGAAAAGTCGCTGCACGTCCCGCTGGTCGGCCTCGACCTCCTCGCGGACGAAGCAACCCGCAAGGTGGTCGTTGACGAGGCCGACGGCTTGCATGGTCGAATAGACGGTCGTCGGGCCGACGAATGCGAAGCCGCGGTGCTTGAGCTCCTTGGCAAGTTGCTTCGACTCGTCCGAGAGTGACCCCATATCGGCGTAGGCGCGCGGCGCCCTTCGCGGCATCGGCCGGAAGCTCCAGACGAGCTGGGAGAGCGGCGTTTCGTCACGCATCGCAACGGTGGCCTGGGCGTTGCGGACGATCGCCTCGAGCTTGCGGCGGTTGCGGATCACTCTCGGGTCATTTAGCAGGCTTTCGATCTCACTACGGCCGAACGCCGCGACCGCGTCCGGGGCGAAGCCGGCGAGGGCTTCTCTGATCCCGTCGCGCTTGCGGAGGATCAGCGCCCACGAGAGCCCGCTCTGCAGGCACTCGAGGCAGAGCTTCTCGTAGAGGCCTCGCTCGTCGGTGACCGGCCGGCCCCACTCGTCGTCGTGGTAGGCGCGGTAAAGCTCGTCGGTGGAGCCCCACCGGCAGCGCGCCTTGCCGTCCTCACCGGTGACCAAGTCCGTCACGGCCGCGTCTCCTCGGGGCGTGTCCTCGGGTCTGGCACCGGGACACGTCGACAAAGCGCATCGAAATCGAGCCGAAATACTCGCGCCGCCCGGCGGCCCCGTTTCTCGCGGGTACGGTCGAACGATGCCTCGACCACCAAGGCCCCGATTTCCCGGCGCGATGTATCACGTGACCTCACGCGGCGTCCGCAAGGCCGATGTCTTCACCGACGCGCGCGATCGGCTTCGGTTCCAGCAGATCTTCCAGAACGTCGTCGAGCGGCTCGAATGGCGGTGCCATACCTATTGCCTGATGACGAACCATTTCCATCTGCTCATCGAGACACCGCGCGCGGATGTTTCGGCCGGGATGCAGAGGCTCAACGGTATCTACGCCCAGTGGTTCAACTGGCGGCACGGGTTCGAAGGCCATCTTTTCGACCGCCGATTCGGGAGCGTCCTCGTCGAGGGACACGCGCATCTCCTCGAGCTCACGCGGTACATCGTGCTCAACCCCGTCCGCGCCGGCGCATGTGGTCATCCGGGAGAGTGGCGATGGAGCAACTACGCCGCCACGATCGGAGAGCGGGACCGGCCGGCGTTCCTGGAGACCGCCTGGGTCCTCTCGCTCTTCAGTCAGGAACCGAAGCGAGCTCGTGAGCTGTACCGCGAATTCATCGCCGCGGCGCCGCCGCGCTATTTCGGGCGTGTCTCCGGGTCTGGCACCAGGACACGCCCCGATCAGCCATACCCGTACACACCCGGGAAGCGTTCGGCAAGCAGGTTGACGAGCAGCGCGGCCGGAAGGCCGACGACGTTCAGGTAGTCGCCTTCGATCCGCTCGACGAGCCCCGCTCCGAGCCCCTGGATCGCGTAGCCGCCGGCTCGCTCGCGCCACTCTTCGCTGACGACGTAGAGGCCGAGCTCGCGCGGCGTCAGGGCGCGGAAGGAGACGCGCGTCACCGCGTGCCGCAGCTCCTCCCAGCCCGGGGTCAGCAGGCAGAGGCCCGAAACAACCTCATGCGTTCGGCCGGAAAGCTTCTCCAGCATCGTCCCGGCTTCCGCCTCATCAGACGGCTTGCCGTAAACGCGGCCGTCGAGCACGACCTCCGTGTCGACCCCGAGGACGGGCCGCTTGTCGGCGATTCCGGCGACCGATCGAGCTTTGCCCTGGGCATGAGACTCGACCTCGGCCACCGGATCCGCGCCCGTCGACTCCTCTCGGTACTGGGGGATGATCGGCTCAAACGGAACCCCCAGCTGCTCCAAGATCGCCCGCCGCTGCGGCGACCGCGACGCGAGCAAGAGCGGCGGCGCGGGCGGCGCGCTCACGCGCGCTTACGGGCTCGCCACATCTCTTCGTTCGGCCACTTCTTGGCCCATTCGGCCGAAACATGCGTGTAGTACTCGTGATCGACGGCGTCGTCAGGAGCGTAGAGCTCGACGAAGTCGACGAGCTCAAAACCGTTCGACCGCAGGATCCGGAACAGATCGCTAACCGGCGGATGGAATTCGATGGCGGGATCGTCATCCGTCCAATCGAGCCGGTAGAGGCTTCGCTGCGGGCGGAGGAGCTGAGCTGCGGCTTGTCCTTCATCGGGGCTGCACAGGATCAGGACCGTCGAGCCGCGCATGAAAACCAGCTCGCCGCCTGGCCGTAGAAGCCGTGCTGCCTCGGCGATCCAGAGCCGGGGATCACACCAGATCGAAGCGCCGAACTCCGACACTACGAGGTCGAAGGCAGCGTCGGGAAGACTCGTCTGCTCTGCGTTCTCCTCGAGGAACTCGAGCCCCATGGCGAACTCCTCGTTCATCCGGCGGGCCGTTTCCAGCTGAGCTGGTGTGATGTCGACGCCGACGACGCGCCGAGCGCCGCGCTTCTTCAACCACGCCCCCACATAAGCCGTCCCGCAACCGAGCTCGACCACGTCCTTGCCATCCACGCCCGGCAAGATCCCGATCTCCCGCTCAGGAACGCGGAAGACTCCCCAGGTGATCTCTTCCTGCGTCCATGCGTCCCGGGCGCGAGCATCCGTGTACTCCGCGTTCGAGCGCGTCCAGGTCTTGCGGTTGATTGCCACGTACTCGGGTTCAGCCATCGCCAAACCAGAGCCCGATCTCGCGCCGCGCGGATTCGGGCGAGTCGGACCCGTGTACGAGGTTGTTCGGCATCGCCAGCGCAAGATCGCCGCGGATCGTCCCGGGGGCCGCATCTGTCGGATTCGTCGCGCCCATCGTCGTGCGAACGACCGAGATCGCCGACTCGCCCTCGAGCACGACCGCCAGCGTCGGCGCCGACGTGATGAACTCGACCAGCTCGCCGAAGAACGGCTTTTCATTGTGCTCGGCGTAGTGCTCCTCCGCGAGCGAACGGTCGACCGTCAAGAGCTTCGCCGCGCGGAGCTCGAGCCCACGCTGCTCGAAGCGCGCCAGGATCTCGCCGGCGAGCTTGCGCTCAACGGCATCGGGCTTGATCAGAACCAGAGTTCGTTCGGCGGCCAATTCCTAGCTTGTGCAGCGTTACGAGTGGTCAATGTTGCGCGTTCGGCGGGGAAACCGGACGCGTAGCGTGCAAGAGTCTACTCAGCGCGTCGTCGTTCTCTGCGCGGCCGCGAGGACTCGAGCCACTGTGTCTTGCCGAGTTGCGGGGGCGCCGTCTCGACCGGCGTCTCGCAGAACGGGCAAACCTGCCAGAGGGCCTCGAGCGGCGCCTTGCAGTTCACGCACGCCTGCTTCAGCTTCGTCGTGCACACAGGACAGACGAGAAAAGTGGCCTCGACCTGCGCTCGGCAGACGGGACAGTGGAGGTTGCGGTTGGCCAGCCGGTCCTCCATCGCCCGGATCTCGAGCTCTCGCTCGCGCACCTCTTCGAGATACTCGGGAGGCCGCAGCAGTAGGTAGACGAGCGCGCCGATAAAGGGCGGCACGAGCCCGATCAGGGTCGCCATCGCGACCAGCCAGGGATCCTCGATCCGCCGCCGCGCGTCCTTGTAGACCCAGACTGCGACAGCAAGCCAAAAGACGGCCACAAAGAGGATCGCGAGGTTGCGGACGATCGCCCATGTGCCCGTGCTGAAGAAGTCGAAGGCGCCGCTGGCGGTGAGTTGGTTGTGGACCACGTTCACGCTCCGGTCAGAGGAGGAGCTTCCCGACGAGATAGCCGGCGCCGAACGCGAGTCCCACGACCATCACGATCACGATCAGGGCGACCGCGAACACGCTCAGCCTTTCGCCGAGCCCAGTCATCGTACGGTTTCCAACCGGCCGGAGAGGTCGCGGAGCAAATAGAGCGATCCGGTGACGAGGACAGCGCCGTCGGGTCGAGCGCGCTCCCGAGCGCGGTCGAGTGCAGTTGTGGCATCTGGAACCGATTCGACGTCGGCAAAAAACTCCCTCGCGAGCTGCGCCAGTTCGTCTGCCGCAAGTGTCCGTTCGGTTTCCGTCTGAGTGGCCACGAAACTGCTCCCCACAGCTGCGAGCGTCTCGACCATCGAGCGTGCGTCCTTGTCGGCGAGGATGGCGGCGCAGATCACGTAGTTGTTGCGCGGGAGGCGGGCGATGAGCCAGTCGACGCCCGCCGGATTGTGCGCACCGGCGAAGACGTTGTCGCCCGAGAAGTCGAGCCGGCCGGGAAGGTTGGCGTCGACCTCGCCCCCAAGCTCTCGGCCGAGAAACGCCTCGGCGGCGGTGCGGCCGGCGTCTCTTGTGTGGACGATCCGGGCGGGACCGCGTTCTCGCGCGAGCTCCTCCCATTCCGGCTCGCCTACGACAACCGTCTCCCCGGGCGTGACGACCGCGAGCTTCTCCTTCGCGATCTGCTCGCGCGTATCTCCGAGCACGTCGGTGTGGTCGAGGGAGACGTTGGTGAGCACGACAACGCCGGCGTCGAGAACGTTCGTCGCGTCGAGCCGGCCGCCGAGGCCCGCCTCGACGACGGCGACGTCGACCTCGGCAACCGCGAACTCGGTGAGCGCGGCCGCGGTCAGCGTCTCGAACTGCGTGGCGCCGATCCGTTCAGCAGCCGCGCGTACGCGGCCGATCGCGGTCTCGAAGTCGACGTCTTCGCCGTCGACCTGGATCCGTTCGCTCCAACCCGAGACGTGCGGCGAGGTGTAAGCGCCGACCCGGAGGCCCTCTACCGCCAGGAAGGCGGCTGCCCGCCGCGTCGCCGTCGACTTGCCGTTGGTGCCAACGACGTGGATTGCGGGGTAAGCGCGCTGCGGCTCGCCGAGCTCGTTGAGCAAGGCGCGCACCCGCCCCAGGCCGAACTCCTGCGGCCAGGGCGAAAGCGACTCGATCCACTCAACTTGAGAGGGCATCGAGCTCGCGCCGGTATTTGGCGAGCTTCCCGCGCTCGGCTTCGACCACGTCGGGCGCGGCGTTCTCGATGAAGCGTTCATTCGCGAGCATCTTCTCCGCCCGCTCGACCTCTCTGCGCAGGCGCTCGATCTCGGCGGCGGCGCTCCCGCCGTCTACCTTCACCCGCTCGGGCCTGACTACGGCGGCAAAGATGCGCTCCTTCTCACCGGTTAGCGGCGTCAGCACCCCGCTCCGGCGGAAGCGCTCGGCGGCTTCCTGAACGTCCTGCAGCGCTCCCGCCTCCGTGTCGTCGCCCGCGTCGGGCCACGGGGCAACGATCAGGCGCGTCTCGCGGCTCGGCAGGTTCGACCAGATCTCCTCGGTTACATGCGGCATCGCGGGATGCAGCAGCTTCAGGAGCCGCTCGAGCGCCGCGCCCGCGGTCGCGAGTGCATCCGCGTCACCCTCGTAGATCCGCGGCTTGATCGCCTCGAGATACCAGTCGCAGAAGTCGTCGAAAGTGAGGTGGTAGAGCTCCTGCACCAGGTGCGAGAAGTCGAACGCGTCCAGGTTCGCCTCGACGACACGCTGGCTTTGTGAGAGGCGGGCGAGAATCCAACGCTCCTCCAGCGACGAGGGGCGCTCGCCGACCTCGGTCACGCCCGCCTGGAGCAGGAGCCGGCTCGCGTTCCAGAGCTTGTTCGCGAGCTTGCGGCCCTCCAGAATCGCGCCCTCGGAGAACGACACATCCTGCGAGGACGCCATCTTCATCAGGCCGTAGCGCGTCGCGTCGGCTCCGTGCGCCTCGATGTTCGCGATCGGGTTCATCCCGGTGCCGAGGCTCTTCGACATCCGTCCGCCGGCAGGGGCATGGAGAAGCGAGTGGATGACGACATCCCTGAACGGCACCTCGCCCATCAGCTCGAGACCGGAGAAGATCATCCGGTTCTCCCAGAGGCGGATGATGTCCCGCGCCGTCGTGTTCAGGTCGCCCGGATAGAACGTGCGTAGATCGGGCGTGTCGTCTGGCCAGCCGAGCGTCGCGAACGGCCAGAGAGCCGACGAGAACCACGTGTCGAGGACGTCCTCGCTTCGGGTCAGTTCGCGCGAGCCGCACTCGGCGCACGCGTCGGGCTCGTTCTCCTGGACGGTCGCGTGGCCGTCCGGGCACTCCCAGAGCGGCAGCTGGTGCCCCCACCAGATCTGCCGCGAGATGTTCCAGTCGGGCGCCTCCTCGAGCGAGGCGATCGCGAACCGGTGCTGGGACTCGGGATGGAATCGCACCCGGCGCTCGCGCAGCGCCTCGAGCGCCGGCTGCTTCAAATCCTCCATCGCACACCACCACTGCATCGAAATACGCGGCTCGATTCGAGACTTGCAACGGTCGCACAGCGCGACCGTGTGCCGGTACGACTCGCGTTTCTCGAGTTGGTCGTGTTCGCGAAGCCACTCGAGGATCCGCTCCTCGGCCTCCTCCTGCGTCAGCCCGGCTAGCTGCCCCGCCTCGTCGTTCATCCGCCCGTCGGGGCCGATCACGGTCAGTTCCGGGAGGCCGTGGTCGCGGCCGATTTCGTAATCCTTCGAATCGTGGCCCGGCGTGATTTTGAGCGCGCCGGTGCCGAAGTCCGTCTCCACCCGCTCGTCGGCGACAACTGGAACCACGCGTTCGACGAACGGGACGACGACCTCTTTGCCTACGAGACCACGGTAGCGCTCGTCGTCGGGATGCACTGCGACGGCGACATCGGCGAGGATCGTCGCCGGGCGCACGGTCGCGATCGTGATGTAGCCGTCGGCGTCTGCGAGCGGGTAACGCACGTATGTGAGCGCGTCATCGACCTCGACGTGAGCAAGCTCGAGATCGGAGAGGGAGGTCAGGTGGAACGGGCACCAGTTGACGATCCGGTTCGCGCGATAGATCCAGCCCTTATGCCAGAGGTGGACGAAGAACCGCATCACGGCCCGAACGTAAGCGTCGTCCATCGTGAAGCGCTCGCGCCGGTAGTCCAGCGAGGCGCCGATGCGCCGGAACTGGACCATGATCTTGCCGCCGTACTCGTGGAGCCACTCCCAAACCAGCGCCACGAATGCCTCGCGGCCCAGGTCCTGGCGCGTCTTGCCCTGCTCGGCGAGATGCTTCTCCACCGCATTCTGGGTCGAGATGCCGGCATGGTCGTAGCCGGGCTGGAAGAGCACGTTGTACCCCTGCATCCGGCGGGTGCGCACGATCGTGTCCGCGAGCGCGAGCTGGAGCGCGTGGCCTAGGTGCAGGTCGCCCGTCACGTTCGGAGGCGGATGCGCGATCGCGAAGCTCTCCCGCGGGTCGTCGGCGTCGGCGTTGTAGAGGCCCTCGGCCTCCCACGTCTGCTGCCAGCGCTCCTCGACCCCGTCCGGGTTGTAGAGCGGCTCCATCAGGGCATCGTAGTGCTGCCGACGTCGCGCGTCCGCGGGCGTTGATCCGGTGTAATCAGGCAGCGACTATTCCTTCAGTATGGCGGCTCCGCGCCGTTTCTCGCAAGGCTGAAAGGCGGCGCGATCTCGACCCGAATTCGTCGCTAGTCGCAATCTGATGTTGGTGTACACCTACATCGGATGAGCCGGAGAACGCAAATCACCTTGAGCGATCGCCAGCACGCGTATTTGGTCGGCGAGTCAGTGCGTACGGGCCTGTCGCTCGCCGAGCTCGTCCGCCGGGCGATCGACGGGACGTACCGTCCGTATTTCCGCCCCCGTGCCGGCGGCTTCGAACTCAGCCTCGGAGTGTGGACCCGGCCGGACGCGGCCGTCGTCGGCCGCCGTCGCTCCAGACGGCTTCTCTAGGCGGGACCTCTCGAGAGGTGCTAGGCCGACTCTTCGGCGAGCTCTTCCGGCTCGTCGTCGGCGGCCGCGCCGCTCGTGACGAGTGTCGGCTTGAGGTCCTTCGCGATCGTTTCCTTCGTGATCGCGCACTTGACGACGTCGTTCCGCGACGGCAGCTCGAACATGACGTCGAGCAGCGCGGCCTCGATGATCGAACGCAGGCCGCGGGCACCGGTCTCGCGCTCCAGGGCCTTGTCCGAGATCTCCCAGAGCGCGTCTTCGGTGAAGACGAGCTCGATGTTGTCGTAGCCGAAGAAGCGCTGGTACTGCTTGACAAGCGCGTTCTTGGGTTCGATCAAGATCTGGACGAGATCTTCGCGCTGGAGCTGGTGCACGGCCGAAACGACCGGTAGGCGCCCGATGAACTCGGGGATCAGGCCGTAGGAGAGCAGATCCTCGGGCATCACTTCCGAGAGGAGCTCGGCTGCCTCAGTCGAGTTCTTTGAACGGATGTCGGCACCGAACCCGACGGCGTTCTTGCCGATTCGCTTGGCGATGATCTTGTCGAGGTCGGCGAAAGCGCCGCCGCAGATGAAGAGGATGTTCGTGGTGTCGATCGAGAGGAACTCTTGGTGCGGATGCTTGCGCCCGCCCTGCGGAGGCACCGAGGCGACCGTCCCTTCGAGGATCTTCAACAGCGCCTGTTGGACGCCCTCGCCCGAGACGTCGCGCGTGATCGACGGGTTGTCCGCCTTGCGCGCGATCTTGTCGACTTCGTCGATGTAGATGATCCCGGTCTCGGCCTTCTTGATGTCGAAGTCCGCGGCCTGGATCAGCTTCAAGAGGATGTTCTCGACGTCCTCACCGACGTAGCCGGCCTCGGTGAGCGCCGTCGCATCGGCGATCGCGAAGGGGACGTTGAGGATCCGCGCCAGCGTCTGCGCCAACAGCGTCTTACCGCAACCCGTCGGACCAAGCAGCAGGATGTTCGACTTCTGGAGCTCGACCTCCCCGTCCTCGGTCACCATCTGAAC
>Ga0066710_100008392_pt1 | contig 10034 bp, 10 predicted proteins | sample GraSoiAngelo_159_FD_79666 | JGI IMG/M metagenome (GOLD analysis project Ga0066710, IMG submission 79666) | Grasslands soil microbial communities from the Angelo Coastal Reserve, California, USA - 14_1009_16_40cm | ecosystem: Environmental > Terrestrial > Soil > Grasslands | place: USA...
CGCGGTCGTATGATTGATCGTCGCGCCGTTTTGTTGGTGCACGAATGTGCGCTTGCGCGATTCCCAGATGCGGTCCGCAACCATGTCCATCGCGCGATCCAGCGAAATTTCTGTCCACTCTTTCGCGCGCGGCGCGCGATATTTCATTTTTGTCTCGCGCCGATCATGCGTGAGTAATTGATAAGAAGCCGCGCCTTTCGGGCAAAGATTACCCTGGCTGATCGGACTCTCCGGGTCGCCTTCGATCGAAATCAGTTTCCCATCCTTGTGATAAACGAGCTGACCGCAACCGACTCCGCAATAAGGGCAAATCGATCGCGCCACTTGCGCGCCGTCGATCCGCGCGTGCATCGCGCGCGTTTTGTCCGACATCGCTTCCAACCCTGTGCCGTCGGCCCGCTCACGAATTTGACGAATGAGCGGCCATTTCGAAAGCAAGCCTGTGAGCGACGTCATCGTAATTTAATAGCTTGAGCGACAATCTCCGTTGCTAACTTTTTCATGGGCAACGGTAAAGCGCGAGAAAATTTGGGCTACGACCATCGACGAAAGACTTAATTTTGTGCCATTGGCGGTTGATCTTGCGGTCGAATTGGGCGTTTGCGCGATTGAAGGAAAGCGGTGATCTGCGCGAGTTCGTCCGGCTTGAGTGAGTTGCCGAAGGCGGGCATGTTCACGCCCCCGTTAACAATGCGGATGACGATGTCGCTCTCGGCAAGTTGATCACCGATATAGGTGAGATCGGGACCTCGACGTCCGCCGTAACCATGAATGAGGTGACAGTTGAGACAGCCTTTGTCGCGAAAGAGTTTTGCACCGGTGAATACTGGTCCGCTGGTTGCGCCAACTATTTTTTCCGGCAGCGGTTGCGGATCGAAGTTTGGAGACCACGGCGAGTTTGCGCCCGCTATCCAAAGCGAGCCGATCAGGATTACGCTGAGCAGAACCACAGCAATTGACCATGGGCGCCGCGATGGCGCGCGCTCACCTCTGTTGTTCAGTATCGGCGCCGCCAGCAAAACAATGCCGATGATCACCGGTGTGAGAATCATGACGTAGCCTTCGACCTCCGGCGGGATCAACGCGAGCAGCGCGAAGGCCCAAAGCAAATACCAGTCAGGCCGCGGGTCGGCATTGAGGACGCTAGGGTCCGGCGGGGCGTCGAGCTTTGGCGGCCCGACAAAGTACGAAAGCAACGCGATCACCACGAGCACCCCGGTACCGAAAACGAAATCCCGCCAGGCGCCTTCGGGGTAGAATGGACGCCCGGTCTTGTGCATCCGTTCTTCATATTCGGCTCGATAGGTTGCCGGTTCGACTACCATGCCCGCAACCGGCGGCTCGGCGATGCCGTGGCGCAACACCAGCATGAGATGTATGCCGATGAAAAGGAATATGAGCGCGGGCATGATGAAAACATGGATGGCGAAAAAGCGGCTCAACGTTGCGCCACCGATCGTTGTTCCACCGAGGATAAATTGCGCCAGAAAATCGCCGATGAACGGCACCCGGCCCGCCTGTTCAGCAGCTACGACGACAGACCACGCGGCGGTTTGGTCCCAGCGCAACAGTTGGCCGGTGAATCCCATCATTATCGTGAATGCAAGCAGCAGCACACCGGTCGTCCAATTCATCTCGCGCGGATACTTGTAGGAGCCAAACAAAAATGTCTGCGCCATATGCGCCCCTACCATCAGCACCATGGCCGACGCGCCAAAGTAATGCATCCCTCGAAGGAACCTGCCGAAAGGCGCTTCGTTAGTGATGAATTGCAGCGTCTCGTAAGCTTGCGACGAGGATGAGGCGTAGGAAAAAGCCAGGGCCACTCCGGTTACCACTTGAACGATGAACGCGACCAGCGTGGCGCTGCCGAAGACGTACCACCAGCGGGCGTCATGCGGGACGAGATGTTTCAAGCTCGGGCCGATCAACGCCGAAATCCCGAGCCGATCATCCAGCCAACGCCACGACCCTATAATGAGCCGTTTCATAGCGTCTGTAGCCGCGACCGTTGGTCGCGGCTTTCCTTAAGTGGCCACGTGCCGACGAGCGGCTTCATAAGGTCGTGGTGATCGGAATGGCCATCGTTTTGATCTGCACCTGGCCGTTTGCAGTCCGCACATCGTAGCGAATCAACGGCTTTGGCGGCGGCCCGGCAGCGACGGTTCCATCAGAGTAGTAAACGCCGCCGTGACAGGGGCACATGAACAGATCGGCGTCCTGCAGCCAGCGCACCGGACAGCCCAGGTGCGTGCAGTTGACTGAGAATGCAATGAAGTCGACGTCGTTCACGCGGCGCAGCCACAGTGCGCTCTTTGCGGTAATCCCCGCCCATGGAAGTGACGAAGGATCGGTGATGGCGACGCTAACCGTTTTGCCAACTTCGTAGTCCGTGATGTTACCAACGGAAATCCATTTGCCTGTGGTCTTCCGAAAAATCGGCGCGACTACAAAACCAACGAGCGGAATCCCAAGAATGGCCGCGCATACACCGCTGAGCCCGATACAGAGTTTCTCCAGGAAACGTCGGCGGGTCATTTCCTCCGGCGTCACCGGTCGTTCTGGCAATGGTTGATCAGTGATGACTTGGTTCACGGAGAATTTCGTAAATCCATCCGGCGAGCGATGCCCAAAAAAGACCGATGCCAACTGCGAGGATAACCCATGAGGTGATCAGGCCCCACAAAAGGAACGTTATTCCCATCGCCAGGCCAGCGGGGAAAAAGTTCGGACGAGGCAGCGTTTCGTGTGGCAACGGCTCCCAGCCCTGGCGCACGTTCGGATGTGTTTCGTCTGTCATAAAGCTTTGTCCGTGACTGGTGCGCTCGCGACAGGATGGGCGAACCAGCGCGCAAGCTGCGCAACGATTGCGCTCAGATAAACCAGACACATCGGCACCCACATGAGAAGACCGCCGACCTGTTGGTCTGTCTCCGGAGTGAGACCCCACTTCGTGTGAATTAAATTCAGTATGCCCAGGCGATCAGCCGGCGGTTGGGCATAAATCGGACATACGCTCACCGGCGAGAAGGTGATGAGAATTCCGAGAATGCTGCAGGCGACGCAGGCGCTGAAGAGATAAAGCACTGCGCCGGGCGGCGATATGCGCTCATCCTCGCGGGGGGCAAGAATTTGTCGCCAGAAAATCGCGCCTAACAAGAGGAGCGAAGAAATTTGCAGCGCGTTAACGAACTGTGATGAGACTGCGGCATTGCAAAGAGGCCGTGCATGCCACAACCACATTGCACTGACACCGGCGATCCATCCGACGAACGGATTGGCAATGAGCCATGAGCGCGATCCGAGCGACACACTGCGCGGCAGACTCATCAAAAGCAGCGCGGGCACAATCAGCAGCAACAAAATGTGTTGCAACATATGGGCGCTGAAAAGATAGCCCGCTGCCAGCGCATTAAGCGGAGACACTAACGTCAGCACAAACACGCCAAGTGCTGCAAGCAGATACGGAATGCGACGATTGAGGCCGAAGGCCCACGCATACGCGATAAGTGCAACGCCGCTTAAGACGAGCGCTGTTGTATTCCATGTCCATGCAGAATTGAGAAATTGCTGTGTCGTCATCGGATTAAAGGCCAGAGGTAAACGATCGAAAACACGAACACCCACACGACATCGACGAAGTGCCAGTAGTAACCGACTGCGCCAAGCGCGGGGAAACGACCGTGTTTGAGATTACTGACAAGAGCTACACCGAGCACGACCAGCAAGGCAAGCAAACCGAAGCTGACGTGCAATCCGTGGAACCCAGTAAGCGTGAAAAATGTCGTCGCGAAAAGATCCAGCCCCACGGTCACGCCGCTCTGAAACAGATGCCAGTATTCCAATGCTTGGCCGACGATGAAAATGCCTCCGAGCACAATCGTCGCGATAAGCCAAGCCTTCATTTTCCCAAGTTTGTTTGCACGCAGGCCCGCTTCGGACCGCCAGATTGTAAAGCTGCTCGCAAACAAGCAGATGCTGAAGATGGTCGTCTTAAGCACGTCCAACTGCTGCGCCCCGGGCCCACTCTGCGAAGTCGCGTTATAAAACAGATAGGCGAGGATCAGCACTCCGAAGAAGCCTGCTTCGGAAATGATGAAAGTGAGGACGCCGGCTTTGATTTTGTCCGGTCGAAAGGTGTCGATCGCTCCTCCTACGGGTACGACCGGGTCCGGACGATCAGGGTTCGCATAATCCCAGAGCGGACGTCGGCTGTGAATCGGTGGCAGCGCATCAAAATTCTCATGCGGCGGCGGTGAAGTGGTCGCCCATTCCAGCGTCCAAGCATTCCACGGATTATCGCCCGCCGGTTGCCCGCGGAAGAGACTGATCACCAAATTCCACACGAACAAAATGGACCCGGCCGCCATGAAAAATGCGCCTATGGTTGAGACCATGTTCATCCAGCCCCAGCCCGGCAAGTCCGGATAGGTAAAGGTCCGCCGCGGCATGCCGGCCAATCCAAGCACGTGTTGAATCATGAACGTCAGGTTGAAGCCGATGGTCATCAGCCAAAAAGTCCATTTGCCGATCCGCTCCGACATCATTCGACCGCTCATTTTCGGAAACCAATAATGAACCCCACCCATGATCGCGAAGACGATCAGCCCGACAAAAATGTTATGAAAATGTGCGACCAGGTAGTAGCTGTTCTTGGTTTGCCAGTCGAGCGGCGCGACCGCGTGACTGATGCCGGTGAGTCCGCCGATCAGAAATTGCAGCAGAGCTGCGACGCAGAAAAGCATCGGCGTGGTAAATCGCACACGGCCGCCGACCATCGTTGAGCTCCAGGCAAACAGCTTCACACCGGTTGGAACGGCGATAAGCACGCTGGCCGCGACAAAGAAAAGATCGACCGCGTGTCCGAGCCCGACTGTGAACATGTGATGTGCCCAGACCAGCAGACTCAAAAAGACGATGACCACGGTCGAAGCAGCGACAAACTGGTAGCCAAAAATCGGTTTCCGCGAAAAAACAGGGATCACTTCCGACAGGATGGCCCAAGCCGGGATTGCGACGATATAAACTTCCGGGTGCCCGAATGCCCAGAAAATGTGCTGCCACATGATGGCTGAGCCGCCGCCGAACGGGAGGAAGAATCGTCCCTGAAGCAGTCGATCGATCAGCAACATTACCAGCCCCGCATTGAGAATGGGCAGCGCCAGAATCACCAGGAACGCGTTGCAGAAGATCATCCACGTGAACAATGGAAGCCGTCGCAGCGTCATGCCTGGCGCACGCTGAGTTAAAACCGTGACGATGAAATTGATGCCAGTGCTCACCGAGCCGATGCCGAGCACCAACAGCGATATCGCCCAGTAATCTACGCCGAGCTGCGAGGAATAGGGCGCCTCACTCAGCGGCGTGTACGCGAACCAGCCGACCGCCGGCGCGCCGCCCGCGAGAAAACTGAAATGCAACAGGATGCCTCCGAACGGGACCAGCCACACACCTAGCGCGTTCAGGCGCGGGAAGGCCATGTCGCGCGCGCCGATTTGCAGCGGCAAAACGTAGTTAGCGATGCCGAACACCGCCGGCATCGCGACGAGAAAAATCATCGTCGTGCCGTGCATAGTGAACAGCCAGTTGTAAGTATCGGGAGCTAACAACGTGTTGTTAGGCACGATCAATTGGAGCCGTATCAAAAGCGCTTCGATCCCGCCGATGACGAAGAACGCGAGCGCCGTCAGCATGTAGAGAATGCCGATGCGCTTGTGATCGACACACGAAAGCCACGCCAGCTTCCAGTGCTGTCGCTCCGCGGGCGTCAGCAGATGCGCGACTGTGGCGGTAATCGTCGTGGTCCCGTTCATTTCACCTTCTCGCCCGCGGTGACGCAGGCAATCCTGCCTGCGAGTGTCTGTTGCAAGGAGCGGCGGCCTCCGGTCCGCCGCTGGGCGATTTGGAGATGGCCCCTCCTTGAAAAGAGGCAGACAAGATTGTCTGCTTCACGTCTGTGTTCATTTCAATGTTTCGATGTAATCAGCAAGCTGAGTGACTTGTTCGTCTGTAAATTTGAAGTTGGGCATCTTGGCCCCGATCTTCACCTGCTGCGGATCGTGCAGCCAACGGCGCAAGTTTTCCGGCGTGTTGGCCACGATTCCCGCACCGAGTTGTTTGCGACTCGCGAAATGGGTGAGGTCCGGCCCGAAGGTTGCGGAAGCGATTGTGCCTTTGATGGCGTGGCAGTTTACGCAAGTCATTTGCTCGAACAGCGCGAGACCTTTCTGCGCATTTTCACTCGCTGGCGGAGGCGCAGGGGCAAGTTGCGCCTGTTCCCACTTCTGAAATTCCTCCTGCGGCTCGGCGACCAGCAGAAAGTGCATCCATGCGTGTTGTGTCCCGCAGAACTCCGTGCAAAACCCGAGATACGTCGCGGGTTTATCCGCCTGAATCCAGAGATGATTCGGATGACCTGGCACCGTCGTAAGTTTTCGCGCCAACTCCGGCACCCAAAACTCGTGCAGCACGTCCACGGAATCCAATCTTAGCGCGACTGCTTTGCCCACTGGAATATGAATCTCATTTGCTACGATAGCGCCCGAGTTTGTGTAGCGCGCTTCCCACCACCATTGATGACCGATCACCACGATGTCGGGCTTCGGGGGTGGCGGCGGGTCAGAGATGCCCATGGTTCGCGCCGAGAGCACGAACAGAATGGTAACGATGGCAAGCGGTATCGCCGTCCACACAATCTCGATCGTGTTATTCCCTTCGACCTGCTCCGGATCGCGTTCGCCTTCGCGCCATCGGGGGAAACCCAGCAGGGCATACATCACGATGCCGACGACCACCGCGAAAATGACCACCATCACGACAATGACGACGATGGCCAGATCAAAAATCGCGCGCGCCTGCGGCGACTGCGGATTGAACACCTTGACAACATCCGCGACTAAGAACGCTGCGCTAAACGAGTGCAGATTCATCAGCTTTCCTCCTCTTGCGTTAACCGCGCTGCCAAAGCCGAGGAGCCAGCTTGTAACCAGATGTGGTTAGCCTGGCCGGGCACCGTCGTCATTTTGCGCGTCAACTTGGGCACCCAAAATTCGTGCAGCACATCCTTTGAATCCAAGAGGACGGACAAAGGTTTGCCGGCCGGAATGTGGATCTCATTCGCCGTCACAACTCCCGACGCCGGATAATCGGCCTGCCACCAGAATTGATGTCCGGTCACGACTAAATCGGGGGAAGGCACCGGCGGCGGATCAACCAGATTCATGGCGTGATTGTTAGCGCAAAAAGGAACACGACAATCAAAAGCGGAATCGCCGTCCAGATCATTTCCACTCTCTTATTTCCCGCGATTTGCTTCGGCTCAAGGTCGCCGTCGCGCCCGCGGAAACGAAAGATCGCGTAGACGATCGCGCCCGTTACGATGACGAAAACGAGGATGAAGACGATCGTTGAAACAATCCCCAAATCGTAAATGACGCGTGCCTGTGGCGACTGCGGATCCAGAGCATTTGAGGTGTGCATCGTAGGAACCTACATTTTTCTTTATCCTATCTCCTTAAAGCCTGCGCGGTCCGCGCCCTCGCGGATCTGACCAACGAGTGGCCAATTGCAGAGCAACGCAGTGAGCGATGTCATGTCGTTCAATCCTCGCTTAAGCGGCTATTTTCCTTGGTACTCTTTTTATTGCAGCGGTAAAGCATAAAAGATTTGCAGCCGATGAAAGAGGTTGCGCACAACATCTGCGAGCGCGATTCATCAAGTTGAAAAGGGCCGCATTTGGCGCGTTACGAAATGCCGATGAGCACGCCAGTGATAAAAACCAGGGCGCCTCCCAGGCCTACCTGCAATGCTGCCGACACTGTAGGAGTGTCCATGTAGCGATGCCGAATCCAGGTAATTGTCGCAAGCTCGACGAGCACCACGCCGAAGGCGACAATCATCGCCACGCGAAAAGCGGGGATCAGAAAGGGCAATGTATGACCAAGTCCGCCGAGCGCCGTCATCGCACCACAGATCGAGCCGCGAAGCCAGGGATGTCCTCGCCCAGTCAACGTGCCGTCATCAGAGAGTGCCTCCGCAAATCCCATGCTGATTCCTGCGCCGATTGACGCGGCCATCCCGACGAGAAAAGCAGCCCAGGTGCTGCGAGTCGCAACAGCCGCGGCAAACACCGGCGCCAAGGTTGATACAGATCCATCCATCAGGCCTGCTAAACCTGGTTGCACGATCTGAAGCACGAACAGCCGCCGCCGGGCTCGATCTTCATCTTCCTTCACTTTTGGATTCAGCTTTTGCTCGGTCAATTCTTGCGCCCGGCTTTCATGCGTCCGCTCTTCTTGCGCGAGATCATCCAGCAACTGCCGCACGTGGGCGTCTTCCGTTCGGCGCGCCGCCTTCTCATAGAACCGGCGTGTTTCTACTTCGATCGCGCTCGCCTGCTTCCGCACGACATCCAATCCCAGGGGACGTACGAGCCACACCGGGCGGCGTTGTACGAATCCCTTTACGTCCTGACGCCGAATGAGCGGAATGTGTTCTCCGAATTTCTCGCGATACAATTCAATGAGCCGTCGCCGATGACTGGATTCCTCGCTCCGCATCGCATCAAATAAAGAACCCGATGCCGGATAGCTATCCTTTAATCCCTCCGCGAAATCGGCATAAACTCGTTCGTCTTCTTCTTCGAGAGAAATGGCCAGCGCCAGAACCTCGCGCTCAGACAGATCATTAAAATTTTTCATGGATGTTGCCTCAGGACTTGAATAGCTGACGGGTTTGCTTGTATCGCGGCTCCCTCTTTTGAGAGAATGGTAACCGGACTAACCGTCAACGTACTTTGACTTCGACGCCCGCTTCCTTTTCGAGCGCCTTGATTACGGCGGAGGCGTTCTCTTTCCCGAAGCCAAGCGCAGTAGCCGATTCGAGATTTTTTTCGACAACATGCAGAGCCGGAATGGGTGACTCCAGACTTTTAGCAAATTTTTCAATGAGGCCCGCGTCCTTGAGCATGAGCTTAAGTGCGAAGCTTGTAGAAAAATCGCGTCTTAAAATATTCTGACCATTGCTCGCAATCAGCGGTGAGCGGAAGTCGGCGACTTTCAGGACTTCCATTACGGTGTTAAGATCAAGGCCGGCTTTTTGCGCGAGGACCAGCCCCTCTGCGAGCGCTTCCATTTCCAACGCCACAATGAGATTTCCCACCAGCTTCATGACCGCGGCATTTCCGTTCTTGCCGAAATAGTGAACGGTTTGACCCAATTGCTCCAAGAGCGGTTTCACTTTTTCAAAAATCGCCTTGTTGCCCGCGGCAATAATCCAAAGCTTGGCATCCGCGGATTCCTTTTTGCTGCCAAAGACCGGCGCATCGAGAAAATCGACACCGTGCTTTGTATAAGCTTCCTGTTCTCGCAAACTCGTCGCGGGAAGAACCGTGCTCATGTCGATCGCGATCTGGCCTTCGTTGATGCCACTTAGAATTCCTTTCGCGCCAAAAACAACTTCCTCGACGGCCTTGTCGTTGCTCAAACTGTACATTACTAGCTCGGCGTTGCGGACAGCGTCCGCTGGAGTACCGGCCACGCGTGCGCCTTTCCTGGCGAACGGTTCACATTTTTCAACGCTCCGATTCCAGACGGTAAGCTTGTACCCGCCTTTGAGAAGGTTGGATGCCATGCCGCCACCCATGTTCCCGAGACCGAGGTAGGAGATTGTCTTTATCATATGTGGCGCTAAGCTCCCCGCTCTTTTCTATTGTCGCCCATCGTGAATTCGCAGATCGCGGAAAAATCCTTTGTGTCGTGTCCGCCGCGCATGGCCAGTCGATAGATTTCTTTGGTCATATTAGTTAGGGGCATGGCTACACCAGATTCGTACGCACTCACCGATGCGAGATGCATATCCTTTTGCATCCAGCGCAACGGAAATTCGGCTTCGTAATTTCCGCTCTCTATTTTTTCTCGCTTCGACGCGAGAAACGGTGCGACCGCAGGCGTGCCGAGCAGGGAGTCAAACAGCATTTTTCGCGAGATTCCCAGCCCTTCGCCCAAAGCCATCGCTTCCGCGAACGCGGCCATTCC
>Ga0066710_100008393_pt1 | contig 10034 bp, 9 predicted proteins | sample GraSoiAngelo_159_FD_79666 | JGI IMG/M metagenome (GOLD analysis project Ga0066710, IMG submission 79666) | Grasslands soil microbial communities from the Angelo Coastal Reserve, California, USA - 14_1009_16_40cm | ecosystem: Environmental > Terrestrial > Soil > Grasslands | place: USA...
CATAGAGATCCCAGACGCCGTTGACGATCGCGGCGAGCGCGAGGTGGATCACACCCTTCTCCGGACCGAGCCAGCGAAGCTGTGAATCGCCGGCGAGATCGCGCCAGAAGCCGGCGAAGTCGGCGGTGATGTCCGCGAGCCGCTGCCCGACGACGAGATGACGAAACGCCTCGATCGCCGCCGCGACCACTTCATTGCCGCGGCCGATCGTGAACGTCAGCCCGTGACCATCCAGACCTGATTCGGTCTTCAGGATGACGTACGCGGCCGAGTAATCCGGATCGACATGGACCGCGTCGGTGCCCGCGAGGGTGCGGGACGTCGGGAAGCGCAGGTCGATCACGTCGAGGTCGCGGATGATCACAGGCGCTCCCTCGACACGAAGGACACCAAGGACACAAAGGCGAGAACGTACAAGAATTTTCTCTGTGTCCTTTGTGTCCTTTGTGTCCTTTGTGTCGAAGCGATCACGTCGTCTGTCTCCACCGGTCCAACGCGACCGCCCCGACGATGATCGTTCCGGTGACGATTTGCTGCACCCAGTTCGGCAATCCCTGCTGCGAGCAGCCGATCTGGATCACGGCCATGATCGCTGCGCCGGCCAGCGTGCCGACAACGCTGCCCCTGCCGCCGAGGAGGCTGCCGCCGCCGATGATCACGGCGGCGATGACGTCGAGCTCGAGGCCGACCGCGACGGTCGGATCCCCGACCGACAGCTTCGAAAACTCCATCACGCCCGCGAGCCCCGCCAGCGCGGCGCCGATCGTGTACACCGCGCACTTTCGGCGGTTGATTCTCACGCCGCACAACCGCGCGGTCCGCTCATTCGATCCGATCGCGAAGAGATGGCGGCCGAACCGCGTGTAGCGGAGCATCAGCGCGACCAGGATCGCGAGCGCGACCGTCAGCCAAATCCCCGTCGGCAGCAACAGCCCCCGGCCATCGCGCGCGGTCCGCAGCAGATCGTTGATCCAGGTGATCGGCGCTTCGATCCGCCGCTCGTCCGCCAGCCCCTTCGCAGCGCCGCGTACCAGCAGCATCGTCCCGAGGGTGACGATGAAGGGGACGACGCGCAGCTGCGTGATCAGCAGGCCGTTCACTGCACCGCAGGCCGCGCTGGCCGCCACCGCGGCGGCGGTCGCGATCGCCGGTCCATGCGCGCGCAGCACCAGCGCGACGACCACCGTGCTCAACGCGACGATCGAGCCGACCGACAAGTCGATGCCCCCCGACACGATGATCATCGTCATGCCGAGCGCGGCGACGGCGACGATCACCGTCTGCCGCGCCATCAGCTCGACGTTCGCCGCCCGAAAGAACTGCGGACCGATCAGCGCCCCGAAGATCAGCGAAACGGCGAGGAGCCCGCCGAGCACACCCGCGGCGCCGCTCTCGGTCAGGACACGCCGAAGCCTCATGACGCGGCGTGCGCGCCCGACGCCTCCATCAGCAGCGCATGCTCGGTCCAGTCGCCCGCCGCCCGCGCCGGCCCCAGACGCCCGCGCGACATGACGGCGATGCGATCGCAGACGCCGAGCAATTCCGGAAAATAACTGCTCACGAGCAGCACGGCTTTTTGGCGGCCCTGACCAGCCTTCGCCAAGGCTTCGGCGGTCCGCCGTAGCTTCAGCGAAGGCGGAAAGGGCCGCCTTACGACCGTGTTGTCGTAGCGCGGGCCTTTCAGGCCGGGGTCCCCGCCGCGCGGACTGTGCGCGGCGGGGTGGAGGCCCGCGTCGGTGGCCGACACCAGCTCGTCGATCAACTGGTAGATCTGCGCCTTGCTGCTGACGTCGATGCCGCGTGTCGGCTCGTCGAGGATCAGCGCGTCGACGTCATGATGCAGGAGCCGCGCGAACGCGACCTTCTGCTGGTTGCCGCCCGACAGCTGCGCGACGGCCTGTCGCGGCCCGGAGCACCGAATCGCGAGGCGATCGATCCATCGCGCCGCGGCCGCGTCCTGGCGCGACGGCAGCACGGTGAACGCCGGCCACGTCAGCCCGAGGGGCTCGAGCTTCGTCACGGTGATGTTGTCGGCGACGCTCAACGCACGCGCGAGTCCTTCGCCGCTGCGATCCTCGCTGAGCATGCCCATGCTCTGACGCCATCGCTCGTGCGGCGTTGCCGCGCCGGAATACGCCGCGACTCTGATGCGCCCGCTCGTCACCGCCTCGAGACCAAAGATCGTCCGCAGCAAACGAGTTCGTCCCGCGCCAAGGAGACCCGCGATGCCGAACACTTCTCCACGATGCAGCGTGAACGTCGCCGAACCCGGCACGAGATCCTCGACGGTGAGGATCGCCTCGCTTCTCGCGCGAGCGCTCCGCGGATACAGATCGTCGAGCGCGCGTCCGACCATCAACCCGACGATCTCCTCCGCGCGCGTTCGCGCCGTGATGCCGTCGCCCGCGTTCCGGCCGTCGCGCAGGACGACGAAACGGTCGGACACCTCCTTCACCTCCTCGATGAAGTGCGAGATGTAGACGATCGCATGACCCTGACGCTTCAGCCGCCCGATCAGATCGAAGAGCGTCCGCACGTCGCCGTGCGTGAGGCTGCTCGTCGGCTCGTCGAGAACAAGAACGCGACAGCCGCTCGCGAGCGCGCGGGCGATCTCGACGAGCTGCTGACCCGCCGGCGACAGATCGCCAACGATCGCGTCGGGCGAGATGTCCTGATGACCGAGCTCGGTGAGCGCCGCGACCGCAATCTGCCGGATGCGGTCGCGCTGCAGGAGTCCTCGACGCGTCGGCTCGACGCCGAGCACGATGTTCTCCATCACCGTCAAGTGCGGCGCGAGCGACAGCTCCTGATAGATCATCGCGACGCCGGCCTGACGCGCGTCGAGCGGATGGCGCGGCGCATACGGCGCGCCGTCGATCTGCATGACGCCGGCGTCGGGCTTCAGCGCGCCCGCCAGAATCCCCATCAACGTGCTCTTGCCGGCGCCGTTCTGCCCGACGAGCGCGCACACTTCACCGGATCGCACGGCGAAGTCGACCTCGTCTAGCGCGACGGTCGCGCCGAACACCTTGCGAACGCCGCGCATCTCGAAGCGCGGCGGCTCGCTCACGGCTTCAACCATTTCGTCAGGTCGGGATGCAGCAGCTCGTTGTTCTCCGGATCGCTCATGCGATCGCGCGTGACGAGCCGAACGCCGGTATCGATTCGCTTCTCGACGCGTGCACCGTGAATGTGCGACACGATGGTCTTCACGCCGAGGTACCCCATGTTGACCGGATCCTGGAGGACGAGACCATCGATGTGCGCATCGGACAATCCTTTCACGAGGCTGTCGGATGCATCGAAGCCGATGAACTTCACCTTGCCGGCCCACCCATTGGCCTCCAGCACGCGCAGCATCGCCAGCGTCGTCGATTCGTTCGGCGTGAAGACGCCGTCGATGCCGAGACGGCCGTCGGACACCTTGTAGCGGCTGAGCAGCGCTTCGCTCTTCTTGTACGCACCTTCGACGTCCGCGCCGCCGTACTGATTCGAGCTCACGACCTCGATGCCTTTGCGTCCGGCGATCGTCTCGAGGAACCCCTCTTCGCGCTGCACCGTGCTCTCGGAACCCTCGGCGTAGCGGAGCAGGATGACTTTCCCGCCGTCGCTGAGCAGGGTTGCGAGATGCTCGCCGGCCAGTCGTCCGCCCTTGCGGTTGTCGGTCGCGACGAAGCTGACGTAGTCGTCGCCTTTCAGTCCCGAATCGATCACGACGACCGGAATGCCGGCGCGTTTCGCATCGGCGACCGGCGGCGCGAGCGCCGAGTCGTCGAGCGGCGCGAGCACGATGCCCGACACTCCGCGCGTGACGAAGCCTTCCACCTCGGACACCTGCGACGCGCGGTCGTCTTCACGCAGCGGTCCGCGCCAGACAACGGTGACGCCGAGCTCCTGCGCCGCCTTTTCCGCGCCCGCATGAATGCTCTGCCAGAACACGTGCGTCGTCCCTTTCGGGATCACGGCGATCGTCATCGCGCCGGAGTCTGTAGAGCGGCGAGAGCAACCAGCCGCGAGCAGCATCACGATCAACAAACCTCGCCACCACGGAGGACACGGGGGACACAGAGGAACGGTCCTGTAAGAAAAAGATTTTGACCTCCGCGTCCTCCATGTCCCCCGTGGTGGAGAGGTTTGTGTCACGCCCGTTCTCCTATCGTCGTTCTTTTCAGATTCCAGAATCGCTGCGCGTTGCCGCCGAGAACGCCTTCGCGCTCATCGCGCGAGAGATGCGACACGTAATCGGTGACCAGCGACATCGCGCGCGCGTAGTCCGATGCGAGCGTGCACACCGGCCAGTCTGATCCGACCATGAGGCGACCAGGACCGAAGCAGTCGAACGCGACGTCGAGGTACGGTCGCATCTGCGCCGGCGTCCAGCGGCGCCAGTCCGCTTCAGTCACGAGGCCCGAGATTTTGCACAGGACGTTGGGAAACGCGGCGAGCCGGTGGAGATCGCGCGCCCAGTCGTCGACCTCGCCGCTGCGGATCGGCGGCTTCGCGAGGTGATCGAGCACGAACGGCTGCTGCGGAAAGCGGGCGACGAACTCGGCCGCCACCGCCAGGTGACGGCTATGAATAAGGATGTCGTACGCCAGCCCGAATTCCTCGAGCAGCGCCATCCCGCGACAGAACGGCGGCTGCAGCAGAAACCGATCGTCGGCTTCAGACTGGACAATGTGGCGGATGCCGACGAGTTTCGAATGACTCGCGAATTGTTCGAGTTGCGCACGGGCGTCATCCGATTGCAGGTCGACCCATCCGACGACGCCGGCGATGAACGGATGCGCGGCGGCGAGCGACAGCAGCCACCGCGTTTCTTCGAGCGTCTGCCGCGCCTGAACCGCCACACCCGCATCGAATCCGGCGCGCGCCATCTCACGCTTCGCCGCGTCCGGCAGAAAATCGCGGCGCAGCGGGATCATCGAGTCGTCGATCCAGCCGTACTCGGCGGCGTCGTATCGCCAGAAATGCAGATGGCTGTCAACCTTCATTTTTGCACCGGCGCCGGGGCCCCACGGGCACCCCAACGCGGCTGCCGCGTTGGGGACCCCGCCACGTCGGCGCAAGCTGTCGCAGATGCCGCGGCTCCGGCCGCGGCACGCCACCCCAACGCGGCTGCCGCGTTGGGGACCCCGGCATGGCCGGGCCCCACGCGCGGCTGCCGCACGTGGGGCCCGTGGCCGCAGGCGCTCATAACGGCGTACCACCAGAGGCACTCGATCGGTAACATGCTTCGACCACGGCCATCGTCTTGATCGCGTCGTCGACCGGCGAGACGAGCGCGGCGTCGTCGCCCGCGATGAATCGCTGCAGATTCGACATCGGCCCCTCGAACGCTTCCGTGAACCACGATCCGCGCAGCGGCACGGGCTGCCACGATCCGCCGCCGAGCGCGACTTCGAGCTGATCGGGCGGACCCGAAGGATAGTCGAGATTGACGCCGAGCGTCAGGATAGCGGCGCCCGCTGTCCCTTCGACCTTGAACATCGACGCGCGGTGGCGGCCGTTCGACGCGTGCGTGTGGTTCAGCGTCAGCGAACAGCGCAGCCGATCGCCGTAGTCCAGGATGATCGAGCTGCGCGTGTCGCGAAACGATCCGAGCGCCGGATGCGCGACCGCGCGACAGTAGACGCCGCGCGGCTCGCCGGCGAGCGATCGGATCGCGTCGAGGTAGTGAATGGAGTGATACAGCACCTCGAGCCGCGGCGCGTGCTGCAGAAACGACCACTGCTCCCACGGCTGTCGGTCGACCACGCGGACTTCGACGTCCGTCAGCTCGCCGAGCCGCCGCTCCTCGATCAGCTGACCGAGCGCGATCATGTTCGGGCTGAAGCGCAGCTGAAAATTGACGGCGGCGGTCAAGCGGCGATCGTGACACGTGGCGAGGATGCGCCGCGCGCCGTCGAGGTTCTCGCCCATCGGTTTCTGAATCAGCAACGCCGCGCCTTCCGGCAGCCGCTCGATGACGCGCTGGATTTGATCGCCAGGCACGGCGAGATCGAACACGACATCGCCGCGCGCGGCCGCTTCGTCGAGGCTATGAAAGACAACCGGGAGGTCGAACGCGCGCGCGGTTTCCTGCGCGGCGTCGACCCGGATGTCGTAGATGCCGGCGACCGGCAGATCGAGCCGGCGATAGGCGGGCAGATGCGCCGTGCGTACGATCGCGCCGGCGCCGATGATGACGATGGGACGCGGATGCGACGGTGTGGGCCACGCCTGCCGGAGACCGGTCATTTTTGCACTGGCGGCGGGGCCCCGCCCCCGCCGCGAGCTATCGCTCACACCTCGCCTCGGATTTCCACGTCCTCGGCTCGGCGCGCCACCCCAGCGCGGCTGCCGCGCGTGGGGCCCGCGCTGGGGGCCCCGGTGTAGCCGCAGGCGCTTGCCTTGATCACGACGTCCGGGTCTGATCGGTGGCTCGCACCGCGCCGATGGGCGCGGGCTCGCGACCGTTCAGCGTGAACACCGGTTCCATGGCGGTCCACCAGTCGCCGGGCGCCGCGCCTGGCGCCGGCTGCTGCAGCGACTTCATCAGCCGTTCCCATTCGGCGACGCGCGGGCTCGACGCGACGTGCGCGGCGAACGTCCGCGCGAGATCGAGGCCGGCCTTCAGCTCGACGATCATCACAAGACGGCGTCCGAGCAGGTGGATGTCGAGCTGCTCGACGCCCGCACGGCGCAGGCTCTCGACAACTTCCGGCCAGACCTGACGATGATGCTCGCGGTAGACCGCCACGGCCGCGGGATCGGCGACGAGATCCGCCATCAGCACGTGTCGATTCGTCATACGACGAGCACTCCGCCGTCGATCGGATACGCCTGCCCCGTGATGAACGACGCTTCGTCGGAGCACAAGTACAACGCCAGAAACGCCACTTCTTCGGACGTACCCATGCGGCCAATCGGTTGATACGAGGAAAGCTGGCGCAGCACTTCTTCTTCGCGCCCCGCATAATGCTTCGCCACGTACTGATCGACGAACGGCGTGTGCACGCGCGCGGGACAGATGCAGTTGCAGCGGATGTTCTGCTTCATGTAATCGACGGCAATCGATCTCGTCATCGTCAGCACGGCGCCTTTGCTCATCGAGTACGCGAAGCGATCGGGCAGTCCGATGAGCGACGCGATCGACGCCATGTTCAGGATCACGCCGCCCCCCTGCGCGAGCATGATCGGTACCGCGGCGCGGGCGCAAAGGAACACGCCCTTCACGTTCACGCGATAGAGCCGGTCCAGCTCCGCTTCGGTCGTCTGCTCGATCGTGCCGACGTGCGCGATGCCGGCGTTGTTCACCAGGATGTCGATCCGCTGGCGCGCGCGTTGGACTCCGGAGAACGCGTCTGCAACTCGATCGGCGTCGGCGACGTCGCAGGCCAGCGCATCGGCCTGACCGCCTGACGCTCGAATGGCTTCCGCGGCGGCGTGTGCGGCCGCGGCATCGAGATCAAGGGCGACGACGTGCGCGCCCTGGCGGCCGAAGAGCCGGGCGATCGCCAGGCCGATGCCAGACCCCGCGCCGGTGACGATCGCGACCTTGCCGGTCAAGAGAAACACGGCGTGGAATACTATACTTTAGCGGTAAAGTCAACGGAAACTGACCGGGATCTCCTCGAGTCGTACTACAGTCGTACTGCAGTCTGACTTCGTGAGGTCCGACTTCGTGAAGTCGTACTGCAGTACGACCTCAGTACGACTTCAGGGGATCGGGATGGTCACCGCGTGGAGCAGGCTTGCGACCATGCGGTCTCCTGAAGGATGTTAGACATCGGAGAGCGGCCTATGAGCCCTGAACATCGGCACACGCCTGAGGAAGAGCGCAAGATTCGCGAGGCTGCCCTCGATGAAACGCTCGCGGAGTCCTTCCCCGCGAGCGATCCGCCGTCCACGATTCCGAACCCCGACGAAGACGACCTGTTGGAAGAGATCGAGGAGATCGAGAACCCATTCTCATCTCGGGATTAGCGAAGTCTTCCGCGCCACGAAGATCAAGTCGCCTGGATACGTCGATCCGTACGGATGCTTCTCGTAATCCGCGTACACGTGCTCGACCTCGAAACCGGATCGCGCGAGCAGATGCTCCGCCTCGAAGCGAAAGACGTATCGCATCGAGAAGGCGTGGACGAGACGCTCGTGGCGCCCGTCCGGATGCGTCACGTGATACACGAGCTCGAAGTGGTTCACCTGCGTGAAGCGATCGGTCGCGACGGTCTTGTGGCGCCGCACGACGCGACGGCCGTCAGGCATCGTGAACTCGGCCTCGTCGCCCACTTCCTCGCCGACCGGACCGTTGACGAGCGCGTCGAGCGACGGATTGAAGATGTCGAGAATGAGGCAGCCGCCGTCGACGAGATGCCGGCGAATCGTCGCCAGGCACGCGAGCTGGTCCTCGACGGTGACCAGATGTTGAAACGGCCGGAACGGAATCGTCGCGAGCGTGAAGCGTCGATCGATCTCGAAGCTCCGCATGTCGGCCTGCACGAGCGTCACTCTCGACTGCACCGCTTCGGGTTCCTGCTGCAGCCGGTCGCGGCAGACGCGCAGCATGTGCGGCGACGAGTCGACGCCGACGACCTCGACGCCCGCGCGTGCCGTCGGAATCAGGACCCGCCCGGTGCCGCACCCGATCTCCACGACCGGACTGCCGGCGTTGACCGCTTCGCTCATGAAGAACGCGACGTCGGGTCTGCTCCGGTACGGACCGACATGATCGTACAGGTCCGCGACGAACGCGTACTCGTCATATCCGCTGCCGATCGTCATGACGCTCAGAACGCCATCAAGTACGTCATCTTCGCGACGAGGGCGCGGTTCACGAGATCGCCGGTCCGCTCGTCGCGCCGCTCGTTGTACACGAAGAAGAAATCGCTCAGCGGCCGGTGGATGATGTTGAACCGCAGGTTCGAGCTCCACTGGCCCGAGTCGGTGTTGTACTGCAGCAGCGCGTTGACGAACATCTTCGTGTTGAAGTTGTAGTTGACGCGGCTCGTCACGAGCTTCGACACGAACGAGCCGTGCGTCAAATCGATGTCGTTGATCTGAAGGCCGATTGACGCGTTGAAGTGCTCGTTGACGCGAAAGCTCGGGCTGACCGTGTAGCCGCGTTTGTATCCGTCGTAGAACCTGCCGTTCGTATAGCGAAGGTTGGCGGACACGGGGGCGGCCGCGTTCGTGTTCCACAAGATGAAATACTCGTTGAACGTGTACCGGCCGGGGTCCACTTGAACACCGCGCGAGCTGTTGATGGTGAACGACTCGCGAATCTCCTCGGTGTTGGGGTTGACGCCGATTTCGACGAACGCGCTGTTGTGAAAGTTGAACGGCAGGTGAAAGTCCTGATAGAGCGACTCGAGGCCTCCGCCATCGCGCCGTCGGAACGTGTCGAGCTGCCAGTGCGGCCGGATCTCGCGAATCCCCAGCGTCGACATCCATGGCTGGCGAATCGTGTAGCCCGTGTAGAGCAGCGTGTTGTCCACGCCCCGGCGCGGGATGAATCCCATCTCGTCGGTGAATCGCTGACCGATTGTGTTGTACGCGCCGCGGAATTGCCACACGCGTGACTGATAGTTGAAGCTCCCCTTGGCCGAGACGTCCTGGCCCTTGCCCGGTGTCACGACCTCGGGCGAGAACGATTTGGCCGCGTACCCGTTCAGGCTCAGATAACCGAAGCGGAAATTCGCATCGACGCCCGCGACGCGATTGTCGCGCGGACCGAGTTCGTCGCTGGCGAGTTTATTCAGCAGCACGACGCCCACGTCGGAGTTCGCGAGTAGATCGCGTCGCAGCCGAAGCGCCGTGAAGTTCGTCGACGGCACGTCGCCGTGCTCGCGCTGCTGGATGTTCAGCGCGCCGATCGAATAGCGCCCGACGCGTCCGGTCAGCCGCGTGCCGCCGAGAATCGGAATCGCATCACCGGCATCGGACAAGCCAATGCGCCGGCTGAAGAACAGCAGGCTGTCCTGCGAAGAGTTTTGTCGCCCTCCGCCGCCACCACCGCCCCCGCCGCCACCGCCACCGCCGCCGCCACCGCC
>Ga0066710_100008394_pt1 | contig 10033 bp, 6 predicted proteins | sample GraSoiAngelo_159_FD_79666 | JGI IMG/M metagenome (GOLD analysis project Ga0066710, IMG submission 79666) | Grasslands soil microbial communities from the Angelo Coastal Reserve, California, USA - 14_1009_16_40cm | ecosystem: Environmental > Terrestrial > Soil > Grasslands | place: USA...
CGCCGCCGCGCACCACGGTGAACGGCGGGTGGAGCCGGGCGAGCGGCCGCGCACACGCGCTCGCCACCAGCGAGAACACCGGACCGTCGTCCGCGAACCGCACCTCGCGCTTGGTCGGGTGCACGTTCACATCGAGCCGCTCGGGCGGCACCGAAAGCCAGACGGTGGCGGCCGGAAAACGCCCATTCGGCAGCAGATTGCCGTAGGCCTTGCGCAGCGCCTGGCCCAGCATCGGGCTCTGGATCCAGCGCCGGTTGACCAGGAACTGCTGGCCGTCGCGCGTGGCGCGGGCGTGCTCCGGCAGGCCCAGCAGCGACTGGACGCGGATCCCGCCCTGCTGGGCGTCGATCTCCAGCCGCTGCTCGGCGTGGCGCGCGCTCCACAGGGCGCCCGCCCGCTCGCGCACCGAGGCGGCGGCCGGCCACTCGAAGCGCTCGCGCCCGTCGACGACCAGGCGGAAGGCGACCTCCGGGAAGGCCAGGCCGTAGGTCTCCAGCATGCGCAAGGCGGCCCGCGTCTCCCCGCTCTCCGACTTGAGGAACTTGCGCCGGGCGGGGGTGTTGAAGAACAGGTCGCGCACCTCGACGGTGGTGCCGCGCGCGCGCGCCGCGCGACCGCGTTCGACGACCGCCCCGCCTTCGACCGAGAGGAACGCGGCACTCTCCTCCCCCTCGGGGCGGCTCACGATGCGCAGCCGGCTCACGGCGGCGATGCTGGGCAGGGCCTCGCCTCGGAAGCCGAGCGACCGCAGCGTGTCGAGGTCCTCGAGCGCCCCGATCTTGCTGGTGGCATGGCGCTCGAGCGCCAGCTCGAGTTCGTCCTCGGCGATGCCGCTGCCGTCGTCGGCGACGCGGAAGCACCGGTCCAGCGAGCCGTCGATGGCGAGCTCCAGGCGGCGGGCGCCGGCGTCGAGGGCGTTCTCGACGACCTCCTTGAGAGCGGAGAGCGGGCGCTCGATCACCTCGCCCGCGGCGATCCGCGACGCGGTCTCAGGTGCGAGCCGCCGGATCGTGCGCAGCAGCGGAGCGGACATGGAGAGGCAGCATTACACGACGCCGCCCGCAGGGGTCAAGAACGCCGCGGGCGGTCGGGAGCGGCCGCGGGGCGGCGAGCGCCTCTTGGGCGTGCCGGTCGGCCGGGTGGCCGATCAGGCGGCCGGGGCGCCCATCCAGCCGCGGGTGGTGCCGAGGAAGGCGGTGGTGTCCGCGGGGACGATCAGCTGGGCGTGGTCGTCGGTGACGCCGGCCGGCGGCCGCGGCTCACCCGACTCGTCCAGCACCTTGTCCCACAGGGCGAGGATCCGCCGCTGCAGGTGGGTGAAGGCGTCGGGCGCTCCCGCGGTCAGGATCACGATCACCTGGGCTCCGGAGCGCGTCATGCAGTCGGTGTCGCGCAGCTGCTTGCTGAGGCGGTCGCACATCGTCTCCACCACCTCCGCGCCGGCCGGGAAGACCAAGCGGTGGGCGGCGAAGCGCAGCCCGTCGTGACGGTTCCGTTCGACGGCCAGCTCGAGCCGGCCGTCGAAGTCCGCGCGGTCGAGCCAGCGCGGATGGCGGCCGGGCAGGAGCGGGAAGGCCGGTCCGGCCTGGGCCCGATCGCGCTCGTCCCACTTGGTCCGCAGCTCCTCGACCATGCGTTCCCACGCGGTCCAGCCCTGCCCGGGATCGATGCCGGCGGCGGCGACCACGCCGTGATGCTGAGGCGTCCGGAACGGCCACGCGCCCCAGGCCTTCCCCGCCTGCTCGCCGGCCAGCCCGCCCACCACCTGGGGGGAGCCGACGCGGGTCGAGAGCTCGACCAGGCCGCGCAGCAGCGCATCGGCCGGGCCGATCTCGACCGAGGTCTTGGACTGGTCGGGCCCGACCACGTGCATCTCGACGCGGTCCGCGCCGGTCTCTTCCATGAGGACCCGCAACGCGGCCTCGAGGCCCTGGCGATCCTCCGGCGAGGGGAAGTCCTCGAGACTGGCGACGCGCTCGATCTCGCGTCCGCTCGCCTGCACCGGGCTCGGCCGGGTCGGCGCGTCGTCCGAGACGTCGGGGAGCGCGTGCTCCATGAGCGTGTCGAAGTCCGCTCCGCCCACCGAGTTCTCGAACGCCGCGGCGTGCAGGGCGAGCGGCGCCTCCACGGCGGGCGCCTGCGACTGGGTCCCGTTGCCGCTGAAGAATTCCTGGGGCGTGATGCTCGGCGTTCCGAGCGCCAGCAGCAGACCTTCGATCTGGGTGCGGCGCGGACTCCGCTCGCTCACCAGGGCCAAGTCGAAGATCTCGCGCGTCAGGTCGGCCAGGTCGAGCGTCCGCGGCAGCCCGCACAGCTCGGCGAGGCGGATGCCCGCGTCCTCGTGGCGGGTGCCGGCCACCAGACGCACCGACACGCCGGGCTGCTGGAGCAGCTCGGGCATGAGGTCCGCGTCCTGCCAGTCGAAGTCGACCAGCAGCAGGCGGCGTTCCGTGCCCTGGGCTGAAGCGGAGGTCTGGATCGCCATCGAGAAGAGCCCCTTCCGCGGCGCCGGAGTGCACGGACCATACCACCGGCCCGCGGCCGGCCCGCCTGTCGCTTGGCGGCCACCCGGCGTGCGAACCTCCCCATTCGCGTGCAGGATGCATGGCGCGTGGCGGGCGAATCGACCCGCGCCACCTTGCGCATCAGGGTTCGGTCGGCTCGGTCAGGACCGTCGCGCGCAGCTCCCCATCCAGGACGTCGACCGGATAGCGCGCCTTGAGACGGTCGAAGTAGTCGTTGAGCTTGTGCCAGAGCACGACCTGCCGGCGCAGCTCGACGCGACGGTTGAGCTCGTCGGGGTCGGCGGCCAGCCGCTCGGCGATGCGCAGCTTGGTGTAGCCGCCGGGGAACTCGATCCAGTCCGAGACCTGCCCCGGCGCCAGCACCGGATCGCGCTGGCGGCCGAAGACGAGCGAGTCCAGCTGGGCCTTGCCCCCCATCCCGCTCACCTCGGTGCCGGCCGCCGCCTCGGACAGGCGCTGGAGTCCCCCCCAGAGGGTCCCGAGGCTGTCGAACGACCAGCCGGCCGCGAGCATGGAATCCAGTTCGGCCTTCTTGGCCAGCAGCGCGCGGCGGGCGGCCTGCCGGCGATAGCCGTCGAGCGCCTGGTCCTTCGCCTCGTCCCAGGTGGGATCGTGGGCGCTGACGAAGGTGTCCACCCAGCTGATCGCGAAGCCGAGCCCCTCGTAGTAGGCGATCCCGCGATAGAGCTGGTGCGGCTTGAGGCGCTCCAAGTCCTGGATGTAGGGCCTGAGCTCCCGCGGGTAGATGTGGTACTGCCCGACCGTGTGCTCGGAGGCCATCGTCTCGAGGTGGGCGCGGCGCGCCGCCGCGCGCGCGTCGGCGACCGTCTTGAGCGTCCGCAGCAGGCTGTCGGCGCGGTTGCCGGCGATGCGCACCGCCTTCGCCCGGGCGCAGGCGTTGGCCACGTTGGCATACACCTCGGCGAGGGGATGGACGGTGGCCGGCAGGTATTCGAGGCACTCCAAGACGTGGTAGCCGACCTCGGAGCGGACCGGCCCGGTGATGTCGCCCGGCCGCATGGCGAAGGCGGCACGCTCGATGGCCTCGCGCATCTGGCCATGGCGGAACACGCCGATGTCGCCACCGTCGTCCTTGGTGGCGGGATCGTCGCTGTACTGGGCGGCGAGCTTCGCGAAGTCCTCCCCCGCCCGCACCCGCTTGAGGAGGTCCTCCGCCTTGGCGCGCGCCGCCGCGTCCGCGGCGGCCCCCGGGCCCGCCGGGCTGATGAGGATGTGGCGGATGTGGACGATCTCCTGGACCGAGAATTCGTTGACGTGCTCGTGGTAATAGCGCTCGACCTCGGCCCGGGTCAGCGTGACGTTCTCGGGCGGGGTCGGCTCGACCAGGATCCGGGTGAACTCCATCCGGTCGGGCAGGCGATAGGGCGAGGGATCCTTCGCGAAGGCGGCCTGGGCGGCGGTCTGCTCCTCGGCGGCCTGTCGCTCGGCGAGTTGCTGCAGGAGCCGCGGCCGGGCCTGGTCGAACGTGGGCGTGTAGTCGTGGACGACGTCCAGGAGCTGGTAGACCAACAGGCCGCTGGGGATGGCGAGCATCTCGGCGCCGGGGTTGCCGCCGCGGGCGGCCAGCGCCGTGCCCAGCTCGGGGCCGACCCAGCCACTATCGAGGTCGGCCCCCGCCGGGACCGGACCGATCTCCCGGAACCGGGTCATGCTCCGCTCGAGCGCCGGGTCGCGACGACCATGGCTCCAGGCGTCGCGCAGGCGGTCGGCGGCGTCGCGGGTCCGCTCACGCCGTCGCTCGGTCGACCAATGGGCCCGCAGGTCGTCGCGGACCTCCGCCAGCGGACGCTCCACCACGGTTCCGGTCGCCTTGTCGTACGAGGAGTAGTCCGCCAGGTGCGCCCGGTAATAGCGCTCGAGGTCCTGGGCGGTCGGCTCGCCGGGCGGGAACGAGGCGGTGTCGGCGATCGCGTAGCGGAGGTGATAGCCCTCGCCGCGCAGGCTCTCGCGCCCGGATGCGTAGAGCGCGCGCAGCTCCCGCTCGTCCTGGCGGGCCTTGGCGCTGGCGCGCAGCCCGGCCCGGATCTCCTTCGCGACCTCGCGCAGGGGGGCCGTGTGCTCCGGGGTGATGGCGTCCACGCGCACCAGCACCCAGCCAGAGGTGGCGCGGACCGGCTCGGGCAGGACCGTGCCGGCCACGGCCGCGAACACCGACGCGACATCGTGAGCGCTGCCCCGCCAGAAGGCCGGGAGCAGGTTCCGGCGCAGCGTGATGCGCTGCTTGACGCCGCCGTAGAGGGCGCCGATCTCCGAGAAGTGGGCCCCGGCGCGGATCGCGGCCAGCGCGCTGTCGGCGCGGCCGCGCATCCGTTGCTCCCAGGCCCGCACGCCGGCGTCGCTGGCGCCGGCCGAGTCCGTCAGCGCCGGCCGGTCGACGGCGATGACGCTGAGCGTCGCCTGCTCCGGGCGGCGGAACCGCGTGGGATCGGCGGCGTACGCGGCCAGGATCTCGCTCTCGCGCGGCTCGGGGGCCGAGGTGAAGTCCTTCCACTGGAGCGAGATGAAATCGAGGGTGGCGCGGGTGAGCGTCCGCTCCAGCTCGGCGCGGATGGCGGCATCGTCGGGCTTGGTGTCGCGCTCCATCTGCTCGCTCGCCTTGCGGGCGGCCAGCGCATCCTTCACCTGCGTCATCGCCGCCGCGTAGGCCCCCGGGTTCGACGCCTTGATGGCGAGGTACTTGGCTTCGTCGAACACCCCGTTGTGCTGGAACGCGGGGTCCCGGCGGATCTGGGCGTCGGCCTCGGCGTCGCTGACGCTGATCCCGCGCCGCCGGCCCTCCAGGGCGAGCAGGCGCTGGCGGATGAGATTCTCCAGCACCTGGCGCCGGACCAACGGCTGGAGCTGGGCGTCGATCTCCGCGTGATTGCGCGCGCGGTAGGCCTCGAGGGCCTTGGCGACCTGCTGGTCGAGCTCCGCCGCCTCGACGCGCAAGGGCCCGACCACCGCCACGACCGGACCGCCGCCACCCGCGCCCGGCGCCTTGGCCCGCGGGGACTTCGCGGCCGGCGGGGTGGCACCGCTGCCGGTTCCGGCCCCGAGGGTCACGACCATCATCGCGATCACCAACGGTCTGCGTGCGCTCACCCCAGCTCCCCCGATCCTGGGCGCCCCGCCCAAGCCTTGACGCGGCGCGACCTGCTTCTCTACGGTGCCGCGCTCATGTGGACCCTCGACTTGGACGACGCCGTCCCGGCGTGGCGCTGGCGCCCGGCCACCCAAGCCATCCTCGCCTTCTCCACCCGCCGCGGCGGCGTCAGTGAAGGCCCGTATCACTCGCTCAATCTCGGTCGCTCCACCCGCGATCGCCCCGCGGCGGTCGCGGAGAACCGCCGTCGTCTGCTCACCGCCCTCGGCGTCGATCCGGCCCGCCTCGCCAACGCCGGTCAGGTGCACGGCGCCGTCGTCCGGCCGGCCCGCGCCCCAGGTCTGCACCCCGACTGCGATGGCTTGGTGACCACGACCCCGGGCCTGGCCCTCGCCGTGACCGCCGCCGATTGCCTGCCCATCCTCTACCACGCCCCCGGCGCCGTCGCCGCCGCCCACGCCGGCTGGCGGGGCACCGCCGAGGGCGCGCCCGAGCGCGCGCTGTCGGCCGTCTGTACGGCGGCCGGGGTCCCACCGTCCCAGGTGAGCGTCCACTTGGGCCCGTGCATCCGGGGCTGCTGCTACGTCGTCGGTCCCGAGGTCGCCGCCCGCTTCCCCGCCGCCGCGCTGCGCGACGTCGACGGGACCCGGTACCTCGATCTGCCCACCGCGGCGCGGATGCGGCTGGTCGCCGCCGGCGTCGCGGCGTCCGCGATCCACGACACCGGCGCCTGCACCGCCTGCGAGCCGAGTCTCTACTTCTCACACCGGCGCGACCACGGCCTCACCGGTCGCCAGTGGGGCGTGATCGCGCTGGCCGGGTGACGTCCGGCGCGCCGCGGCGGACGCTCACGCCTCCGCGCGGGGACGCATTATAGCAACTCTCGCGTAGGTCCGGGAACGCTCCGCGCTCGCCACGCGTGGCACCCGGCGCGATCGCGAGCGGAGGCAAGGCGGGCATGACAACTCCTTGGCGTCGTCGGCGCTCCGGCTCATGGCGCGGCTTGACCCTCGCGACCTTCCCTCTCTAGACTTCGCGCCTTCGCGTCCGGGTCTCCCGCCCGACGCATTCCATGGAGGAAACGCATGCTTCGCATCCTGTCCGCGGGCGTGATCCTGCTCGCCGCCGCGGGCGCGAGCGCCCAGCCGGCCGCGAACGCGCCGGCGAATCTGACCACCCGCGCGCCGGCGGTCACCCGCCCGGCCGCCGGGCCCCAGGTGGCCGTGCTCCAGACCGTGCTCGGCACCATCGTCATCAAGTTCGCCGAGGCCGATGCGCCCAAGACGGTGGCCAACTTCAAGAAGCTGGTGAGGTCGGGTTTCTACGACTCGACCTGCTTCCATCGCGTGATCCCGGACTTCATGATCCAAGGGGGTGACCCCAACAGCAAGGACGCCGACCCCGGCAACGACGGGATCGGCGGCCCGGGGTACACCGTCCCGGCCGAGATCAAGCTCCACCACCTGCGTGGGTCGGTCGCTACGGCGCGCCAGCCGGACAACGCGAACCCGGACCGGGCCTCGAGCGGCAGCCAGTTCTTCATCGACGTGGCGCCGCAGCCGTCTCTCGACAAGGGCGGCTACACCGTGTTCGGCATGGTCATCAAGGGGATGGACGTCGTGGACAAGATCGTCGCCCTGGGTGCCGATCCCACCACGCCGCAGGGCCCGGGCGGACCCAACCCCGGCAAGAAGGCGATGATCCGCAAGGCGACGCTCGAGCCGCTCAGCAAGTACGAGAACGCCACGGACGCCGCCCCCGCCAAAGCCGCGCGCCCGGCGGCACCGGCCACGCCGGTCGCCCCCGACACTACCCCCGCCAAGGCGGACACCACCCACTAGCGACGTCCGCCGCATCGATCCGACGCCCCGGAGCGCGTCCGCTTCGGGGCGTCGTGGGTTCCGGCGGTCAGGCCTCGAGGTCGAGCGGGTTGAACCCCAGGTCGGGACGGCGCACCCGTCTGAGCACCTCGGGGTCGGTCACCACCTGGACCTCGCAGGTCACGGTCACCACGCCGCGGAACAGGTGGCCGGTGTGGGCGGCGAAGTCCTCGCCGGCGATGACGGCGTGGCAGTGCGGGAAGGGCTGGCCGTCCAGCTCGCTGAAGTTGCCGGTGAGCGAGCCGATCTCGTGCTCGCCCAGGAAGGTCCGGGTCACGTAGGTGCCGGTCGCGCGCACGAAGAAGCCGAGCTCGGTCTCGCCCACCGCACCCAGGCCGGAGATGAGCCCGGCCCGCACGCCCTCGGTGGTCGCGAACGCGGTGAGGGCCGCGATGATCTCCTCGCCGGGGTCCAGCCTCAGCGCGTAGCCGTATCGGGTGCGGCGGGTCTGGATGGGGCCTCCTCGAGGTCCGGCGCGTCGCCCGCGTGGCCGGAGAGGCCGATCGAGGCGGTGCGGGCGAAGGTCTCGGCGATGAACTCGGGTTCGTGCCGCCCGGTCTCGAGCCAGACCAGACGGGCGATCTCGTCGATGCTGCGGGTGCCATCGCAGGCATACCAGGCCAGGTCGGCCAGGGTCAGCGCGTCACTCACGCCGTCCTCCGCCGCGCGCCAGGCCTCGCGCGCCGCGGGCGGCAGGCGGTCCCACCCGGCGAGCAGATGGCGCTGGCCGTGGATCGGCACCGGCAGCGCCCGGCGCGGACGCTCGGGATGGCCGGCCACGGGTGGGGCATTGGGTGGGGCATTGGGTGGGGCTTGGTCGGTCGTGCCGCCCGGCAGCTCGCGCGCCGCGAACGCCGCGAGGGCCTCGCGCGCGGCGCCGATCGCCGCCGGCGCCGCGCCGAGGCGGCGCAGGCTCGCCAGCGCCTGCTCGCCGCGCAGGCGCTCGCGGGCGATGGCGCGCCCGGGTGCTACCTCGTCCACCGCGGCCAGCAGCCGGCGCCGCGCGCCGCGGCCTACGGCACCCACGAGCCACTCGAGCCGCGGCCCGCTGGCGCCGGCCACGAAGGCCGCGAAGGTGGCGGCACACCGCACCGCGAGCGCCAGCGAGGCCGGGCTGGTCTTGTCCGGCGTGTCGTGCGAGGAATGGTAGTAGCGGTCGGGCCACTGGATCAGCATCGGGCAGGGGATCCCGGTCGCCGGGTCGATCAGGACGTAGTGATCGCTGCCGCCCGAGTAGGGCACCTCCCCCATCCGCGTCATCGAGTAGTGCCCGGGCCCCGAGTAGGACGGCACCCAGTCGACCGCCTGCGCGCGGATGCGCCGCAGCAACTCCTCGGCGAACGACGCCGCGAAGCACGGCGGGTGCTCGATCAGCAGCGTGCTGCCGCAGCGCTCCTGATCCTGCCCCACCATGTCGAGGTTGAGCGCCGCGACCACGCCGCGCGCGCGCGCCGGGTCCTGCGCCAGCCAGGCATAGGTGCCGGCCATCTCCGGCACCCACAGGAACCGGACGCTGCGTCTCGGGGGGCACCACTCGCCGGACGCGGCGAGCCGCGCCAGCGTGCGCGCCGCCTCGAGCGCCGCCGCCGCCCCCGAGGCGTTGTCGTTGGCGCTCGGCCGCGGGTGACAGAGGTGGGCGAGGATCAGCACCTCGCCCGGCAGGTCCCCCGCCAGGCTCGCCGACACCAGCGGGATCGGGGTCGGGAACCGGCGCGCGTCGATCTCCACCTCGAGCTCGAGGCGGGCCCCGGCGGCGAGACGCTCGGCCAGGGCGAGTCCGGCGCGCGGCGAGAGCACGAACCCCCAGCCGCGCGGATCCGATTCGCCCCACCAGAACGAGGTGTAGGCCAGGGCCTCGGGGTCGTCGCAGCGCTCGCGCACCGGGGGCAGGAGGCGCCGGCCGTGCGACAGGATCCCCGCGGCGCCGCGCTCCACCACCGCCCGCTCGTGCACGCGCTGGACCGCGCCGCGCGTGAGCACCACCTTCCCGGCCACGTCGACGCCGCGGTAGTCCTCCTCGCGGGTGCCGTCCTCCACCGCGACGATCGCGTAGCGTCCGCGGGCCTTAGCGCTGCGCAGCACCAGCGACAGCGGCTCGGCCTCGTAATCGCAGAGCGGTGCGCGCCGATCCCCCGCGACCAGCGTGGCCACCGCCCGCGTGCACGCCCAGCCCTCGGGCATCAGGTAGCCGAGCATCCGGGTGTGCCCGTCGCCGGGGACGTGGGTGGTCTCGACGGCCAGCCCGTAGGACTCGAGCCGGCGCGCGAGCCAGTCGGCGGCCTCATCGTAGCCGGGGCTCGCCTGCACCCGGTGGAAGCGCGCCAGGGCCCGGACCGATTCGAGGGCCTGGCCACCCGAGGCCTCCTGGCGCACCGCCGCGAGCCATCCCTCGAACATGCCGCGCGTCTCCTTAGTGTCCGTTACAGAAGTACCTTGCCAGTCGGCTGCCGCTGCATCCCGGCGGCCTGCGTTGCTCCTCCTCGACGTATCTCACTGATACGACTTCGTCGTCGCGCCTTGTC
>Ga0066710_100008395_pt1 | contig 10033 bp, 7 predicted proteins | sample GraSoiAngelo_159_FD_79666 | JGI IMG/M metagenome (GOLD analysis project Ga0066710, IMG submission 79666) | Grasslands soil microbial communities from the Angelo Coastal Reserve, California, USA - 14_1009_16_40cm | ecosystem: Environmental > Terrestrial > Soil > Grasslands | place: USA...
GATATATTCCTTAAACGCCACCAGCGTGCCGATGCCGATGATACCTTGCAGCACCTCGCCGCCGCCGTACCACAACAACAGGCCAACACTGACCGCGCCCGCCGCCTCGACCATCGAATAGAGCGCCGCTTCGTACAAATTCGACAAATGATAGGCGTCGCGATGGTCGGCGTTGAGCACCTCGAATTCATGAAAGGTTTTTTCCTCGCGGGCGAACAGCTGGATCACCGACATACCGGAAATCGCCTCGCCCAGGTACGCGTTGATGCGCGCGATTCGTTCGCGGATCAGCCGGTAGGTCTGGCGCGCCTTGACGCGAAAGAAGTTGATGGCGAATGCCATCGGCGGGATCAAAGCCAGCGACACTAACGCTAACTCGACGTCTAGATAGAACATGATGCCGACGATCCAGATGACCATGGTGAAATCGGCGACGAGTGTCATGACTCCGGAAGAAAACATCTCCTGCAGCACGTCTACATCGGTGGTCATGCGGGTAACCAGGCGGCCCACCGGGTTGCGGTCGAAGTAGCTCATCGGCAGTTTCTGCACGTGGGAAAAGATCGCCACGCGCAGGTCGGCGAGGCAACGCTGCGCCACCACCATGGACAGATAGTACTGAGCAAATATCGCGACCGTCTCGCCGATCAGCGCGCCCAGGAACAGCAGCATCACCGTCTGCAAGCCCCAGAGGTCTTTTCCGGCGATATACCGATCGATGCCGATCTTCATCAAATACGGCTGGGCTAGACCAAATGCCTGCTGCAGCGGCAGCACCAGCATGCTGATAAGGAACAGCCGTTTGTATGGACGGATGAACTGCCACAGGCGCCTGATCAGCCTGAAATCGTAGGCCTTACCGAGAAGTTCCTCTTGGGAGATTGCTTGCGCCATCTAGATCTGTTCCAACTCCTCGCTCAGCCGCTGTTGCTGATAGAGTTCGGCATAAACGCCGCCGAGCCGCACAAGTTGGTCGTGATTGCCGCGCTCGATGATTTGGCCTTCGTCGAGCACGAGAATCTCGTCCACCTCTTTCACCGCGGAGATTCGGTGCGAAATGATCAAACAGGTCTTGTTTTTGAGAATCGCCCTAAGCTCATGGAGAATTTCAGCCTCGGTTTGCGCGTCTACGCTGGAAAGACAATCATCGAGGATCAACACGGGCGGATCCATGATGAGCGCGCGCGCCAACGTCGCCCGCTGTTTTTGTCCGCCGGAAAGGGTCACGCCGCGTTCGCCGACGATGGTATCGAGACCGTGGGAAAAGATTTCCACGTCGCGGTCCAGCTTGGCGATTTGGACGGCGCGCGCGACCTCTTCCATGGAACAGGCGTCGCGGCCGAAGGCCAAATTGTTTTTCAGCGAGGTGGAAAAAAGAAACGGCTCTTGGGGCACGTAGCCGATCATCTTGCGCAGCTCATGCAAAGACAGTTTGCGAATATCTTGGCCGTCCACGAGCACCGCGCCGGTCGAGACATCGAATAGCCGCGGCACCAATTGCGCAACCGTGCTCTTGCCCGAGCCGACCCGTCCGACTAGCCCGACCGAGCGTCCAACCGGCAGCTTGAAGTCGATGCCCTCGAGCGTCGCGTGCCCGTTTCTCTGCCGCTCATAGGTGAAAGAGACGTCGCGGAATTCGATGCCCTGTTTGAGCGAAAAAGCGATTTGCGGCGTCGGCTCATTAGCGATCGCCGGCGTCGTTTCGAGAATCTCTTCGAGACGCCGCATGGCCGCGCGGCCCCGTTCCACCAGGGAAAGCATCCATCCGAACGCCGCGGTCGGCCATGCCAGCACATTGAGATAGGCGATGAACGCGACGATGTCGGCGACCAACAAATCACCGCGCATGACGCGCACCCCGCCGTACCAGATGACGATCAGCACCGTCAGGCCGTTGATGCCCTGCATGATGGGATTGACGATGCCGCGCATTTTCGCCATCTCGAGACTTTTGACTTCGTAGTCCTTGTTCAAACCGATGAACTGCTGGGCTTGGAACTGCTCCTGCGCGTAGGCTTTGACGACATGCATGCCGCTCAGATTTTCCTGCACGTGGCTGCTGAGAACCGACATCTGTTGCTGCACTTGCAGCGAGCTTTTCATGATTCTGCCGCGAAATTTGGCCGCCACGTACATCAGCAACGGAAATGGCGCTAGCGCCGCCAACGTCATACGCACGTCCATCGACAGCATCAGCGCCACGGCGTACACGTAATAAAGCGGCGCGTTGACAAAATTGAGGACTCCCGGACCGAGCATGATGCGCACGGCGGAGATGTCGTTAATCACCCGCGACATGAGGTCGCCGGTTCGTTGGTTGTGATAAAAGGACAGCGACAGTTTCTGAAGATGTGCGAAAAGATCGTTGCGTAAATCGTATTCGACAGTGCGCCCGGCGTTAAAGATCAACGCGCGCGAGTAGGCACGGATGACGCCCTGCACCACCGCGGCGGCTATGATGAGCACGGCGTAATAGGTGACGTCGCGCATGGCCCCCCCATGCTCGATGACGCGCACCGCCTCGCGGATCCACCAGGGAATCCACATCACTAACGTTGCCGTCCCGAATAGGCAAAGCCCGCCGAACAGATAACTTCGCCAGTAACGCCATATATATCGCGACAGTCGCCCCATGTATCCTGGTAGAATACTCTAGGGTAGACCCAGTCGCAAGAAACGCCCCTTTGACGGGAGCACCGAACCGGCGGTTATTCGGCCGTCGCTTGACAAGATAGCTGCGCTCCCCAATAACATTGAAGTATGACTTCAACGAAATTCGTTCGCCGCGACGACCTCCGCAATATCGCGATCATCGCTCACGTCGATCATGGCAAGACAACCCTGGTCGACGGACTGCTCCATCAAAGCGGCATTTTTCGCGCCAACGAACACGTCGCCGAGCGCATCATGGATTCCATGGACTTGGAACGCGAGCGCGGCATTACGATCATGGCGAAGAACACGACGATTCGCTATGGCGGCGTGAAGATCAATATCGTCGACACCCCGGGGCATGCCGACTTCGGCGGCGAGGTCGAGCGGACTTTGGCGATGGTGGACGGGGTGATGCTCTTGGTCGACGCTTCCGAAGGACCGTTGCCGCAAACCCGCTTTGTTTTGAAGAAAGCTTTGGAAGCTAACCTGCCGCCGATTGTGTGTATCAACAAGATCGACCGGCCAGACGCGCGCGTAGCTGAGGTTCTCGACGAAATCTACGATCTCTTCATTGATCTCGACGCCACCGAAGGGCAACTCGACTTCCCCGTCGTCTACACCAATGCCCGTGCGCGCACGGCGACACGGGATCTGAAACAGCCGGGCAAGGATCTGCAACCGCTTTGCGATTTGATCGTCCAGACGTTGCCGGGTCCCGCCTTTGATCCCGCTCTACCGACGCAGTTTCAAGCGAACAATTTAGACTACAACGATTATGTCGGCCGCGTGGCCATCGGACGATTGAAGAGCGGCAAGCTTGCCGCCGGAAACTACACCCTCTGTCGGGCCGACGGCACACAGCAGGCGGTAAAAGTTACTCAAGTCTACGGCTGGCGGGGCTTGAAACGCGTCGAGATCGACTCTGTCGATGCCGGAGATATCGTCGCCATCGCCGGCATCGAGGACATCGGCATCGGCGATACCGTCGCCGACCGGGAAAATCCCAAAGCGCTGCCCGCGCTACGGATCGACGAGCCGACGATCACGATGGTCTTCAGCTCGAACAACTCACCGTGGGCGGGCCGCGAGGGAGAATTTGTGACTTCGCGCAAGCTGCGCGAGCGGCTCTTCTTGGAGCAAAAGAAAAATGTCAGCCTGCGCATCGCCGATACCGAGCAGCCGGATTCGTTCCAAGTCACCGGCCGCGGCGAGTTTCAACTAGCGATCATCATTGAGACCATGCGCCGCGAAGGTTACGAAGTGATGGTCTCCAAACCGACCGTAGTAACGCGGGAGATTGATGCCAAGCTCCACGAGCCAGTGGAATTGCTGGTGATCGACATCCCGGAGGATTTTATCGGCGTCGTCTCGCAGCTTTTGGCGATGCGCAAAGGCAAGATGACCAAAATGACCCATGGCGGCTCAAGCCGGGTCCGATTGGAATTCAACGTGCCGTCGCGCGGCTTGATCGGCTTTCGCTCCCGGTTTCTTACCGATACGCGCGGCACCGGCATCATGAACGCCCTATTCGACGGCTGGGCGCCCTGGCATGGAAATATTCAATCGCGCACCAACGGCGCCATGGTTGCCGATCGCGAAGGCCAGACGACGCCGTACGCCGTCTTTCACTTGCAGGAGCGAGGTATTATTTTTGTTCCGCCGGGCGTGCGGGTCTACGAAGGCATGGTCGTCGGCGAGTATTCGCGCGATGTCGATCTCAACGTCAATATTTGCCGCGAGAAGAAGCTTACCAATATCCGCGCTGCGGGTCGCGACGAGAATATTATCATCACTCCACACCGAGAAATGGGCCTCGAAGAAGGCATCGAATGGATCGCCGACGATGAATTAGTCGAAGTAACGCCGCAATCGATTCGACTGAGAAAGAAATTCTTGAAGCAGGCCGACCGTCCAAAACGCCGTCAGGAAGACGACGATTAGAAGGTCATTTTTTTTCCGCCGGCGGGATGGGCTTGTCGCAAAACTCTTTTTTTACAAACATGACATACAGCCCCGCCGAAGGCGCCCTAACCTCGACCGCCGGCCGGGTTCCCGCTTTAAATTCTTTGATCTCCGCTTTGTGACCGGCGGCCTGAAGTGTCTCGGCTAGCTGGTACGGACTTTTGACATCGCTGAACTCCGGACCCTTTTTCGAGAGTATCGACAGCGACGTGCATTCGCCCTCGCGTCCCGCTAGCAGCCAGGTCGCCGGTTCCGCTTTAGCGGGCGGAGCTTTGGAACTTTTTGTCTTGTCGGTTTGCGCCGTGTGGGCATAGTAGGGAATGCAAACAAGCACTACTAGCATCAAGATCCGCGGCAATGTCTCGCGCATCGTTTTGACCCTCACCAACCCCCGATTGAAAATCCTAAAACTAATCCGAGTGCAGTGCAACTCGATTGCCTTCGCTGTCGATGATAATCGCGCGAAAGCCAAACGGCCCGATCGGATGCTTCGGCTTGACGATTTTGCCGCCATGCGGCCCCACCGCCGAGACCGCATCATCCAACCGTCCGCTCGCATTCAAATAAATCATCATGCCCTTTTCCGACGGCTTTTCCTCCGCGCTGGTGAATAGATACGCGCCAACTTCCCCGTCGTTGTGGGGCAAAATGCCGATCGTCATCTCCGGAAATTCCTGCTTCTTTACCGGCTGACCGAGAATCGCGGAATAAAATTTTATCGCCCGGTCTAGATCTAGCACTGGAATGTCACACCACACGATTTGATTGGCCATGGGATTCTCCTTCTCTTTGACGTCTATCCAAACTCTCTATTCATTCAAAAGCGGCGTGCCGGGAGGCTTCATGGTGTTGAAAGAGAGCCGCTTCGACGTGAGCGAAAGCGAATCAAGCTTCATCTCGGATTCCCACTCCACAGCTTATCGAGGAATCCACTTTTCTCGAGCTCATCCAGGTAGCGTCGGTCGTAAAGTTCTTGCGGTTTGAACTTCTTCGCCCGTGGATCGGCCGGGGCGATGTCGTCGAGGATCGCTTGCACCGCTTCCAATTTCAATTCCATGCGCGGCTCCAGCGCCTTGATTTCCGCGATATAAGCCTGGTCCAGAACCTTTCTGTCTTCGATGCGCAGGTATTTTGCCAAGACCTTGAGAACGGTTTCTTTGTCGGTATGCAGGACTTTCGCCGCTTCCGCCATCGCCCGCATGAATCGGCCGATCACCGGCGAATTTTGCTCGATAAACGAACGCCGCGTAATCAGCGAAACCGCAACCTGTGGGATGCGTAGATCCGGACCATAGACGACATAGTGGTAGCCCTGGGAAATGGCGCGCGCATCCCAGGGCGCCGACATGGTGCCGGCGTCGATGGCGCCGGAGAGCAACGCGGCGAGCATTTCCGGTGCGCCGCCGGTTTGGATCATCGAGTAATCCCGTCCCGGCTCCATGTTGCGCCGTTTGAAGGCTTGAACAGCAAAGTAGTGCGTGGTGGCGCCGATGCGCGTTACACCGATCTTTTTGCCGCGCAGGTCTTCCAGTCTCTTAATTTCAGGTTTGGCGAGAATGCTTTGGGTCAGATGATTTTTGATGCCCGCGATAAATACCAGATCGTTGTTGCCACCCACCACCGTGCGTACGAGGCCGACGCCGCCGTCGATCAAGATCTGCGCGTCGCCGCCGAGCATTGCCGCCGTCGCCAGCGGCGAAGTGCCGATGTACACTAATGGAAATTCTAGATTGTACTTGCGAAAGATACCGGCCTCCTGCGCGATCCACGGCATCGACTGCGACATCACCCGCGCGGATTGAACACCGATAAGACGATCCGCGCTCCGAACAGCAGCAGGACAGATCATTAAGACGACAAAGCACGCCACCAACAAACTTCGCTCCATGCGCTAGGCTCCTCCCGCTCTGGATCCCAACCACGAAATTGCCGACCGGCGCATCAGTCGTTTTTCCAACTGCTTGATCGTCACTCGATACTTAAACGCTTTACGGCCGTCGATAAACAGCACCGGAACTTCGTTGCCGAACTTTTCGCGGAGGTCGTCGGCGCCGTCAACGTCGACTATTTCGATCTCAATCGGAATCTTTAACGCCACTCCAGCGATGATGGATTTCATATCATCACAAAGGCAACAGTCCTTGCGAGAATACAAAGTTAATTTGCGCTTCATTTTGGCGACGGTTTCGCGGGTTCTTTGGGTTCTTCCGGCTTCTCTGTATCGCCCAGACCGATAATGTTTTTAGGAATCCCCAACACACCCCAAAACCACTCCGTCAGTGTCCCCAGCGGTGCCGGCGTGATCGTCGGATCATCGATGCGGCCCGTAATGTTGAAGCTCGCCACCAAAAAGGAATTTTTGATGGCGGCGATGCTCCGGCCGAGGAGAGGTATGTAACTTATCGCTGAATCGATGCCGGCGAACGGCCGCACGGCGACGATGAAATCGACTTCGTTTTTCGGCACGTCAATTTTACCGACGCCGGTCATGCGTAAATCACTGCTATCAACGATGAGATTTTCCGTGAAATAGACACCCTTGCTCACCTTAAAATCGCCGGTGATGCTGCGGAAGCGGATTCCCTGTTTCGCAAGATCCGGCAGCTGCAGAGTGAACCAGCGCGATAAATCGAGCAAATTAAGAATCTGCACGACAATGCGCATTCGGTTGATCGTGCCGTCTTCGATGCGCAGATTGAAAGCGCCGTTCAAGTTTTGTTTTCGCTCCGGATCGTTCTTGCCGACGGTTTCCAATTTACCCGTCAAATTCACTTTACCCGTCATCTCAGTGTTGGTGATATCAAACCAGTTCAAGAAAGACTGTATAGGGACGCCTTGAATCTTGGGCTCCGCTAAAACGCCCAGGGTATCCGGTCTGTCGAAAATCGTCGTCACGCCTTGAATCGTTCCACCGGCCGAACGGCCAGTCAGATTGGTCAAGCGCCATACCCGATGGTCGATCGTCGCATTGGTTTTCAACTCGGCGAATTCAAAATTTTTGATTCGGCCCTTGTTCAAGGCGATCTTTCCTTCGGCGACCAGATTCGCGTAAAAATCGCTCGATTCCGGATCGATCTGCGATATGAGATAGGTGATGTCGAGATTCGGCGCGGAAAAATCGAAGTGCAATTGGGTTTTTTCGCCGTAGCGCCACCGACCGCTGGCGCTCGCCGGGAAGCCGACCAGGGACGCATTGATGTTCTGAAAGTCAACGCCCGCTTCATCGATCTTGATCTTGCCGTTGAGTTCGCGAAGCGGCTGAAGCAGAGGATGAACCATCACCTGGACATTTAGCAAATCCAAATTGCCGACAAAGTTGCGCCGGATCTTGGTATTGAACGACCCCGAGTAACGCATCGACCCGCGCACGATGCCGGGATCTTTAAGGGTGCCGGTGTCGAGAAGCAAACTGGTAACCACGCCGGCGCTGACGCCGGGCGATTCGATGCCTAAATCGAAGGTGCCGTCGTCGCTGTCGTAATCCTTTATAGCCAATTGAAGCTGAATCGGCGAGCCGCTCACTTGCGCTCTGAGCTTGTCAGTTTTGATTTCGTTCGGTGTAAAATTAACCTCGCCGTGCAAATCACTAAAGGAATGGTCGTCGTAGCGCACGCGCACATTCTCCAGGGCGATCTTGCCGTCAAATTGCAGCGGCGCATCGGCAGATCGTTTTAGTGCGAAATCGATTTTGCTTCGCCCAGCCAAATCTTGAAGTGACGATGCAATCTTGACGGCCCGCGCCGAAAACAAACCCGCTCTCACCTGTTCTTTTAGTTCGGCCAGGTCAACGTCGCCTCTTAATTGCAGATCCAGTTTGCCCTTCTCCGTCGGCGACAAAACATAACTTCCGTCGATATCGGTAAAGCGCGACTCGCCATAGAAACCTCTAACGTTCCGGAAGGTGACGATCCCTTTTGCCAAGCTGATTTGGCCTTCGACGCCGCGCAAAGGAAATGCTCCCCTAGCGCTCAACGTGCCCGCGATATCGCGAACTTCGGCGTCAAACCAAATCTGTGGGCCGATCCCGCTCTGCGCGAGCCGGCGGAGTTGGGAGAGCGTCGCGTTGACGCCGGCTTTTTTGATCTCCACCTGACCCGCCTCAATCGAATTGACCGTATTCTCAACCTCCGGCGAGTTGATGATCTTCAGCGGCAAATACTTGCGCAAGACCGAGACCGGCGCTGACAATGCCGATAGATTCAAGCGAAAATGTGGATCCTTCCCGTCCATCCCATCAACATCGCCTTGCAGCGAAAATTTGATATCGTTGGCGCGGAAGTCCGCGCGCAACACTCGCAAACGATTTTGGCTCCAATCGACTTCAAAAGTCATGCGGCCATCGGCGCCGTTGAGAGGCACGAGAAAGAGCTCGGGCGCGTCGATCGCCAATTGCTTGAACTCGAGGTCACTTTTAACCTGGATCTGCTTTCCCGGATTGCCTTCCACGTGGACGCGCTGGCCGAGATGGCCGGTCATTGATTTGATCGGCAGTCGCGCGCCCAGATGGTCTTTGATAAGCGACGCTGGAAAATCCACGAGCTGCAGATCTGCGATCCAGCGAGCTTCATGAAATTCCAAGGTTTCTTTGGGAAATAGCAGACGCCCCTGCGCCTTCAGATTCATCTTGGCATTGTCCTTCACGACAACGCTCCGGAGATCGAACTCCAACGCCGCCCCGCCATAATCCGATGGTTCGCGCTTCAGAACCTGCTGCTGCATGAAATCGCGCAAACGCTGGCCGCGCACCCGCTCGAGATCGATGGTGGCATTCACGAGCCGCCACGTGCCCAGACTGCCTTCCGACCGTTGGTCGGAATAGTCGATGTCGGCGTTCTGCAGTTTTACCGAACGCAGATCGAGGCTGAATTCGCTGTCCGCTTGTTTCAAAAATGGCAGATTGAGCAGCTTGTCGAGCAGCGGAATGTGCCCTTCCTTGTTGCGGACAAATTGCGCCGCAGGCTGCTGTAGCCGTATCTCGTAAAAGACCACCTGCCTGTGCAGCAGTGGCAGTAGCGCGACTCGCGCAGTGATTTGCGCCGCGGTGATGGCGGGTTGAGGCGCGTCGGGCTCTGATAATGCGAGGTCGCGGAACACGATGCCCGTGATCCAACCGATTTCCAAATCGGCCGCGCCAAGTTGCACTTTCAGATCGGCATTCTTTTCAATTTCCTCGATCAAAAAGCGGCGAAATTCGCCGACCCGCATCAAATAATAGAAAGCTAAAGTCGAAACGATAAAAAAGAGAACGACAGTTACGCTGAGGAACCCGAGAAGCTTGAGCGCCTTTCTCATGGAAATTCTTAGGATGCGACGGATTTCGATTTGCTGTCACCCCGGGGAGGATCCAAGCCATGAACGGACGGAACTCATGCTAAAGGAACTCCGTCGGAGGCGCAAGGGATTTGCTCGCGCGCAC
>Ga0066710_100008396_pt1 | contig 10033 bp, 8 predicted proteins | sample GraSoiAngelo_159_FD_79666 | JGI IMG/M metagenome (GOLD analysis project Ga0066710, IMG submission 79666) | Grasslands soil microbial communities from the Angelo Coastal Reserve, California, USA - 14_1009_16_40cm | ecosystem: Environmental > Terrestrial > Soil > Grasslands | place: USA...
CTTGCCGCACCCGGAGGGGCCGATGAGGGCGGTCACCCTCTTCTCGTCCACGTCCATCGAGATGTCGTGGAGGACGTGGTTGTCGCCGTAGCTGAGGTTCACCTCCCGCAGCTCGATGCCGACGGCGGCCGCGGCGGCGGCCGGCTCGGCCGGGCGGACCTCGGTGCGGATGCGGATGCCGGGCTCGGCCGGGGCCTGCAGATCGCGCGTCATGCGGTCCCCCGGTGCATCCGCTCCAGCCGCCTCGTGGCGAAGCGGGAGAGGAGCGAGAAGAACAGGACCGATGCGATGAGCACGGTGGCGCCCGCCCAGGCCTGGCGGTGCCAATCCTCGTAGGGAGAGTTGGCGTAGGTATACACCTGGACGGTCAGGGAGGCGATCTCCTGGTCGAGCCGCGTAGACCAGAACTGGTTGTTGAAGGAGGTGAACAGCAGGGGCGCGGTCTCTCCCGCCACCCGGGCCAGCGCCACCAGGACGCCGGTGACGATGCCGGGCAGGGCCGCGGGCAGCACCACCGTCCACACCGCACGCGCGCGGGTGGCGCCGAGGGCCAGCGAGCCCTCCCGGTACGAGGGCGGCACGAGGCCGAGCAGCTCCTCGGTCGTGCGGATGATGAGGGGCAGCATCATGACGCCGAGCGCCAGACCCCCGGCCAGCGCCGTGAAGCGGCGGAACGGGACCACCGCCGCCTGGTAGGCGAAGATGCCGATGACGATCGACGGCACGCCGTTGAGGACGTCGGCCGAGAACCGGGCGGCCGTCGAGAGCCGCGCGCGCCGGTATTCGGTCAGGTAGACGCCGCAGGCGATGCCCACCGGCACTGCGGCCAGGGCCGCGATGCCGATGAGGATGAGCGTGCCGACCATCGCGTTGGCCATGCCTCCCCCCGGCTCCCCGACCGGCTTCGGCATCTCGGTGAAGAAGGCGCCGTTGAGGGCCGGCAGGCCCTGGCGCAGGACGAAGAACAGGATCATGCCCAGCGGAACCAGGGCGAGCACGACCGAGGCCGCGCAGAACACCTCGACCGCCCGGGAGACGGCGCGCCGGCGAAGGTCGACCGCGCTCGTCGCCTTCATGCCGCGACCGGCGCGGCGGCCGCGGGCACGGCCGGCGCCTCCTCCTTCTTCCCGACCCTCCAGAGGAGCAGGCGGGAGAGCGCGTTGATGACGATCGTGAGCAGGAAGAGGACCAGGCCGATCTCCACCAGCGCGTGCAGGTGGAGCGGGTCGGCCGCCTCCGTGAACTCGTTGGCGATGACCGAGGCCATCGTGTACTGGGGGGCGAAGATGGACGGCGAGACCTGGGGGTTGTTGCCGATGACCATGGTCACCGCCATCGTTTCTCCCAGCGCGCGGCCCAGGCCGAGCATCACCGCGCCGATGATGCCCGTCCGGCCGTAGAAGAGGGCCATGCGGATGGCCTCCCAGCGGGTGGCCCCCAGCGCGTAGGCCGCCTCGCGCTGCGCCCCGGGGACGGCCTTCAGCACCTCCCGGGCCACCGCGGCGGTGAAGGGCACGACCATCACCGCCAGGACGAGCGCCGCGGCCAGCATCCCCACCCCCAGCGGCGGGCCGGAGAACAGCGGAACGTGCCGCATCCAGCCGGGGGTGGCCACCTCGAGCTTCCGCACGACCGGGACCAGGACGAACATCCCCCACAGGCCGTAGACGATCGACGGGATCGCGGCGAGGAGCTCGGTCAGGAAGGTGAGCGGCTGGCGCAGCAGGCGCGGCGACAGCTCGGAGAGGAAGACCGCGATGCCGAGGGCCACCGGGGCGGCCAGCAGCAGGGCGAGAAAGGAGGAGTAGAGCGTGCCCCAGATGAAGGGCAGCGCGCCGAACCGCCTCGCCACCGGGTCCCAGACCTGCGTGCGCCAGAACGAGAACCCGAAGGCGCGCAGGGACAGAAGCGAGCCGTCGACGAGCACGAAAGCGATGCCCAGGACGAGGGCCACCACGGCCAGGGCGGCCACACCCAGACCCAGCCGGAACAGGCTTCCGTCGCGCGCGACGGCCGTCCGCGTCATGCCGCTATCCGAGCCTCTTGAGCGCGTCCATCTCCTTCTGGACCACTGTTGCCGGCAGGGGCGCATAGCCCAGCTCGCCGGCGAAGCGCTGGCCGTCGGTGAGGGCCCACTTCATGAAGTCCACCATCTGGCGGCCGCGGGCCGGGTCGGTCGGCTTTTCGTAGAGCAGGATCCAGGTGAACGAGGCGATCGGATACGCGTCCGGCCCGGGAGCGCCGGTGATGGAGACACGGAAGTCCTCGGGCATGCTGGCCGCCGCTCCCGCCGCGGCGGCGGTCACGGACTGCACGGACGCCCGCACGTACTTGCCGGCCGCGTTCTTCACCGAGCCGTAGGCGATGTCGTTCTGGGTGGCGTAGATCAGCTCCACATAGCCGATGGAGCCCGGCGTCTGCTTGACGAGGCCGGCCACGCCCTCGTTGCCCTTCCCGCCCACCCCCACCGGCCAGTTGACCGACGTCGCCACCCCGACCTTCTGCTTCCAGTCCGGCGACACCTTGGCCAGGTAGTCGGCCCAGATGTACGTGGTGCCCGACCCGTCGGAGCGGTGAACGACGGTGATGTCCGTGGCGGGGAGCTTCACACCCGGGTTCTCCTTCGCCAGCGCGGGATCGTTCCACTTCCTGACCTTGCCCAGGTAGATGTCGGCCAGCAGCGGCCCGTTGAAGCGCAGCTCGCCCGAGACGCCGGCGAGGTTGTAGACGGGGACGACGCCGCCGAGGACGGTCGGCAGGTGGACGACCTTCCCCGGAGCCGCCTTGATCTGCTCGTCGGTCATCGGGCCGTCGCTGGCCCCGAAGAACACCGTCCGGTTGGTGAGCTGGCGGATGCCGCCCCCGGAGCCGATCGACTGATAGTTGATCCGGACCTCGGGATGGATCTTGTTGTACTCGGCGAACCACTTCGAGTAGATCGGATTCGGGAAGGTCGCGCCCGCGCCGTTGATCTGCCCTGGCGCGGCCGCGGGCGCGCTGTCCGCACCCGGCGAGGCTTCCTGCGCCACGCGGTCCTGCCCGCTCGAGCAGGCGGCCAGGGCGAGGGCGGAGAAAAGGGCGGGTCCGAGGCCCCGATGGAGGGAGCGGGTCATGGCGTCTCCTTGCTGTGTGTCTCCACGATATTCCCCGCGGGTAAAGTCGGCGTTGCGGCCGTGTTAACCCTCGGTTAACTCTTGACCTTCTGCAGCGCCGCCATCTAGTTGATGCGCACGTCGGGATGCAGCCGGTTGTACTCCGCGAACCACTTCGAGTAGATCGGGTTCGGGAAGGTCGCGCCCGCCCCGTCGATCTGCGTCTGGGCGGTGGCGGGGATCGCGGCCGCGGCGGCGAAGGCCAGGGCCAGGGCGGCGTCTCCAGCTCTCATAGGTCTCCTATCAGAAGGCGAACAGCGCGTGCAGCGAGTAGCGCTTGTCGGTGGGCCGGTTCAGCGCGACGTCGAAAGTGGCGCGGTCCATGTCCGCGAGCAGCGCGGCCGATGGGCCGCGCAGGAACGGGAACCAGTACGCGAGGCCCACGATCAGGCGATGGCGGCGGGCATCCGCGCTCTTGTTGGGCCGCATCGAGTCGTAGCGGAACAGGCCCTCCAGCCCGGGCTTGCTCTCGCCCACGGTGAGGAGCCTCGGCACGACCCACACCGCCCAACCGTTGCCCTTGACCTCCGGGTTGCTGATAGAGGTCCGGTCCTTCACGTCGAGGTAGTCGAACCCGGCGTTGAGGCGGCTGTGCTCGAAGGTGGCCGTCGCGACGAAGCGGTCGCGGGGCCCGCGCCTGACGTACTTGTCGGCGTCGTAGAAGGCGTGCAGGCGCAGACCCTTCCAGAATCCACCGAGCGGCAGCGGGCGCAGCGAGGCCCGGACCTGGAACGCCTTCTGGTCGTTCGCCTCGGCGCGGCTGTAGCCGTCGCCGTTGTAGACGCCGGCGTGGATGTCCCCGTAGTTGCCCGGGAAGTTGTAGTGGCCGGTGAGGCCGAAGTCGGAGGAGGTGATGAAGCCCTCCCGCTCCGGGAACATCGTGCCCTGGAAGCGATAGCGGTAGATGCCCTCCATGAAGTCGACGTACGGCGTCTGCTGCACGCCCAAGCGGGCCCACGAGCCGTGGGTCAGGAAGTCGTCTAAGTTGACCTGGCCGAAAGCGTACTTGAGGCGAAAGGTGAGGCTGCCCGAGAGGCTGCTGCCGGTACCGCTCTCGCGGGCCACGTCGGGCGTCACGCGGAAGGAGACCCAGTGCGAGAGGTTGCCCGTCACGTTGATGTAGGCGCGCGAGACGTTGAACGAGTTCGAATGGATGACGTTGCCGTCGGCGTCCTTCACGGTCGGCTCGTCGATGTACGTGTAATCCGTGTAGATCGTGGTGCCCACCCGCACGCTGGGGATGTCGACGGGCGGCGTGCCGCCGGCGGCCGGCGTCACCTGGGCCAGGGCCGACGGCGCGGCGAACGCCGTGACGACGACCCCGGCCGTCAGGACGCGAACGAGGATTCTCGGAAGTGCTGACACGGCTCCTCCTTTGGACAGGCTGTCGGAGACATGCTCGCGGCCGCGCCGCGGTCGCGCCGAAGCAGACGCAGGCAGCTTAGTCGAGCGGGTGTGACGACGGTGTGACGATACTCTAACTGGCGAGTTAACGAGCAGCGGACGGCTTGACGGGAACTCCCCGCCCGTCCGCTCCGTCCATTGGGTTGAGAGGAGTCCCATTCCCTTGACGCGCGAGGAGTTCGCGACGCTGGCGCTCAGTTACCTGGAGGAGCTGACGGCTTTTGCGTCCCGCCTTGCGCGCAACGCCGCCGACGCCGACGACCTCGTCCAGGCCACCTACGAGCGCGCGTTCCGCTCGTGGGCGTCGCTGCGCGAGCCCCGGGCCTGCCGCGCGTGGCTCTTCCGGATCGCCCGCAACCTCCACGTCGACCGCAAGCGGGCGACGAGCGCCCGGCCCGAGCTGCGTCCGGTGGAGCCCGGAGACCGCCTGGCCCCGGAGCCCCTGATCTCCCCGGAGACGGTCGAGCGCCTGCAGGGGCGCGAGATCGAAGCGGCCCTCGTCCAGCTTCCGCCGGAGCAGCGAGAGGCGGTGCTGCTGTGCGACGTGTGGGGGTTCGACTATGCGGAGATCGCCGAGGTGACCGGCGCTCCCCTCGGCACCGTGCGCTCCCGGATCGCGCGAGGCCGGGCCCGGCTGGCCGCCCTCCTGGCCGTGGGACTTCGGCGCCGGGACCGCTCGTCATGAGCTGCGACCGCTCCGCGGAGCTTCTCTCTGCTTACCTGGACGGAGCCCTGCCGCCTGCCGAGCGGGAAGCGCTCGAGGCGCACCTGAACCAGTGCGCCGATTGCCGCGCCCGGCTGGAGTCCTTGCGGGCGGTGAAGCACGCGCTGGCTCGGCTGCCGAGCCGCGAAGCTCCTCCCGGCGCGGTCCGGGCCCGCGTCGAATCGCTCCGCTTCGCTCACCGAACGAGCCGCATGCGGATCCTGGCGGCGGTGTTGGCGGCGGTTGCCCTGGGCGCGGCCGGGCTGTTCCTGGCCCGCCGGTCTCAGGCCCCGACCCTCACGCTGACCGAAGAGCTGGTGAGCGACCACCTCCGGTCCGTCCCCGACGCCATGCCGGCCGAGGTGACTTCCGACGACCCGCAGCAGGTGATCGCCTTCTTCGCCGGACGAGTCCCGTTCTCCCCCGTCGCTCCGGTCTTCCCCGCGTCCCGGCTGGTGGGCGGACGGCTCTGCCAGATCGACGGACGGCTCGTCCAGCTCCTCTTCTACGACGCGAAGGGCGAGAAGCTCTCGCTCTTCGTCTCCGGCGGCGACCTGGGGGAGCCGGGCTGCCGCGAGGCCCGCGGCCACCACGTGTGCACGCGCCGCGTCGGGGGCCGAAGCCTCGTCCTCGTGGGGAAGGTGCCCGCCGAGGAACTGCTGCACCTGCTCGACGAAGCCGACCGGTCCTCTCCGGCGCGGAATCGCGATCGTGGTTAGAGCCGCTCTGCGCCACCCCCACGCGGTGGCCGTCCTCGCCCTGGCCATCCTCATCGTCGGGACGACGGCCCTTTTCCGCCTTCCCGCCGACATCCTGCCGATCTTCAAGACGCCCGCCGTCCAGGTCCTGACCCTGTACCCGGGCATGCCCGCCGAGATCATGGAGAAGGACATCACCACGCGCCTCGAGCGTTGGACCGGACAGGCCAACGGCATCGTCCGCCAGGAGGCCAAATCGCTGGTAGGCGTCAGCGTCGTCCGGGACTTCTTCGGCGAGGACGTCGACCCGAACACGGCCATGGCCCAGGTCACCTCGCTGGCCATGAGCGACCTCTACTACCTTCCCCCGGGGACGGTCCCGCCCATGGTCATGCCGTTCGACCCGACCGCCGCCATCCCGCTCGCGCTCGTCAGCGTGTCGAGCCCCACCCTGGACGAGACGAAGCTGTACGACGTCGCGTACTTCGAGCTGCGAAACCGCCTCCAGTCCATCCCGGGCGTCATCGCGCCTGCCGTCTACGGCGGGCGGCTACGACGGATCCTGGCCTACGTGGATCCCGAGAAGGCCCAGGCGCGCGGGCTCTCACCGCTCGACGTCATCAATGCGATCCGCGACTTCAACGTCATGATCCCCACCGGCAGCGTCAAGTTCGGGCCGCTCGACTACCAGATCAACGCCAACGGGATGGTGGCGCGCGTGGAGGAGCTGAACGACCTGCCGGTGCGCCTCGGCCGCGGCCCTCCCGTCTACGTGCGGGACGTGGCCCACGTCGAGGACGCCCACCAGATCCAGACCAACATCGTCCGCGTGGGCGGCCGCCGCCAGGTCTACATCCCCATCTACCGCCAGCCCGGCGCCAACACCCTGGCCGTGGTGGATGGCATCCGGGACGCGCTCAAGCCCATCCTCGAGCGGGTCAAGGACGTCAACCTGGACGTGGTGATGGACCAGTCCGTCTACGTCCGCCAGGCCATCCGCAACGTCGCCAGCGAGGGCCTGCTCGGCGCGCTGCTGGCGGCCGTGATGATCCTGCTCTTCCTGCGCAGCCTCCGCTCAACGCTCATCGTCCTGCTCGCGCTGCCCCTCGCCTGCCTGGGAGCGTTCATCGGGCTCTACTTTAGCGGGGAGACCGCCAACATCATGACCCTGGGCGGGCTGGCCCTCGTCGTCGGCCTGCTCATCGACCAGTCGATCGTGGTGCTGGAGAACGTCACCCGCCACGCCTCGCTCGGCAAGCCCGCCGCACAGGCCGCCCTCGACGGTGCCGAGGAGGTGACGAGGCCCCTCACCATCGTCGCCTTCACCATGGCCGTCGTCTTCTTCCCGGTGGTGTTCCTGACCGGTCTCGGGCGGTTCCTGTTCACGCCGCTGGCCAAGGCCGTGATCTTCGCCGTCGCCACCGACCGTCTTCTCGCCACCACGGTGGTGCCCGTGGCCGCCGCGCGGCTGCTCCGGGGCGAGAAGCACGAGGCCGAGGCCTCCGGCTGGTTCCTCCGGCTCCGCGACGGTTACGAGTGGACCCTGCGGGCGGTGCTCGGCCGGAGGGGGCTGGTCTTGGCCGCCGCCGCGCTCCTCTTCGCCGCCTCCATGGCCCTGTTCCTCCTCGTCGGCTCGGAGCTTTTCCCGCCGACCGACGCGCGGCAGTTCACGATCCTGATGCGCGGTCCCACGGGCTTGAGGGTGGAGAACACCGAGGCCCTGATGGCGGGCGTCGAGGACGTGGTGCGCTCCACCGTCCCCGACACGGAGCGGGCGATGATCATCTCCAACGCCGGCGTGCTCTACGACTGGCCGGCCGCCTACACCCCCAACACCGGGTCGCAGGACGCGTTCACGCTCGTGCAGCTCGTCCCCCATGGCGCGCCCGCGTTCCACTACGTCGACGAGCTGCGGCGGAAGCTGCCCGCGGCCTTCCCGGGAACGGAGTTCAGCTTCGACACGGGAGGGATCCTCACCGCGGCCCTCAACTTCGGCCTGCCCTCGCCCATCGACGTCCAGGTGGAGGGCCGCGACCTCGCCCTCTCCCACGCGATCGCCGAAAAGGTCGCGCGCTACGCCCAGGGCGTCCCCGGAGCCGTCGACGTCCGCATCCAGCAGAGGCTCGACGCGCCGCAGATCAACCTCGACGTGGACCGCGTCAAGGCGGCCCAGCTCGGCCTCACCCAGGAGAGCGTCGTGAAGAACGTGGTGACCGCCCTCAACAGCTCGATCAACTTCGCGCCGTCGTTCTGGATCGACGAGCGGACCGGCAACCACTACTTCATCGGCGCCCAGTACCGGGAGGAGGGGATCCGCTCCCTCGACACCATCCTCGACATCCCGGTCACCGGCCGGGCCCAGCCCGTGCCGGTCCCCCTGCGGAACCTCGTCCGCTTCTCCCGATCGACCGGGCTGTCGGAGGTCAACCATCTCAACATCACGCGCGTGGTCGACCTCTTCGTGAACGTCCGCGGCCGCGACGTGGGGGCGGTCGCGAGCGAGATCGAGCGCTACGTGGAGCGCGTCGCGCGGGACCGCAGCGTGGTGCCCGAGGGCTACGCCGTGCACGTGAGGGGCGAGGTGCAGTCGATGAAGCAGTCCTTCCGCTCCCTCGGCTTCGGGCTCGTGCTGGCGGTGATGCTCGTCTACCTCGTCATGGTCGTGCAGTTCCGCTCGTTCATCGACCCGCTCATCGTGATGTGCGCGGTGCCCCTCGGCCTCGTCGGTGTCGCCTGGATGCTCTTCCTCACGGGTACGCATCTCAGCATCCAGTCCCTCATGGGCATCATCATGATGGTCGGCATCGTGGTGAGCTTCAGCGTCCTGCTCGTGGACTTCGCCAACCGGTTGCGGGCGGAGGCCCGGGAGCGGGGCACGGGGGAGCCGGTGGCGGAGTCGGTGGTGCGGGCCGCCCGCACGCGCCTGCGGCCGATCGTCATGACGAGCCTGGCCGCCCTGCTCGGCCTGACCCCGATGGCCGTGGCCGGCGGGGCGAACATCCCGCTGGCGCGGGCCGTGGTCGGCGGGATCCTGGCCGCCGCGACATCGGTCCTGTTCGTGGTGCCGATCCTCTACGTCGCCGTCGAGAACCGGCGCTCGGCCGCCCGACCGGAACGACAGTGAGCCCGGGCGGCTGGGGTCTTGCAGTCCTGGCCATGGGTGCGGCCGCCATCTTCGCCGCCGCGCCTCGGGCGGCGGGGCCCGCGCCGGAGCCCATCGCCAGCGTCATGGTGACCCGGCCCCGGAGCGGCTCTCTCGAGCGCCGACTGACGCTGCCCGGTTCGGTGCGGGCCTACCAGGAAGCGACCCTTTACTCGAAGGTCGGCGGTTACCTCAAGGCCATCTACGTGGACCGCGGCGATCCTGTGCGCCGCGGCCAGCTCCTCGCCGAGGTGGAGGTACCGGAGCTCGTCGCCGAGCTGGAGCGCGTGCAGGCCGAGGTCGAGGTGGCCGAGACCGAGCACAGGCGCCTGGCCGAGGCGCGCGACAAGGCCCCCGACCTGGTGACGCCGCAGGCGGTGGACGCCGCCGAGGGCCGCCGCGCGGTGGCCGGGGCCAATCTCAAGCGGATCCAGACGCTGCTCGGTTACGCGCGCCTCACCGCGCCCTTCTCCGGGATCGTCACCCAGCGGTGGGTCGATGTCGGCGCCTTCGTGCCCGCCGCCACCTCGAGCAGCGCGGCGAAGACGAGCGGCGTCCTCATCCTGATGGACCTCGGCCGGGTCCGGATCGACGCGGCCGTCCCCGAGTCCGACGTGCCCTCCGTCCGCAAGGGCCTGCCGGTGGAGGTGAGCGCGGCCGAGCTGCCGGGACGGAGCTTCACTGGGAGGGTGACGCGGATTGCCTACGCCCTCGACGACGCCACCCGGACCATGGCCATCGAGGTCGACCTGCCGAACGCCGACCATGCCTTGCGGCCCGGCATGTACGTGCGGGTCCAGCTCGCGGTGGAGCGGAAGGGAGAAGCCTTGCTGCTGCCCGCCCAGGCCCTCGTCACCGAGAAGGAAGGGAGCTTCGTGTTCGCCGTCGTCGACGGTCGCGCCCGCAAGGTGGCCGTGAAGACGGGCCACGACGA
>Ga0066710_100008397_pt1 | contig 10033 bp, 8 predicted proteins | sample GraSoiAngelo_159_FD_79666 | JGI IMG/M metagenome (GOLD analysis project Ga0066710, IMG submission 79666) | Grasslands soil microbial communities from the Angelo Coastal Reserve, California, USA - 14_1009_16_40cm | ecosystem: Environmental > Terrestrial > Soil > Grasslands | place: USA...
ATGCTGTATCCCCAGAAGAGTTCGCCGGAATCCGCACGCCTTGCCATCTCCTCAAGCGTCGGGGATGTACCGTCCACCAGCGCTACACGCGTATCACCACGGAAGCAGCGCGCGTAGGTCGATTTTCCGAGACAAACCACTAGCACATTGCGCGGGATGCGAAAGTATTCGACCGTGCGCGCGAGCGCGAACGAATTGGGTGGGATGATGCACACATCGCCGCGAAAATCGACGAAGGACTTCTCGTCGAATTTCTTCGGGTCGACGATCGTGGAATTGATGTTCGTGAAAATCTTGAATTCATCGGACACGCGGATGTCGTAGCCATAACTCGACGTCCCATACGAAACGATCCGGTGACCGTTCGCCTGCCGTACCTGTCCCGGCTCGAACGGCTCGATCATCTTGTGCTCCGCCGCCATCCGGCGGATCCATTGATCGGATTTGATGCTCAATCGACGTCCTTTGCGTGCGCGACGACCGCCAGTTGCTCGAAGCGCGCCGCCTCGACCAGTCGATCATCAAAGCAAATCATTGGCACTCGATCACCGATCTCGCGGGAGAGATTGATCACGGCAGCGAGTTGCAACGCGTCAGCGGCGCGAAGCGGATGGGCGAACAGCAGCCGGCACGCTTCGTTGCGTATGCCGGTCGAGGGTTCGACTTCCAGCCATTCAGTTTCAAGCTCGTGGAGGCGTTCCATACCTTGAGCGGCTCCGTTGCGATCGATCGCTTGCTGCCGCAACATGCGCGCAATGGCGGAATGGCATTCAACGGTGGTTCCCCACCACACGGCCATCTCGGGATCCGCGCCGTGAAGCTTACGCGCGACCCCGGTTTGCTTTTGTTCGAACAACAGTGGAACGACCGCCGAAGCGTCCCAGAATCTCACCAGCCTTCCTCGCGTTCGGCGAGAAGTGCGGCCAGGATATCTCCGCTCGCCTTGGGCGGCGGGCCGAGACGAGCGAGCAATTTTGGATCGGGACGCTTCTTCGGCAGCCGAACGACGCCACGCCGCTCGAGTTCAGCGAGCCGCGAATCCATATCTCGCGGCCCCACCTTGGCAACCGGAACGATGCGCGCGACGGGGACCTTCCGGTCGAGGATGAGCACCTCTCCGCCGCGTTTGACATGCTCGAGCAGTGAAGAAAGACGATTCTTTGTCTCGGATATTGTGGCTCGTTTCATTTGGCTATGTTAGCCAGATCGCTACAAGCTGTCAATCCGCCTACGTATTCTGGATGACGATGCTTGGAAACTTCGCCGAGAAATCCGCCGCCTTCTGCGCGACCGAAACGGCGACCTTGCGGGCGATTTCCTTGTAGATCTGCGCCGTCGGGCCGTCGGGATCGGCAACCACGGTCGGCCGGCCGGAATCGGCCTGCTCGCGAATGCGGATGTCGAGCGGCAGCGCGCCCAGGAACGGGACGTTGTGCTCGCGGCACATTCGCTCTGCGCCGCCCTGGCCGAAAATATGCTCGGCGCGGCCGCAGTTCGAGCAGATGTGGATCGACATGTTCTCGACGATGCCGACGATCGGCACGCCGACCTTCTCGAACATCTTGAGTCCTTTGCGCGCGTCGATCAGCGCGATGTCCTGCGGCGTCGTGACGATGACCGCGCCCGTCACCGGCACCTTTTGCGAAAGCGTGAGTTGGATGTCACCGGTACCGGGCGGCAGATCGACGATCAGAAAATCGACCTCGCGCCAATTAGTGTCCTTCAATAACTGTTCAAGCGCTTGCGTCACCATCGGACCGCGCCACACCATCGGCGTATCGGCGTCGATCAGGAAGCCGATCGACATCGCTTGCACGCCGTAGGCCTCGAGCGGCTCGAGCGTCTTGCCGTCCCTCGACTCGGGACGGCCCGCAATGCCGAGCATCATCGGCTGCGACGGACCGTAGATATCGGCGTCGAGCACGCCAACACTCGCGCCCTCGGCCGCGAGCGCAAGCGCAAGATTGACGGCCGTCGTCGACTTGCCGACGCCGCCCTTGCCGGACGCAACGGCGACGATGTTCTTGACGCCCGGCACGAGCTTCACGCCGCGCTGTACCGCATGCGAAACGATCTTGTGTCCGACGTTGACAGCGACGCGGCCCGCGCCCGGAAGCGCCGCAACAGCGTTTTGCACGAGCTTGCGAATCATCTCGTGCTGACTCTTCGCGGGATAACCGAGCTGAATATCGATCGCAATCCGGTCGCCGTCGACACGCACGCTCTTCACGGCTTTGCCCGTGACGAGATCCTTCCCGGTGTTGGGATCGATCACGCCCTTGAGGGACGTCGTCACGTCAGCATCGGACAGCGGCATCGAAAGCTCCGCGAAACACGCGCAAATAAGTTGTTGGGAATCGTAACGATTCTATCCGAACAGCGATCGTGCGGGTCCAACACCCCGGCGTCGCTTTGCTACTATTTGTTGTTTCCCCCTGGTTCTCGCAAGGTTTCTTTTGGAAATACCGGCCTCTTCCGCCCGGACGCTGTTCGTTACGACGGCGCTGCCGTACGCCAACGGCCCGTTCCACATCGGCCACATCATGGAGTACATCCAGGCCGACATCTGGGTGCGCTTTCAGCGGATGCAAGGACACACGGTCCATTTCGTTTGCGCCGACGACACGCACGGCGCACCGATCATGTTGAAGGCGGAGGCCGAAGGCGTTACACCACAAGCGCTGGTAGAGCGCATCACTGCGACGCGTCCCAAGCATCTCGCGGGGTTCTACTTGAGCTTCGACCACTGGCATTCGACCGATTCGCCCGAAAACGTCGAGTTGTCGCAAGATATTTACCGCCGCCTCAAGAGCGCAGGATTGATCTACGCGAAGCCGATCGAACAGTTCCACGATCCGGTCAAAGCGATGTTCCTGCCGGACCGCTATATCAAGGGCACCTGCCCCGTCTGCGGCGCGAAGGACCAATACGGCGACGCGTGCGAAGTTTGCGGGTCCGTTTATGCGCCAACCGATCTGATCGACCCGTATTCGACGTTGTCGGGTGCGAAACCGGTGTTGAAGACGTCCGATCATTTCTTCTTCCGGCTATCCGATCCCGCGTGCATCGAGTTTCTGCGCGCCTGGACGCAGGATGGCCGCTTGCAATCGGAAGTCGCCAATAAGGCACGCGAGTGGTTGGGCGAGCAGGACGCGACGAAGGGACTCGCCGACTGGGACATCTCGCGCGACGCGCCGTACTTCGGCATTCCGATCCCCGATGCGCCGGGAAAGTTTTTTTACGTCTGGCTCGACGCCCCTGTCGGCTATCTCGCCAGTCTCAAGGCGCACCTGCGCAATCGCGGCATCGATTTCGCGCAGTTCCTGCAGGATCCCAACGTCGACCAGTACCACTTCATCGGCAAGGACATCGTCTATTTCCACACGTTGTTCTGGCCGGCCATGCTCAAGTTCGCCGGCGTGCCGTACAAAGTGCCCGACAACATTTTCGTCTACGGCTTCATCACGTTTTCCGGCGAGAAGATGTCGAAGTCACGCGGCACGGGCATCAGCCCCGATGTCTATCTCGACCTCGGACTCAATCCGGAATGGCTTCGCTATTACCTCGCCGCGAAGCTCAACGGCAAGGTCGAGGATCTCGATTTCAATCCCGACGACTTCATCGCGCGCGTCAACAGCGACCTCGTCGGGAAGTACGTGAACATCGCGAGCCGGGCGGCCAATTTCATTACGAAGAATTTCGCGGGCAAATTGGGGACGCCGGCCGAGTCGGAGAACGACCGCGCCAACCGGCTGACGATTGCGCAGATGGAGGCCGAAGCGGCCCGCGCGAACTACGCAGCGCGCGAATACGGCAAAGTCCTGCGCGATGCGATGCGCATCGCGGACCGTATCAATGAAGCATTCGATGCCGCGCAACCGTGGCTGCTTGCGAAGGATCCTGCCCGTCGTGACGCGTTGCAGACGATTTGCTCGCAATCGCTGCAAGGCTTTCAGCTGCTGACCGTGCTGCTTGCACCGGTGCTGCCGGCAACGGCGTCGCGTGTGGCGCGCGATTTTTTTGGCCTCGGCCGCGAATTCGTCTGGTCCGACGCATGGAAAGAGCCGACGGCGGTTGCGCCTTACACGCATTTGCTCGCGCGTGTCGAGGCGAAACAAATCGACGCGTTGCTGGAAGGACCCAAGGCGACGAGCGCTGCGTTGCTTCAATCCGGTGTCACGAGCGCCGCATCGCCCCAGTCCTCCGCCGCAAGCCGTACCGAGAGCCAAGTGTCGATCGAGGATTTTGCCAAAATCGATTTGCGCATCGCGCGCATCGTCAACGCGGAAGCCGTCAACGGCGCCGACAAGCTGCTGAAATTGACGCTCGACGTCGGTGAAGGGCGCCATCGGACCGTGTTCGCCGGCATCAAGTCCGCTTATCGTCCCGAAGACCTCGTTGGCCGATTGACGCCGGTGGTGGCGAACCTCGCGCCGCGCAAAATGAAATTCGGTCTTTCCGAGGGGATGGTTCTCGCCGCCTCGGGCGACGGTCCCGGTATTTTCTTGCTGGCGCCGGACGACGGCGCGCAACCCGGCATGCGCGTTAAATGAAACTCCCACGCTTGCGGCTCGTAACGCGAGCACCCGGCGAGGGGCCCCGCGTAGCGGGGATCGACGGGAAATGCGAGTCGTCACACGAGGCCGACACGTATCGCAGCGATTCGGTTTGCTCGTCCAATGAGGCCGAGGCGCCGCTGCGCTGCCCCCAAGGGGGGAGCACCCGCGCCTTGGCCCTGCGGCGCTCATGAGCGCCATCGGACCGCCAGTCGGCGCGCTCGAGCTGGTTGTCACGATCGTCGCCGCCTGGGTCGCATTAGGCGCGCTCGGATTAGTGCGACCGCATTCGCTCCGGTTCGTAAGCCGCCTCATATTTCCCGCTGGCGCGTGTGTTGCGCTCTTGCTGACGGTTATCGCATTCCTGTCGCTCGACGCGCCGCCCCAATCGTTGGTGATGCCGCTGGGTTTGCCCGATCTTCCGTTCCATGTGAGGCTCGATCCGCTTTCGGCATTCTTCCTACTGTTGATCGGCGCCGCTTCATTCGGTGTGTCGCTTTTTTCGGCGGGCTATTTCCGCGCGAGCGAAGGCACGCCGCCGGGGCTCATCTGTTTTCAATACCACGTCTTTCTCGCAGCGATGGCGAGCGTCGTTGTCGCCGACGACGCCTATGCCTTCATGGTGGCATGGGAAGCGATGGCGCTTGCGTCGTACTTTCTCGTGACGACTGAGCATCGCATTCCTGAAATCAGGCGTGCCGGTTTTCTCTATCTGTTAATTGCGCATATCGGCGCCATTGCGATCCTGTTGTGCTTCGGCGTGCTGCAGGCTGGCGGCGACGATTACACGTTCGACACGATGCGCAACATGACGCTGATCGGCGCGTGGCCCACGGCAGCGTATTTTCTTGCGCTCGTCGGCTTCGGCGCCAAGGCCGGGCTACTGCCGCTCCACGTGTGGCTTCCGGAAGCCCACCCGGCGGCGCCGTCACCGGTTTCTGCGCTGATGAGCGGCGTGATGCTGAAGACGGCGATCTACGGCTTACTGCGCGTCACGTTCGATCTCATGCACGTGCAGCTCTGGTGGTGGGGCGTCGTCGCGCTCGCGCTAGGCGTCGCGACCGCGCTGTTCGGCGTGATTTACGCCGCCGTACAGACCGACATGAAGCGGTTGCTCGCGTACTCCTCCGTGGAGAACATCGGCATCATCGTCGCCGGCTTCGGATTGACGATCCTGTTTCGCGCCTACGGCAAGAACCTGCTCGCCGCGATTACGCTCACTGCCGTTCTTTATCACGCATTGAACCATGCGTTCTTCAAGACGCTGCTCTTCCTTGTCACCGGCTCGGTGCTGCACGCGACGAAGGAGCGCAGCCTCGGCAAGCTCGGCGGCCTGATTCATCGGATGCCGTGGGTGGCATGGCTGGCTCTCGTCGGTACGCTGGCGATTGCGGGTTTGCCACCGCTCAACGGCTTTGTGTCGGAGTGGTTGCTGCTGCAGGCATTCCTGTTCACGCCGAGTCTTCCCCAGTCGTTCGTCAACATGTTGGTGCCGCTCGCTGCGGCGGGCGTGGTGTTGGCGGTTGCGCTCGCCGCGTATGTGATGGTGAAGTTTTATGGCGTCGTCTTCTTGGGGCGGCCGCGCGAAGCGCACTTGGCGTATGCGCATGACGCCGGCCGCTTCGAGCGCTTCGGACTGGTGTGGCTCGCAGCCGGTTGCATCGCGCTCGGTATCTTGCCGGTCAACGTCATTCAAGCGATCGATCCGGTCAACGCGATGCTGCTGCACTCGTCCGCGATTTCGGCCGGCGGAGGCAACTGGCTGCTCCTTGCGCCGATCAACGCCGACCGCTCGAGCTACAGTCCACTGATCGTGCTGGTGGTAATTATCGCGACCGTAGTGCTGACAATGCGAATCGTTCACCGCTTCTATCATGGCCGCATCCGAACGGCGCCGCCATGGGATTGCGGATTCCCGTTGCAGACGCCGCGCATGCAAGACTCCGCCGAAGGCTTTGGACAGCCGATCCGGCAAGTATTCGAGCCCTTCTTCCGCATCGAGCGGCACCTGCCGACATCGTTCGACGCGGCACCACGCTATTTCGTGCGCATCGGCGATCCGTTCTGGTCATGGATCTTTTTGCCAATCGCGCACGCGGCCGAGTTCGCGGCGCGCATCGTTGGACTGATTCAGCAAGGTCGGATCTCGGTTTATTTGACGTACAGCTTCTTCACGCTGCTCGCCCTGCTGTTCTTCGTTCGATGACGATCGCCAGCTTCCTGACGCAGCTCTTGGAACTGGCGATCGCCGTCGCGCTCGCGCCGTTGCTCGTCGGCTGGGTCAACATGTGCCGCGCCTGGCTGCAAAACAAATCAGCGCCGTCGCTGCTGCTTCCCTATCGGACGATCCGCAAGCTGTTCATGAAGGACGCCGTCGTCGCACAAAGCGCGTCGCCGATCTTTCGCACCACGCCGTACATCGTATTTGGCGCGATGTGTTGCGCGGCGGCGATCGTGCCGTCGCTCGCAACGGATCTGCCGTTCGCGCAAGCGGCTGACGCGATCGCATTGGTCGGGTTGTTTGCGCTCGCGCGGGTCTTCATCGCGCTGGCCGCGATGGACATCGGCACGGCATTCGGCGCGCTCGGCGCCCGGCGCGAGATGTTCGTGGGCTTTCTCGCCGAACCCGCCTTGTTGATGGTGCTGTTCACGGCGTCGCTCATTTCCGGGTCGACGTCGCTGCCGACGATCGTCGACGCGCTCGCGCATCGCGAGCTCGCGATCTATCCGAGCCTCGCGTTCGCCGGCGTCGCCTTCACGATGGTTTCGCTTGCCGAGAACGCGCGAATCCCTATCGACAACCCGTCGACGCACCTCGAACTCACGATGATCCACGAGGCGATGGTGCTCGAGTACTCGGCGCGCCATCTCGCCTTGCTCGAATGGGCGTCGGCGCTCAAGCTGTTCAATTATTCGTGTATCGGGCTGGCGCTCTTTTTCCCGTTCGGGATCGCCGCCGCCGGCGATTGGCTGGCGCTGATCGGCGCGGCGCCCGCGTTGATCTTCAAGCTGGCGATCGGCGGTGTGGCGCTCGCATTTATCGAGACCTTGTCGGCGAAGCTCCGCATCTTTCGCGCACCGGAATTTCTTGGGACGGCATTCCTGCTCGCCGTGCTGGCCATGCTGGTCAACCTGTTGCTCGGCGGTTGAGGAACCTCCGATGGCGGGCGTCCCACTTTACGCGCAGTTCATCAACCTGCTCGCCGCGATTCTGTTGCTGCTGGCATTCGCCATGCTCGCGCAGCGCCGCGTGTTGACGCTGATCGACCTTTTCGCAGCACAAGGGTTGGCGCTCGCGATTTCGACCGGCGTCGTCGCGTACGGCACGTCGCAACCGCATCTGTATTTCTCGACCGTGCTCACGTTCGCGCTGAAGGTAATCCTGCTGCCGTGGATCCTGCACCGGCTCATCCGCCGCCTCGATGTTCGGTGGGAGTTCGAGGGCCTGATCAATATCCCGACAACGATGCTGATCGGCATCGTCCTCGTCGTTTTTTCGTTCAATCTCGCGCTGCCGATTTCACAGCTGGCAAGCACCGTGACGCGCTCGACGTTGGGGATTGCGATGGCGAGCGTCATGTTGTCGTTTCTGATGATGATCACGCGCCGGAAGGCAATCCCGCAGGTGATCGGCTTCCTCGCGATGGAGAACGGGCTCTTCTTCGCTGCGACGAGCGCCACCTACGGCATGCCGATGGTCGTCGAGCTCGGGATCGCGCTCGACGTACTGGTCGGGATGCTGATCCTCGGCGTGTTCTTCTTCCAGATTCGCGAACAGTTCGACAGTCTCGATCTGCGGCATCTGGAAAAGCTTAAAGAGCCGGACCAGTGATCGAAGTTGTCCTCGTCCTGACTCTGCCGCTCGTCGGCGCCGCCGTGCTGGCTCTGATCGGCGAGCGCGATTACGCGCCTGAGGTCAACGTGGCCGCGAGCCTCTGCACGTTCGTCGCGGCCGCTGCGCTCACCGCGCGCGTGATCTCGTCCGGCCCCATGCTCGTCCTCGATCGACTGTTCTTCGTCGATCCGTTCAACGTCTTCCTGGTCGCGCTGACGGCGTTCGTCGGCTTCACGACATCGTTGTTCTCGCGCCCGTACATGCGGATCGAGCGCGCGCATGGCCGGCTCTCGACCGGGCGGTTGCGTCTCTATCACAGCATGTATCAGCTATTCAATTTCACGATGCTGCTCGCGCTTTTGACCAACAACATGGGCATTCTGTGGGTCGCGCTCGAAGGCGCAACGCTCGCGACCGTGTTGCTCGTGTCGCTGTATCGGACGCCCGCGAGCCTGGAAGCGGCGTGGAAATATTTCATTCTCTGCGGTGTCGGCATCGCACAGGCGCTGTTCGGAACGATCCTCCTCTATTTCGCTGCCGAAAAGGTACTCGGCGCTGGCGGCGGAGCGCTGTTGTGGACCGAGTTGAATAGCGTCAAGGGCGACCTCGAGCCAACAGTCTTATCGCTCGCTTTTGTTTTCCTTCTCGTGGGCTACGGCACAAAGGTCGGACTCGTGCCGTTGCACAACTGGCTTCCCGACGCGCACGCCGAAGGTCCGACACCGGTCTCAGCCGTGCTGTCCGGTTTGTTGCTGAACGTCGCGCTGTATGCGGTCGTGCGCTGCAAGGTCCTTGTGGAAGCGTCGGCGCAGACCTCGTTCGCCAAGGAACTGATGATGGGCTTTGGCCTGCTGTCGGTCGTCGTCGCGGCGTTTCTGCTATCCCGCCAGAAGGACATCAAGCGGCTGTTCGCGTATTCGTCGATCGAGCACATGGGGATCATCACGTTTGCGTTCGGCATGGGCGGTCCGGTCGCCAATTTTGCCGGCATGCTGCACATGACGGTTCACTCGTTGACGAAATCGGCGATCTTCTTCGCGGTCGGCCACGCGACGCAGAAAGCCGGAACCCAACTGATCGACGGAATACGCGGGCTCATCACGTTAAGCCCGATGATCGGCTGGGCGCTCGCGCTTGGCGCGCTGGCGATTCTCGGCATGCCGCCGTTCGGCGTGTTTGCGAGCGAGTTCCTGATCCTGACGACGGCGATACGCGATCAACCGTGGGCGACGCCGTTCTTGTTAATTGCGCTCGGCATCGCGTTCGCGGCAGTATTCTCGAAGGTGCAGCCGATGGTGTTTGGTGAGACGAATGCGCAACGGTTGCCGGAGCGCCCCGCCTTGATTCCGGTGTTTGTGCATCTCGGTTTAGTGCTGATGCTCGGCCTATGGATTCCACCTTATCTGGCTGAGTGGTATCGACAAGCCGCCCGGCTGATTGGATGAGGCCATGAGCGGGCCGCGCGAAGCGAAGACCCGAAGCCGCCTGCGCGCGCAGGGCGAAGCCAAGGCGCGAAGCGCGCGTCTGCGCGCGCGGGCGGCGGCCGACGCGCTGACGTTTCTTCATCCCGGCGGACGCAATGAGGCCGCCGACGGCTCGCGATTGGCCGCGGCCGACAACGGATTTTTCGGTGGTCGTACCG
>Ga0066710_100008400_pt1 | contig 10032 bp, 15 predicted proteins | sample GraSoiAngelo_159_FD_79666 | JGI IMG/M metagenome (GOLD analysis project Ga0066710, IMG submission 79666) | Grasslands soil microbial communities from the Angelo Coastal Reserve, California, USA - 14_1009_16_40cm | ecosystem: Environmental > Terrestrial > Soil > Grasslands | place: USA...
GTCGGGGGAATTTTGGGCTAGTTCGTTAGAGTGCATCCCATCCCTTCTGACAAGGCTAGCCCTCCCTTCCTTTTTGGCGCGGTACGCACGAGTATCGGACGCACTTTTCTATCGCCACAGTAGCCAGCCGATCACGCCGACCAGGACGAAGAATCAGGAAAGAGCCTCGTAGATGGCGGCGGCAGCCGCGAGGACGAAACCAATCGACTCCACCGAGAGGATGTGCATCAAGGGGCCCACGACGGGACTCGCGATGTGCGTGTGCGGCAGCCCGCCGAGCGGGTGCTCTTTCTCGCGGACGCGCTTTCGTTCCCGCCATACGACGATCGTGGAACCGAGCGGCCGTATACAAGGGTGCTGGAACCATCCGGTCTCCTCCCGGCGGGAAGCGGAAGCAATAGCCGCAAGGCTTCGGCGAGGGTTCGGAGTTCGTTTGGACAAACGATTTATGCGACGAGGGAGTTCATGCTCTGCCGTGATCCGGACACCACGGAGCGGCCGGAGGAGTGGGGAGGAGGAGTCGTTGGTTAGAATTGATAATCGACCCGAGTCCTTAATAGGCCCTCGGCCGACTGCATCGCTGTTTCGCATCCCGAATGACCGAACGCAGGGGCTGTGAGCAACTTTGGCTGAGCGCAACGCCGAGAAGTACGCACATTGGCTGAAGCTCCTCTCCGAGACTGTGGAGAAAGGCGAGTACCGAAACCTCGCCGCTTCTCTCAGTCACCTGACGGCCGCCGGAACGGTCCTTGAGGATCCGCAGGTCGTATACCTGTCTGAGTTTCTAGAATACTTGGTGAGCAACTTGCGTCCGGGCCTTGTCGCCAACAAGGATCGCCCAGAGAGGGAAGAGAGTGAACGGATTGTCCAGCAGGCGATCACCGTTGCAATGGACGCACTTAAGGAGCCCGCCGAGCCTGCGCGGATTCAAGGTGAACTCGCGAGCTTGCGATATAAAGCGACGCGACTCCAGCTAAGTAGGCTGAACGAACTCCAGGTGCGGGTTGGCCCAGGCCGGATCACAATCAGCGACGAGGTCTGAGCAAATGACGGTCTCGAAATTGGAAACGGTCGACCAAGACGAACAAGAATCTGCCATCGGGGAAAAGCGGTTCCTTGCAGAGAGGCATCCGACCATTGAAGACCTGGTGGAGGCGCTCGCCGACAAGCAGGTGGTTGCCACATGGCTCGTGAGATTTTACACGGCGATTCACGAGTTGAATAGGCGCCTGCTGAGGCAGGAAGCGATGCTACGACGAGTAAGTCCGGTCAGGATTCAAGAGGACGACCTCGAACAACTCGAATCCATGATTCGAGAATCCCGTTCAATCTTGCAACTCAAGGACGATTTCGACGGAATGGGTTCGACCCACTATACAGAGGAAGTTTGGCAGAGGGCTGCGCGATTCGTAAGGCTCCAGTGGGGGGAGCACTTCCGCGTCTTCGGGGAACCAATGCCCCTGCCGGAGATTGAGCCCGGTCCTAGAGGCAGCATTGACATTTACTGGGAGACCCCAGATTTCGACCTGCTGGTCAACATTCCCTCTGACCCGCAAAAAGAAGCGGAATTTTCTGGTGATCGGAACGGCAAGAGAAAGTTTGATGGGACCCTCGACACCTCTCTTCCGAATCGGGGTCTCGTAAGTTGGCTGGCAAGATAGCAGAAGAATCTCCTCCACAGCCTGAGGAGATAACCGATCGGGAGGACCTGTTCTACCGATGGGTGCCCCACGACTTCACGAAGCGCGATGGTCGCAGGATAAGGGCTGGGGCTTTCGGCACCGAGGCGGACGTCGAAGAAGGCGTTTCCTTCGATTGGAATAGGTATTCTACTCCCGAGAGGACTCTGGGGCGCTCTCAGAGACCGGATATCAGGGCTGGGGTGGTCATGACCAGTGCAGGAAAAATTTGGGACAACGAATTGACGGTCCGACATGCACCCGAGCTGAACAACCAGGCTCACAGTCTAGTCAAAGGAACAAGTGAGACGCGGGTGCGAAAGACCTTGGCAAGCATTTGCTCCTGGGCGTTGCCTCTGCCGCCCAAGGCTAACGACTGAAGTCCTCTCGCTCTGGAACTCCAGCAGCGAGAGTCCCCAACGGCCGCTCTACGGGACACCTGTCGCAACGTGAAGCTCGAATTCTAGGCCGCCCGCGACGATCGACGTCGACAAGCCGGGCGGCCGTTGTGGAGGGATGCTTGCGGAATCGGGGACTCGATAAAGTCCTTTTCCTGTCCGGCAGCTTTGTATCGGGGTACGGCGGTCCCGTGATTCCGCATGAGGGATCGCTTCGTCCTGTTCTTGGGTGCGGGAGCATCCCGGCCCTTATCGGTACCGACAAGTGTAGAGTTCGTCCCCGAGTTCCTAAAGAAATCGCCGAAATATTCGGAACTCTGGGACATGCTCGCTTCCGAAGTCAGATCCGCGGGCTACGGCCGCGAGCTCGACTTAGAGGCCACGATGACTCTCCTCGATGCGATCTCTTCGCAGGATCCCCTCGGCTACCTCGAGGAGGCGGCAGAGCCCGTGCTGTTCTTGTACGCCGGAGCCCAGCTCGGAAAGGCAATCGAGCGAATCGGCATGGCGTATGGAGACCAGGCGACCAAGATGTCGAAAGCCCTCAGGAATTTCGTCCGTGACCGTTGCCTGCATCCAAATTTCCAACTTCTGAACCAAATCTACGATCCGCTGATGGCGGCACTCGGTGCTCTTGCGGAGCGAGTCGGCGTCACAAGGGCGAGTCACAAACGTGGACTCGTCTACCCTCAATTTGATTGTTTTACAACGAACTATGATCTCGCGTTCGAGAGGTACTGTCGAGGTCTGGTCGGGCCTCAGCTGAGAACCGGGTTCCGGGAAGACTCGGGGTCCCTGGCTTTCTCGGTGTATCAGCTCCAGGACACGGGATCACCTTACCTCGTCCTTCCCGTCCACGGGTCGGTGGCAATGATGCGTTTGGCCGATAGCCGGGTCGTGCGATCGGATATCTATTCGCCGGAGATCGGGATGACGAGTGCTGGCGAACAAATTGAAGGCGAGGTCATGATCTACCCGGTCTTAGAGAAGCAGAGAACGCGATATCCCTTCCCCGAGATATTCTCTGCATTCTCAGATCGAGTCCGGGAATCTCCCGTCGTCGTTTTCGTGGGGTTCTCCTTCCGCGACGCCCCGATCTTGGATCTCCTGAGAGACTCCAGTCGGGACGGTCAGCTTGTGCTCGTTATCTCGCAATCAGCGAAGGATGTGGTGGCGGAGCGTGTCGGCACCACTCTACGCAGCCAGGTGATACCGGTTTCCGCGCGACTCGGCGATCCGGACCTTGGCGAGAAGATTGGAGTGGTTCGGCCATTGTCATAGCGGGCTTTGAGACGGCTACGAGATAGCTGTTGATGGTTCGTTTCTCCATGTAAACGGCCTCCTGCACGGTTCCGGAATGCCGTATCTCAACGAAACTCCCAGGAGTGACGAGGCACTTTTCTCCATGAAACCGTCAACGACGACCGAAGCTCGCGAGGACGGAGAGGAACTTGGTCGCGGGACGTCGCACGGGCCTTCGCAACTTCACGCTGAAGCCCGCGACCCGGATCGTGTGTTTGCTCCTCTGGATCTTGCGGCCGGTTTCGATATCCTCGACGAAGCCCTCGGACCATCCGCCGACCTCGATAAATGTCGACTTCTTCGCGCCGAAGAACCACCCGGAGCAGAAAGCGGAAGCCGCGATTTGCGGAGGTCGCATGCCGTATGCGACGCTCACGAACTCCGCGGGATCCTCGGGATCCTGGAGCATGCCGAGGACCGCGGTGAGCTGCTCGGGCTCCAGGGCGACGTCGGCGTCCAGAAACACGACGTGAACGTTCTTCGACTCCAGGAGGCCGCGGTTCAACGCGTCGGCCTTGCCGATTCCGGTCTGATGGATGATCCGCACCTTCTCCCCGAACGCCCCGAGGGCGGGTCGGATCGCGGTGACGTCGGCGCGGGCTTCGACGACCAGGACGATCTCGCTGCACTCGAATCGTGCGACCGAGATCATCTCCGTGACCCACTGAGGATCCTCGTCCGCTTTCATCGCGATCACGACGCTCAACCCGGAGAAGAAACCCGACTCGGACATCATCGGCCCCGAGCCCTCGCGTAGCTAGAGAACAGGTATGCGACCGTCCCGATCCCGCCGATCGCGATCCCCGCGAAGACGCCGATCGTCCAGAGATTGAGGGGCTCCGTCCCGTGCTGCGGCCCGGGTTCCGGTTGGCCCGACGTCAGGAATTGGATGGTGAAGGGCCCGTAGAAGTCGGGGACGTTGATGGCGAACACGCGGCTGTAGATCGCGAAGGTCACGTTCCATCCGGGCTGCGGACGCCATGCGACCGTCGCGAAGTTCACCGTATACTCCCGGAGGTTCGCGTCCGCGTCGTACTGGGCTTCGAGCCCCCCGTTGGCGTTGTGGATGAACATCGTGAAGAAGGTCGCGTTGCATCCGACGAACGGGCAGCACGTTGTATTCAGGGACCACTTCATTTTCAACGCGGATCCATCGGCGGGGACGTAGGCCTGGAGATCGACGAGCGTCATCGCGCAGGGGACGGACAACTCATTCCCTCCTTCTCTTCGGTCTCCTGATAAGCGGCGCTCCGTCGGCCGTGAACTGGACTTTGACCGCCAGCATCCCGCGGTCGTCGGAGACCAGCGCGTCGCCGCGCAGCGCGTGGATCAGGTTCCCGTCCGGATCGCGAACGTGCGTTTTCGCGTAGCAAGAGCCGCACAACCACTTCTCGCAGAACGACGTCGCCGCCCGACTGGCGCACGACTGGCACCACACGACGTTGCCGTCCTTCGCGATCATTCAGCCTCCAAGGGAGGAATGGTGGGCGCGTTCCGCCCCGCGGGCTGGCGGCCGCGGAAGTGGGGGGGCGAACAAGTCCCCTCGGGCTCTGGCAGAGCCCTCGATCGATACGGCAACGCGCCCGGTCGCGTGAAGAGGCATGGGGGTGGGTGAGCCTCCTGACTTTTATTCAGACGGAATTATTCCACCGACAATCGGACCCTTCAATTCCTTGGAACGGGGAAGCGGTGTTCGATCATTAATGTCGAGACGAGCAACGTGAGACTCCATGTGCTCCGCCGGGAATTTATTCGATGTTTCGGCTCGAGGCTTATCGTCGACATGACCCACGAGGTCGATGCCAGGGATCTGAAGTCTCGATGCGTCCGCGTTCGGCCTGCCCGATTCGACGGGAGGCGCGGGATTCGGTTCCGCGGGAGGAAGGGCCGTCGCCGCGGGACGGAGAGGGGGCGCCGCGGCGGCGGGACTGGTGAATCGCCATGGGCGACGGGCGGAAGGGATCCGGGGGGGACGATCCGCGAGGATGAGCCGCAATCCTTCTCCGATCATCTGCGCGAGGATGGCCCCGGCGTTCTTACCCTCGTCCGAGTCGGCCCAGTTTGCGGCAGCCTCGGGCGTCGTCTCGGGAGGACTGAGTCGGTCGGCGAGGGCCTCGAGTTCGCGTTCGGTTCGGGCCAAGCCGTCGCGCACCCACTCGTCAATCGGATCGAGGTCGACCATAGTTCCTCCATAATTCTTCGATCTCGGCTCGAATCTTCTTGATCCTCTTTTTGATGAACAGATCGATCAAATCGCCGCGGACCGGTTGAGGAATCAAGGTTCATCCCTCGGGCCAAGTCGAGTCGAGCAGATCGGGCAGACGCCAGAGACGGCAACCGCGACGCCGCAGTGTTGTCGAATCTGGCCGCCGTCCGTGGCGACGATGATCCTTTCCGGCTCGATCGGAATCGATGCGGGAATGGAGAACGCTCGCGCGAGGGCGCTGAAGACTTTCGCGATCCTCGACAGTTCTCGAGCTTGCGGGACGATCTCCATCAAGATCACTCAGCTTTCGACGGTTCTCGCGGGGTGGCCGTGGGTCCGTTTGACGCAACGATCCTCGCCGCATTTCGGGCAGACGGGCGTCGTCTTCGGATCGGCGATCCCCTCGCCGCATCGGAGGCATTCGAAACCTTCCGGCCCGGCTTTCCGGACCTTCCCGCCGCTGCACTTCGGACATTTCGGTGTCTTCGGATCCGAGATCGGCATGTTGCAATCCTCGCATTTCCAAAAGGCACCGTCCGCGTCGATCGCCTGCCTCGCACCGCATTTGGCGCAACGGTCGTCTCCGATCGTCACGGGGTTCGAGCAACGTTTGCAAATGAGATTTCCCTCGGCCTCAAGTGCCCCCCTGATGTCGTGGACGTTGGTGATCGCGCCCGAGTTCTCCAATTCGTTTCGGACGTACCGGGCGATCGCTCGCGCCTTGGAATCGAAATCGTCGGCCATCAGAGACCTCCGACGAGAGACGCGGGGGCGCTTCGAGGATTTCCGGCCCCGGCTTTCTCCTCGCTCGTGGAATGCAGATCGAAGCCCTGCGTCGTGATGGCGTTGGCTTTGCTGCCAAGAGGAATCGTCTCGACGTCCGGGCGCTTCGGGTCGGGAGAGACGTAGGTCTGCCCAAGATAGGTCGCGGGCATCGGAACGGGCGCGGGCACCGCGACGGGACGCAAGCCATCAGGCGACATCACGATGGAACCGCCGTCGCGGGGCACCGAGAGCGAGACGACGTTGGGCACGGGACGCGGGGCTGCCCGGAATGCGGCCTTCGTCTTTTTGAAGAACATGTCGGTTGTCGTGCAATCACCGTCCCGAAATCAGCGAGCCCGTGTGGCCGCGACCCCGAGAGTGATCGACACTCGAGGTCAACGCGGCTTGAGGCTGAGGCTGCTGCTCGATCGCAGTAGGCGCATTCGGCGGAATCGGGGCCGGGGGTCGCACCGCGACCGGTGGTCGGTACGGCGGCACGTACACCGGCGGCGGCGCGAACTTGTTCTTCAGGTCGTTCCAAAAATCGCTCAGGGTCATTTGGCGTGCACTCTCCTTGTCTCCGAGGATTTCTCGAGGACAGGAACGACGACGACTCGCTTCGGCGGAATGCGAATCAGGAACGAGGGCGGCCCGCGGGCGATGATCAGTTGGCCTTTCTCCTGGGGTCCGCGCGGGTCTTCCAGGAACTGGAGCAAGCTCGTCATGATCAGATCCCCAGGTCCGGGTCGACATCCTCGTCTTCCCATGTGAGCGGCGTTTGGCAACGCGGACAAGGCGAGACCCCGAACGTGACGATCCCGCCGCAGGAGCCACATCGCGCAGGTCCGGGATTGGTCGATCGCGAAGGGATCTTCCGCCGAAGGTTCGGGTGAGGCATGCGAGGGAGCTGCTCGTCGCCGGACTCGGACTCGATCGTTTCTTCTGAAGGGTTCTCGCGGATCGCGCGGCCGCCGCCGTTGTTCAGGATTCTCTCCCTCGTGATCGGTGAGGTCAGCCACACCGTACTGTGGCTCACGGAACAGTAATAGTACTCTTTTTGGCCTGCAGAGAGTTTGATTGGGTGGGACTGTCCACAGAGTGGGTCGGTCTCAACGAAAGGCATTGTACCCTACAGTGGGTGAGTGGGTACTTTGGGTAGTCAAGGCTTTAGGGGATTCCCGCGGGAAACCCGCGTCCTACTTCGCGACCTGAGGGAGACTGGACCTCAAAGCCGCTGTAATCTCTTGCAACCACGTCACGACCGACTCCCTTTTCGGGAGGATAGGCGCATCCCTCTTGTAGAATTCGTGAAACCTCCGCTCCGGCAATACTGTCTCCGGCAAGTAGGCGCGGATCGGGTACAGGACGTGGGGAGACTGCAGGAGGATCTTGAGGGCAAGGCGAGTCCGAAGCGAGTCCGCCTCTGCCTGCATCCGAGGCTCTGCGGGTAGGAACTCCCCGCCCCGATCTTGCGACTCAAGGCGCTTCAGCCACTCCGTGACCCGGAGATTCGCAAGAGCGAGTTCTCCGGGAGACATCAGCGTGGTGGTCGAGGCCGCCGTCTTCCGGGCGACGTGGGCCATCAGCGCGGACGCGTCCCACGTCGACTCGTCCGGGTTCAGGGAGATACTCGGTTTGAGGCGTGCGACGTTCGCCTTGACCAACTCGCTCAGATGGAAGCGGACGGTGCCGTCATCCGCTATCTTGGCTGCGTCTCTGAGAGCCCTTCTTGTCGGGTAGGACCCCATGTCCAAGGCTGCGAGCAGCTTGGAGCACGACCTGTCCCCAGCGAGGAGAGCCCTTGGTTTCGTCGGGGGACTGTGGTTTCCCGCGGGAATCCCTCAAACCGGCAAATACCTCCAGTCACTCTAAAGGGTTTCGAGGTGCTCTAACGTCGCAGACAGAGATCATCGGAGCCCAGTTCGACCGGAGGACAGCCAAACTCCTGCGAGAGGTTTGCTCGGACCGCGGCGAAGGCATTTCGTCGTTTGTACGACGCGCCGTCCGAAAAGAACTGGCTTCCCTGTCGTACCTTTCCGACAGGGAAAAGAAGAGTCTCGGATCGCCGGTCGAGCCCGAGATCCAGGTGGCAACGCAACCAACGAAGACCCGCACCCCTCGGTAGGCGATCCCGATGCCGATCGTGGACCTCCGCACCCCGAAATCGAACCCGTCCCCTCGTCGAAGGTACTGCCGGAACTGTGGAAACGTCCAAGTCGGAGAACCAGAGGACCGCTGCCTCGAGTGTGGCGCGTTCGCCCTCACGGCGGATGGCGAACCTTGGCGACGGATCCGCGCTAGGCGAGAGGAGCACAGGCCATGACGGAGAAGATCGTCAATGTGGACGTCGGGGGGTCCGCCCTGCGGGAGAAAAGCCGGGTCACCGGCCCCAAGATCCGTGCGACGCCACGACCTTCCCGATTGCGCGACCTGGCCGACCATCTCCTCCGTGAATCCGACATGCGGCGGTCGTCGATCGATGCGGAGCGGGAGAACTGGAACGGCCGTTTCGACGATTTGAAACGCGTCGACGCGAGGGCGGCTTCTCGTCTCCTCGGGGTCCTCGAGGACGCCGACACCTCGTGGCAATACGGGGAAGGCGCTCGGGTCGCCGCCGTCGAATGGATCGCGACGGGTCGGGAGCCGAAGGTCGAGGACGTCGTCGAGTCGGCCAAGGTCACCCTCACCGAGGAGCGGCGGTCGGACGCGATGAAGCTCCTCGCGGATCCGGCGCTCCTGTGGCGCATCGCTCGGGCGATCAAGCGGATGGGCGTCGCGGGGGAGGAGAAGGCGAGCCTCGTCCTCTACCTCGTCGGCGTCTCGCGGTTGTTGCGCCATCCCCTTGCCGCGACGATGAAGGCCGACAGCGCGTCGGGCAAGAACTATCTCCTCTCCATGGTCAACACGCTCTTCCCGGAGGAGGCGATCAAGGACGTGACTCGACTCTCGTCGAACGCCCTGTACTACATGAAACCCGACGCGATGCGCCACAAGTGGTTGCAGATCGTCGAGCGCCGGGGCGGAGCCGGGGCCGCGGAGAGCGTCCGCTGGCTGATCTCGGAGGGCAAGCTCATCCTCGAGACCGTGCGGAAGGACCCGGAGACCGGAGAGTTCGAGACCGAGCGAAAGGTCGTCCCTGGCCCGACCGCGTTCACCGCCACGACGACGGAATCGAAGCTCGACGAGGACGACGAGACCCGGAACGTGTCGTTGCATCTCGACGTCTCGCCCGAGCAGACGGAGCGGATCCTGCACGTGCAGGCGACCATGTTCGACGGATTCCGGGCGCCCTCCGATGCCGAGGGCTTGGTGTGGAGGGACCTTCAACGCATCCTCGAGGAGACGGCGGAGGTCGACCGGGGCGGGGTTCGCGAGAGCGTCATCCCGTATGCCCAATTCCTCGCGGACGAGTTCCCCAAGAAGGAAGTCCGGGCCCGTCGCGATTTCCCGCGGCTCCTCGAGTTCATCAACGCGATCGTCTTCCTGCACCAGTTCCAGCGGGACCGCACCGAGGACGGCCGGATCGTCTCGAGTCCGGTCGACTACTTCTACGGCCGCCTCCTCTTCGAGGAGTTCCTGGCGCGATCCATGAAGGGGCTGCCCCCCCAGACCGAGGCGATCCTCGAGGCCGCACGGAAACACTTCGGAGTCCGCGTCGTCACCGAGGGCGTGATCGAGACGA
>Ga0066710_100008402_pt1 | contig 10031 bp, 8 predicted proteins | sample GraSoiAngelo_159_FD_79666 | JGI IMG/M metagenome (GOLD analysis project Ga0066710, IMG submission 79666) | Grasslands soil microbial communities from the Angelo Coastal Reserve, California, USA - 14_1009_16_40cm | ecosystem: Environmental > Terrestrial > Soil > Grasslands | place: USA...
CTTGCCGCCCGGCTCCTAAGACCCCAAGACCGGCGAAGGCAGCTATGAGCCACCAGCCTCGGCGGCATACAGCACCCATATCTCTGACCCAGCTACGCATGTCTTTTGTCGGGCTCTAGTATCGGCGCGATCATGTTCATCAGCACGAGCGCCTATCGGCGGTTGAGTGCCAAAAAGGACAGAGCTCAACCGGAAGCTTCGATTTAGGTTCTGACTACCCTGTGTCAACGGGATAATCCCTAAGCGTCAACCGCCGCGAAGTACCTTCATCAGCGCATCGAAGATCTCCCGCCGGCGGCGGAGCGCGGCCTCGCGCTCCTTGGCCCTCTGGGTCTTCTCCCGATCGTCCGGCTCGCGCTTGCCGCCCATCGCATCGAAAGATGCGGGAAGCGCGCAAAACCGGCGGCCACTAGCTCGAACCGTTCAAAAACTGCCCGTCGCGATAGACGAGCTCGCCGTCCGCATAAACCTCGCTGCCGGAGCGGAGGTCGCAGACCAGATCCCAGTGGAGCGCTGAGCGGTTGAGGCCGCCGGTCTCCGGATACGCGGTTCCGAGCGCGAGGTGCATCGTTCCGCCGATCTTCTCGTCGAAGAGCGTGTTGCGCGTGAACATCGGCACGGCCTCGTTCATGCCGAACGCGAACTCCCCCACGCGCCGGGCGCCGTCGTCCATCGCGATCATCTCCCGCAGGAACTCCTGGCCGCGCGTCGCCGTTGCCTCGACCACCTCGCCCGCTTCGAAGCGAAGCCTCACGTCGTCGACCTCGCGTGCGTTGAAGACCCCGGGGTACGTAAACCGGATCTCACCTTCGACGCTGGACTCGACGGGTCCTGTGAAGATCTCTCCGTCGGGGAAATTCTCCTTGCCCTTCGAGGAAACCCAGATCCTCCCCTCGGTGACGAGCCGCAGGTCGGTTCCGTCCGCGACGATTCGAAACTCCCGCTTTGTCGCGAGAAAGCCGGCGAGGCGGTCGAGCCGCTCACCGAACTCCTGCCAGCGGGCGACAGGATCCGGATCGTCCAGGAACGCCGCTCCGAAGACGAAGTCCTCGTACTCGGGTAGCGACATCGAGGCGTCCTGTGCCGCCGCCTCGGTCGGATAGGCACTCAACACCCAGCGGAGCTCGCCGGCGGCCGCGCGCTCGAGGTAGCGGTTGCGCAACGGCTCCGCCGAGCGGTCGTACCGTGCCTGCCGCGCCGGATCGACATTCGACAGCCGCTTCGTGTTCGCAGGGGCCGCGAGGACGATCCGAACATCGACACTCTCGATGTCGTCGGCCCGCGCCGGGTTGAGCCAGGCGAGCTGTTCGTCGTTGCCGAACCTGAGCAGGTTTTCCGTTAAAGGCTCGAGCGTGATGCGCGGCAGCGGCTGCGCTCCGGCCTCGAGCACCTTCCGGTAGAGCTCGCGCAGCAGGGGCGCGGCCAGCGTCGACGACTCGAGCGTGACGAGATCGCCCCCCCGAACACCGCCGCAGAAGCCGACGAGGACGTCGGCCATCCGTTCGTGACGGCTATCGGACACGTTCGGCAAGCCGGGCAGGTTGCGGGTCCTGGAGGAATTGCCCGCTGCGCCAGACGAGCTCCCCGTCCGCGTAGACCGCCCCCTCACGACGCAGGTCGCAGATCAGATCGAGGTGCAGGGCCGAGCGGTTCTGGCCGCCGAGGGCCTCGAAGCCCATCCCGAGCGCGAGGTGCATGGTCCCCCCGATCTTCTCGTCGAACAGGATGTTGCGCGTGAAGCGGTCGATCTCGTAGTTGAGCCCGAACGCGATCTCGCCGATGCCGCTCGCGCCCTCGTCGAGCTCGAGCAGCGAGCGCAGGTATTCCTCGCCACCCGCGGCCTCCGCCGCGACGACCCGCCCGTTCTCCAGCACCAGCCGGGCGTCGTCGATCTCCCGGCCGCCGAAGACGGCCGGAAACCCGAATCGGATCGTCCCGTTAGCCCCGGTCTCGACCGGGCTCGTGTAGACCTCGCCGTCGGGAACGTTCTGGCGCCCGTACGCGGCGCGCCAGGTTCGGCCTTCGACGACCACGGTCAGATCCGTGTCCTCGCCGACGATGCGCAGCTCGCGCACCGAACCGAGCTCCTCGGCCCGGGCCTGCAACCGATCGCCCACCTGGCGCCAGTGACCGACCGGGTCGTCGTCGAGCACGTGGCACGCCCGGAAGACGAAGTCCTCGTAGTCCTCCAGCGACATGTCGGCGTCTTGAGCGTGGCCCTCCGTCGGCGAGAGCGTCCCGCACCAGCGGTGCTCGCCGCTGGCGATCCGATCGCGGCGGCGGATGGCGACCTGCCGCTGCGCCGTCAGCTGGCGCTGGCGGCGGTGCGTGTCCGCGCGGGTGAACGAGCGCGTGTTCGACTCCGACCAGACCGTGATCGAGGCGTCGATAGCGTCCATCTCGCGGAGCTCCATCGGCGAGACGAAGTCGAGCTGCTCGTCCGAGCCGTGCGCGACGAGGATCTCCTTGAGGCCGCCCAGATCGAGGGCTGTGTAGGCGTGCGCCCCGCGCTTGATCGCCTCGCGGTGCAGCGGCACGACCAGCGGCGCTGCGGCGGCCGCGTCGCCCTCGATCCGCAGCACCTCGCCCGGCTGCAGACGAAGCGAATGATCGAGCACGAGCTCGGCCAGCTTGTCGTAGCGAGCGTCTCTCACCGGACGACTAGAATAGCCGAACCTCTATTTCCGCGCCCCTGGGCGGGACTTGACCAGGAAGGGCCGGCTGAGCGCGACGAACGCGCGCTGCGGATTCATTGCCGACGCGAGCCGGATCCCGTAGACGTACCAGCCGGCGCGCTTGAGCTTCTGCTTCGGCAACGCCACGAGCTTGGACTTGTAGGCGAGAGCAGTCCCCTTTGCCCCGAGCAGTGGCTTGCCGGCGGGGTTCGCAAGCGCCTTCAGCACAACCTTTTTCGCCTTCGCGGTCAACTTCGACGACCCGAGCCTGAAGACGCCGGCCTTGTAGCTCGCATCCTCCTGCACCGCCGCGCGGAAGCGCCAGAGCCTGTTGTTCCAACCCTTGGGGCTGCCGAGGTAGCCGAACGCGACCGTGGCGCCGTTGACCGTCGTCGTGTGGGACCACCCGGGCGGCGTCAGCGCGCACTTGCCTTGGGTCTGGGCGATCGCGTTCTTGACCGAGGTGTACGAGGGTCGCCTCGACTCGTCGAGCCGGATCAACCCACTCTGCCAGCGGTCGAGCGGCTGCTCGTCGACGAGGTGGAAGAAGCTGAGCGAGCGAACGTCGGGATCGCAGCTGACGAAGTGGACGATGTCCGAGTAGTACTGCGCCTGAGTCCCCTCGTCGATCGTGACGACGTTTTCCGTGCCGGTGTAGAGCTTCTGCAGCGAGGCCGGGATCGCGACCTGCCAGCCCGTCTCGTCGAGGTCGAGCTTGAGTGCGTTCGCCGGGGCGGTCTTGCCGCGCTCCGCGAACACCGGTTGCGCGGTGCCGTTGAAGGCGTCCCACACCGCCTGCTTGATCCGGTCGAGGTTCGGGATTCCCGCCTTCGGCCACGGATAGCCCTTCAGGGGCGGATCGTTGTTCTGGTTCGGGTACGGATGGAAGCCGAGCTCGTCCATCAGCGGCTTGATCCGCTTGCTCGCGCGGTAGGCGACGCCGAGGTCGTGGAGGAAGCGAACGGGCGAGGTCGAGACGTTGTCCTTCGCGAACGGGTTGTCGTTCCCGCGCGGCGACAGGCCGACACCGATCACGTTGATCGAGGGATCGACCGCCTTGAGCGAATCGTAGGAAGCCGCCAGCAGCGGCTCGTAGGCGGCACCCGAGACGTTTGCCCCGGTGGAGCTGAACTGCGGCTGCCAGAAGCGGGGCTGGTTGGGCTCGTTGCCGATCACGTAGTCCTTTACGAACGGATACGTGTGCGCGAGCTCCTGCAGGAAGGCGGCGAACTGAGTGATTCGCGCCGGCGACGAGGTGATGTCGCCGGGATGAGCCGGAGCGACCGCGAACAGGACGCGGATGGCGTGGATCGTGGCCTGCGGCAGCCAGTAGTCGAGCGCCGGCTGGTTCGGAATCGTCGTCGGCTGGGCCGGATCCCAGTTGATCGCGAGCCGGTTCTCGGTCGTTCCCAGGTCGTTCAGGGTGGAGTAGAACATCGTCGGATCGCCGAGGGCACCCGTACCCTCGGTGATCCCGAAGGTGACGTTCGCGGCGGCCCGCCCGCAGAACGCGAGCACGGCGCAAGCGCAGCAGCCGACGAACAGAGTCTTCTTCACGGGCGGTCCCTTTCTCCCTCGGCCGCGTAGGTTGCCACGCCCCGCGGCGGCGTGCATAGGTCTCCGCGACTATCTTTCGGCGCCGACGGTCCTAGTCCTTAGCAGGACCGCGTCGAGCAGCCTGGCGGCGCCGAAGCGGACCGGATCGTCCGCGGGCAGGCCGGTTTCCTCCTCTGCTTCGGCCACGGCGGCACCGGCTTCGGCCTCGCCGAGGGCGCGCGTGTTCAGCGCGATGCAGGCGACCCTTGCAGGCCGTGCGGGCAGCGACGCGCGCTCGTGCAGCTCGACGAGCTCGCTCAGCGGCGGGATCGCGTGCTCGGGATAGCCCTCGATCACCGTCGATCCAGCCTGATGGCAGAGAACATAGGCGTGCGGCGCGCTGCCGTGCATCAGCCCGAGGGTCACGCCCGAGTAGGCCGGATGGAGCAGGGCACCCTGGCCCTCCACCCAGAGGAGGTCGCCCTTCTCGGCCCCCTCGACCACGAGTCGCTCGGCCGCGCCGGCGAGGAAGTCGGAGACGACCGCGTCGACGGAGATCCCCCACCCGGCGATCGCGATTCCGGTCTGCCCGGTCGGGACGAAGACCGAGCGCAGACCGCGCTTCTGCGCCTCTCGGTCGAGCTCGAGCGAGACGGTCATCTTGCCGATCGCGCAGTCGGAGCCGACCGTGAGCACGACCTGGGCGTCGAGGTGCAAGTTCTCGCCGGTCGGCACATCGAGGCCGGCCGGCGGCTTGCGCAGGTCGCGCAGCTCGACGTGGTGGCGCGCGGCCAGCTCGACGAGCTCGCGATCGTCGGTCAGGAACTCGTGCAGGCCGTTCTCGACGTCGAGACCCTTGGCGACGCAGGAGCGAATCAGGTCGCGCCAGGCCGGTGGGAAGCGTCCGCCCTGGGTGGCGACGCCGACGAGCGCCGTCGTCGGGTTGAAGCAGAGCGAGTCGTTGACGCTGCCGACCACCGGGATTCCGTCCTCGGTCTCCCCCGCCCTCGTCGAGTCGAGAATCGCCACCGTCGGGTGCGGCGAGTAGCGGAGCACACCGCGCGCCGTCTTCCCATAGTGCGGGTCGGCCGACTTCTCCTCAGCGAGGATCAGATACCGCTTCTTCACCGCGAAAGATGCTCCGCATTTTCCGCGGGGCTAGTTTCTGCCATCGCTTCGCTCGGCAGCGACCGAAACGGCGGCGGTCACGCCAAGGCCTGGCTTGTCCGGAGGGAATTGGACCCCGTCGCGAAACTCGACGCCCGGCCAGGGATCCTCGAGCAGCAGCAGGTTGCCGTCGAGGTCGACGAAGTCGCAGAGGCTGGCGATCTGCGCGCCGGCGGAGATGCCCAGTCCCGACTCGGTCATGCAGCCGAGCATGACGCCGAGCCCAAGCGCGCGGGCGGCGTGCGCCATCCGGATCGCCTCGCGGATACCGCCCGATTTCGAGAGCTTGATGTTGATCCCATGGGCCAGCTCGGCGCAAGCCGCGACATCGGCAAGCGTGTGACAGTCCTCGTCGACATAAATCGGGATCGGCGAGGCCGCCTTGACCTGCGGCCCGCCCGGATCGCCCTCTGGCAAAGGCTGTTCACAGTATTCGACGCCCAGCCCGGCCAGATGCGGCAGAGCGTCGAGCGCCTCGTCGACCGACCAGTACTCGTTCACGTCGACCTGCAGCGGTAGGTCGGTGACAGCGCGGACGGCGCGGACACGCTCGACGTCGAGGCCGTCGCGTCCGCCGAGCTTCAGCTTCAGGCGCCGGAAGCGCGGCGCAGCCTTTTCGGCACGGCGTGCCATGTCGTCCGGGTCGCCGAGCCAGACCGTCCAGCAGGTCGGCGGCCCCGCGCGGCGCAGGCCCAACAGCCGCCAGACCGGCAGGCCGGTGAGTTTGCCGCAAAGGTCGTACAGCGCGTGATCGAGGGCTGCGCGGGCGGCCTGCGTGTGCGGGGCGGCCGGCAACGCGCCGAGGATCTCGTCGAGCGCGAACGGGTCGCCCCCGAGTGCCCCCCGGCACCCGTGCAGGAATTCGACCGCGCTGGCGCCGTCCTCGTAGTAACGCTCGATCGGCGTCCCCTCGCCGTACCCGGTCTGCCCGGCGTGGCTGATCTCGGCGACCACCGACTCGCTCTCGTCGGAGGAGTCGCGGGAGATCACGAACGTCTCCGCAAGCGGGTACGTCTCCGTCCGGGCTTCGAGCTCCACGCTGGGTAGCGTAGTCAGGGCTTTTCGTGAAACCGCTGGCTACGTATTTCCGCAGCCTCGACCCGATGTTGCCGCGTCAGGTCTGGCTCGTCCAGGCCGGCGGAGTCGTGAACTCGCTCGGCAACGGGATCGTCTTCCCGTTCATCGTCATCTACCTGCACAACGTGCGCGGGATCTCGTTCGCCGCGGCCGGCCTCGCCCTCTCCGCGGGCGCGGTCGGCGCCCTGGGGGCGGGCTTCGGAGCCGGAACGATCGTCGACCGTTTCGGCGGCCGCAACACGTTGTTGGTCGGCTTGCTGCTGCAGGCGGCGTCGTTCGCGCTCTTCCCGCTGATCCGCGAGGCCTGGCAGGCCTTCGCGCTGCTCGCGCTCGAGGGAGCGGGCACGGCATGCTTCTGGCCGGGCCAGTCGACGCTGCTCTCGCGCCTGACCCCGGCCGAGCGGACCCATTCAGCCTTCGCGCTGCAGCGGATCAGCATGAACCTCGGCCTCGGCCTGGGAGGCGTCGCCGGCGGGCTGATCGCGAGCACGAGCCATCCCGGCAGCTTCACGACCTTGTTTCTGCTCGATGCGGCGACCTTTCTCGTCTTCATCGCGGTGCTCTCGACCATTCGCGAGAGCCGCGCACAAGAGCCCGAAGAGGCCGATCGGAGCGCACTCGGGTACCGCGCCGTCTTCCGCGACCGCAACTTCGTCTGGCTGCTGGGGCTGAACGTGCTCTTCGTCGCGGTCGGCTACGAGGTCTTCGCGCTGCTGCCGCCGTTCGCCAAGAACTACGCCGGTGTCAGCGAGCGCTGGGTCGGGACGATGTGGCTGGCGAACACGCTCTTGATCGTGCTGATCCAGCTGCCGGTCTCGAAGGCGCTGGAGGGCCGCCGGCGGATGCGCGCGCTGGCGCTGATGAGCCTGCTCTTCGCCGCGGCCGCGCTGATCGTGCTCGGCGGCGGCATCTGGTTCACCGGGACGGCGGCGGCGCTCGTCTTCGTCGGCGCGACGGTCGTCTTCGGCCTCGGCGAGGTGCTGCAGGGGCCCACGCAGGCGCCGCTCGTCGCCGATCTGGCGCCCGACCACTTGCGTGGGCGCTACTTCGCGCTCGGCTCGATGTCGTGGAGCGCCGGCAGCATCCTCGGGCCGGCGGTCGGCGGCCCGCTGCTCGGCTGGCATCCTCTCGCGGTCTGGCCCGTGGCGGCCGCGATCAGCGTCGTGGCCGCGGCCGGTTGCCTGGCGCTCGAGCGGCGCCTGCCCGAGCGGGTGCTTCGGTCGCCGGTCGGGCAACCGCTCGGCGAGAGCGAGCCGTTGCCGAAGCCCGCTCCGGCCTAAAGCCGGTCCACGCGCAAGATCTCTGGCACGCGGAAGTTCGCGAGGCCGAACCGATTCTCGACGATTCCGATCGATGCGAGGAAGACACCGAGCCCGACAAGCGCGCCGCCGCCCCACGTGATGTGGCCGCGGTACCGAATCAGCTCGAGCGCCACCACGGCGACCAACCCAATGGGCGCGGCGACGAGCGGGTCGACGCCGGCCCGACGCGTTGCCGGCCGGCGGAGCCACGACCCCAGGAGGTGGATTCCGAGCAACGCACCGGCCATTGTCAACCAGGTCAGGCCCGACGTGAGCGCCAGGGCCTCCTGCGCGCCGTCCGGAAGCACCGTCCACCATGGAACTACCAGGATTGAGAGGTAGGCGATGCAGGCGCCGATCGGCAGCAGCCTCCGCCCGACAATGCCCCAGCTCGGCGCGTTTGGCCGCGCGCGTGCGAGAACGAGCAACACGAGCAACCCGGCGCCGGCGAACCCCAACGTCGATCCGTACGCGAACGTCAGACCGACGCCTGGTCGGTCGACGAGCTCGAACCCGAGCGTCGCGGTCAGGAGTGCCAGGCCCGCCGCCAGCTCGACGAGAGTCGCGGCTTCATAGCGTGCCAGGGCCGCGACGGCGAGCACGACCGCCAAGAGGGCCACGCCCGAGCCGCTTTCGAAGTCCCAGCCGTTCGACGTCACGCATTGTCCGCCAAAGCAGGTCTTTTGCCACGGCAGGAAGAGGCTCGAGATGAGAAGGACGACGACGGTACCGAGCGCCAGTAGCAGCCCTGGCAACTGTGAGACGTCCCACAGGGGCGGCCGCTCGATAAATGCCAAGAGGACGAGGGCCAAGCCAAAGCCGAGCCCCAACCAGGCCCCGTAGACGTGGTCGCCGAGAAAAGCCTGCGAGCTGAAAACCGCCCCGGTGAAGAGCGCCACCACTGCGGCTGAGCCGAGACGATGTCTCCCCAGCCTCTGGCGCGCCCAGACCGTAGGCACACAAAGGACGAAAAACACGGTGACAACCGCCGCCGGCTCCGAAACGCCAAGCCAGATCGATCTCCACGGCAGCAGAAAGGCCACAAGCAGCCCCGTCGTCAGCACAACCGCGGCGAGCAGCCCCGCTGGCGACTCACGCACGGCGTCCGGCCTCAATTCCAAGGCCGCCGCGAGAAGCAGGGTCCCAGCGCTGATCAATCCTAGGTAGGCGCCGTAGGCGAGATGGAAGTCGAGGTGGAAGTGGAGGGTCTTTTCAGCGGCGCGGTCGTACTCCGCGATGGAACCGGTCTGGAAGAACACCGCGAGAGCGAAGTAGCCCGCGAGGAGGGCGAGAAGTCCGCGAACCAGCACGACCGGCAGGCCCGGCCTTAGTCGCACGAAAACACCCACCAGGAGGAGGAGCGCCGACAGGGCGGCGGCGTCGCCCAGGCCGAGGGCCCAACCGTCGATGGTGGACGTGCCGCCACTGAAGGCATGAAGAAGCCCCAGCACGTCCCCACCTCCGCAGTCGCCGACGCACGAGGCCCGTCTCCAAGGCAGGTAGAGGCTTGCAAGGAGAAGTAGGGCTCCGCCGAGCGGCACCAGCCGCCGCCAATGCAAGTGCACTTCCGGAACGTAACGGACGCTTCGGCGACCACCGCCCCGGGCTAGACTTGCTCCCTCCGCGCCTGTAGCTCAGGGGATAGAGCGCGCGCCTCCGGAGCGCGAGGTCGCAGGTTCGATTCCTGCCAGGCGCACTCCCGTCGGAAGTCCGCCCGCTTCGCGGGCATGACGACTTCCGCCGGATCAGCGTCTGCCCGAAGGCCTGTGAGCCGCGGCCGCGCAGGTCGGCCGCGGCGGCGGAAGGTCGTTACTCAACGGTGAGCGACGGCTCGAGGCCGGTGAATGTACCGATGCGCGCCGCCTCGTCGTCGAGCTCCGCGCGCTGGGGTCGCGTGAATCTCCGGGTCGGCGTGACGCGAAGCTCGATCCGCTTGCCGCGCTTCTTGCGCTCCCAGAGGCCGGCGGCAACGCCGTCGACGAGGACCAGGCGGACGCCCGCCGGCCCTTCGTAGCGGCCCCGGCCATGGGCGGCGATCTGTTCCCTCACGAGCTCGCGAATCAGGTGGTCGCGCTCGCGGAAGCCCATGACGTAGACGTCGTACTCGGGGAGCCCCCGAAGGCTCGGTTCAGGCGACGGGAAATCGGTATCGCCTGCCACCCTTCGATCCACTGATCCGGCCGGACGAAGGTGACCTTGGCTCCGCGCGGCGGTCCCTGGCAGAGCTCGGCGAGGAAGAAGGCGAAACCCGAGCGCAGGCGCTCTTCGTGCGCTC
>Ga0066710_100008403_pt1 | contig 10031 bp, 7 predicted proteins | sample GraSoiAngelo_159_FD_79666 | JGI IMG/M metagenome (GOLD analysis project Ga0066710, IMG submission 79666) | Grasslands soil microbial communities from the Angelo Coastal Reserve, California, USA - 14_1009_16_40cm | ecosystem: Environmental > Terrestrial > Soil > Grasslands | place: USA...
GACGGAGCGACTCCTCCTGCGCCCGTTCACGCCGGCCGACTTCTCGGCGCTCTACGCGTACCAATCGCGCGCCGACGTGACTCGATACCTGCTGTGGGATGGCCGTACCGAGGACCAGGTGCGCGAGGCACTCGGCAAGAAGATCGCAGCGACGGTCGTCGTCTCCGAAGGCGATTTCCTGGCCCTGGCGGTCGAGCTGAAGGAGACGGGCGCTGTGATCGGTGATCTCACCTTGGAGCTCTTCAGCTGGGAGCATGCCTGCGGCGAGCTGGGTTACATCGTCCACCCAGACCACCACGGGCATGGGTACGCGACCGAGGGCGGGCGCGCGATGCTCTCGATCGCCTTCGACGAGCTCTGTCTGCACCGCGTGATCGGCCGGCTCGAACCACGCAACGTGGCGTCGGCCCGCGTCCTGGAGAAGCTGGGGATGCGCCGGGAGGCGCACTTCGTCGAGAACGAGTACCTCAAAGGCGAGTGGCAGAGCGAGGCCGTCTACGCGATCCTCGACCGCGAGTGGCGCGCGCGGACCTCGTGACGGACGATCGATCCTACGCAGACCGCGCGGCGAGGGCCGGCTCCGGGCACGAGCGACGTTCGACCAGAACCTTCGCGATGTAGGCCGCATCCCTTCCGACGCCCGGCAGCACGTCCGAGGCGGCCGCGTACTGGAACGGGAGACCGACGAAGTACAACCCGGGGGCGCCCGGAGCGACACCGCGCTCGTGGACCGGCTCGCCCTCCTCCCCGAACACGGAGAGGTCGATCCACGAGAGGTCCTGCCGGAAGCCGGTGCACCAGATCACGTTCGTCACGTCGATGACGTTGCCGTCGTCGAGGACCGGTGCTCCCTCTCGGACGCCGACCGTTCGTGGGACGCGGGCGACGCCGGCGGCGGAGAGGTCCTTCGGCTTGACGCGCACGAGCGGTCCTCCATGCGACGCGAGCTTCTGCCGAGCCTTCCGACCCATCGGGGTTCGGACCGTCAGGACGTGGAGCCCTAGGAACCGCACGATCCGGAAGACCACGTGTCGGGCGAAGGCCGTCTCGATCCGAACGGGCACGTGCCCGGTGTCCGGTCCCGAGAGCCACGTAGGGTGGTCGCGCACCACCTCCATCGCGATGTCGGCTCCGGAATTGCCTGCGCCGACGATCAGGACGCCGCCCTCCCGGAGCTGTGAAGGGCGGCGGTACTCGCTGGAGTGGAGCTGGACGATCGCCGGGTCGAGTTGTTCCGCCAGCACGGGTACACGAGGCTCGCGGTTGGCTCCCGTTGCCACGATCACGTTCTCGGCTCCGATCCGGAGGTCGCCGGCACGAACGAGGAAGCCGCTGCCATCGCCGGATACCTGGTCGACGTGGACCCCACGTCGAACCGGCAGCTCGAACCGCACGGCGTACTGCTCGAGATAGTCAGCGACGTCGTCCTTGGTCGGGAACGAGCCGCCGGGCAAGGGGAACCGCCAGCCGGGCAAACCCGAGTAGCGGGCGGGCGTGAACAGGACCAGCGAATCCCACCGGTCCCGCCAACTGGTACCGATGCGCGTGCTGGCATCGAGGATCATGAAGGGACGCCCTCGCTCTGCGAGGTGGTACCCGGCCGCGAGTCCTGCCTGCCCGCCCCCGATGATGACGGTCTCGATCCGTTCGGTGATGCCGTCCACGGCTTCCTCCATCCGTCGCTCGTCGAGGAGGAACCTAGGGACCGGCCGGCGCCGGAGCATCGACGGAACGAGCCAAACCGCGTCACGGCTCGAGTGGTCAGAACGAACCACGGGGATCGAAGCTCAGGCGAGGCCGTGCTCGAACGCGAACGCGGTCGCCGCCGCTCGCGTCGGCACGCCGAGCTTCGCGTAGATGTTCTGCAGATGCCGTGCCACGGTGTGCTGGCTGATCACGAGCGTCGCCGCGATGTCGCGGTTGGTCATGCCGGTGCCGACCAGACGGAGCACCTGGATCTCACGCGCGGTGAGCCCGGCGGGGACGTCGGGGGGCTCGTCGATCAGCGCGGCGGCCCGAAGCGCGTCCGGGCGAGCACCGAGCCGCTCGAAGGCGGCTCGAGCCGCCCGCAGCTCGAGCCGCGCCCCTTCGGCGTCGCCGGCGTTCCGCACGGCGACGCCGAAGAGCGCGCGCGTCCGGGCGCTCTCGTACGGGAGTTTGAGCTCGCTCCACGCGGCGCTCGCACGTCGAAGCTCGTCGAGCGCCTCCTGCGAAGCACCCTCGGTCAGTCGAACGGCGCCGCGCGCGGTCGCGGCGGTCGCCTTCAGCGCCGGCGTTCCGATCTCCCCGGCGATCAGCGAGAGCTCGCCGCTCGCATCGGCCGCGCCGGCCACGTCGCCCAGTGCGAGCGCGATCTCGACGAGCGCCGAGAGCAGTCGCACCCGTCGGAACGAGCGCCCCTCCTCACCGCCCAGGGCCACACGGAGCGATGTCGACGCGGCGTCGGCCTTGCCCTGCGCGAGACGAAGGAGCGCGAGACCCGGTTGTGGGTCGAACCCCAGGCCGTGCGCGCGGGAGAATGCATCCTCGGCGCCCCGCAGATCGCCGGTCCGTCGCATGATCTCCCCGCATTGGTACAGCGCCCTTCCGGCGGTCGGCGGATCGGTGACGGCGTCCTCGCTCACGTGCCGGGCCTCTCGCTCGGCATCGGCCCAGGCGCCGCTGAGTGCCGCGACCTCGGCCCGGGTCACGCGGCATCGCCCGGGATAGGCGCTCTCGCGCGGGAGGGTCTCGCACCAGGTCGCGGCCGCGCGGCTCCATTCGCCCGCGCGCCCGAGGTCCGCGATGTCGAGGCAGGTATCGAGGACGCTGCAATAGAGGACGCCGGTGAAATACGGGGTCAGTTCGTCCGCGATCACCGACGTCATCGCCTCGTCGAGGAGCGCGAGCCCCTCAGCGACCCGCCCCATCGAGATCAACACCTGTCCGCGCGTAAGGAGCGCGAGGGCGATCACGTCGCGATGGTCGAATCTCCCGCCGATCTGGTGGGCGCGCTCCGCGAGGGTCATCGCGGTCTCGAGGTCGCCACCGTGCTGGGCGACGGCGGCTTGGCAGAGCGCAAGGAAGCCTTGTTGGAAGCACGGCTCGTGATCGGCGAGATGCCGCTGCGCACGCATCAGCCAACCCATCGCGACCGACGGATCGCCGCGTTCGAGATGATCGAAGCACAGCAGCACCGCGTTGAAGCCCGCTTGCGGATCTTGGCCCGCGGCCGCATAGCCCGCGTACGCGCGTTGGCGCGCGGCGGTCGATCCGTCCCACCGTGACATCCACCAGGCCGCGTCCGCGAACCCCTCGAGATCCTGCGGGCTCAGCCGATCGGGATCCACACCCTGCAACGCGTCGAGGACCTCGGCCCAGGCTTGCCGCGCGAGGGCATCTCGGGCTCGGTCGATGTCGGCCGTTCGCTCGGACACGTCCGCGTCTCCTTCGGCTCCCGCCGCGCTCGGCGATGGCGTCGCGTCAGCTTAGGGCCCGGACGCAGGTCCGCGTGGTCGGTTCGGGTACCGTCCGGAGCGTGATCAGAGAAGGAGGAGCGCGCATGACGAGCGAAGCGAAGACGCGGCGTCCAACGATCGATGATCTCTTGGACGTCCGGACGCCTGCGGATGTCGCGATCGGACCGGACGGGACCGTCGTCTTCGCTCTGCACGCCACGGTCTCCGAACGCGGTGTCTCGCTCCCGAGCGACCTGTGGTTGCTCGGTGCGGTCGGCGGATCGACGAGACTCACCGACGGCGATTGGAGCGATCGATCACCGGTGTGGGCTCCCGACGGCAGGCTCGGGTTCCTCTCGGACCGGCTCCTGCGGGGGCACCACCTCCCCTACACGATGGCGGTCGGTGGCGAGCCCCAGCTCGCAGCGACCTTCCGCGGCTCGGCCGAGCAGCTTCTCTGGTCGGCCGACGCGTCGCGGCTCCTCGTCCTCGTGGCCGACCCATGGTCCTACGGATCGGATTGGTCGGCGGTGGCCGTCACCAGGTCCGAACCGGACCCCGACCCGATCGTTCGGCGTCCCGGCGACGCGTGGCGTCGCCTGTTCCTCGTCGACCTCGCCTCCGGCGAGGTCGACGAGGTCGGCCCGCCGGGACGTAGCGTGTGGGAAGTGGCCTGGGACGGTCACGCGAACGTCGTTGCTTTGACTTCAGAAGGGTCCGGCGGATCGGGTTGGTACCGCTGCACGCTGGCTCGGCTGGACCTCGGGAGCCGGAGCGCCGTCACGCTGTACGAGCCGACCTGGCAGCTCGAAGGGCTCGCGCTCGCACCGGACGGCCGCCATGCCGCGATCGTCGAGGGCTACTCGAGCGATCACGGGATGCTGAGCGGCAGCGTCAAGATCGTCGACGTCGGGGCGGGGGGCGCTGTGGATCCCTGGGCGGGGCTCGAGACGGTCGGCCTCGTGGAATGGTGTGACCCGTCGACGCTCTGGTACACGCGGTACGACGGTACCGGCACGGCCTGCGGCCGGGTCATGCTGGACGGATCGCGGGAACAGTTGTGGGCGGGGGCTCAGTTCATCGGCGGCGACATCACGAAGCCGGCGTGCGTGGTCGCCGACGGCGGAGAGGTCGTCTACACGACGCACCAGGCGCACGGCATCGCGCCGGAGCTCGCCCGTTTCGATCACGCGACGCGCGGGTGGCAGCGGCTGACCTCGTTCAACGAAGCGATCGTGGACGGCACCGTTTTCCCCGATGTCCGCTCGCTGAGCTGGATCGCGACCGATGGACTGCGGATCGATGGGCTCGTGCTCACGCCCCGGGGCGCCACCGGACCGTTCCCGTTGCTCACGCTCGTCCACGGGGGACCGTCATGGTGCTGGAACGCCTACTTCTCGGATCCTGAGCCGAACGCCACCCTGCTCGCCGACGCCGGCTACGCCGTTCTGCTGCCCAACCCTCGGGGAAGCAACGGCCGGGATCACGTGTTCGCACGAGCCGTGATCGACGATCCCGGTGGCAAGGACTTCGCCGATATGATGGCTGGGATCGACCTGTGCGTCGAGCGAGGGATCGCGGACCCCGACCGACTGGGGATCTCCGGGCTCTCCTACGGCGGATACATGACCGCGTGGGCCGTCACCCAGACGGATCGGTTCGCCGCTGCGGTCGCGAATTCGGTGATCGCCGACTGGGTGTCGTTCCATCTCACGGCGGACATCGCGGCGTTCGACGACTTCATCATCGGGGACGCGTGGGCCGACCCGAGCGGTCCGTACGTTCGATGGTCTCCCGTGTATCACGCGGCCGCCTGTACCACGCCGACCCTGATCATCCAGGGAGCGATGGACCGGTGCACGCCGGTGGGACAGGCCGAAGAGCTCTTCGGTGCGATCGCACGGACGGGTGTGGACACCGAGCTGGTCGTCTACCCGCGGGAGGGACACGTACCCTTCGAGCGAGCGCATGCTCGCGACGCGATCGTTCGGACGCAGGCGTGGTTCGATCGGTACCTCAAGCCCGAGGCATCGGAGGGGTCCGATCATGCAGACTGATCCCCAAGCGGTCCTCATCACGGGACTCTTCGGGACCGGGAAGAGCTCGGTGGCGATCGAGATCGCCGACGTGCTCGAGAAGCGAGGGTTTCCGTACGCGGTCGTCGATCTCGACTGGTTGTGCTGGGGGTGGGCCGGGGGAGCGGAAGGTTCCGAGCATCGGATGATGCTCGCGAACCTCGTTCCGGTCGTCGCGAACTACCTCGAGGCCGGTGTGCGCTACTTCATCCTCGCTCGGTCCATGAGGACCCCGGCCGAGCTCGAGAGCCTGCGATCGGTCCTGTCCATGCCCCTTCAGGTCGTCGAGCTGCTCGTGCCGTTCTCCGAGATCGAGCGGCGTCTCGCGCTGGACGTCACGGCGGCTCGGCGAGACGATCTCCGCGATGCGGAGACCTGGCTCGCGGCAGGCGAAGGAGTGGACCTGGGCGACATCTCGGTGACGAACGATCGCTCGCTCCGCGACGTTGCGTCGGACATCCTCGGTCGACTCGGCTGGGCCGAGCCGGACGACCATCGCGCCGCAGGTGAGCAATGATCCCGACGATCCACTCAGGGACGGCGCAGCGAGACGATCATGTTGACGACCTTCGTCGCCAACACGACATCGCCCGGTCGAAGATCGGACGGAACCCCCTCCGGTCCCAATCGGGCCTGGCCGACCGACCGGTCCGGGAAGGTCACGGTCACGTCCCGATAGATCACGCCGTGCAGATCGACGGGGTTCACCTTCAGGACTACGACCTCTTCCTCGCCGAGCACGAAGACAGCCTACTCGCCTGCGCTCGACCATCTGCCCAGGCTCCGTCATCGAGCTGGTCGGGAGGCTCGCACCGAACGGGATGACGGCCCGCCCGACTCGTGGCGTGACCGCAGACGTGCCGCCGGATGCCTCCACCCGCGCGGACCCGGAAGAGTGCACCCTTTCCGACCGTTGGGGATCTGCGCGACCATGGTGCGGATGTCGCGGCTGAGCGAACGAACGGCCGATCGCCTCACCGTCGCCCTCTTCGCATCGGTGGTCGCTCTCGGCCTCGCGGGAACGATCCTGACCGTCGTGGCCTGGGTTGACCTGAAACCAGAGGACGCCTACCCCAACCTGCTCAGCGCGTTCGCCGGGGTCGTGTACGCCATGATCGGGGCGCTCATCGTGCGACGAGCACGCAACACGGTGGGATGGGCCTTGCTCGGTGTCGGGGTCGGTTTGGCCGTGCTCTCGTTCACATCGGCCTACGCGGTCGTCGGGATCGCGTCGCATCCGGCGACGCTCCCGGCTCCGAGCCTGGTGGGAGCGCTCGCGGAACCGGACTTCGCCGGCACCAGTACCACGCTCGCGTTCATGTTGTTCGTTTTCCCTACGGGCGCGCTGCCGTCCCGGCGATGGCGGCCGGTCGTGACCCTGGGACTGACCGCGGCCGGCCTGACGGTGCTTGGGTTCCTGTTCGTCCCAGCGAAGGAGAACCTCCCGGCCCCCGGTGGGATCTCGCTGACGTACGCGAATCCGGTGAGGGTCCAAGCGATGGGTCCGGCTCTCGCGGCCGTTCTCGCGGGCGCCGCGTGGGTCGTGGCGCTCGTGACCGCCGCAGCGTTCCTCTCGCTCGTGATCCGCTATCGGACCGGTGGATCGGAGCAGCGGCAGCAGATCAAGTGGCTCGGGTTGGCGGCGGCTTCGGAGCTTCTCCTCCTCCTTGCCGGCTTCCTCGCCCTCATCGCGTGCAGCTGCGCTTCGTCGCCGATCGCGTCTTCCTTGTTGCTGATGGCAGCGTTCGTCGTGCTCATCGGGGTGCCCGCCGCGCTCGCCATCGCCATCCTGAAGTACCAGCTCTACGAGATCGACGTCATCATCACACGCGCCGTCGTGTATGGCGTGCTTGCGGCGGGAGTCACGGTCATGTACGTCGGCGTGGTCGTCGGCGTCGGGACGCTCGTCGGCGAGCGGGGCAGTCCGGCCTTGACGATCGCTGCCGCGGTGGCGATCGCCCTGCTGTTCCAACCGTTGCGCAGGCGAGCGCAGCGGTTCGCGAACCGCCTCGTGTACGGGGAGCGAGCGACGCCGTACCAGGTGCTGTCCGACTTCGCCGAACGGATGGCGGGGACCTTCAACCTGGAGGACGTGCTGCAGCGGATGGCAGCGATCCTCGCCGCAGGGACGGGAGCGACGCGGGTGAACGTGTGGCTCCGGATCGGGGCTCAGCTCCGGTCGGCCGCGACATGGCCTGCCGAAGCCGCTCCTCTCCAACCCGTCGCGCTCGCCGACGACGGTGCGGTACCTTCGTTCCCGCCGACGGAGCGGATCGTCGCGGTTCGACACGGCGCCGAGCTCCTCGGGGCGCTCGCGATCCAGAAACCACCGAGCGAACCGCTCACTCCGACCGAGGAGACGCTCCTCGAGGACCTCGCAGCGCAAGCGGGACTCGTCCTGCGGAACGTTCGGCTCACGGCCGATCTCCAGGCGAGTCTCGAGGACCTTCGTGCATCTCGACGGCGGCTCGTGGGGGCGCAAGATCAGGAACGACGCAAGATCGAGCGGAACCTCCACGACGGAGCGCAGCAGCAGCTCGTGGCGTTGTCCGTCCAGGTCGGGCTGCTCGAGCGTCTCGCCCAGGACCCCGATCGTGTCAAGGAGATGGCGGGCCGCCTCCGAGGAGCCGTCCAGGATGCGCTCGATGACCTGCGCGACCTCGCTCGGGGGATCTATCCACCGTTGCTCGCGGACAAGGGGCTTGCAGCCGCGCTCGAGGCGCAAGCGCGGAGGGCCGCGGTTGCGACGACGGTCCACGCGGACGGGGTCGGGCGGTACCCCCCAGAGGTGGAGGCGGCGGTCTACTTCTGCGCACTCGAGGCGCTCCAGAACGTCGCCAAATATGCCGAGGCATCGTCGGCGTCCGTCAGGTTGACGCAGCGCGACGGTGATCTCATGTTCGAGATCGAAGACGACGGACGAGGGTTCGACGCAACCCTCACGCGTCGCGGGACGGGGTTGCAAGGGATGGCGGACCGGCTGGATGCGATCGGCGGGACCCTCACCGTTCGAAGTACCCCTGGGGAGGGGACGCTCGTGACCGGCTCGATCGGCGTAGGCGAAGCGGGACACAGCGACTGAGCCTTGCTCCTGGCCTCCGATGGCTCCCCGGCTATGGATGCCCGATCAGCGTGTGGAGGCCTTCCGGCAGGCGTTCGGTTCCGAAGGCATGCCCGAGGGTCGCCTGCACGCCGTGCCGGGCAAGCAGGTCGGTCGTTCCACATGGACGCGCCGCCGGTCGACAACCCGATCGGTCATGTCGCGAGCCCGGCCGCCTAGACTCGGCGGCGTGAAGGTCGGCGTGATCCTCCCAGCTGCGGAAGCGGACGGCCACGGCGAAACTCCCGGCTGGCCCGAGATCCGATCCTTCGCGCGAGCGGCCGAGGAGCACGGGCTGGATTCGGTATGGATGTTCGACCATCTCTTCGATCAGACCGATGCAGGGTCGGTGAAGGTAAGCACGAGGCGTGGACGATCGCGAGCGCTGTCGCCGCGACCACGGATCGGGTGCAGATCGGGACGCTCGTGCTGTGTACGAGCTTCCGCAGCCCCGGATTGACGGCGAAGATGGCCGCCACCGCCGATGAGGTGAGCGCCGGCCGGATGATCCTGGGGCTCGGAGCGGGGTGGCACGATCCGGAGTACGACGCGTTCGGCTTCCCGAGGGACCACCGCGTGGCGCGGTTCGAGGAGTCGTTGGAGATCATCGCCCCGTTGCTCCGAGGTGAGCGAGTGACCTTCGCGGGCCGGTACCACACGACACGCGACGCTCGCTTGGTGCCGCCGCCTGGCCGCCGGATCCCGATCCTGGTCGCGGGAGAGGGACCGAGGATGGTGCGCCTGGCGGCTCGGCACGCCGACGCGTGGAACACGGCGTGGTACGGCGCACCGGATGAGCGCCTGTCTCGACAGCTTGCGGCTCTGACCGAGGCTCTCGAGAGCGAAGATCGCGCCCCCGGAACGATGACGCGGACCGTCGGGATGGTCGTTCGCGATCCCCAGGTTGATCAGCGTGCAGACGAGGACGAGTTCTCAGGTTCGGTGGGCGAGTTGGCTCACGCGATCGATGCATATGCACGCCTCGGGATCGACCACCTGATCGTGCTGCTGCAACCGATGACCGAGTCGTCACTCGGTCGGTTGCGCGCAGCCCTCGAGCTACGCGCGGGTCTCAAGACCCTCTCCTAGCGAGGGACGCGGAACGAGTCACGACGTGCGTGGGAGGAAGAACGGTCTCGATCCCAACGAGATATCGTTCCGAAGCGCCGTCTGCGGTACCGGGTCTGTAGGGTGGATCGTCACGAGGAGGTGCGATCGTGGATGACGAGAACATCTTGACGCGGATCAACGAGCTCGCTGCGGAGGAGCACGAGTTGTTCCAGAAAGAGTCGCGAGGGGAGGCCTCGGAAGAGGACGTGGAGCGCTTGCGGCACCTGGAGGTCACGCTCGACCAGTCTTGGGATCTGCTCCATCAGCGGCGCGCCCGCCGAGATGCGGGACTCGATCCCGACGACGCGA
>Ga0066710_100008404_pt1 | contig 10031 bp, 6 predicted proteins | sample GraSoiAngelo_159_FD_79666 | JGI IMG/M metagenome (GOLD analysis project Ga0066710, IMG submission 79666) | Grasslands soil microbial communities from the Angelo Coastal Reserve, California, USA - 14_1009_16_40cm | ecosystem: Environmental > Terrestrial > Soil > Grasslands | place: USA...
CGGCTACGCCGCGGCGATCACCTCGGCCATGACCGGCGAGGCCTATGCGCAGTCGGCCCGCATCGCGGCGAACGCCGAGGTCGGGCCCTTCGAGGCGTACGCGGTGAACCGCGATCCGATGCTTCGCGTCATCGGAAAGCATCGCGATGCCGCGTATCAGATCCCCGACGACAAGGTGCCAGCGTCGCTGCTCTCGGCGGCGCGGCAGGCTTGGGACGATGCCCTCACGCTCGGTGGTGTGTACGGGTTCCGCAACGCGCAGGCGACGGTGCTGGCGCCGACGGGCACGATCAGCTTCATGATGGATTGCGACACCACGGGCATCGAGCCCGACATCGCTCTCGTGAAGTACAAGAAGCTCGTCGGCGGCGGCACGCTCAAGCTCGTCAATGGGACGGTGCCGGCGGCGCTGCGGCGGCTCGGTTACAGCGAGGAGGTCACGACCGCGATCACCACCTACATCACCGCCGAAGGAACGATCGAAGGCGCGCCGGGTCTTAAGGCCGACCACCTGCCGGTCTTCGATTGCGCCTTCAAGGCGACGAAGGGCGAGCGCTACATCAGCCACATGGGACACATCCGCATGATGGGAGCGGTCCAGCCGTTCCTGTCAGGCGCGATCTCCAAGACGGTCAATCTGCCGGAGACGGCAACGGTCGAGGACGTCGCCGAGGCGTACGTCCGCGCCTGGCAGCACGGCGTCAAGGCCATCGCGATCTACCGCGACGGCTCGAAGAAGACGCAGCCGGTCTCGACCTCGGACCAGAACCAGAACGAGAAGAAAGCGGTGAAGGAAGAGGTTCGCGTCGTCGAGGTCTACAAGCCGGTGCGACGCCGGCTCTCGGACACGCGCGCGGCGCTGACACACAAGTTCTCGATCGAGGGCCACGAGTGCTACATCACCGTCGGGCTCTTCGAGGACGGGACACCGGGCGAGCTGTTCATCAGCATGGCGAAGGAGGGGAGCACGCTCTCCGGAATGCTCGACGCCTATGCGCGGAGTGTGTCGCTGCTGCTGCAGTACGGCGCGCCGCTGTCGCACCTGGTGGAGAAGTTCGCGCACATGCGCTTCGAGCCCTCGGGCTGGACCGGGAATCCCGAGATCGGCATGGCCAAGTCGATCGTCGACTACGTCTTCCGCTGGATCGGAATCAAGTTCCTGAGCGCCGAGGAGAAGGCGTATCTCGGCTTGGTGCGCGAGACGACGACGGTCGTGGATCCCTCGATCCAGCAGGCGCTGCTGGATCGGGTGACGACGCTCATTCCGGAAAAGTCGAAAACGAATGGCCACGGCAATGGCCACACCGCGGTCGCTGGGCCGGCGTCATTGGCGGAGCGTCGCTACAACTCGACGCCCGACGCGCCGCCGTGCGCGAACTGTGGCTTCCTGATGATCCGCAACGGGACCTGCCACAAGTGCGAGAACTGTGGCTCGACGAGTGGCTGCTCGTGAGTACTGAGGAGAGATCGATGAAACGCTGCAATCAGTGCGGTCGCGCGCGTGACGGTCATCGTCACCCGGATCGAGACGAGTGACCGGCTTCTAATTTCGTCAGGCCCCTGGCTCGGCCCGCCCGCCGGCCAGTCCCCGCCTCCCGGCCCGGGTCTTCCCGCTCCCCTGGGGACCCGGGCCGAACCTTTTCATTTAGGCTACGTGATCACCCCCGATGAAGACCGCTCGAGGTCCTAGTAACGAGTGAGGAGCCCGAGAGCAGGGTCGCCGGGGCCAATGTCATAGCTGGCATTGTTCGGGCCTCGCGACGGCGGAGCATGCCATGCCCAAAGAAGGATGCCGGCCACTCCAGATGCAAACTGGATCTTGAACTTCGATTCGAAGTATGCCGCGCGCTGGCTCAGTGACCCGCCGGCGACCGAGCCTTCCATGCCCATTTCGCCAACGATCAGCGGTTTCCCAAGTAGTTGACATTGACGAAGCCGCACCGCGAGGCCGTTCCACTTGTCGCCCGGGAGGGCCGAAGAGATATCGCCATAATCGTGATATTCGCAAACATCGATGTTTGGCCCCGTGTGTAACCGTGTGTAGCTTTCTCCCGCGGATCCGCACTGTCCACTTCCCATCGTGCCGACGCTAACAAGATGGGTCGGGTCGATTTTCTTTACGAGCTCGGCAACATCGTCTGCCCATCGTTTGAGCGTTTCTGCCGCGCTAACATCACAAGGATCATTTGCGGAGGCACGATCCTCAGCTTCGTTCATGAGTTGCCAAAGGAATACACCAGGGTTCGTGCGGTACCGTGAGACAACCTCGCTGACCCATTCTCTGTACGGGACGAGATCGTTCCCAGAGCGGAACTTATAACCAGATCGGTACCATTCTTCTGACTTGTAGGTGCCGTCCTCGCAGTCGCCCCATTGATTTCCGAGGGTGACTATTACGCGCTCTGCACGAGCCGCCGCTGTGTCGAGTGTATGGTCGAAGGCCCGCCAGTCACGTCTAGAGCCCGTCATCGCGAGTGACTGGAAAAACCAGGCCCGAAACACCTCCTGTCCAGGTCCGATCTGCCGTAGCTGCTCGTCGAGGAGGGAGCCACTCCCCAATGAATAGCTGCAGTTGTTCTCGCTATTAGCGTTGTAGATGTTCATGCCTGTGAAATGGAAGGTGCGGCCGTCGATCAACAGCGACGTTCCTCGCCGGTATACGACGCCGGGTGTGTTCTGTTGGGAGTCGCTCGAGGCCGGGGTGGCGGCTGGCACACGAGCGAAGGGATTCGCGTCAGTCGCGGCCGCCGGGCCCAAAGCCGTTAGGGACGCCGCGGGAATAGCCGCAGCGGAACGTAATGGTGAACCTTCGGGCGACTCTACGTTGGGTGAGGCCCGTTCGCTGACTTGGTGTAGACTGGCCGGCGGATTATCAGTCAGACCGAGTTCCGATTCGAGATTCGAGCTCGGCGCGCCTGACGGGGGGCTCGCCCCGAGGGTGACGCTGATCGCGAGGTTGAAAGCACACACGAGCACCACGAATGAGACCACCCGCGTGACATTCCGCACCAGCCTCGCTCCATTCCCACAGAAGAGCGAAGACGCATCGGTACGTCGGCGGACGTAGCCTTCGGCAGCCCCGGCTTGCTCGGAGTCCCGAGCCCGTTAGCTTTGCGTCCCCGCCTCGCGACGGGTTTGCCTTTTCGAGTTTTGTTTTTCCACTTGGAGCGTCGCGTTTTCGGCCGCGCAAAGTAAGCACCCGACGTGTGGGGAGAACGCTGACGTGCGGTCTCGCTGCGGTATCAGCTCGTGAAGTCAATACCTGCCAAGCCCGTCAACTTGCGCCGCCTGTTCCACTGCGCGACATACGTCATCCGCCGGGGCAGCTAAGTGGTTGCCGCTGAAGGGGTTCAGCTCTTCAGACTTTGGCGTCTAGACGGCTGCGTGCGCGCGGGGGGCGCCGACGAGAATCGATCAGCGCGCCCGATAAATCTCAACGCCAGTATCGTGGAACATGAGCTCAAACTTCGCGCTCATTACGGGCTGATCGTGCAAACTCTGCCAGACTTTGTCTTCAATTCCACGCAAGTTGCGCCGCATGAGAACCCATCGCACGCGCCCATTCGGATCGTTTAGAGCCGCTTCCCAAACGTCGCGATCGCCTTCGTAAACGAATGTGCTCAGTGGAAGCGCAGTCTCGAAGAACAGCGCCTCGTTGTTTCGGCGCGCCCCGAGGACAAGGCCACCATCGTAATGTAAGCGGATCCAATCAGCGGCACTCGCCTGGATCGCTGAATCGCCATTGGCTTTATCGCCCTGAGCCTCCATGAAATTGACGGCCCCCGCATTCCACGTAATCAGCGCGGAACCCACCAGCAACACGGCAATTGGCAGGCGGAGCATCACCCTCTGTGCAGCAATACCCGCGAAGAAGCCGATCGCCGGCAACATCAGCAACCCATACCGGATGTTCTGGTAGTGATTGGGGAGCAGGCGCGGGGTCTGGATTACGACGATTCCACCTTTGAATAGGGCCAGGGTGAAAAACGCCATCGGAAATAGAAGGATCAGCACCGCGAGCTTCTGCGACCATGGGCGTCGGCTGAGTAGCCAGAGAGCCAGACCGAGCGTCGCAATCGCCGCAGCGATCCACCCTGAATTGTCGACGACCGCCCATGCATAAATCAGAAACGCGAGATTAAGGTCACCGCCTTGCGTGATTTGCTGCTCAGTCACTAGAAACTGCTCGCGCACTGCGTATTCACTGCGGATGAAATACAGGGCGTCGCCGAAAATCACCTGATTCCATGTAAACCATGCCACTACCCCAAGAGACGCGAGCAGTCCGAAGTAGATCAGCAGGGCCTCTGTTTTTTCGCGACCTAGACCTCGCACTCCTCGGTACGCCACGACCACGACGGCGCAGCTCAGGAGGATCCAGCCCTCGTATCTAGTCAGAGTCGCGAGGAAAATTGCTGCGGCCGCGAGTAAAAGGGATGAAAGCCTGTCCGTTCTCCGCGTCCATTCGAGAAGATAGAAAGTCGCGGCGAGCGTAAGCGCAATGAAAGGCATCTCCGACATCGCGACGGACTGCATATAGAGCACGTTTGGTGTCGCGAAAGTGAGCGCGCCGATAGCGGCCGCAGGCCGGCTGCCACTGGCGACATGGATCAGGCGATAAAGGAAGATCACTGCGACGAGATACGAGGCCATTGACACAAACGAGCCGGCAAATCCACTCGCATACAAGCCGTTTACCGCCGTGAATGGAAGCATCAGCAACTGCGGAAGAGGCAACCACACGCCGCCAAGTTGCGCAACGCCAGGATGAAGCCCATCGGTGACGCTTCGTGCGATCAGCAGACGCGACTTGACGTCGCCGTATGCAGTAAGGAGGCCTGCGAGGTAGGTATAGCCGACGCCAATGAAGCTCAAAGCGCAGGCGAACATGAGGACGACCTGCAACGAGGGAGTCTTTCGCGAGCGTTGCAGAACAGTCATCGAGCTGGCCTCGATGGCACTATCCTCCGGACTTCTCCGCTGTAAGACGCAAGCAGAACCGCGCCATCCGGGGCGAATGCCAAATCGACGACTGGGAATCCGACCACTAGATGCTGAACGGCCCTAACCTTCGTGCTTGAGTCGAATGACAACGCATACATGGAAGCGTCTCCGAAAGTCCCAACCAGCAAGACGAGGTCACGGGGTGGCGCGAGCGCGTCCACTACATTGGCGCTGACGAACAACAGCCGCGTGATTCCGCCCACGTGGCGAGTCCATAGCGGCCCAATAAATCGCTCATTCGGGGCACCGGCCTCCGCTACTTCGTCGCCTTTCCAGTAAGGCCACCCGTAGTTTCCGCCCGGCATGACGAGATCGACTTCGTCGCAGCACTCGGGGCCGTTATCGGCTACGAACAACCTGCCCGTGTTCGGTTCGAATCCCAGACCGAATGGGTTTCTGAAACCCAGCGCATACACGGAAGAGTGTGGAAATGGGTTATCGACTGGGATGGACCCATCCGCGTTGATCCGGTGGATTTTGCCTTCGGGGGATGCGACTGACTGAGATACGTCGTTGGTCCAACCCGTGTCGCCGTTGCAAAACCAGAGCTTTCCATCTGGCCCAAACCTCAACGTGTTGCAGTTGTGGAAGTCACCGCCCGGCAGATCGTCGCGTATCACTTCGAGGTCGGAGGATCGATTCTCCGGGGTTACATGAAATCGAACAATCCGATTCAGTGGTTGGTCGCTCTTATTGCGGTCTTCGTAGGTGTACGCGGCATAGAGCAAGTTGTTGCTGGCGAAGTCCGGTGCAGCCGCAAGTCCTGTGAGGCCATCCTCAGGACCCGATGCACGTAACACAAAGGTAATGACGGCGTCGGGTACCAGCAGTCCTGCGACGATCACGCGCACTCGACCGGTTCGCTGCTCCGCGAGGAAGATCCGGCCGTCTGGCGCTACAGCCATCGCCGCGACAGCATCCGCGCCGCTCGCGATGCGCTCCGTCGCCAATATGGATTCGCCTGAGCCAGACGTGGCGTTCATGACTTGCAACCCAGACGACCAGGCAACGATGACCACCGCCAGGGCAGCGACTGTGGCGGCTGTGCTGATGACGGCCTGACGGCTCAATGTGCCTCGTACACTCGCCCTCACTGGAAACACGTCCGGATTTCCTCTTCCGCCGGCTTGCCAGTTGGATCGAAACCGGGGTCGGATTCGGGGTGTGTCAGTGGATGCAGAGTCGTTGTCCACCAATACATCCCGCTGACGTAGCCCGCGAGGGCGCGGCAGGCGGCCGCATAGTCCCGACGCTGGGACTCGAGGTTCGTCTCCCCTGACAAATCGCCTCGCCACGGTTCCGCGTATGCGCCGACCCTTGAAGCGATTCCGATCTCTGTTATTAGAACAGGTTGGTCGCTGGTAGATTGCGCTCGTTGGATCTCGTCGACCCATGGTCGCCATGCCTCGATGAGATCCTCGATTTGCGCGTCTGCCGGCACCCGTAACGGGTAGAACGCGTCTATGCCAAGGAAGTCGAGTAGAGAGGCGAAGCCTAGAGTGGCGTGCGAATCCCAGTTTCGAGAATAGATGAGCTTCCCTGAAAAATTGCGGCGAGCGGTGCCGATGACCTCTCTCCACCGAACGTCATCTGGCTCGAGGGAACTAAATTCGGATCCCACCGAGAATATGTCCACATGCTCACGTTCGGCGAGGCTGGCGTAGCGCCGAATCAGCTCGTTGTAGCTCGCGAACCAGCCGGTTCGGTCCGCCGGCTGAATACTTCCCCGCCACTGACCGACTCTCAGCAAGGTTTCTTCGTCGAGCAGCGGCCTCATCAGAACTCTTAGACCAGCTCGTCGACAGATTCGGATGAGATCTCGAAGCTCGCCATCGCTTGGGGTGCGCTCGTCCACGAGAATCCTGCTTGCTGTCGGGCCATTTTGGAACAGAGGAATAACTACGCTCACGCTATCAACGTGTAACCAAGCCATTCGTTGAACGAACCTGTTCATTGTGGGTAGGTCTGCCGCGTCGCGGCCGTAGACAAGAACGTTCATGCCTGCCTGGAGTGACCTATTCCCGGTGCTTTCGCGCGCGCTTGAAGCAGTCGCGATAGGGTTTTCCCCAGGCGACGCGGGGCCGATGGCACACGACGACATCGCGATCACGCTAAGCGCTACTACCAGATGCAGACAGTGAGCTTGGCAATTCACCGGTGACGTCGGCCTCCATGACCAGCCCGTGGTCGGTCTTTTCCCAGTAGTGAGGGCGGTACACAAGTTGTGCGACACCTTTCCATGCTGCGACGGACATCAGCGCCCAGTAAAGAGGACAGAGCGCCATCAACTTCACGCTGCTGTACTGGCCGCGGGCGATGCATCCAGTCATTGCGTAGTAAACAAAGGTGAGATTGCCAAAGAACAAGGTGAGCGTGGCTAGGTAGAGGATCGGTGCCGGATAAAGCGCCTGAATCGAGGAGGCTTTCGTAACCATCCACAATGCCATGACGACCCAAAACACGGGGCTGATGAGAAGGACAAGGGGAGTGGCCCCCACGATGATCTGAAAGGCAACGAAGTTTTTCATGCCGAGATCAGTCGCCAGCTGCCGCGGTGACCGCATGTGGACGAAATACGTCTGGATATGGCCTTTGATCCAACGTGATCGCTGACGAATCCAGTTACCGACCGCGCTGTTCGCTTCTTCCCACGTTACTGAGTCGAGGATCTCCGCGCGTTGGCCGCTCCGTGCGATTCGCATCCCGATGTCGATGTCTTCCGTCACGTTGTAGGAATCCCATCCGCCTAGTTGACGAAGAGCGCTGGTCGCGAAGTGGTTTGACGTGCCGCCAAGAGGAATCGGCATACGCAAGCGCGCAAGTCCGGGTAGGGCAATATCAAAGAACGCTGCGTATTCCGCAGCGAAGAATCTGGTTAATAGGTTCGTCATGGCATTCCAATGCTGCAACCTTGCTTGAAGACAGACGACGCTCTCGTGTACGGCAGCAAAGGTGGCGACCGCTTTCCGAAGTTGATCTGGCTCGGGACGGTCCTCAGCGTCATAGATGACGCAGTACGGCGCCGTGACACGAGCTAGACCGACGTTGCACGCCTTCGGTTTCGTTCGAGGTAAGGATGCCTCAATGGGAACAATTTCGAATTGGGGAGGCAGTTGCATCTCTTTGGCACATGCGAGGGTCGCGCGATCGTCGCCCTCGATCAGGAGTAGAACTTGTAGCTTCTGCAGCGGGTAGTCGATTCCTCGAATCGTACGAATCAGCCGGGGGAGTATCTCGGCCTCCCGGAAAAGCGGTAGCAGAATGCTGTAGCGAGGGAGGTCAGCGTCCGCGATCCGTTTTGCCCGAAGGCCATGAGCCTCTGACGGCGCCGCTAAGCCCTGAGCGCTGATCAGGGCGCGAACTGCGAAAACGACGAAGAACAACATCGTCGCAGCGGCGACGACCATGAAGGCTGCCGTGGCTGGGGCGATCACGAGGCCTGCGGCGACCGATGCCAATACTGTGATAAGCACAGCACCTTGCGCGCGCGTCAGTACGCGTTCCGCTGAGTCGGCCTGTGGCGTTGACGCGGCGATACTTGTGATGGATGTGAGTTGAGCGCGCATTTCACCAGAGCGGCGTTGCCGCCTCTCTGCTCCCCCTCTAGCCTGTCGCCTCTACGAGTCCCCCTAAGGCGAGCAAGCAGGGGCAAGTTTATGATCAGACGTCAAGCTTTTGTTGATTTTGGACGTACCGGCTATCAGTCATCGGCTTTGATCCGGATTCCGGCGGCACCATTACGCCCTTTGTGAATTTGGAGACTCAGGAGGGCCATTAGGTCGACCGCAAAGCCGGCGAGGCTGCGGCTCATTCAGCGGATGCTCCGAGCGTCAGCCGCTGGCCGGCCCGGACTCACAGAGCGCGGGCACGAGAATGAAGTCACCGCTAACGTTTTCTCATAGGCCTAGGTGACACGCGCGCCGCCACTCGATGCTCCCGACAGCGACATCGAGAAGAGCTTTGGCCGCCGCACGATCACTTAGGAGAATTAGGGAACGTCGCGGACTTGAGCCTGCCCGCGCGCTGGTTCTCGCTACCGCCCGTGGCCGTGCGCGTCGTCTTTGCCGCTAGACGGCTGCGGGTCTTCGTGCTTCTTCGGCGTCGGCGTGGGCGTCGGCTTCGCGAGCGGCGGCGGCGTAGTCACGGTGGGGATGCTCGGCAACGGCAGCGTCGCCACTGGCAGCGAGGCGATCGGCGCGGCCACGAACGGTTGCGGCGTCGCGCTCGGCAGCGACGGCAGTGTCACGATAGTCGGGGCCAACGCCACCGGCGGCTGCCCTGAGGCGACGCTCGTGCCGGTGCCGGCGGTCACGGTGACCGTCGAGCCGCCGGAGCTCGTGTCGACAGTGCCCTCAACCGCGGTCACGGTCGTACCGTCGCTGGTGACGTCGACCTGGATCGTTGAGCCGGCGCGCACGACCGCAGCAAGCGAACCCGAGTGCACTTCGTAGCGCGCCGAGGGGCTCAGCGTGCGCGAGATCTGGTACCACACGCGGCCCGCGTTCTGCGTGACCAGCACGAGCAGGTCGCTGTCCTGCGCACTGACCGTGATCACGAGATCGCTGTTTGGCTCCACGACGAGGCTGGTGCCGTCGGCGTACGTGATGTACGCGCGGCCGGTCGCGTCTGTGCGTACCGCGTCGCCGGCACTCAGCACCACGTGGTCGCCGACCAGCGCGAAGCTCGTCATCGCCGGCGTGCGATAGAACACGGCCTGGGTGATCGGCTCGAGAAGGGCGATCCCGGTCCTCGCCGGAGCGGTATAGGCAGCCGTCGCCATCGCGACGATCGCGACAGCGCCGACCGAGCCCGCGACCACAGCCAGCCGAAGCTGCTGCACGTGAAAGCGTCCGCCCAAGCTTTCGGCCCCTCCTCCCCAGGAAACAGCCAACCTGCGCGCCTGGAAGCGTGCCTCTGCTTAACGGGGGACAGGCCACCCTTGTGGGGGTACCCCCGACTCAGGGACGTATCAGAGCGCGTTCCCGAACAACAGGTCGTAACCGCTACATCAAACGGCGTATACGAAG
>Ga0066710_100008405_pt1 | contig 10031 bp, 10 predicted proteins | sample GraSoiAngelo_159_FD_79666 | JGI IMG/M metagenome (GOLD analysis project Ga0066710, IMG submission 79666) | Grasslands soil microbial communities from the Angelo Coastal Reserve, California, USA - 14_1009_16_40cm | ecosystem: Environmental > Terrestrial > Soil > Grasslands | place: USA...
CGTCCAGGTCGTGATCTCGGAGGGCCGCAGCGAGCCGTTCGACCTCGGCGTGTTCACCCACTGCGGGATCGACCCGCGGCGGAAGCGCTACGTGCTGATCAAGTCGCGCCAGCACTTCCGGGCTGGCTTCGAGCCGATCGCGCGCCACATCGTGCTGTGCGACGGCGACGGCTGCACCAGTTCGGACCTGGCGCTGTTCACGTATCGCAACCGCCGGCGGCCGCTCTATCCGTTCGAGACTGCATGAGCGCCGGTCGCCGGGTCACCGGCCGGGCGAGGGGGCGATGAGGCCGCCCGTCCTCACCGTCGACGACGCGCGCGCGGGGAGCGCGGCGGCGAGGGGGGCGACGAGCTCGGGAAAGTAGCGGTTCATCGGCTTCTCGTCGCGGCTCTGCAGCAAGACCTCGTCGCCGTCGCGAAACACGATCGTTCGAAAGCCGTCCCACTTGGGCTCGAACTGCCAGCCCTCGCCGGCGGGCAAGGCGTCGGCGGCCCGGGACAGCATGGGCGCCAGCGGCGGCGCGAAGGGCAGACGCACGCCTCAATCCTACGGAGGTCCGGCAAGCCTTGCCCGTGAACATATGTTCAGATCCTGCACATATGTGCTATGCTCCTCGACATGCTCGATACCGAGCCCGCCGAGACCGACCTGCTCGTTCGCGCCAGCCGTCTCTACTACCTCGAGGAGCGCGGGCAGGCGGAGATCGCCCGGCTCCTCCGGATCTCTCGCCCCGGCGTGAGCCGGCTGCTGAAGCGGGCGCGAGCGGCACGCATCGTCGAGATCCGTGTGCGCGAGACGGCCGGGGTCGAGGACTGGAGCGGCCTCGAGCGCCGGCTCGGCGTCAAGGAACTGCGCGTCGCGCCGGAGGCCGGGATCGAGGCCGTCGGGCGTCTCGGGGCGCAGTTCCTCGAGCGTACGGTGCGACGGGGCGACGTGATCGGCCTGACCGCCGGCACGACGCTGTCGGCGTTCGTGCAGTCCGTGAAGCCCGCGCGACCCCTCGACCTCGAGATCGTGCCTCTCGTCGGAGCGCTCTGGGACACCGGCGAGGACTTCGACGGCTCGTTCCTGTGCCAGGAGCTGCGCCGGCGCACCGGCGGGACGCACCGCGTGCTGAGCGCGCCGGCTGTTGTACGCGACGAGCGGCTGATGCGCTCGCTCCGACTCGAGCCGAGGGTGCAGAGCGTGGTCGAGCGGTACGGCGCGGTCCGCTGCGCCTTCCTGGGAATCGGCGTGGTCTCGGCGGCTCACCCGGTCGCCGTCGCGGCCAGGACGGCGGCGGGGAGTGCCGGAGGGCGAGCGAGCAAGATCCTGCCGCGCGGCGCGGTCGCGAGCGTCGGCTGTCTCTTCTTCGACGCCGAGGGCCGGCCGTGCGCATCCCCGCTCGACCGTCGCACGATCGGCATCTCGCACGACCAGCTGAAGATGGTGCCGCTGCGCGTGGGGCTCGCGGCTGGAACGAAGAAGCTCGACGCGACCCTGGCCCTGGTTCGCGGCCGGGTCCTCGACGTCCTGATCGTCGACGCGCCCCTGGCGCGGAGCCTGCTGGCGGCCACGAGCGACGAATGACGGCCATGCCCAGGGAGCTCTTCCAGTGGGCGCCCGGCCGCGAGGGCTACTACGGGGAATTCGGCGGCGCGTTCGTGCCCGAGATCCTCCACGAGACCCTCGCCGAGCTGCGGGCGGCCTTGGACGAGGCGCGGCGCGATCCCACGTTCTGGCCGTCCTACGTCGAGGTGATGTCGACCTATTCGGGCCGCCCGACGCCCGTGACGTACTGCGACAACCTCACGCGCCGGCTCGGCGGCGCGCGCATCTACGTCAAGCGCGAGGAGCTGAATCACACCGGCGCCCACAAGGCCAACAACGTCATGGGTCAGGGCATGCTCGTCAGGCGCATGGGAAAGCGGCGCGTGATCGCCGAGACCGGTGCCGGGCAGCACGGCGTGGCCACGGCGACGATGGCGGCGCGGCTCGGGCTCGCGTGCACGATCTACATGGGCGAGGCGGACATCGCCCGCCAGCGGCCCAACGTCTTCTGGATGGAGCAGCTCGGCGCCGAGGTGGTCGCCGTCACCGACGGCACGCGGACGCTGAAGGACGCGATCAACGCGTGCCTGCGGGACTGGGCCGACTCGATGGCCGATACGCACTACGTCCTGGGCACGGTGTGCGGCCCGCATCCGTTCCCGCAGATGGTGACCTACTTCCAGTCGATCATCGGGCAGGAGGCGCGCGCGCAGATGCTCGCCGCGACGGGCCGGCTCCCGCGGCGGGTCTACGCCTGCGTGGGGGGCGGCTCGAACGCGTCCGGCGTCTTCGCCGGGTTCCTCGACGACCGGTCAGTCGAGCTGGTCGGCGTGGAAGCGGGCGGCAAGGGGATCGACACGGGCAAGCACACGGCGCGGCTCGCCGGCGGCAAGGGCTTGCCCGGTGTCGCGCAGGGGTACAAGAGCGTCTTCCTCCAGAACGCGGAAGGCCTCATGCGCGATATGCACTCGTTGGCGGCGGGCCTCGACTACATCGGCGTCGGCCCGATCCTGGCCGACCTGCACCAGCGCGGGAGGGTCCGCTTCGAGGCGGCGACCGACGCGGAGGTCGTCGAGGCGCTGCGCCTCACCATGCGCAGCGAGGGGCTCATCCCGGCCCTCGAGAGCGCTCACGCGTTCGTCGCGGCGTTCAGGGAAGCGCCGACCCTCTCGAGCGACGACGTGGTGCTCGTCAACCAGTCCGGTCGCGGCGACAAGGACATCTTCACCGTCGCCGACGCGCTCGGCGACGAAGGCTGGAGGGACTTCATTCGCCGCAAGGCCGAGAGCTACGGCCGATGAGCGGCGCCCGGCCGATGAGCAGCGCCCGGACGGTCGGGCTCGAGCGCCACGTCCGCGAGCGGCGGGCGAAGAAGCCGCTGCTGCTCATGGCGCACGCGGTGGTCGGCTACCCGTCGCTCGACGCCACCTGGACGATGCTCGAGGCGATGGACGAAGCGGGCGTGGACCTGGTCGAGCTGCAGCTGCCGTTCACCGAGCCCATCGCCGACGGGCCGTCCTTCGTGAAGGCGAATCACGAGGCGATCCAGGCCGGGACGGCGTGGCAGGCCTACTTCGAGCTCGCGGCGCGCGCCGCGACGCGGTTCGGCTTCCCGGTTCTCTTCATGGGCTACTACAACAGCGTCTTCCGCATGGGACTCGAGCGGTTCTGCGCGCGGCTGGCCGAGGCGGGCATGAGCGGGTTCATCCTGGCCGATCTGCCGCCGGAAGAGGCGGGCGAGCTCAACGCGATGGCCCGGGCGTGCGCGCTCGACCCGATCTTGATCATGACCCAGACTGGCTCGCCGGCGCGCCTGGCCGAGATCGGCCGGCAAGCCTCGGGCTTCGTCTACTGCACCTCGCGCAAAGGCGTGACCGGGAGGCGGACCGACCTCTCGCATGGGGTGGGAGCGTTCCTCGAACGGTGCCGCGCCGCGACGGCGCTGCCGCTCGGACTCGGGTTCGGCATCAAGACCGCCGCGGACGTGCGAGAGCTGCGCGACCGGGCCGACATCGCCATCGTCGGCACGGCGTGTCTCGAGGCGTGGGAGGCGCACGGCGCGCATGGCTACCGTCAATTTTTAAAGACCCTCGCCGCGGAGACCCGCTGAGGCAGCGCCCGTCACAGAGTGAGATTTCTCGGGTAGGTCGCCTTGGCCGAGTCGGCGTGCCGCAGATCGATCTCGACAGTCTCGAACGGGCGGCTCGCCGTCGTCTCGGCGAGGAGCTCACCTTCGGGCGAGATGATCCAGCTCCGACCGCAAGTTGTCCACCCTGAAGGGCCTGGCGGAGCCCGCTCACGAACGCGCACCCACGCTTGGGTTGCCACCGGGCGGAACAGCGTTGGCAGGCGGACGGCGTGCCGCTGCCTGCCTTCGTGGAGCAAGAGTTCTACGACTTCCTGACCTGCGGGATCCTGGCGCACGGCTTCGCGCGCCTGCGGTGCACGGAGTGCACGCTCGAGCGGCTGGTGCCGTTTTCGTGCAAGGGGCGGGGCTTCTGCCCGAGCTGCGGCGGCCGGGGTATGACCGAGAGCGCGGCTCGTAATAGACCTGCTGAGAGCAATAGCGCTGGATGTCGTAGACGATGATCTCCCACACGGTCCCAGGACTGTGCCAGGTCGCTGTCGAGGGGCTGCGTGCCCGGTACGATGTTCGAGCCGGGCTTGATCATCACCAGTCGGCTATACGCGAACGATAGCGGCACTATCGTCGAGGAGGCGGCCGTCTGGTGGGGATCGAAGTGGGCGGGCGCCTGCGCGATGCGGATGCGGAAGGTGCCGCCGCGATCTGGCTGCTTGGCTTTCACCGGAGGCGGATCTCCGTCCGCGAAACTTTCGCCCGGCCGGAAACCCAATGCGCCCGTAGCGGCCGCGGCGCCTCCCAGCTTGAGCAAGTTGCGGCGTGACAGCATCACCGAGTCCTCCTCCGCCGGCGCATGGTTCGCGGCGGGCTACGCCTTGCTGAAGACGTTGATCTCAGGGTCCTGCTCCGCTGGAAGTGGGTTTGTCGATGTGCTTGCCTCGACGGGAGTGACGCCTTCAGTGTGGACGAGCAGACATCCCGATGAACCGTACTGGAGGCGACGTCAAAATCCCCTGAATCTAGCGTGAATCTTCATTCACCTTGCTCCCTTGCTCCCTTCATCCAGCGGGCCTTCGTTTCCCACGTCACCGGGGCGAGCCGCCGACCACGACAATGTCTCTTCCGCCAACGGTTCGGCTCTCGAGGACGCGCCAGCCGGGCGCCACCATGCCTGCCTGCGCCGCCCAGCGCCGCCGGGTCGTGATCAGCACGTCACTCGATGGCTTGGCAAGCAGGCGGGCGAGATCCTCGGAGCCGATCTCGACGATGCGCCGGTGCACATAGACGTCGTACTCGGGCGACAAGTCTGGGTAACCGAACACAGTGCCGTCGGGTGGTGTGTGCGCGGTGGCCACCGCGCCCAGTGTCGGGACATCGTAGTAGCGCGCCCGCCGTGGCGGCGAGGTGAGACCTTCGACTGTGAGAATTGCGCCGAGGACGATGGCGACTACCGCCGCCAAGCCGAGCAGCCGGTCGCGACAGATGGCGAACACCGCGCCGACCGCACCGGCCACCGCGAGGAGCGCGATGAGCACCCGCTCCCGCACCGTATCGGGCATGTAAACCGGGCCCTCGCCCGAGAGCGAGGGAGGAAACACCATCGCGAGCAGGACGGCCATCGACAGGATGACGAAGGCCATGGAGCCGAACTGCAGCTCCCGGCGGACGACGCGCGCCGTCGCGCCTGCGAAGAATCCTCCGGTGAGGATAGCGAGTCCAGGATAGACGGGGAGGTAGTAGCGGGCCCGATACTTCCCCGAGAGTCCGACGAGCACCCAGAGCGCGATGGTCCACCAAAGGACGAACCGCCGGCCGTCGTCGGGGCCGCTCCGCCGCCACCAGGCGGCCGCAGCTGGAAGGAAGAGAGTCCAGGGCAGAAAGTACAAGAGTACAGATAGCGGGCTGGCCATCCGAGACACGAGCCCCTGCGGCTTGAAGAACCAGTGGGCGTACTCGCCGACGAGCACATCACGAACGAAGACCGGCCGGGCCGCGACCATGTACGGGACGACCCAGGGAAGCGCAAGGACCACGAGCACGAGTGCTCCCACTGCCGGCCGTAAACTTCGCAACGCCGGTCGGCCGCCTTCAAGCCAGGACGCGACGGCCGCCGCCACGAGCGCGGCCAGTCCAGGCGGCCCCTTACTCAACATTGCGGCGCCGACGCACACGTAGAACACGAGAAGCCAGCGCAGAGACCCATCGCGCCGGGCGCGGAGCAGGAAATAGAGAGCCCAGATCATGAAGCCCGTCATCATGACGTCGGCCAACGAACGGTGGGCGAACACGAAATAGTTCGGCGTCGTGATGAGGATGAGGCCGGCCACCACGCCGGCGTGGACACTCCAGAGGAGTGAGCCGATCGCGACGACGGCGGCCACCCCGGCGATGGCGGACACGATCGAGGGAACGGCGGCCGTGAACTCGGTGACCCGACCGGAAGGGAGCGAAGCGAGCGCGATGCTCCAGGAGTACAGCTGCGGCTTGTAGAGTCCTTCGTTGGGCACACCGCGTATCTCGGGGAGGAGCCAGTGACCGTGTTCGACCATGTCCCGTGCCAGGAGCACCCAGCGGGCTTCGTTCGGCTCCCAGATCGGCGCGCGCCCCATCGGAAGAGCGAGAACAACGACCGCAAAAGCGAGCACGACGAAGAAGGCCATGCGAGTCACGGTCCAGCCGGCACGATTTCAGACTCGAAAGACTTGGGGACCGTGGCCACTCCCGAGTCCTGGTGGCGGGCCGTGACGAGAACGCTCCCAGAAAACCATCGACTCACGAAATAGTAGCGGTCGACGAGCAGCCCACATCGACTCAACTCATCGGCGATTTCAAAGACCGTCATCTTCTTCCGGATGGTTCGTCGCGTGAGCCAACAAAAGACCGCACGCTTGGCCGTCTTCACACGTCTCTCGACGCGGAATTCGACAAGGGCGCTGCCCTTTGCGACCCGAGCGATCTCACTCAGGACGCGCAATCTCGCGTCCCGGTCGAGGAGGTGAAGAAATCGTATGCACAACACCGCGTCGACGCTCCGGGAGCGGAGCGGGAGCTGATCGGCATCAGCTCGGAGAAATCCCAGCCACGAAGGCGCCGGCCGAACTTTCCGACGTGCCACCGCCAGCATCTCGCTGGAGATATCCGCCGCGATCACCCGAAGGGACGCGTTCAGCAGCCAGTTGTCGATGCGCCCAGTCCCGCACGGGATATCGAGCACGACACTGCCGGGAGACAGGCTGCTCAACGCCTTGTTCAACAGCCTGCGCAGCCTCCAATTGTGGTACCGGCCGCGCGGATGATGAAATCGCTGCCGGTCATACGCGTTGGCCACGACCGGATCCTGGTATCGGACCGCAGCGGGGCGTCTGTTCGCATTCGTCACGTGGCGAGCACGCGGGCTCCGGGACCGAAGCCGAACAGCGCCGTGCTCACGGTCGTCAGGACGGCAACGGTCGTGCGGCCGCGGTCTAGGTCCAGCATTGACGCGGCAGGTAGTGATCGCACCAGGCATCGAGCATCATGAGCGCCCAGAGGATCTTGCGGTGGTTGCGCCGCCCATCGAGATGCTCAGCGACGAGCCGCGCCACCGTCGCCGCGTCGAAAAGGCCGCGGTGTCTCACCCGCGCGGGCGCCAGACGCGTCTCCATGACATCCCGTAACGGTCCGCGCAACCAGGCGGCAATCGGAACCCCGAGCCCTTGCTTACGTCGCTGCACGATCGCCATCGGCAAGGTCCCGGCGACCGCGCGCTTGAGGATGTACTTCGTCGTCCACCCCCGGAGCTTCAAGCGGCCGGGAATCCTTCCGGCCAGCTCGATGAGGGCGGGATCCAGGAATGGAGCCCGGACCTCGAGGCCGGCGGCCATGCTGGCTCGATCCATGGCGACCAGCGTCTGGTCGCCCAGATAGAACCGGGCGTGGTGATAGATCAGGCGTTCGATCGGATCGCGCGGCGCGGAGTGTTCGATCGCGTTCGTCAGCTCGGCATAGGGGTCGAAGCTCTTGACGGCCTGGCGGATTCCGGGCGCCAGAACGCACAGCTGTTCGGAGGCAGTGAGGCCGCCCAGCTGGAGCTGGGTCCGAACTTCCGGCGGATACGGGAGCGAGCGCATGAACTGGCGGAGCAGGAAATCGATACTGCCGTACGTCGACGATGCCGGCATTCGGTCGACGAGCCAGCCGGCGACGCGCCGGACGGGCCGTGGAAGCGCTGCCCGCAGCCATCGGGCCGGCGAATCGGCGAGAAACGTCGGATAGCCACAGAAGAGCTCGTCACCGCCGTCGCCGCTGAGCGCCACCTTGACCGATCCCCGGGCGGCGCGCGCGAGTGCGTACTTCGGCAGGAACGAGCCGTCGACCAGCGGCTCGTCGAGGAGACCCCCGACCCGCTCGATCAACGACCGTGCGTCGGCGGCCGTGAATACGATCTCGTGGTGCTCGGTGCCGCATCGAGCCGACACGAGGCGCGCGAAGCGGCGTTCGTCGTAGCTGGGAGGTTCGAAGCCGACCGCGAAGGTCTGAAGCGGCGGGGCGTCCGTCTGGCGCGCCGCTAGCGCGGCGACGGCACCGGAGTCAATGCCGCCGCTGACAAACACCCCGATCGGGACGTCGCTGCAGAGCCGGCTTCGCACCGATGCCTCGAGCTGATGCCTCAGCCGCTCGATCCATTCGACCTCGCCGATCGAGCGGTCGGGGGCGAAGGGCAAGGTCCAGTACCGAGCGAGTTGCGGCTTGGCGCCGGGCGAGACCACCAGCGTGTGCGCCGGGGGCACCTTGGCAATCCCGGCGAGGATCGAGTGCGGCGCCGGCACGGCCTCGACCACCAGATATCGCGAAAGACTCTGCAGATCGAGCTCGCGCGGAACGTCAGGATGCTCCAGCAGGGCTCGCAGCTCCGAGCCGAAGACGAACGCCCCCGGCCCGTCGTAGTAGTAGAGCGGCTTTTCTCCCATCCGATCCCGGGCCAGCACGAGCTTCCGTTGAGGCCGATCCCAGAGCGCCAGGGCGAACATTCCATCGAGGTCGGAGACGAAGTCCTCTCCCTCTTCCTCGTATGCATGCACGATGACCTCGGTATCCGATTGGGTCTGGAATCGGTGTCCGCGAGCCTGGAGACGCGCGCGGAGCTCACGGAAGTTGTAGATCTCTCCGTTGAGCACCGCGTGAACCGTGCCGTCCTCGTTCGCAATCGGCTGCGCGCCGGCCGACAGGTCGATGATGCTGAGGCGACTCATGCCGAGTGCTGCCTGCGCATCGACGTAGTCGCCCTGGTCGTCGGGTCCACGATGGCGCAAGGCGGCCGCCATCCGGAGCACGACGGCGCGGGAGTCTCCTCCCCAGCCGGTGGTCACAAACCCGGTGATGCCACACATTTCACACTCAGCCTCTCGAGCCCCTGAGGGTCGTGTCGTGTGTAGTCGGCAGGCGCCGGCGGCTTCCAGCGAGACAGAACTGTCCATTCCGCCGGCGACGATGCGCGCTGAGCTTGCCGCTAGTTGCGAATCAGCAGGAGCAGGGCGTGAAGCTGACGGGCGGAGCGCGAGAAGAGGCTACAGAGCGAAGAGGCGTCGGGGCGGTGTTCGGTTCGCAAGGCTCGACGTAGGCGATGGGCGCCCATCGTGGCCCGGCATCGACGGTGTACGGAACGGCCACCGCGCACGTGCTTGCGATGAAGGCAACCACGTTGTCGAAATCGTCGTCATCCCAATAGCCGCCGATCCATGTCGGATCGGGGGGGTCCGCGTATGCAAGCGGGGTCAGCCCGAGGATCAAGGCGACGAGTAGGAGCGCGCAGAAACCACGGACGCGACGCATGATGTATTCTCTACTCGCAACCTCCGGTGCGGTCAAGGTTTGTATGGGGCCGTCTACGCGTGATTCGCTCGAGCGCATGGCGTCCTTGACCGTGACGAGGAGAGGGGCGATCATGGCTCGTGCTGCTCGCGCGTCACGTCCTCGCGTTGCTCATCGCAGCCCTGCTCATCGGGCTCCCGACGGTCGCATTCGCCGATCCCCCCGACCCAACTTGGATCGGCGGCTACTGGGATGATGACGATTTCGACGATGCCGTCATCGCCATCACTGGCGCGTCCGCTGTCGAGGCGCCGTCACCCGTCGATACCGAGCTCCCGCTATGGGTGCCCATCGCGCTCGTCGAGATGCCGAGACAAGAAGCATACGGGGCGCCGCGGCGCCCCGCCTCCTCTCCTCGTGCTCCTCCCGTAGACTCTCCGACCTACCACTGATCCAACACTAGCGTCAGTCCGGCCGCTTCCGGCCAGGCCGTCGCCAACATACGGTCGCGCCCGCCCGTCCGTCGCACACACATGTGCACGGGGAGGCACGAATGAGCCATGTGCAAAGGGTTCTTGTGCACGGAGCACCGCCCCTGTTCCGGGCGGCCGCCGTGTCAGTCTTGGC
>Ga0066710_100008407_pt1 | contig 10030 bp, 7 predicted proteins | sample GraSoiAngelo_159_FD_79666 | JGI IMG/M metagenome (GOLD analysis project Ga0066710, IMG submission 79666) | Grasslands soil microbial communities from the Angelo Coastal Reserve, California, USA - 14_1009_16_40cm | ecosystem: Environmental > Terrestrial > Soil > Grasslands | place: USA...
TATGGTTGAACCCAGGGAATCCCGTTTCGATTTCACCAGTGCTTAAACCCGTGGGCAATTCCGGAAAGTCTTCCACCTGTTTGCCTGTGCTAATCACGTAGAGGGCTCGCCCCAGGCTGAAAACGTCGGCGCCGGGCTTGCCCGGCCCTTCCGGTGGATTATAGCCGGGTGTATAAACCAAGGTGACCTTGCCGATTTCTGTCACCAGCCCGATGTCAGCCAATTTCGGCACGCCTTTGGCAAAAATGATGCTGGCCGGCTTGATGTCGCGATGAATGAGCCCGTTCCGATGCAAATGTTCCAGCGCAGTCGCCAAGGAGCGACCCAGCGTTATGCATTCGGCGAGTGGAAGCCTCCCGCGCCGGGCCATTTCGTTGCTCAACGTCCTGGGCTTGAATGTGTGGGACTCGATGGATTGACCGGAGACGTCATCGTCGGCCACTTCCATCGCGTAGTAGAAATAGCCGGCCGCGTCATTCCGGCCAACGTGAAGCACACTTAACAGGCCCGGGTGGGTTCCCGAGACGGTCTCAAATCTTCTGATGCCATTGAACTCGCGCTCGAAGGGACCGTCGTCTTTGAAGGTTTTACGGTAAACGATTTTGATGGCGCGATAGGTGCCCATGACGGTTTTGGCCAGCCACACTTCCCCATAAGCGCCGTGACCAATACAGCGCAGCAAATCGTAATCGGGAACCTGTGGAGGTTGACGGCTGACCGAGTCTGTGTCGGTAATCACCACGGTTCTATTTTCTGGCCGTTTGTCCGGCAGCATAGGGGATTCTTGGTTCTCTCTCTTTCTACGCCTGCAATGAACTTAGGCAATCGAGAATTTGGGGCATCGCGCGGGGCGCGGGAGGAACCGCAGGGGACCAATTCCAATGGGAAGAGAAAAAAGCGGCCGAGCTTCCAGTTCGCTTTCGAGTTTCTCGCCGGCTGCTATTTCCCGCATTGGGCGTACTTGCTGGGGCGCGAAACCGGGTTCAGGTCATTTGCCGCTCAAGCCGTTTGACTTCTGCTCGGATCATTTCGGTCACACGATGTTTGATCAGGTAAACATGGTTCTTCAGCCGATTGATCAGGCTCGCGCGAGTGGGAATCAGCTCGTCGGTATGGTGTGGCATGGAAGACTAATGCTCCGTACGATCATGGTTGCCAACAAAACAAGCGACCGCCGGCTTCCGGCGTCGCTTAGTTGCCATCCGCCGTTGCGGCGTCCGAGGCGTCCGTGAATATCGCCATGATAATACGGCGACCCGCTTCTTCGGCGAGGTGCGCCTTATTCACTCTGGTCACGATGCCTGCTGCCATTTTCTGCTCCGCCAGGAGGCTCAACACCGCCAGGAGACAGAACCGGATGGCCTGGCGGTTGTCGCGCCGGAAGCGGCGGATAACCACCGCGCTTGGAAACTCGCTGCCGCAGAGCTGACGCACGTACGCATCGCGACGCACAACATCCTCGATCTCCACCGAGCCATAGATTTGGCCTGCATAGCAATAGGTCAACAAGGACAGGAGCGACTTGGGTTGGAAGGCCAGCCGGACGTCGGCCGCGTGGACGGGACGCAGCACGCTTTCGTCGACCGAGCGGACGGCCGCATCTACCATCTGAGCCAAGGAACGAGGTCCGGCGGTGACGGAGTTATCCGGTGCAACCCGATTTAAGACCGGGCGAAGTGTTCTGGGTTCCAGTGTGGTCATAGAGTTTGTTTCAAAAGCGATTTGTTCGCTTGCTGGGGGCGGTACGGGCGCCGGATTAGAATCTTTCAAAATATTTTTCCGACGCGGAAGAAGCCTGACTCTTAAGCAGACGTCTCTGGCCAACCGGTTGACACTGGTGAGGCTGGCTGCGACCTGAGAATCGAGCCGGGTTTACAAGGTCGTGGCGTGCGCATGAATACCGATTTCTCGGCCGATGCCACGCAAGTGCCATTTGAGATGGGCGGGATGCCGCACAAGGCAGATGAAATGCAAGAGCATTCGTCCGACGGAAGAATTGGCCAGAGTTGACATAGGGTCTGCTTTCACCAACCAGTACGAGGCGCGCGGAGTTTTCTTTCGAAAAAGGGAATCGGGAGGAAAAGTCCCACCAAAGTTCATCAGGCTGCGGCGGGCGCTGAGTTCGCACTGCCGCTCGGATCGGAAGCGAGGGCAAGACTCGACCCTGAATCTTCATGCCAATTCAAATGCTCATCCACGCGTATGCGCAGGGTTATTTTTCGGCCGTCAGCCTGGGACAACTCGACCGGATGCGGACTTGCCCCAATGGCTTGGGACTTCAGCGCGAATGAGAGTTGACCCATGGCGACAACGAACCCAACGGTAAGCTGTAGTAACTGCGAGGTGCCGCGCTGAGATTCCGGCAGTGGCTGAACGAAAAATTCCTTCGAGCACCCTGCCAGTAACATCTCCAATTAGAAGGCCGGCGTATTGCACAAGCTGGTTGGGGAGGCGTCGTCGCGTGCGGCTGGACTGATTTGCTGCGAATTTTTCATGAGGGCCTCGTTATTCTTGTTTGCCTGCTCTGAACTTATTGCCGCGGGAGCGTGTGAGTTGATGAATGGCCACTAAAAAATGAACCGGGCTTTGGTGGACACACGGGATGGTTTTCATTTTTACCGCCAAAGTCCCCACCTTCTCGCTCGAGAAGGGATTTCGATGTGAATCCATTTGCGCCGTTCGGGCCAGCGAGCGGAGTCCGCCTGTGGTGGTGGAGTTATGCGCCTCCAGAACATGCATGGTTGGAATCGGGCGCAGATCTGATTTTGGTTGCAGGGTCGTCATATCGTTCTTTCGGAAGCGATTGTTCGCGTTCTGTAGGCGGTACGGGGCCCGGAGAATAACCTTTCAAAGAAAATGCTTTTCCCCGCGCAAGAAGCGTGTGGCTCCTGCCTAATGATGGGAGGGATCCGCGGTGAAGCAGTGACCGCCGTTCAGCGGTGTTTACTTGCTTCGCGACGGGCTGATCAGTAAGAACGGCACAACCAGCGAAAAACGGCGAGAGCCCACTCATGAATTCGTTGCCCGCCAGCGGTCGGTCGACCCTCTTGGCCACGGTCTTGGTGGGGCTTGCCATTTGGATCACTCCATTGCAGGCGCATTCGGCGAGTGGCAATCAAGGCACAAACGAAATCCGTATCGTTGAACTCCAGGGCACGGTGGAAATCTCCCCTGCAGGCACCCAAAGGTGGTTTCTCACGCAGACCAATCAGATCCTGCGCCCTTCGGACAAGCTGCGCACGGGTCCCCATAGCCGCGTCGCGCTACGGTGGTCCGACCAGAGTGTTGTGTCTTTTGGCGCGCTGACCCTGCTGGAGATCCGCCTGCCCCATGAGCCCGGGGCGGCGAACGGCCTGAACCTGCTCGGAGGTTTGCTCTCGTTTTTCCACCGCGACCCGCCGGGCCGCATTCGCGTCATCACCCGCGGCGGCACCGCCGGCGTTAAGGGCACTGAATTTGTCGTGGGGATCGAGATCGTCGATGGCACCGAACGCACGCGCATTTCCGTGATCGATGGCACGGTGCAATTCGGCAACGATCAGGACTCGCTCACCCTCACCAACAGTCAGCAAGCCGTCGCTGAGCTGGGCAAAGCGCCCGTCCGCACGGCGGGCTTCATTGCCAACAACGTGTTGCAATGGTGCTTTTATTATCCGGCAGTGCTCGATCTGCGGGACTTGCCGCTGACGGCTGAGGAGGAGCAAGTTCTGAGCGATTCCCTGGCCGCTTACCGTAAAGGAGACTTGCTGAAGGCATTGGCCAGTTATCCCCTCGAACGGGTACCAGGCTCCGACGCCGAGCGGGTTTACTACGCCGCGCTCCTGCTCTCTGTCGGCCGCGTCGATCAGACCGAAGCCTCCTTGGACGCGTTGCCGGCTGGCGATCCTTCCGGACGCGTTCAGCGGCTCGCGGCTGCCCTGCATCAGCTTATTGCAGCGGTAAAATTCCAGACAGCTCCCTCAACCCTCAACCCTCAACTTTCAACCGAATTGCTGGCGGCTTCCTACTACGAACAATCGCGGGCTGTTAGCGAAGAATCACTGAGCGGTGCACTGAACCTGGCGCGGCAGTCGACCACCCATTCACCGCAGTTTGGGTTCGCTTGGGCACGGGTCGCTGAGCTTGAATTCAGTTTTGGGCGCACCGGCCGCGCCCTCGAAGCCTTGAACAAGAGCCTCGATCTCACTCCGCGCAATGCCCAGGCGCTGGCGTTGAAAGGCTTCCTCCTCGCCGCGCAAAACAAAACCCGCGAAGCGATCGAGTGGTTCAATCAAGCGATCGGGGTGGATGCCGCTCTCGGCAATGCGTGGCTGGGCCGCGGTCTTTGCCGCATCCGCCGCGGAGAAAGCAGGGGAGGACGCGAAGACTTGCTGGTGGCTGCGGCGCTCGAACCACAACGATCTTTGTTGCGCAGCTATCTCGCCAAAGCCTACGGCGATGCTGGCGACTCGCAGCGCACCAGCCACGAACTCGATTTAGCCAAGGGCCTCGACAAGGCCGACCCTACACCGTGGCTATATTCGGCGCTGTTGAAACAGCAGCAAAGCCGGATCAACGAGGGTATCGCAGACATCGAGAAATCCGAGGAACTGAATCAAAATCGGTCCTTGTTCCGCTCGCAGTTCTTGCTGGATCAGGACCGTGCCGTGCGCAGCGCCAATCTCGCGCAGCTGTACCAACATGACGGGATGACACAGGTCGCGGTGCGGGAGGCAACCCGCGCGGTCGACAGCGATTACGGCAACGCTCCCGCACATTTGTTCCTGGCAAACGCCTATGATGCCCTGCGCGATCCCACCCGCATTGAATTGCGCTATGAAACTCCCTGGTTCCATGAATTGCTGCTCGCCAACCTCCTTTCGCCTGTAGGCGGCGGGCGGCTGTCGCAGTTCGTGTCCCAGCAGGAGTATTCGAAACTCCTCGAGGCCGACGGTCTTGGCGTCAGCATTCTTAACGAATGGCGCAGCGACTCTGAGCTGCGCTCCACAGCATCGCTGTTCGGGACCTACGGCAGAACCAGTTTTGGGTTCGACGTCTTTTACCGGAATGATGATGGTGATCGGCCAAACTCTGACGACAGACGCGTTGAAGTTTACGGCCAGTTCAAGCACGAAGTGACCCCGAACGACATCTTCTATTTTCTCGGCAAATGGCAGGATCAAGAAAGCGGCGATACCTTCAAGACCTACGACAATCGTCCGCTTTCGCCTGGCCTGCGATTCGAGGAGACGCAGGCGCCCGGACTGCTGCTGGCAGGCTGGAACCACCAGTGGGGTCCGGGCGCGAATACTCTGTTCCTCGGTGGCCGTCTCAGCGCTGAACAGACGCTGTCCGATCCCCGGGCCGACCAGCTCCTCCTGGTCCGCGACTCAGCCGGGCTGCGTCCCGGCTTTGTGCAGATTGTCGGCGGGTTTGATCAATTCACCAATCCGGCATTGCGAAATGCCACGCCTCCTGCGGTTTCCATCGGACCAGACGGCGAGACCCTGATTTATTCGCCGGCGCTGCTCCAGAGCTTCGCGCCATTCCTCGGCACGGGGGATGTGACCAATGTATCGCACGCACCGTTTGACTTCTATACGCGGCGCCGGTTTGAGATTTACTCCGCAGAATTGCAACACCTTCAACAACTCGAGCGAAACACACTTATCTTCGGCGGGCGCCTGCAGGAAGGCGAATTCGAAACGGACGCACGGTTAAATGTGATTCGGCCGAACTTCGATGGTTTCTTTTCGACGCCCGCCGCCGATCAACATTCGACCACCGATTTCGAACGTACCTCCCTATACGCATATGATTATTGGAGCGTCGCACCCTGGCTTACTTTGATCGGTGGCGGGTCCTGGGACCGCATCAAGCACCCTGACAATTTCCGGAACCCACCTATTACCGACGAGCAAAGACGGGAGGAACAGGTTTCAGGGAAAATCGGATTCACTCTCACGACATCGCGGTGGTTTAGGATGAGGGGTGTTTACGCGGAAGCCTTGGGTGGAATCACCTTTGACGAAAGCGTCACGCTCGAGCCGGTTCAACTGGCCGGCTTCAATCAGGCATATCGCACGGTTCTGTCGGAGTCGATTGTCGGGTCGGTGGAAACTCCGCAGTTCACGATCTACGGACTAAGTGTGGAAGGGACACTCCCTTCCCACACGTGGTGGGGAGCGAGCTTCAGTGTCATCGAGCAGGATGTGAATCGCACGGTGGGAGCCTTCACCGGGTACGACCTGAGCGTCTTTGTGAACAGCCCGGCCTATTTCCCCGACAGCACCCCCCAGCGCCTTGCCTACCGGGAACAATCGTTCGAGGCCACAATCAATCAACTGCTTGGAGCGGAGGTCGCCGTGGGCGCCCTCTACCGGGTGACGAAGTCGGAGTTGCGCAACACCTTTCCGGAAATACCGACCACGCTGAAACCAGACGCGGACACCAAGGATGAAGCGACACTTCGCGAACTTTCATTCTTCAGCAATTGGAATTCCCCAATTGGCCTTTTCGGCCGTGTTGAAGCGAATTGGTATTCCCAGCACCTTGAAGATGATCCCAGCAAACTCCCGCGCGCCGGAGACGAGTTCTGGCAGCTCAATGCGCTACTCGGTTATCGATTCAATCGAAATCACGCCGAGATCAGCGTGGGCGTGCTGAATATTAACGACGCCGATTACCGTCTGAGCCCGTTGAATCCGTACGGAGACATTCCGCGCGAGCGCACCGCCGTGGTCCGGTGCCGGTTTACTTTCTGAAATGGAGAAGAAGGCTGGATCGGTCTCCAACAAGGAGCATAAAGGAAAAACACTATCAATCAGCTACATTCTATCCTTCCGTCCGCAAAGTCGATATGATAGGAAAGCATTTAAATCTCGGGTCGGAATGAAACGGAAACATGCTCTCATCATGGTGCTCGCCACTGTTATTCTCGCGGCGGTTGCCTTTCATTCTTCGACCCGAAAGGTACCGGACAAAGGCATCGGCGGGACCTCCACAGGGGAAACTTCAACTTCAGTCGTCAGGCAGATGGCGATCGCCTCAGCGACCTCTCTTGCCATTTCTCAGGATGAGATCGGTAGGAAGGATGCCAGGCGACAGCTCGATCTCGCTCTTGCCGCCGTCAAAGGCATCGCCACTGCAAGCGAGGCTCGACAAGTCCTCTTAGAGCTCCGCGCTTATCTCGCCTCACTTCCTCCAGAACTCGCATCCGCCGTCATCGCTGATTTTTTAAGCGACCCCTCGCGTGACGCCCCGACACGGATTGAATTCTCGATCGGGAAGACCGGCTTTCTCGACGGCCATCCGACCCTTCGGGTTGCCCTGCTCGACTGGCTCGGTCAGATTCATCCGGCCCAAGCCGGGGTTGTAGCCGAGAAGATTCTCGCCACTCCGACACACGCAGACGAATGGGCCGTCTCCCTGCGCAACTACGCGCGCGCCTCCTCCGATTCCGAGAGTCGTGAGTTCCTCCAGGCCAAGACCGAAGAACTAATCCGCAATCAGGTATGGCGGGAGAACCCGTCGGTCGGTTTCCTCGAAGCCTTCGACATCCTCGTGCATGCCCATGCGACCGAATCATCCGCTCTCCTGGGCGAACTGGTCGCCGATCAGACACCGGAAGGCAAGGCCATCGCCCACGCAGCCTACCTCACCTTGGATCGGCTCACGATCTGCGAGCCTGTCGCAATGATGAAACAACTTGCCGGGCAACCGAACCTGACCAAAGTTCGCGGCCCAATGGTCGCCAATATGTTCGCGCGGGCCGATCTCCGCGACCCGGAGCAACGAAAGCTCGTCCGGGATTACCTGCTCGACCCGGCCCGCAGGTCCGGCGAACTTGACGCCTTCGCTGGAGTTTATCCAAACGCCAGCTTCGCCATCTCGAAGAACCTGCTCACCGAGACACGGACGCCGACGGGCGAAGAGCTCGCGGCCCACGACGCGGCCGTCTTCGAGATCATCAAGACATGGCTCAAAGACCCCGCCTTGGAGAGGGTGAAACCTTACCTCACCACAATGCACAATCGCTTGGCTGCATTCGTACATCAGGCATCGAGATGAGAATCCGTCAACAATCTCCTGTTTTCGGAAGTGCCCCTGGTCCTGATACCGCAGGGGTCGGCATGTGAACTTGAACGGCGCTCAAACCCGCCTCCTGCGATGAAAAACCTCCATGCCATCCAGAGCGCCCTCCACCGCTTTCTGGTCACCGTGCTCTGCGACGCGGCCGTGGTTGGCGGATTCCCCGCACACACGCAGGCGCAGGTGTATGAACAGATTTTCAGCTTTACGGACCCACGGTTAGCGATCATCGAGAATGGGCTTAATAAAGGGGCCTATCCCTATGCCGGGCTCGTGCAGGGCCTTGACGGAAACTTTTATGGAACGACCGCAAGTGGCGGCGCGTCCGATCTTGGCACGGTGTTCAAGATGACGCCAGGCGGGGTGCTTACCACTCTGGTGGAATTCACCGGCAATGGCACGAGCAACAAGGGCAGCAGCCCTTACAGCGCTCTTGTCGAGGGCAACGACGGAAACTTTTATGGGACGACCTCGGGTGGCGGCGCCGCTAATCTTGGCACAGTGTTCAAGATAACGCCGCGTGGGGTGCTGACCACGCTTGTGGAATTCACAGGTATTGGCGCGCCCAACACGGGCAGCGGTCCTCAAGCCGCCCTAGTCCAAGGCAGTGATGGTAACTTTTATGGCACGACCGCAAGTGGCGGCGCATCCAATAATGGCACGGTGTTCAAGATGACGCCGACTGGAGCGCTGACTACACTGGTGGAATTCACCGGCAACGGCGCAACCAATAAAGGCAGCAATCCATACAGCGAGCTTGTACAGGGCACTGATAGTAACTTCTACGGGAACACCCGGGGCGGCGGCGCGTTTGGCGGCGGCACGGTATTCAGAGTGACACCGGACGGGGTGCTGGTCACGCTCGTAGAATTGAAGCCTCAGTTCAGATACGGTGATGTCACACGCACGGGCAGTAGTCCTTCCGCCCCACTGGTGCTCGGCAGTGATGGGAACTTTTACGGGACGACCGAGTTTGGTGGCCTGTACGAGGACCAAGGCACGGTGTTTAAAATGACGCCTCAGGGAGTACTCACCACGCTTGTGGATATTGGTGGCCGTGCTCGTTACGGGCTCGTGCAAGGGGTGGACGGGAACCTCTACGGGACAGTCCACAACCGTGCTGGCGCATTGGGTTTCGGACGGGCATTCAAGATGACGCCCGACGGCGTGCTCTCCACACTGTTTGATTTTACGGGAACCGTGGGTCCCAACAAAGGCAATCGTCCTGCCGGCGAATTGATCCTGGGCAGGGATCGGAACTTCTACGGAACAACCGCATGGGGCGGCGCATTTTTTGTTGGCACGGTATTCAAGATGACGGCGGGTGGTGTGCTGACTACCCTGGTCGAATTCACTGGCAACATCACCAACGCCATAGACGGCGGTTCGCAGAGCGCGCTGGTAGAGGGGAGAGATGGAAATTTCTATGGAACAGTTTCCGATGGCGGCGCCTTAGCCGCTGGCACGGTCAATAAACTAACTCCAGCCGGGGCGCTGACGACATTAGTGGAATTCACCGGCGATGGCTTGACCAACCAGGGCGCTGGCCCCGCCAGTGGGCTTGTGCTGGGAAGTGACGGAGACTTTTACGGGACAACCTCGACGTCCGATAGAGGTGGGCGTGGTACGGTGTTTAAGATGACGCCGTCCGGAACACTTACAACGCTGGTGAAACTCTGGTATCCTCAAGGCGCGCTGACGGAAGGCAGCGATGGCAACTTTTACGGCACGACCCACGGCGACGGATTGATTCAGGGAACAGTGTTCAAGATGACGCGAGCCGGGGTGCTGACCACAATAGCCCAATTCGATGGCACAACCAGAGGACTGGTCCAAGGCAGCGATAGCAACTTTTATGGTACCACCTCTTCGGGCGGCGCTTATAATCTAGGCACCGTTTTCAAGATCACGCCAGATGGAGTGCTGAGCACCTTAGTCGAATTCAACGATGTGACCAAAA
>Ga0066710_100008408_pt1 | contig 10030 bp, 7 predicted proteins | sample GraSoiAngelo_159_FD_79666 | JGI IMG/M metagenome (GOLD analysis project Ga0066710, IMG submission 79666) | Grasslands soil microbial communities from the Angelo Coastal Reserve, California, USA - 14_1009_16_40cm | ecosystem: Environmental > Terrestrial > Soil > Grasslands | place: USA...
CCTGCGGTTCTCGCTCGGCAGCGCGCGGGAGGACGTGAAGGGCGGCGGCTACTGAGCTGAAGGTCGCAGCACGAATCGAAGCGGCCAGTCCGTGGCCTTCGTGATGCCGATGCGCGGCGTCACGAGGCGCTCCCCGGCGGGCCGCTTCGCCGTTTTTCCCACCAGCACCGGCGAGCCGCGCATGGCGAGCCCGTCCAGCTTCCGCGTGATTCCCAGCGCCTGACAGAGCTTTCCGGGCCCGTCCGCCAGGTGCCGCGGCGCGACCGGGCCCCTGCGGCTCCGCATCACCCGGATCCCGTCCACCGGCGCGATCCCTCGCAGGAGCACGGCTCCGCCGGCCGCCGGCCCGCCGCACACCAGGTTGGCGCACCAGTGGACGCCGTAGGAGCGGTAGACGTACCAGGTCCCCGGCGGCCCGTACAGGCTGACGTTGCCGGCATGGCGCCGACCAAGGAAGGCGTGCGAGGCAGGATCGTCGCGCCCGAGGTACGCCTCGATCTCGACAATGATGCCGCCGGTGGGACGGCCGCCGATGCTGGAAACGATCGTCGCCCCGAGCAGGTCAACGGCGACGACCTGGGCGGGGCGACGGAAAAACCCGGAAGCGAATGCCCTCACCCGCTCTTCCGGGGACGCGATCTGGTGCGCTTCTTCGCCACCGGAGCGGCGGCGGGCTCACCGCCGGCCGGGGCGTCGGCTGCGCCGCGGGGCGAAGCCGCCGACTTGGCTCCCCGCCCGCGCCCGCCGCGCCGCGCGGCGGGCCGCGGCGGGGGTGTCTCCGCCGCGGTCGGGGTGGTCGCCGCGGGAGGAGCCTCCTCCTCGAACCGCACCAGACCGATCAGCGGAACGTCCTGGGGACGCATCGGTGACCGCGAGCCGCGCCGGAAGCCGAGGGCGGCCGCCGTCCGTGCCGGCGGCTCGGCGCCGGTGCCTGCCGGGGCGGCGGTCCCGTTCCCGGACGGGAACCCGCCGGCCTCGCCGAGCGGCGCCGGGATGGCGTTCCGCGCAAATCCGAGGTCGGTCCGGTGGGGCGAAACCTCGAGACTGCCGTCGCCCAGCGTGCGCACATCGGCCATCTCCGCGTCGTTCGCCTGGCGCAGGAAGCGGGCGAATCGGGACGGCTCGAGCAGCTGATCCTCCCGGCCGAACAACGCGGCCATCCGGGCGCGCAGCGCTTCCGCTCCCACCGGCTGCGGCAGCTCGGCCAGGGCGCGGCTGAGGAGCTGGAATGCGGCGGCGAGCGTCAGGTGCCCGCTCCTCGACGCCGGAGCCGCGGCCGGCTCCGCCGGCTGCTCTCGCGGGGCCTCTTCGCCGGCCCGCCCGCGCCCGCGGCCGCGTCCCCGCCCCCGCCCGCGCCCGCGGCCTTCGTCACGTGCGGACGCTGCCTCACGCGCTGGGGCGGCACCCCGTGGAGCGGCCTCACGCCCCGCCGCTTCGGTTCTCGCGGCGGGAACCGCGCCGGCCGCTGCCGGGGCCACCTCGAATTGACCGTTGTCCAGCTTCGACACCTTGAGCAGGCCGCGGACGCCCGCCTCCGAGACGAACTTGCTGAACCGATTGAAGCCGGCGTTGCGCTCGTCGAAGTTGGGATCGATCTGTTGCATCACCTGCTTCAGCCGGTCCGAGCGCATCACATCGCCGTTCCGGGCCATCTGCCTCACCGCCTCGGCCACCAGCTCCCAGGGGTCGCGCTGCGCCGAGGGGAGGTCCGCTTCCTTGGTCAAGCCGGCGAGGTCGCTGTAGGAGAAGTATTCGTCGCAGTTCTGGATCAGCAGGTCGCTCGCCGATTCCCGGATCCCCACGCCGATGACGTATTTGCCGTACTCCTTGAGCTTGATGACGAGCGAGGAGAAGTCGCTGTCGCCCGAGAGGAGGATGAAGGTGCCGATCTCGGGCCGGGTGAACACCAGCTCGATCGCGTCGACGGCGAGGCGGATGTCGGTCGCGTTCTTCTTGTTGGTGCCGAACGCCGGCGCGAAGATCAGGTCGATGGATGACTCCGAGAGCGGCACGATGTACTGCGGGTAGCGGCGCCAGTCGGCGTAGGCCCGCTGCACGGCGACCTTCCCCTTGATGATGTCACTGTTGAGCAGGGTGCGGAGCTCCTTGGTCAGGTCGCTCCGGATGCCGAGGGTGACGTTGTCGAAGTCGATCAGGAGGGCAGCGTGCGGGGCATGGTGGACGTGCACTGTGGGCGGAACGCTGGCGCTGGGCGCCGGGATGGCCTGACGGCCGGCCCGATGTGTCGGGGTGTTCACGTGTCGGATTGTCTCCGGGCCCGCCCCATCAGAGTTCCCGCCGCTTCCCGGACCCGTTTCAACTGGGGTCAAGGAATTCGGCAGGGAACCCGGAGAGGCGAAGCCGCAACTTGTTAGGGACGCCGGTCCGGCCCCAGTGGCCGCCGAGCTGTCCGTGGCTCAAACCTAGCTAAGTCGTTGTGCCCTCGGTAGTGCGGCCCGCTCCCGTAGCCAGGAGCTCGACGACGATTCGTTCTCCCGCCCGCCCATCCCAGCGTTCCGGCCGGGAGGGACGGTATCGCCCAAGGGCCCGGGCGGCGAGCACCTCGGCGACTGCCCGGCCCACTGCAGCCCGGGTGGATTCGACCAGCTGGTTGGTTCCCTCGACGATGGTCACCGGACGCTCGGTGCTCGAGCGGGCGGTCAGACAGGGCACGCCGAGCACCGTCGTCTCCTCCTGCAGCCCGCCGGAATCGGTGAGGACCAGGGTCGCCCGATCGAGAAGGCTCACGGTCTCGAGATACCCCAGGGGATCGAGCAGGCGGACGCTCCCGTTGGGCGCCGAGAGGCCGAATTGCCCGATCCGCTCCTTGGTGCGCGGATGCACCGCGAACAGCACCGGCATCGTCCGCCCCAGGTCCTCCAGCGCGCGAAGCAGCTCATCGAGCCGGGCGGGATCGTCGACATTCGAAGGGCGGTGGAGCGTGACGAAGGCGTAGGTTCCGTCCGCCACGCCGAGCGCCTCGGGCATCCGCCGGGCGCGGGCGGACTCCCGGAGGGCGAGCAGCGTATCCACCATGACGTTGCCGACGAAGCGGATCCGGCCGGCCGGCACGCCCTCGGCGAGCAGATTGGCGTCCCCGTCCCGGCTCGGGGTGAAGCAGAGGTCCGCGAGCTGGTCGGTGACGATCCGGTTGATCTCTTCCGGCATCGTGCGATCCCGGCTCCGGAGACCGGCCTCGACGTGGGCGACCCGGACCCCCTTCTTCGCCGCCACCAGCGCGCACGCTACCGTGGAATTCACATCGCCGTACACCAGGACCCAGTCGGGCCCGTGTCGGTCCAGCGCCGGCTCGAACGCCGACATGATGCGCGCCGTCTGCTCGGCGTGGGAGCCGGAGCCGACGTCCAGGTTCTCGTCGGGGGTGGGCAGGCCGAGATCCTCGAAGAAGGCCTCGCTCATCGCCGCGTCGTAGTGCTGGCCGGTATGCACCAGCACCTGATTCAGCCCTCCGCGACGGCCGGCGGCGATCACGGGCGCCGCCTTCATGAAGTTCGGGCGGGCGCCGACCACGTGGAGCAGCTTCACGGCCGGACCCCCAGATCGGCGATGGGGAGCTCGATGGTGAAATGGAACCGCGTCCCGGCGCCCTGCTCGGTCTCGACCTTGAGCTCCCCATTCATGGCCTCGACCAGCTTCCGGCAGATGGACAGGCCCAGGCCGGACCCCGAGAAGGCGTAATCGCGATCCTTCTGCCGGCGGCGGAATGGCTCGAAGAGCAGCGCCATCGCCTGCGGAGGGATCCCCCGCCCCGTGTCCCGCACCGAGAATTCGACGGTGGTCGGGGATGACTCCCGGGCACTCATCCCCACGCTCCCCTCGTCGGTGAACTTGAGCGCGTTGGTGGTCAGGTTGAGCAGGATCCGGCTCAACGCCACCGGGTGGCCGACGCGGGCGTTTCGCTCGCAAGTGCTCAGCTGGATTTCCAGTCCCTTCTCCTCGGCGATCGGCTGCACGATGTCGCGCACCGATTCCATGATGTCCACGACCGAGAATGGAAGCGGCTCCAGATCCACCAGCCGGTCCCCGCCCCGGGCCAGCTCGATGACGTCGCTGGCGACCGAGCTCAGACCAAAGGCCGCGCTGTACACCAGTCCCAGCTGGCGCTCCTGAAGCGGGGTGACCGGGCCGCTCCGGGCCCGTTTCATCGTTTCGGCGAGGAAGAGGATCGAGGTGAGCGGGGACCGGAGGTCATGCGCCAGCTCGACCACCAGCTCCAGCCCGTCCGGCCCGGTCAGCCGGTCGGCAAAGCGCTGATCCCAACGAGGCTCGAGCTCCGAGCCGACGGCTTCGAAGTTCCGAAGGCAGGCGAGGAGCTCGGCCGGGCCGACCCGGGTCCCATCGCGATCGGCCAGCTCGAGGAAGCGGATCCGGAGGAGGCCGAGGAGGCGCCGGGTGAGCTGCGAAGTGGCCAGGCTGGGTGTCGCGGAGAGCGGAGCGTCACCAGCCGCGGCGATGGCCGCGGTCAGTCCCTGGAGGACCCGCTCCACTTCTTCCCTCGCGGGCGAGTCCTGGCGAACTTCCTCCCACGCCTCGGCAACCTGCGCCGCCGCCGCCCGGATCAGCTCCGGCAGCGCCGACGCCGCCGACGCCGCCGAGGTCAGTCCGGTCACACCGGCTCCCCGCTCCGCTCGTCGCGTGGGATGTCGTGCTTGTCCATCAGCCGGTAAAGCGTGGTGCGGTCGACGCCGGCCAGCCGGGCGGCCTTGGACATGTTGCCGCCCGCACGCGCCACGAGCCGGGCAAAGTACTCTTTCTCGAAGTGAGCGACCACGCGCTCCTTGGCGGAGTGATAGGCCTCGTCGGTGACCGCTTCCTTGGCGCCCGCGCCGTTGGTGCTCTCGCTGGTGTCGTCATAGACCGGGATGTCCGCCGGCTGGATTTCCTGGTCCGGATCGACCAGCACGGCGGCGTGCTCGATCACGTTCTGGAGCTCGCGCACATTGCCTCTCCAGGGACGCCCTCGCAGGAAGGCGATGCTCTCCTCACTCAGCCTCGGCATCTTCGCCGCCCCACCCCGGTGCCGGATCCAGTAATGGGAAAGGAAGTGATTGGCGAGGAGGGGGATGTCTTCCTGACGCTTGCGGAGCGGCGGCAGCGTGATCGGCACCACCCTGAGCCGGTAGAAAAGATCGCCTCGCAGCACGCCGCCGTCCACCGCCTGCTGCGGGTCCCGGTTGGTCGCCGAGATGAACCGGACGTCGACCTGGGCGTCGGTGCTCTCCGACCCCACCCGCCGGACGACGCCGTCCTGGATCACTCGCAAGAGCTTGGCCTGGATCGAGAGCGGCATCTCGGTCAGCTCGTCCAGGAAGAGTGTGCCCCCGTTGGCTGTTTCCAGGAGCCCGGGCTTGTCGCGATCGGCCCCGGTGAAGGCTCCTTTCCGATGTCCGAACATTTCGGATTCCAGCAACGGCTCCGGAAGGGCGGCGCAATTGATGGCGACCATCTGGCGTCGCTCCCGCCGGCTGTGCTGATGGATGAACTGGGCGATCACTGCCTTGCCGGTGCCGCTCTCCCCGCTGATGACCACCGACGCGTCGGTCGGGGCCACCTTCCGCGCCAGCTCGACGGCTTTCCGGAAGAGCGGCGAGATCCCGATCAGCGCGATCGAATCGCTGTGACTGTGCTGCTCCAGGACCTGCTGGCGCAGCGTGTTCGCTTCCCGGCTCATCATCACGGCGTGGGAGGCCCGGCCGATGAGCACCTGCAAGTGGGTGGCGCTGAAGGGCTTCGGCAGGTAGTCCCAGGCCCCCGCCCTCAGGGCCTCGATGCTCGAGGTCACGCTCGGGTTGCCGGTCATCACCACGACGATCGTGTCGCGATGGGCGTCGAGGGTGGCTCGCAGGATCTCCAGGCCGGAGATCTGGGACATGTACAGGTCGACCAGCACGATGTCGAATTTCCGGCGCCGCACCAGCTCGACCGCCTCCTCGGCCCGGCCGGCCAGGGTCACCGAGAATCCGTCCATCTGCAGCACGCTGGCGCAGCTCTCCCGCAAAGTCCGCTCGTCGTCGACCAGCAGGATCTTGATACTCGCCTTGACCTCGGGGGGGATCGACAGCGGATCCCGGCCCGGCCCGGTGTCGCCCGCGAGGGGGTTACCGCCCGCAGGGCTGCTCGACATCGGAATCGCCATAGCCCGGGCCTCGCCTTATGAGAACTGTAGTGCAGCGTCGTGGGATTGCGGCGTCAATCCCGCCAGAACCGTGCCTGAATTGCGCTTGAGCAACAACAGAGGGGCTAAGACGCGCAATTACGTTGCGATCGGGTTACAGGTGTGGGTTTTATACGACGGCTGCTCGGCGGCCTGATTCCATTATACTGCAGTGCGAAACCGCCATTCGCAACACATGGTATCAACATTGCACTAGACTGGCGGAGATTCCTGCCAAGAGCTAGGATCAGCCTCCCGAGCGAGCCCTGAATGTCCAGTACGCTGGTTCCCAACCGAACCACACAGCCCCCCCTTCCGGACGACTCTAACGGGTCGTCCGGGGTTGAGTCGTACGCCACCCAGCCGACGGAGGGAGATTCGCTCGGCCACGCCGTGACCCGATTGCGGGCCACCCTGAAGCGGTTCCGCTGGCTCATCCTGGCGCTCACGCTGTCGGGTACGGGGATCGGGATCGTGGCCACCCGGTTCATCAAGCCGGACTACGAGGTCAACGCGACCATCTGGATCGAGACGCCGAGCAAGGGCAGGGCAGGCACCCCGATCCAGGGTGAGGAGCTGCTGGATTCAAGAGCCTGGGTGGAGTTGCTCACGACCTTCACGGTCCTGGACCCTGTCGTGCAAGAGCAGAAGCTTTTCATCGACGTCGCTCAGGGGCCCGACTCCACGGTGTTCAAGGACTTCGAGCTGGCCGGGGAGTTCGTGGCGGGACGGTTCGAGCTCGTGGTGGACCACGCATCGCGGACCTACACGCTTCACCAGCAGGCCGGCCTCTACACCGAGTCGGGGGCCCTGGGCGATTCGATCGGCCGAAAGCTCGGCTGGCGCTGGGCGCCGCGGATCGGTCCAGGCCGTCGCGACAAGAAGTTCGGCTTCGAGGTGGTCCCGCCTCGAGAGGCCTCGGTCAAGCTCGCCAACCGGCTGGTCTCCACGCTGCGGGAGGACAACTTCCTCGTCCTCCGGCTGCGCGACAAGAGCGCCCGCAAGGCGGCTGCGATCATGAACGCCCTCATCCGACGCTATGTCGACGAGGCCGCGACCCAGAAGCGCAAGAAGCTGACCCTGCTGGCTCAGGTTCTGGACACCCAGGTCATGGGCCAGGCCAACCGGCTGAAAGCTGCGGAGGAGGGACTGGAACGGTTCCGGGTAGGAACCGTGACGCTGCCCCGAGAGGAAACGACGGTTGCACCGGGGCTGGCGTTCACCCAGCCGACCGTGTACACGGCGTACTTCGCGCAGCGCAGCAGCCTGGACTCGATCCGCCGCGACCGCCGTGACATCGAGGAGGTGCTGGGCCGCACCCAGGGGGGGGAGGTGGCCGTCGACGCCTTCAACACCATCAACGCCGTGCGGCAGGCGCCCGACCTCCAGCGGGTCCTGGGCGAGCTCTCCACGGCGGAGTCCGAGCTGCGCGGGCTGCGAGCGCGGTACACCGAGGAGAAACGGGAGGTCCGCGATCTGGTCGAGAAGATCCACACGCTCCGAACCCAGACGATCCCGATCTACGCCCAGGCCCTGGTGAAGCAGCTCAAGCTCCGCGAGGATGAGCTGGACCAGCGCATCAAGATCGCCTCCCGGGAGCTCCAGGAACTCCCGGCCAGATCCCAGAACGAGGCCCGGCTCAAGCGCGACGTGGACCAGGCCGAAGTGCTCTACAAGTCCCTCGACGCCAGCCGCCAGCAGGCCCGCCTCGCCGAAGCGAGCGCCATCCCGGACGTGCGCATTCTGGACAACGCGATTGCCCCCACCCACCCCAGCCGGAACAGCGTGCCGACCATCATCCTGATGGGCTTTGCGGCCGGCCTCGGGCTCGGTCTCGGATTGGCATTCCTCATTGATCGGTTCGATCAACGCTTCCGCTTCCCCGACCAGGTGTCGGCGGGGCTCGGGCTGCCGATCCTGGGGACGATTCCTGAAATCCGGACGTCCAAGGGCGGGCCGGCGTCTGCGGAGGAAGCGGCGCAGGTGGTGGAGGCGTTCCGCACCATCCGTCTGAGCCTGGCTCACTGCTACGAGGCCTCCTCACCCATCGTCCTGACCATCTCCAGCCCCGCTCCGGGCGACGGGAAGTCCCTTATCGTGTCGAACCTCGCCCTCTCGTTCGCGGAGGCCGGCTACAAGACCGTGCTGGTGGATGGGGACATCCGCCGCGGTGAGCTGCATCGCACTTTCGGGGTGGAGCGGCGTCCCGGCCTGGTGGATTACCTCGCCGGCGAAGCGAAGGATCACCACATCCTCCGCCCGACGACCCACCGCATGATGACGCTCATTCCGTCGGGATCGCGCCGGCACCAGGGGCCCGAGCTGCTGGGCACGGCGCGGATGCAGGAGCTGATCAACAGCCTGCGCCGCGCCTATCAGGTGATCCTGCTCGACAGTCCCCCGCTGGGGGCGGGTATCGATCCGTTCGTGATCTCGACGCTGACGGGACACCTGGCGATCGTCCTGCGCGCCGGGGAAACCGATCGGCAGCTCGCCGAGGCGAAGCTTCGCATCCTGGACCGGCTGCCCGTCCGGATGCTTGGAGCGATTCTCAACGATGTGCGGCTCACCGAGCAGGCCTACAAGTACTACCGGTACAGCTATGGGTATGCGGCGACCGACGAGGAGGAGACTCCGGTCCAGCTTCCTGCGGGCGACTAGGCCGACCGGGTGGGGGTGAGTCGGGCGGGAGACGAAGGCAGACCGTCCAGCAGAGCGTGGGAATCAGCCTGTGCCAGATCCGCCTGGCGAACCTCCCGCACGTCGGCGTGCACGACGACTTTGGCGCGGCCATTCCCGATCCCGCCGAGGGCCTCCACCAGGCGGGCCGCCAGGTGCTGGGCGCCCTCACCCGCGGTAGGGCCCACTACTGCAAACCGCAGGTCGCTCAGCCGTCCGACGATGTCCGCGGCGCGAACGACGCCCCGGAGCGCGACCCCTGCCATGAGCGCCAGCGAGCTCGCTTCCTCCAGAGCCGTTGCGATCGCCGGGTGATCGAGGGTGACGGTCACGCTGGCGAGATCCCGCGGGTGTCGGCGCGCCTCCGCGAGCAATTCGTCGGTCCGCTGCACCAGGCCTCGCCGGTTGTAGAGACCCGTCACCTCGTCACGGAGGCCGCCGGACCGGTAGGCGTCGGCGGCCGTCTTGACCTCGAGATAGAGCTTGACCTTGAGCAGGAGGAGCTCCGCGTCGAGCGGCTGCCCGTAGAACTCCCAGGCGCCGGCCTGCAGGGCCTCGAGCCGCTGCGCGCGTCCGGCTGGGCCCGCGGTGATCAGGAGCAGCGGGGTTACCGACCCGATCCGGGAATCCTGGCGCAGGACCCGGCAGACTTCCATGCCACTCAGGTCAGGCATCTGGCTGTCGAGTATGGCGAGATCGGGCAGGATCTCCAGCGCACGCTCGATCGCCTGCCGGCCGGTATAGGCGCGGTGCACCTCGTAGCCTTCGGCAGCCAGAATGGTTTCCACCGACCGGGCGGTCCATTCCTGATCGTTCGCGATCAGAATCCTGACCGGACGCCGGTCCGGCTTCGCTGCTCCGTTCGTCAAGGCCGTACCCCTCCCGGGCGACGTTCCAGAATGTTTTCGAACCAGCGGGCCTGCACGAGCTGATACAGCAGCTTTGTTGCGATCACACTACAGTCGCTTGGCACGCCGACACTTGCGAACGCCAGAAAACCGGGTTATGGCTCAAGGAGTTACGCCCAAAGTGGGTGTGAGACAAGCGATTGGGTTCTCATGGCGCGCGCCGTTCGCAAACCGTAATCTCGGGGGCCGCGTGGTACCGATGCGCTCCCTGCAATTTTCCTTCCGTCGTCGTTAGAGTTTCCGACCGAGCTGACCGCTGATACTTCTC
>Ga0066710_100008410_pt1 | contig 10029 bp, 6 predicted proteins | sample GraSoiAngelo_159_FD_79666 | JGI IMG/M metagenome (GOLD analysis project Ga0066710, IMG submission 79666) | Grasslands soil microbial communities from the Angelo Coastal Reserve, California, USA - 14_1009_16_40cm | ecosystem: Environmental > Terrestrial > Soil > Grasslands | place: USA...
AGGAGATGGTCGGGGTGAACTCCGGGGCTTTGCGCGCCTTGGTCGCCTGCTCGTAGGCGTACGCCAGCCGGATCAGCACCGGCTCGCTCCAGGCGCGGCCGTAGAACGAGACGCCGAGCGGCAGGCCGAAGTGGAAACCCGCCGGCACCGTGATGTGCGGGTAGCCGGCGACCGCCGGGAACTGCGAGCTGCCACCACCACCACCACCCCCTCCGCCGCCCGCCAGATCCACGAGCGACGCGATGCCGCCCGTAGGACCGAGCATCGCGTCCAGCTTGTACTTGTCCATCGTCGCATCGATGCCCTTCGCGCGGGTCAGATCGATGCACTTGGCGCGCGCGTCGAGATAGGCCTGCTCGGTGAGCGGCCCCCGGGCCTGCGACGCGATGAAGATCTCCTGCCCGAAGTAGGGCATCTCGCGCTCCTCGTTCGCCGCGTTGAACGCGATCAGGTCGGCCAGGGTGCGCGGCTTCACGCCGGCGGGCATCGTGGCGAGATAGGCGTTCAGGTCCGCCTTGAACTCGTACTGCAGCACGTCGCGCTCGTTCGTGCCCAGCTGCCCGGCCGTTTCGATGGGGGCGGGGTCCACGACCTCGGCGCCCTGGGCCTTCAGCACCGCGATCGCCTGCTCCACGACCTTGTCCACGATCGGATTGTTGCCGCTGCGAGCCTGGACGCCGATGCGGGCGCCTTTCAATCCGCCCGCGTCGAGAAACGCGGTGTAGTCCTTTGCGACATGGCCTTGCGCCTCCGCTGTGGCGGGATCGCGCGGGTCGGCGCCAGCCAGAACGGTGAGGAGCGCGGCGGCGTCGGCCACGGTGCGGCACAGCGGTCCCGCGGTGTCCTGGCTGTGCGCAATGGGGATGATCCCCGCGCGGCTCACCAGACCCACCGTCGGCTTCAGGCCCACGACGCCGCAGGCGTTCGCCGGGCTGACGATCGACCCGTCCGTCTCGGTGCCCACGGCGACCGCGCAGAGATTGGCGCTCACCGAAACCGCCGACCCGGAGCTCGAGCCCGACGGCGTGCGGTCCAGCACGTAGGGATTCCGGCATTGGCGCCCGCGCCCGCTCCAGCCGCTCGAGGAGCGGGTGGATCGGAAGTTGGCCCACTCGGAGAGGTTCGCCTTGGCGAGGATGACGGCGCCCGCCGCGCGCAGTTTTTCAACAATGGTGGCATCCCGCACCGCGATGTTGCCCTCGAGCGCGAGCGAGCCGGCGGTCGTCTGCATCTTGTCGTGCGTGTCGATGTTGTCCTTGACGATGACTGGGATCCCGTGCATCGGGCCGCGCAACTTCCCCCGGCGCCGCTCGGCATCCAGCGCGTCCGCGATCGCCAGCGCCTCGGGATTGATCTCGAGCACCGCGCGCAGGGTGGGACCCTGGCGGTCGAGCGCGGCGATGCGGCCCAAGTAGGCTCGGGTGACGCCGTTTGCCGAGAGGCGGCCGGTTTTCATGCCGTCCTGAAGCTGGGCAACGGTGGTTTCCTCCAGCTCGAACGCCTGCGGCGAACGCGAGCGAGCACGTTTCCCACCGGGCAGCACGATGCCGGCGACGGCGCAGGAGGCCAGCTCAGCGAATTCGCGGCGCGAAATCATGTTGAGACCCTCGGGGCTTGGATGTCGTGTGACCTGCCGCGAACTAGCGTACACCAGGGCCGCCGACCTCGCCAGGACCGGCTAGATTCGACTGACCCATTCTCCCGGAAAAATAGCCGTGCTCGCGATCCGCTCCGCAACACTGCTCCTGATGGTCCTGGGGGCGACTGGTGTCCGTGCGCAGTCTCCCTCCGCCCCGCTCCGCACCCGCCCCGAACGCACCGACTACCGCGAGACCAGCTCGTACGCCGACGTCTTAGACTTCGTGCGGCGCGCGAGCGCCATGGCGCCGCGGCTGCTCCATCCGACCACCTTCGGCTACACGATGGAAGGACGGGCGTTGCCGTTGGTCGTGGTCGGTCGCGTGCGGGACGCGAGTCCAGCCGCCGTCCGCGCCAGCGGCAAGATCCGCGTCTACATCCAGGCGAACATTCACGCCGGCGAAGTGGAGGGGAAGGAAGCGGTGCAGATGCTGCTGCGCGGGCTGGCGCGCGGGGAGCACGCCGCCTGGTTCGACTCGCTGGTGCTGCTCGTCGCGCCGATCTACAACGCCGACGGCAACGAGCGCGTCAAGCTCACGAATCGACCGCTGCAGTACGGCCCGATTGGGGGAATGGGCCAGCGCGCCAACGCCCAGGACCTGGACCTGAACCGCGACCACATGAAGCTCGAGTCGCCCGAGGCCCGCTCCCTGGTCGGCCTGTTCCGAGACTACGATCCCCAGGTCGCCATCGACCTGCATACGACCGACGGCTCGATCCACGGCTATCACCTCACCTACGCGCCGCCGCTCCATCCCAACACCGACAGCGCCATCGTGCACCTCCTGAGGAACGACTGGCTGCCCGCGGTGACGCGCGCGATCAAGCGGCGCGACGGCTGGGACTTCTATTACTACGGCAACTTTCCCGGCCCGCGCGAGAAAGGCACCGAGCGAGGCTGGTACAGCTTCGACGCTCGGCCGCGGTTCAACAACAACTACATTGGCCTCCGGAACCGTGTCGCGATCCTGTCGGAGGCGTACTCCTATGCCACGTTCGAGGAGCGCATCCGGGCCACGTACCGCTTCGTCGAAGAGATCCTGACCTATGCGCGCTCCCACGCGGCGACGGTGCGGCGCGTCGTGGCCGCCGCCGATTCCGTGGACGTGACGGGACGGACCCTGGCGCTGCGGGAGGACTTCCAGCGCTCCACTGATTCCGTCGCGATTCTCGTGGGGGAAGTGGCGGAGGAACGGCACCCCTACACCGGGGAGCGTATGCTGCGGCGGCTCGAGGTGCGGCGGCCCGAGCGCACCCTCGAGTTCCAGACGTTCCGGCCGACCGAAACGGCCGTCGCGCCCGCGTTCTACTACGTGCCGGCGGCGCTGACGAAGGTGATTGCCTTGCTCGAGGCCCACGGCGTCCGGCTCGAGCGGCTGGCCCGCGCCGACGCGCGGACGGTCGAGCGCTTCGCCATCGACTCGCAGGCGACGGCGGCCAACGAGTTCCAGGGACACCACGAGCGGACCCTGTACGGGCGCTGGGAGGCAGCTGGCGTGACCCTGCCGGAGAGCACCGTGGTGGTACCCGTGCATCAGCCGTTGGGCCGGCTCGCATTCACGCTGCTCGAGCCCCGTTCGGACGACGGCGTGGTCGACTGGAACGTGTTGGACGACGTGCTGCCAGACGCGAAGAGCTACCCGATCTTGCGCGCTACTCGCTAAGCCGCTTCGGTGCGCCCTCCGTGGGAGGCGGTTTGACGGTGGGGGGGGGCACACCCGGCGTTTCGTCTGACGTCATGTCGCGCAGGCCGCGTTTGAATTCCTGGATGCCCTTGCCGAGCGACGCACCGATCTCCGGAATCCGCCTCGACCCGAAGACGAGCATCACCACGACCACGAGAATCATGATGTGCCAAATGCTCAGATCCGCCAACACAAGCGCACTCCCTTCAGGACCCTTCTATAAACAAGGGACAGGACGTCATCCTGTAAAGGGCCTCAGGGCTCCTCGAACGGCGTGTTCAGGATCGGATACCGCTGCCAGTCCCGAAAGTCGAAGTGCCACCACTCGCTCGGGTTCACCGCGAACCCCTGGGCCTCGAGCACCCGCCGCAGCAAGGCGCGGTGCCAGCGTTGCCGTGACGTACCGCCGGGAAAATCGGAGAGCGCCCGCGGCGTCGCTTCATCGTAGGTAGACGGCATCTCGACCGGCTTGCCCGTCGCCAGCTCGTACAACGTGAGGTCCACGGCGGCGCCGCGATTGTGTTTCGAGCCACGCGCGGGGTCGGCCACGAGCCAGCGCGACGCGGGTGGCGTCGCGTCCCAGAAGACCTTCGTCACGTACCACGGCCGGTAGGCGTCGTGGATCAGGATGCCGTAGCCGAGCGGTCGCAGCACCCGCGCCGCCCGCACCAGGGCCAAGGCGGCGGGCCGCTGCAGGAAGGCGTGAGCCGACGAGTAGAAGACGCTGCCCAAAAAATTGTTAGTCGTTGAATAACGGACGTCGAGATGAATCGTTGAATCAATCGTCGAAGGCTCGATCAGGTCCGGCGGCAGGAACGCCCCGCTCTCGGCGGGCGGCACCAGCGCGCGATCGGCCAGGAGCAGCTCCGCGACGGGTCGGACGGGCCGGAGCCGGAGCTGTCCGCCGTCCGCTGGGCCAAGCTCCAGGCGCCGCAACGCCAGGCGTCCCACCTCGATCTCGCCACGCCGGAAGACGATCCCGCCGGCGTTGTACGGCCGCTGACCCGAGAATGTGAACGCCGACTCCGACGCCTGAGACAGGCGGACCGGGGAGAATGGCGTGAGAAGAGCGACCAATGCGCCACCATCCTCATAGACGTACAGTGTGTCCGATCCCGCCGCGTACGCGCCGATCCGGCTGCGCCAGGCAGCGGGTGGCGGCACGGGTTTGGGCGGGAGAGACTCCGGGAGCTGCAGCAGCAGCGCGAACAGGATCACGTCACGGACGACGTTGCGCGAACAGCCACCGCGTGAATTCCTCCGACGCGTACACCCCATCCCACACGTTGTGGTTCAAGCCCAGGAACTCCGTGTACCGCATGTCGGCGGACGCGGCCCGGAGGGCGGCGGCGGGCTCGCGCGAGCCGCTCACGGGCACCGCCTCATCCACCTCGCCGTGGAAGATCCAGATCGGCAGCTTGCCCAGCCGGCGCGCCAGTGCCGGGAGCGCCGCGCCGCTCTCCGCCGGGACGACGGGCACGGAGCCGCGGAAGCGGTCCATGTCCGCGACCCAGCCGCAAATCGGCGCTACGCCAGCGAACAACTCGGGATGCCGGTAGGCGAGATACCAGGTTCCGTGGCCGCCCATCGAAAGACCGGTGAGATACACGCGGGCCGGGTCGGTGCGGAACTCCTTCGTCGTTTGCGCGAGCGCGGCGAGCGCCGCCTCCGCCGGCGTGCCGACCCACTGGGAGTCGGGTGGGACCTGGGGAAACACGACGATCGCGGGAAAGCGCCCGGGCGCCCGGCGGATCGCGGGGCCCAGGCCGACGTTCGTCTGCACCAGCCCGTCGGTGCCCCGCTCCCCCGCGCCGTGCAGGAAGAGGATCACCGGCCAGCGCGCCCCGGCCTTGGTCACGTAATCGGCCGGCACGTACACCTGATAGCGGTACGTCTGTCCCGCGATGGTGACCGCGCGGTCCAAGAACCCCGTCTCCACGCGCTGCCCGGGGAGCGGGAGCGGGACGACAGCCGCGAGCAGCCAGGCTAAAGACATGACCGTCGAAGTGCGCACGATTGACCCTCCTCGTCAGCCTGCGGTGCCTCAGTGCATTCGATTCTCAAAAAGCAGGATCGGATCCTTCCCCGTTTCCGGCCCTTGCCCGCCGAACCTCCGCTGCAGCTTGGCAATATTCCCCAGATCCATGGCGCCGATGATCACATCCAGCCAGCCGTCCTTATTCAGATCGCCCGTCGCCATCAGATTCCACTGACTGCCGGAGGCTATAGTGAACGCATACGGCTCGAATCTGTACGAGCCGGTGTTCTTCAGGAACATGATGCCCCGCTCGGGATGCCGTTGAAAGTCGGCAAAATTGCTCGTGACCAGAATATCGAGATCACCGTCCCGGTCAAAATCGGCCACCGCAGCCCTGGCCGCGCCATACACCGGGAAAAAGTAGCGCTCGACAAACCGGTTCTTCCCGTCGTTCTCCAGGATCCGGACTCCATGGTACGGCTTGAGCACACGGGAATAGTCGAAATTGTCGCCGTTCACGTACAAAATGTCGAGGCTTCCGTCGTTGTTGAAATCATGCATGGAGAAGTACATCGAGCCATACACCGGCGGAAACCGCGCCAATATCCGAGGCCGCCCCGAAAAATTCCCCGTACCGTCATTCTCGAACAACACGATCCGCTCATCACCCTGCGCGAACAACGCCACGATGTCCGGATACCCATCCCCCGTCATGTCGCGGATCTCGAACCGGATCGCGCCGGGACTGGGATCCAGCACCTGCCGCGCGTACTTCGAGCCATCGTATCTGTAAAGCGCCAGTTGCCCGCGGTTGTCGCCGAATTCGCAGATGAGAAACTCGTTCACGCCATCCCCATTAAAGTCGAATTGCTCGACGAACACCGGCCGGAACAGCGAGTCGATCAGGACTCTGCTGAATTGCAGTGAGTCGTCGCCGACAAAATCATATTGGACGAGCCTGCCCTTGGGCTGATCGTTGGGGTCGAGGATGCCGGATTCGAGCACCAGGACGTGCTCGTTCTGGAGAATCACGTCGGTAGGCGGACTGCCTAACACACGCGTCGCAATCAGACGGCGATTCCAGTCAAAGATGCGAAGCCTGTTCGTGCCGGCCTCACCGACAAATATCCGTTCATTGGCCTGATCGGCCTTTAACAGGGTTATGATGGCGCTGCTTTGCATCCGCGAAAGGAACGGACCTGGCCTAAAAAAAGCGGGATCAACCTGAGGTTCGGCCGGCAGGGACTGATACGGCAACGTGTCGGGGCTCGAGTCGAGATAATAGCGGACGATCTTTTCCCAGTCTTCTGATGACACCGCCTTGGTCAGGACGCTCATCTGTGGGTTGCGGACCGCTTCAGTGAATGATGAGGCCGTACTCACGCCCAGGCGTAGGGCCATTTGTGGTAGAACGCCTGACTGCCACGTGGCTTTGTCCAATAACTGCGGTTCGGGAAACGCGTGGCAGGCGGCACAGTAGGTGCGGGCGAGTCTTTCTCCTTCGGACCTCTGCGGTCCATGGCAACCCGCCAGCCATAAGCACCCAAGAGCGGGCACACACCAGGCGCGGCGTGCTCCAGAAGGATTCATTCCCTAATCTACGCGCGCCGGCAGCTTCGGGCGCTCTTGCGAGCCGCCCGAGTCGGCGCCAACCTGGAGTATCATGCGACTCCGCTATTGCGTGCTGGTCCTGCCCCTCGCCGCGCTGACGGCATCCGCGCGCGCGCCCGCGCCTCGCGCGCAAGCCTTCGCGGACCTGTTCAACGGCAAGGACCTCTCCGGCTGGGAGGGCGACCCGTCGCTCTGGTCCGTCCAGAACGGCGCGATCACAGGTCGTACGACCGCGGCGCACCCGGCGTCCGCCAACACCTTTCTGGTGTGGACAGGAGGCGTGGTCCAAGACTTCGAGCTGCGTCTCCAGTTTCGGATCGTGGCGGACAACGCTCGGGGGTGGGCCAACTCGGGCGTGCAATATCGCAGCCGGCTCGTCGATTCGGCCAACTGGGTTGTCGCCGGCTATCAGGCCGATCTGGATCTCCCCGGGAACTACGTGGGGACGCTGTACGAGGAACGGGGACGCGGCATTCTGGCCCAGCCCCCCGCCGAGCGCCGCCCCACGATCAGGCCGGGGCCCGGACAGTGGAACGACTACGTCATCAATGTCGAGGGAAACCGCCATCGCTTTTACGTAAACGGAAGGCTCACCATCGACACCGTCGATCTCGACGAGACGCGCGCGGCGACCTCGGGGCTGCTCGCGCTCCAGCTGCACGCCGGTCCGCCGATGACAGTGCAGTTCAAGGAAATCCGCCTGAAGCGCCTGGCGGGCCCCCGGGGCACCCTAAAGGACTTCCTCGGGCCCTCCGGGCCCTCGGTCGCCGCCCCGGGTCCCGTCGAGTGGCCGGTGTACGGCGGCGGACCCGAGAGCATCCGCTATTCGTCGCTCACGCAAATCAACCGGGAGAACGTCAAACGCCTCAAGGTGGCGTGGACATTCGATGCCAGCGACGGCGTGCCGAGCTCCGAGCTCGAGGTCAATCCGATCGTGGTCCACGGTGTCCTGTACGCCACGACCGTCAGCCTCAACGTCGTCGCGCTCAACGCCGCCACCGGCGAGCTGCTGTGGCGCTTCGATCCCTACAACGGTCGCAAGGTCCGGGGTGGGGGCGGCCGCACTCGCGGCGTGACCTACTGGAGCGACGGCCACGACGAGCGGATCTTCGTCGGCGTGCAGCAGTTCCTGTACGCCCTGGACGCGAAGACGGGGCGTCCCGAGAGCACGTTCGGCACCGGCGGTCGTATCGATCTGCGCGACAATCTGCGCCCGGGCGAGAAACTGATGGTGGCGCTCGGCACGCCCGGCATCATCTACAAGGACCTGCTCATTATCGGCAGCCGCACCGCCGAAGGCCTCCCGACGCCGCCGGGCGACGTGCGGGCTTACGACGCTAGAACAGGGGCGTTGCGCTGGACCTTCCATACCATCCCCCGGCCGGGGGAGGTCGGCTACGAGACGTGGCCCAAGGACGCGTGGACGTACACCGGCGCCGCGAACAACTGGACCGGGATGTCGCTCGACGCGCGGCGGGGGCTCGTGTTCGTGCCCACCGGCTCGGCGGCCGACGACTACTACGGCGCCAACCGCGTCGGCGACGACCTGTTCGCCAACTCGCTGCTCGCGCTCGACGCGGAAACCGGCAAGCGCGTCTGGCATTTCCAGTTCGTCCGGCACGACGTGTGGGATCGCGACCTGCCGGCGCCCCCGAACCTCGTCTCCGTGCACCAGGGCGACCGCGCGGTCGACGCGGTGGCGCAGGTCACCAAGTCCGGCCACCTGTTCCTGTTCGAGCGGGAGACCGGGAAGCCGCTCTTCCCGATCCAGTACCGCGGGTACCCGAAGTCCGACGTCGAGGGTGAGGTTACGGCAGACTCCCAGCCGCTTCCCCTCGTGCCCGAGCCGTTCGCACGTCAGGAAGTCACCGAGGACATGCTCACCGACCGGACGCCGGAGGCGCACCGCGCGGTGCTCGAGCGCTTCCGGACGCTGCGCAGCGCCGGCCAGTTCGTTCCGGCGAGCCTGCAGGGCACGATCGTCTTCCCCGGCCTCGATGGCGGTGCCGAGTGGGGTGGCGCGGCTGTGGATCCCGAGACGTCGACCCTCTACGTCAACGCGAACGAGATGCCGTGGACGGTGTCTTTGGTCGAGCGCGCTCCCTCGCCCGCAGCGGGAGCGGTCAGCGGCAAGGATCTGTACGGAGCGCAGTGCGCCGGCTGCCACGGCGCCGACCGGCAGGGATCGCCTCCTGCGGTCCCGTCGCTCGTCAATGTGACGAATCGTCTGACGACGCCCGAGATCCGGGCCGTGATGGCGGAGGGGAGCGGGCGGATGCCGGGGTTCGCGCGGCTCGGCGGCGAGGCTCTATCGGCGATCCAGGGTTATGTGCTGACGGGCGAGCAAACGCAGGCACAGGCGCCGACGCGCGGGGCATCGCCGATCAACCAGAAATACCGCGTCCAATACGGGAAATTCCTCGACCCCGACGGCTACCCCGGGATCAAGCCGCCGTGGGGCACGCTCAGCGCCATCGATCTGAACACGGGTCGCTACCTCTGGAAGATCCCACTCGGCGAGTATCGCGAGCTGGCCGCGGCGGGCCTCGCCAACACGGGCTGTGAGAACTACGGCGGTCCGGTCGTCACGGCGGGCGGCCTGGTGTTCATCGGGGCGACGAACTACGACAACAAGTTCCGCGCCTTCGACAAGACCACGGGGGAGCTCTTGTGGGAGACGACGCTCCCGGCGGCGGGGAACGCGACGCCCGCCGTCTACGAGGTCAACGGCCGGCAGTTCGTCGTGATCGCGACGTCGAGCGGCAAGTCCAAAATGCAGGCGCCCGCGAGGTACGTGGCGTTCGCGCTCGAGTGACGCCGGCTCTCCCTCTATCCGCGCCCGTTGTAGAAGTTCGATAGCCCTCGAATTGCCAAGACGGCGTGCACCACCAGCTCGACTGCGATGAGCAGGAACCCTCCGTACCACCATAGCCTGAGCGGTGGGGCCTCGATCGGTAGGGCACGCGCCGTCGCGGCCATGCCTACGTAAAGCAGCACGCCACCACTAAACCACACCAGCAGTCGAATTACTCTTTGTGCAAGGCGTCCCTGTGGCATGCGGGCCCGAAGGCCGTTCAGGAATGTGAGTTCGATGTAGTGCCCGCCAAGGGAAAACCA
>Ga0066710_100008411_pt1 | contig 10029 bp, 16 predicted proteins | sample GraSoiAngelo_159_FD_79666 | JGI IMG/M metagenome (GOLD analysis project Ga0066710, IMG submission 79666) | Grasslands soil microbial communities from the Angelo Coastal Reserve, California, USA - 14_1009_16_40cm | ecosystem: Environmental > Terrestrial > Soil > Grasslands | place: USA...
CGGCCGCGAGCGCTAGCGCTCCGACAGCGAGTCCGGTCCAGCGTCCGTTCATGATGGCGCTCCTCGTGCATGCGGCGGGCACGCGTCGGTCGGGCTAGACCTTTCCGCCTTGCTCCTGAAGGCGCTGAGCCAGTTCCAGCAGCGTCGTCGTGGTGTACGTCGGGGTGAAGCCGATCGGATCCGGGGGGAGCAGCGCGCGGTTCGTCCAGGCCGTCTTGAAGCCCTGGTGGTGCGCGCCGACCGCCTCCCAGAAGTGCCCGGTGACCCACAGGCACTGGTCCTGAGGCACGCCCGCCTTGCGGAGCCCGAGCTGGAATACCTTGGGGTGCGGCTTGAAGACCCCTTCCTCCTCCGAGTTCGAGACGATCTCGTCGATGTACTTGCGAATGCCGGCGTATTGGAGGTGGCCCTCCAGCATGAACGTGGCCGGGTTGGCGATGATCTTGATCGTGTGGCCCTGAGCCTTTAGCGAGTCCAGGGCGGCCGGCACGTCGGGATACGCGCGGAGCTCCTGGTACTGGGACAAGACCGCCTTGATCGCCGCGTCCGGGAGCATGATGTGGTGCAGCGCCAGCGCCCAGCGGAAGGCCGCCTCGTTGATCTGCGGCATGGGGAGCTTCACGCCGGCCGCCGTCAGATAGCACATCATCCATTTCTGCCGCTGCCGCCAGTCATAGGAGACCGCCTGCGCGATCCGGGCTCCGGTGAGGTGGCGTTCGAGGGCATCGACGATCGTGTAGTTGTCCACCAGCGTTCCCTGACTGTCGAAGAGCAGTACGGCCATCGTTGAACTCCTTTTCGGTCCTCCGCTCCTCAGCGCGCGGCACCGTTCCGGCGGCTACCCGGCACCCCGGCGCGAGAACCCTGGTCGCCAGAAGCGCCAGCGGCGAGCCAGCCCATCTCCTTCGAGATCCCGCGCCCGGCTGCCATGACCCGGGGCCGCAGCGCCCGTTCATCGAAGCGCGTCCGCGGTGTCGTGATGCTCACCGCCGCCACCACCGCTCCGGCATGGTTCCGAATCGGGGCTGCCAGGCCCCACACATCCTCGCGCCATTCCTCGGCGTTGATCGCGTAGCCCTGCTCACGCACCCGCCGGAGCTCGTCGCGCAGCCGTGCGCCGTGCACAATGGTGCGCGGGGTGAACGCCTTGAGGCCGGCGCGGATCAGCGCGGTGACCGTGGTATCGGGCTGGAAGGCCAGGATGGCCTTGCCGGTCGCCGAACAGTACGCCGGGACCCGCCCGCCCACGTAGGTGTACGGGCGGATGGGTTTCGAGCTCTCCATGATGTCGATGAAGACGGAGTCGTGGCCGTCCAGGACGGCCAGGTTGACGTGCTCCTCGGTGTCCGCGGCGAGCCGCTGGAGGAAGGAACGCGCGATGTCCCGGATCCGGCGCTGACCCACGACGCGGCTGCCGAGCTGCCACACCTTGAGAGCGAGCCGGTACCCGCCGTGCGCCGATGCCCGCTCGACGTAGCCGCGCGACTCCAGCACGCCGAGGATCCGGTGGGAGGTGGTCTTCGTCAGGCTGGTGGCGCGGGCGACCTCGCTGAGACTCGGCTCCGAGCGAGCCTCCGCCAGAAACTCGAGCACGTCGAGCCCCTTCAGGAGCGCCTTCGCCTGCTCGCGCGTTCTGGCCAGCTGTTCCAAAAATGAGAGATTCCCTTTGTGAAAATGGCACAGCCCATATACCTCCGCACACAAACGCGTGTCAAGCGGGTCTTGGCTACCAGGGTAGGTGGACTCACGCCCAGATGGACCGCTCACCCGATGAACTGGACCATTGCCTGGGGATACCCCGCCGTTGGCGACGATCTGCTGCCCGATGTACGTGGTGATGGTGCCGTTCGCGGCGCCCACCTCGACCGTCCAAAACAGGAGGCTGCCGGCGAGTCCCCCCTAACGAGCCAGAGGCCGACTCGGCTCATCGGTCGCTCACCGGCTCGGCGCAGCGGAAGCCGATCAGGATGTGTCGGCTCATGGCGGGGCGCCCGTGCCGCGCGGCGGGCCGGCAGAGACCGGCGTCGTCTCCCAGGCGCAGCGCTTCACCACGCGCCGCCCGTCGGGCCATCGTGTGCTCGTCCACTGAAAGACGTTGCCAACTGCATCGAGGACCCCGAACGGGCTGGCGCCTGCCCCGTAGCGCCCCACTGGCGTGGTTCCGTGCGGGCCCCGCGCGGCACTGTTCAGGTGCTCGGGCTCCCAGCGATCTCCCCAGGGGAAGACGCGGCCGTCGGTCCCGCGCGCCGCCTTCTCCCACTCGGCCTCGGTCGGAAGCCGTCCGGCGGGATGTCGCCACTTGCAACGGGCTTCGGCATCCGGCGCGCTCACCAGGACCACCGGGTGATCGCGCCAGCCCTGGGGCGGTGTTCCTCGTGTCCACAGGTAGGGGATCCACTCGGAATAGGCGTGGACCAGGAAGCCCTGGCGGGTATAGTCCGCGCGAGAGATTCCAGGCGGGGCGCGGCGGGTTCGCGTCACGAAGTCGGCGTACTGCTCCTGTGTGACCAGGAGCTGGTCGATGCAGAACGCCTCGGACTCCGCCCGATAGCGCGGGATCTCCGCGCTGAACCAGTCCGCCGCCACGGTCTCGGGACTCGACAGACTCGTGGCCAGCGATCGCTCCCAGGTATCGCTCCCCATCCAGAACAACCCGGCCGGGATCGGCACCTGCCCGGCCCCGTGTCGGCACCCCACCGGCTCCGCGTTTGACGCGGCCGACAGCAGGAGCCGGCCGGCGGTGACGGCCAGCGCGAAGCGCCTCAGCACTGGGGGATCCAGGCCGTTCCCGGCGGGACCTCGGCGAGCTGGGTCTGGGGCGCCGGCTCCTCGCACGGCTCCACAGTGGGGGACCTTGGCATCTCCCGAGCGAAGAATTCCCGCGGCTCCTGGAGCATGGATTGATCAGACTCCACGTTCAGCATCGCCAGCAACACGACCGCCAGCAGCAGGCAGGCGGCCAGCATGAGGATCGAGACGACGAGAGTTCGCGGTGACATCTGGGCCCCGTCGCTTAAGGAGAAGTGCGACCCGTGCCCGCCTATTCCGGATGCCGCGCGAAGCCTTTGGCCTGGTTGCGCATCCGGCTCCAGCCGCCCTTCCAGGTCGACCTGCCAACTCTATTAAATCCCGGAGGCCGACGATCTATTCCCAGGAGCGCCAGGCCGATGGGGCCGCCTCTCTCGACGGAATAAACGGGAACCGCGAGGGGTTCGTATGGACAAGGTTCGATGCTGTGATCGAAGGGAGGTGAACCGCTTTGATTCGTGAGGTCGTCACCGCCGTCGCCGTCGCCTCCGTATTGACCGTTGGGCTCGGGAGCCCCGCGCTGGCCCAGAAGGCCAACCCCTGTGGAGCCAAGAATCCGTGCGCAACGAAGTCCGCCAACCCCTGCGCGGCCAAGAACCCCTGTGCGGCCAAGAACCCGTGCGCGGCGAAGAACCCCTGTGGGGCCAAGAACCCGTGCGCGGCCACGAACCCGTGCGCGGCGAAGAACCCCTGTGCGGCGAAGCAGAAGTAGCCAGAAGTAGCGGAAGAAGGAACTGGCGTTGGACCGGGGCTGGCCCGAGACGGGTCGGCCCCGGAGCCCCTATGAGGAGAACGGCATGAACCCTGTTGTCCGAACGCTGGCGGTGGGTATGACGGCGGCCTTGGCACTGAACGGAGTCGCGGCCGCCGGAGACTCGCAACCGGGAACCCACATGGTCCGGGCGCAGAACCCCTGCGCCGCGAAGAACCCCTGTGCGGCCAAGAACCCCTGTGCGGCCAAGAACCCCTGTGCGGCGGCGGCGAAGGTCGACCCGAAGATGGTCACACGTCCGACCGGGACCAAGCTGGCGCTCGCCGGGAAGCCGGATCTGGTGACGGAGGGCGAGCGCCTCTGGAAAGACACCAAGCTCAGCACCAACGGTCTCGCGTGCTTCACCTGCCATCAGAACAACGCGTCGTTCAAGGCCACGTTCGCCAAGCCGTACCCGCACCTCGTCGAGATGCCGAAGGAGCGCGCGGGCTTGAAGCAGGTCCACATCGACGAGATGGTCCAGCTCTGCATGCTGATTCCCATGGCGTCGAAGCCCCTGCCGTGGGACTCGAAGGAACTGGCCGCCCTGTCCGCCTACTCGCTCCATGTGCAGAAGACTTTCAAGCCCGGGGCTGCCCAGCCTGCCGCCGCTAACCCCTGCGCCGCGAAGAACCCCTGCGGGGCGAAGAATCCTTGTGCGGCCAAGAACCCGTGTGCTCCCAAGAAGTAGCCTGGACCGATCGGCGGCCGGCATCGCACCCTCCCCGCTGGATCACGGTGCCGGCCGTCGCCCTGGCGATGACGCTGCTGGTCACGGCCCCCGCGCTCGCTCAGGCGCCCTGGCTCACTCCCGCGTCCGAAAAGGCGAAGAAGAACCCCGTATCCGGCGATCCGAAGAGCATCGAGCTGGGGCGGTCCGTGGCAACGACCAACTGCGTACCCTGCCACGGCGAGACCTTCAAGGGAAACGGCCCGGCCGCCATCGCGCTCAATCCCAAGCCTGCCGACTGGACATCGCCGACGGTCCAGGACCAGAGCGACGGGGAACTGTTCTGGAAGATCTCGACCGGCCACGGGGCCATGCCGTCGTGGAAGCAGCTGTCCGAGCGGGAGCGCTGGGCCGTATTGCGATTCATCAAGACGCTCAAGCCGTAGTCGGGCTCATCGCGTCGCCAGCGCGCGGTCGACGATGACCTTGAAGACCGGGTCGAGCTCTGCCGCCACCGCCTGCACCTCCGGGTTCCGGTACGGCGCGAGCACTGCGGACGGCGGGAGGTAGCTCACCGTCGCAGTGCCGTCGGGATTCTCGTAGAGGTAGATACGGATGGGGGCCTCGAAGCCGGCCCTGGGATCGGCGGCCAGGAGCCGGACCGCGAAGTCGGGCCGGAAGACCATGAGCACCTGATTACCCTTGATGGTGACGCCGCGCGCCGCGGCGCCGCGCTGGGCATTGGCATGGCACACGAGCCCCATCTTCTCCTCGGTGATGGCGCGTTCCAGCGCCTCCGCCACCTTCTGGAAGGGCGCTCGCGAAACGGTGGTGATCCGGGCGTCCTGCGCGTGCGCCGGAAGGACGGCGAGCCATCCGAGGCACATCAGTGCGACAGTCGCGATGACGGCTCCTGTGCGATGCATTCGAGGTCTCCTTTGGTTCAGGTGAGGGTGATGTCCGCGAGCTGATTCGGGTGACAGGTTCCGCAGCTCTCGGGCGCGAGCGAGCGTTCGAGAGGCGAGAAGCCCTCGGGCGCGGGGCCCTGCGGCGCTATGGGCCGCCGCCAGTGTCGGGCCAGAAAGTCCTTGTCGGCGCCGGAGATGGCCTGGGGGGCCACCGAGTCGGCGCGAGCGATGGCACCCGCCGCCACGAGCACCAAGAGGACGCTGGCCCCTCGCACCCCCGCCGAGACACGGATCATGGTCCGTGCAGGTTAACTCCGCCCCAGCAGAAAGTATTCCCGCTATTCCCCGGGGCACCCGACCCTGGTCGGTGGAATATTGCCGGGCGGAGAAGAGTTTAGGATGGCAGAGGGGAAGCGGATGCTGGAGTGGGCCAGGCCAGGCGACCGCAGCCGGGAGTTCGAAGAGACGGCCCTTGTCCACCTCGACACGCTCTACCGGAGCGCTCTCTGGCTGACGCACAACCGGGCGGAGGCAGAGGACCTAGTCCAGGAGGCCTGCCTCCGGGCCTTCCGCGGCTTCCATCGCTTCAACCCCGGCACCAACTGCCGGGCCTGGCTCTTGACCATCCTCAGGAACGAGTTCCTGAAGCGACTCAAGCAGGGGGGCCACGAGGTGTTCGACAGCGGCGAGGCCGGCGATCGCCAGCGGGGCGCGGAGAGCATCACCGACGCCGGGCGGACGCGAGGTCACCCGGAAGAGGAATTCCTCCAGACGGTTCTCCACGGCGATGTGGATCGGGCCCTCAAGGCGCTGTCCCTCGCGCATCGAGAGGTCGTGATCCTGGCCGATCTCGAGGGGCTGAGCTACAAGGAGATCGCGCAGGTCGTCGACTGTCCCATCGGGACCGTGATGTCGCGGCTGTCGCGGGGCCGGGCCCAGCTGCGGCAGCTGCTCGGCCGGCTCGCGCGAGAGCACGGCTACGTGAAGGAGGCGGAATGAACTGCATCGAGTTCGAAGCCCGCTTGCAGCCGTACGTCGACGGCGAGCTCGACGTGAACGAGATGCCCGCCGCGAATGCCCACCTCGTTCACTGCGCGGAGTGTCAGGCCCGGGTGGAGCGCGAGCGTCAGCTCCGCCAGCTCCTTCGCCGGCAGCCCAGAGAATCGGCGCCCCCTGAGTTCCGCGCGCAGCTCCGCGGGCGCATCCGGCGCTCGGCCCGACTCGCCGCGATCCGGCCCTGGCTCGTCGGGACCGCCGCCGCGGCAGCGGTGCTCCTGGTGGTGTCCCTACTGCCGGGGCTCCGACCCGCCGCGTCGCTCGTCACCGACCTGGTCAGCAAGCACATCACCTATGCCCAGATCGAGCAGCCGGCGGAGTTCGCGTCGCAGGACCCGCCCGCAGTCGAGGCATGGTTCCGCCAGCGGGCGGGGCTGCGCGTGACGGTCTCCGACTACTCCCCGTCCGGGATCCGGCTCGTGGGAGGACGGCTCGCGGAGGTCGGTGATCGCAAGGCTGCGTACGTGCTCTACGAGAAGGGCCACACGCTGATGTCGGTGTTCATGGTGCCGGCCTCGGCTCGCAGTGGGGAACTCCGCGGCGCGCGGGTGTCCTACCGGGGCCACGACTACCTGACCCTCGAGCGGAAGGGCTACAACACGGTCGCGTGGACCGACGGACAGGCGGTGTTCGGGCTCGTGTCCGTGCTGAGCTACGATGCGCTCCTCGAGTGCGCCGACAAGCTGCGCCTCGATCGCGCCGAGCGGTTCGGAGCGTAGGTGTTTGTCGGAGTAACGGGCATGACGCCCATGACCAATCGCCGACCGCTCGGTCTTCCGATTCGAGCGCGGGCTTTGCCCGCGCAATCTTGCTATTGCTCGCCTCGGACGCGCGGGGCCCAGCCCGCGGCCGTCCTGCGGCTCGCACTGCTTCCTGGGGGGAGGCTTCGGAAAGGGGGCGAAGCCCCCCTCCGAGTCCTCTAGCGCGGCGCCGTGCGCACCGTCTCGCGAGGAGTTCTGCTGGGCCTTGTCGGTCTCGGGCTCGTGTGTCAGCCGGCGGTGGCGGGAGCGCTCAAGACCGATGTGAGCAAGGCGCTCGTCCCACTGGACCAGATCGTTTCGGGCGGGCCCCCGCCGGACGGCATCCCGGCCATCGACCGTCCGGTCTTCGTGGCGCCCGGCGCCGCGGATACCTGGCTCACGGCGACAGAGCCGGTGGTCGCGCTCCAGGTCAATGGCGATGCCCGCGCTTATCCTGTGCAGATCCTCATCTGGCACGAGATCGTGAACGACACGGTCGGCGGCCGGCCCGTCGCGGTGACCTACTGCCCGCTGTGCAACTCGGGGCTCGTCTTCGACCGGCTGGTGGATGGGCGGACGCTCGACTTCGGCACGTCGGGGAAGCTCTACAAGAGCGATCTCGTGATGTATGACCGGCAGACCCACTCGCTGTGGGCGCAGATCGAGGGCCGTGCCATCGTGGGGGAACGCGCCGGGACACGGCTAAAACCGATTCCAGCCAACACGATCGCCTACGCGGACTTCAAGGCCGCGTACCCGGCGGGCCAAGTGCTCTCTCGCGACACGGGACACTCGCGGTCGTACGGCCGGAACCCCTACGAGGCCTATGACCGACCGGACAGCGTTCCCTTCCTGTTCCAGGGCGCGCCCGATCGCCGGCGCCCGCCCAAGGAGCGGGTTGTCGGCATCACCCTGGGTGGCGCGTCCCGCGCCTACCCGTGGTCGGCCCTCGCCAAGCAGAGGGTGATCCATGATGCGTTCGATGGCGAACGCCTAGTTCTCTTCTACAGCCCGGGGGCGGTGTCCGCGCTCGATGACTCGGAGATTGCGCGCTCGCGCGAGGTGGGCGCGACGGGCGTCTTCAGCCCCGCGGTCGACGGCAAGGCGTTGAGCTTCGAGCGTGCGCCCGAGGGTTTTCGCGACCGGGAGACGGGAAGCGTCTGGACCCTTCTCGGGCACGCGGTGAAGGGCCCATTGGCCGGCAAGCGGCTGCGCGCCATCCCGCACGTGGACGCCTTTTGGTTTGCCTGGGCGGCCTTCAACCCCACCACATCGCTGTACAGCTCGCCGTGACGGCGCTGATCGACCTCGGCCGGCTCCTCGCGGACCTCGAGCGCGCCGGCACCTCGGTGATGGCCCTGGCGCGGGGCGGGCGCCCGGAGGAGCCCTGGACCCTCTACCCCGACGAGTCCGGGATCTTCGATCGCAAGCGGCACAGCCAGTTCTACTACCATGCTCATCCCGGCGCGGACCACGAGGCCGGGCACTTTCACACCGTCCGCCTCTTCCGGGATCGCACGGTGCACCTGGTGGCGATCTCGATGGCGCATACCGGATGGCCGGGGGCGCTGTTCAGCCTGAATCTCTGGTCGATCGGCGATGCCTACGCCTCCCCGAAGGATCTCGCACGCTACACGCGCGAGTACCGCATCGAATCGCGCGAAGGGGACGCCCGCCTCATGCAGTTCATCAACCTGATGTTCCGGTCGTTCCGGCCCGAGATCGAGGCGCTGCAGGAGGCGAAGGAGCGGACCATCCGGCGGTATCGGGCCGCCCACGGCGGCGCCGATCCGTTCGAGGACCGCTCCGTCGAGATCCTGAGCCAGGTGGAAATCGACGTCCCGACACACCTCGACGAGACAGTTTCACGTGAGGAGGCTAGACGATGATTCGATCGGTGATCGTGGCGGCGATGGTGGGGCTGGTCGCCATCGGGGGCATGGGGTGGTTCTCGCCGGCGCGCGCCGAGCCGGGCGTCGAGGCCGCAGTCTGGCGTGCGGCCGGGATCGTCCCGTTCCCGGGGTCGCTGCAGGCGCCCTCGCTCCACCTGAGCGACCTCTCGGGCAAGCCGGTGGACATCCAAGACTTCCGGGGCCGGCTGGTCATGCTGTACTTCTGGGCGACCTGGTGACCGCATTGCACGAGGGAGTTGCCCTCGATCGATGCCCTGCAGGCGGAGTTTGGCAAGGACGGACTGACGGTCTTGCTGGTGAATATCAGCGAGCCGCGCGACACGGTCGCTCAGGTGGTGGCCGCTCGCAGCTACACCGCTCGCGTGCTCCTCGATCCCGACGGCCGCGCGAGTGAAGCCTACCGCGTCTCGGGGACGCCCACGGTCTACCTGATCGGGCGGGACGGGATGCTCCTCGGGAGGGCCATCGGTCCGAGGCCATGGACCCAGCCGTCCGGGCGCGCGCTGCTCGCGGCGTTACTCCGGCCCGCGTCGGTTCCGGCACGATGAGCCGCACGGGTTCTCCGTTCTTCTATCCCCTGACCTGCCATTCGTCACGCTTGACAGCGGCGCCAGCTCCTCGCGGGAGGCGGGGCGCTCGTGGCCGCGAGCGCGCTTGGCGCGCAGGTCGCGCATGCTGGCGAAGGTGAAGATCCTGGGGCACGGCGAGGAGTGCCTGGCCTTCGCCGTGCCGCACGGGCTGGTGAAGCTCGGGCCAGCCCAGCAGGCGCGACATCGCGCCGCGGTCAACACGCTCAGACAAATGATCGGGGACGTGGAGGAGCGCCACATCGGCGAGGCGCGGGCCATGAACCGCGAGCTGTTCAGCCAGCTCGTCGGTGACACCTGCCACACGCGGCATGGGCTGAGGTTCGGTTAGGCCCAACCGCCCGCGACCCGTCTCCGGCGGCGAGCGCGTCCTGAATCCCCCGGCCCCACGCCTGCCACGGATTGAGGCTCGTGTAGCGTGGGCCGTCGGGCGTCGCCCATCGCGCTCGCTGGTAGCGCGTGGCGGCCGCGGCGATAACCATCGCGCGGGTCCCTTCATGCGGGCTTGCCGCGTCCGGGCCGTCTGACCGAGGTGGGCTCTGTCACCGAGACTGTCACCGACGCGGCGTGACAGCGCGCAACGAGCCGCTCCTTGC